>Ga0187890_10003467_pt1 | contig 10886 bp, 9 predicted proteins | sample June2016WEW_21_1_FD_133005 | JGI IMG/M metagenome (GOLD analysis project Ga0187890, IMG submission 133005) | Peatland microbial communities from SPRUCE experiment site at the Marcell Experimental Forest, Minnesota, USA - June2016WEW_21_10 | ecosystem: Environmental > Terrestrial > Soil >...
CTCCCGCTCAAAGAAGCGGCAGACTACATTCTGCTTCTCAAAAATGCTCCAGCCTCTCCGCCGAACGCGCCCCAAGGCACTCCACCTGCTTCCCACCATATCCAACACAATCAGAAGCCGAAAAGCACTCAGGAGACCCAACCACAGACTGAGGCAGCGCCAGTGACGCAGCAGCCGTAAGGACCGAGGCGCACATCATGCTTTCCATCTCGCAACCACTTTCGGCAGGCCAGGCGCGGACGTACCACGCGCGGGAGTTCACATCGAACGAGCAGAACTACTGGAGCCGCGACCAGCAGGGTCACAGCGAGTGGCAGGGCCGTCTTGCCGGAGAGTGGGGCCTTGCTGGAGCCGTCGGCGCGGAGCACTTCGCCCGCTTGAGCGAAGGCCAGCACCCGCAGACGGAAGCGCAGCTCGTCAGGCATCAGACGGCCAAGACTTACGACGGAAAGTTCGGCAGGGAAGTAACCTCGGTCGAGCACCGCGCCGGATGGGATGCGGTGTTTTCCGCGCCGAAGTCGGTTTCATTGACCGCCCTGGTCGGCGGCGACGACCGGGTAAGAGTGGCGCACCGGGAGAGCGTTCGCTCGGCCATGGCCGAGTTGGAGCGGTACACCCAGGCGAGAATTGGCAACATCCGCGCGCCGGAGACGACCGGGAAGTTTGCCGCCGCGACTTTCGAGCACGACACGGCCCGCCCCGTTGAAGGCTACGCCGCACCGCAGCTTCACACCCATGCGGTGATCTTCAACGTCACCACACGCGAGAACGGCCAGACACGGGCTTTGCAGCCCCAGGAGCTTTTTGCTTCGCAGAACTATGCCACGAATGTCTACCGATCGGAGCTGGCCGTCCGGCTCAAGAATCTCGGTTACACAATCGAGCGCGGAGAGTCTGGCCAGCCGGAAATCAAGGGATACACGAAGGAGTACATGGAGGCCAACAGCCAGCGCCGGGAACAGGTGAAGGAGCATATGCGCGCCAGCGGACTAGACGGACCGGCAGCGGCGCAGATCGCCGCGCACCGGACGCGAGATTCCAAGCAACTGCTATCGCTGGAAGAGGTGTTGCGGCAACATCGGGAGCTGGCCGCGCAGCACGGCAACCAAGCGGACCGGGTGGTTGCCGAGGCGCGGCAGCAGGGCCAGCAACACGCACACAATCCCGACAACAAAGCCGCCCAGGTGTCCGTGACGTATGCCCGCGACCACCTCTTCGAGCGTTCGGCGGTCGAGAACGAACGGGCGATTCTGGCGGCGGCGCTCGGCAGGAGCATGGGCGAGGCGAACTTCTCCCAGGTCCGGCAGGAGTTCGACCGCAGGGTCCAGACGGGCGAGTTCCGCGCCGTTGAAGCGGAGGCCAGGTTCGGGAGCGCGGGCCAGCAGTACACCACAGCGGCGATGCTGCGCATGGAGCGCGAGACCATCGGCAAGATGCAGGAGGGCAACCGGCGCGGCTTTAGCGATCCAATGCTGGTACCGGCGGACATTCGTATCGCCACCGAAGACCGGCACCCGAAGCTGAATGCTGGCCAGCGCCAGGCGGTGGATGAGATCTTCCTGTCGCGGGAGAAGATCATCGGCTTGGATGGAGTCGCGGGCGCGGGAAAGACGACGACGCTGGCCGTGGTGCGCGAGGGCGCGGAGCAGGCCGGGTACAAGGTCGAGGGTTTTGCGCCGACCAGCGGCGCGGCGAAGAATCTGGGCGGGGCCGGTATCGAGACCGAGACCTTGCAGGCCCATCTTGCCCGAGGCCAGCGGCCAGACACGGGCGAGCTCCGGCTCTATGTGATGGACGAGAGTTCGCTAGCGTCCACCAAACAGATGCACGAGTTTGTCAGCCGCCTGCATCCGAACGACCGCGTTTTGCTGGTAGGCGACACCCGCCAGCATGAATCCGTTGAAGCCGGCCGCATTTTCGCCCAGCTCCAGGACGCGGGCATGAAGACGGTAAAGCTGGAGGAGATTGTCCGGCAGCGCGATCCGGATCTGAAACAGACCGTCGAGCAGCTTGCGCGTGGAGAAGTGGGGAAAGCGGTACAAGGGCTGGAACGGCAGGGCCGCATCCATGAGGTGCAAGACCATGCAGGCCGCATCGCAGCTATTGCCAAGGAGTATGCCAAGTCGCCCGATAATACGCTGGTAGTCTCGCCCGACAATCGCTCCCGCGCGGAGATCAACCAGGCCATCCACGCCGAGCTACAGGCGAAAGGCGTTGTCGGCAGGGAGGAACACCGCGCCCAGGTGCTTGTGACGCGCCAGGACCTCACCGGAGCGGATCGCGCGTGGGCGGCCCGGTACAACGAGGGCGACGTGCTGCGCTACAGCCGCGGCTCGAAGGAGACCGGCATCGGCAAAGGCGAGTATGCGCGGGTTAAAAGCGTCGATGCTCCCAACAACCGGCTCACCGTCGAGCGCAAGAGCGGCGAGGAAGTGAGCTACGACCCACGGCGCCAGCAGGGTGTATCGGTCTACCGTGAGCAGGAGCGGGCTTTCTCCGTGGGGGATCGGGTGCAGCTTACCGCGCCCTCGCGCGACTTGAAGCTGGCCAACCGCGAGCAAGGGACCGTCGAGGGCATCGGCCAGGATGGGCGGATGAGCTTGAAGATGGATGGAGGCCGCGCGGTCGAGATCGATTCGCTGAAGTATCCGCACCTTGACCACGGCTACGCCGTGACGAGTCATTCCAGCCAGGGGCAGACCGCCGACCGGGTGCTGATCCACGTTGACACCGAGCTGGGGGCCAAAGACCTGCTCAACAACCGCATGGCCTACGTCGCCGTCTCGCGCGGCGCGCTCGACGCGCAAATCTTCACCAATGACCGCGAACAACTGGGCGCGGCGCTGGGGCATGATGTCTCGCACAGCAGCGCCCATGCGCCGGAGATGAAGCTGGAACAGAAGCAGGAGCTGGCCGTCACGCCGCAGCGGGAGATTGCGCAGAAGCAGGAGCAGAGCTTCGATTTTGGCTTGGGTCTCTAGTGAAACGGTTTGGGCTTAGAACCCCTTGCTGTGGTCGTGCCTGAAGTGCCAGTAACAGGGGCTGTTCCGTTGCTCCCCGGACCCCAATACCGCGCGCTTGCAGGTGTATCATTTCCGCAAGCCACTTTCAGGATGACTGGTCCCGTGCTGGCAGTTCGCCGGGCTGATGTGGGACAGGAAAGGGTAAGGTCATGAGGCTACGATTCATCCCCATCTGGGCAGCCCTGGCTCTGCTGGCGGCGTTCTGCGGAGCGGTTGCGCTCGCCCAGGAGACAGGCGCTGCCACGCCCCGCACGGACAGCGAGATCGAGATGGATGTGGTCCATGGCCTGAACGCCTCCCCGACGCTGAAGAACGGCCTGATCACCGCGGCTACCATTCAAGGCGAGGTGACGCTGTCGGGGACCGTGTCGAGCGAGTCTTCGCGGCAGTTGGCGCAGTCGATCGCCGCTCAGGTGCCGGGCGTGGCCAAGGTGAACAACAATCTGCAGGTAGGCAATCCGCACCAAACCTCATCGACGGACCAAAGGCCGCCCCGGCAGAGCATCGAGGGCAGCATCTTCAGAGTTTGGCTCGATACGGATGTCTGGACGCAGGGGAATCTGATAAAGCAACTGAACAAGCAGGGCGAATCGAAACACATTCAATTCATTGCGGTCACTTCAGACGAGAGCTATGACTACCATGTCCAGTACGACCCCAGCACCCAGTTTATTCCCCTAGCGACGGGCGGTGGCATCACGGCGCATAGCAGTTCGGTCACCGTGACTGATCCTTCGGGCCGAGTGATGTTCCAACTCGACTTGGGTGGCGCATTCACAGTGAAAGGGGAATCAAACTACGCAGCCAAGAAGATCATCAAGCTCCTCATTGAAACGTGGGGAAAATAGGTAGATGATTCCGGCGAGCAGCGCGGCGAGCGACAAGGCGGGATGCTAGAGCGGCAGCAGCCGGCTGGGCAGCCCCGGCAGTTTCCGGCCCTCTCAGAGGAAGCTAAGCAGCGCATCCGCGACGAGTTCGGCGACTTGAACATACCCGCGTACCTGAGAAAGGGAAGGCTATGAGACTACGATTCATCCCCATCTGGGCAGCATTGGCGCTGCTGGCGGGGGCTGTGGGAACATCGGCACAGTCCACCTCTACGGCGGCTGCCGGAAATAGCAAAGGTCAACCATCCCCACGTCAGGTCAAGGTCGTAATTGACCCGCGATCTTCGGAGGGAATGGAAAGAGCGCTACTCACAAATGGTTTTCGCGACGTATGCCAGAATGTTTCTATCGTTCGTGATGAATCTGAGGCGGAGTACGTCGTTTTTGCAAGCGGAGCTTGCCCTGGGTTTTTGTGCCATTACTACATCACACTCTATGACAAACAGGGGAAAGTGGTGTTCACAACCGACAAACATGACGCCAAAAATTCTATCAAAGCATTCTGTCAATTCTTCAATGCTCAAAAGTAGGCCCTATGACCCCGGAATTACAGCTTTTCCAGTCCTTGTTCGAAGTCCTCAAAGAACAGCGCAAGGATATTGCTAAACTTCGTGCGGCGTGTGTTGCGATGAGGAATGTGCTGGCGATGGTTGATCCAAATCTGGAGGCGGCTTATCAGGAGATGTTTGCCCAAGCATCTGCCGTTCCCAGTCCTCCCGTTGACGAGCAAATAGACGCGCTAATTGAGCAAATAATTCAGCTAGGGAAGACAGGAACTGATCGCGTTCACTAGGGGAAGAAGGCGGGGGCGGCGGGGGGGCGAGCCAATACTCTAATCCAGTCTCAAACCGTGCAAAGGGTTGTGCCCGTGTTGTCGCCCAACCGTCAGTCGCCCAAGCCGCCGTCCCCTGCGTCCCCGGCACCCCGCCCGCGTAAAATCACTATCAAGTAATTCTAAGAGGTGTTTTGTGCCGAAATTCCGTTGTCTTGCCGAGTGGTTCTCTGTCGTGCTGCTGATACTGTGCATGGCCGTAGCGTTATCGGCCCAAAGCAATGGCAACGACCCGGCTCTGCTTGCCAAGGCGAAGGCCGGGGATGCAAAAGCACAAGTCCTCGTGGGCTTGAATTGCGAAATGGGATATCGCGTTCCGCAGGACTACGCTCTGGCCGCATTTTGGTACCGCAAGGCCGCCGATCAGGGGAATGCTCTGGCACAGGTAATGCTCGGTAAACTGTACGATCAGGGCCAAGGCGTAGCGCAAGACTATTCTCAAGCTGCCACATGGTATCGCAAGGCTGCTGAACAAGGTTTCGCTCCAGCGCAGACAATGCTCGGCGGACGGTACGATCAGGGCCAAGGCGTAGCGCTGGACGATTCTGAGGCTGCGATATGGTACCGCAAGGCCGCCGAGCAGGGCGATGCCAATGCACAGGACGCGCTTGGAACGCTTTATCGAACAGGTAAAGGGGTTCCACAGGACTACGCGCAATCGGCCATCTGGTACCGCAAGGCTGCCGATCAAGGGAACACCGATGATGAGTTTTACCTTGGCATTTTTTGCGATCAGGGCATAGGCGTTCCACAGGACCATGCGGCGGCTGCGCAATGGTTTAGGAAGGCCGCCGAACAGAACAATGCCAACGCGCAATACAATCTCGGCGTGAAATACGCTACCGGGAGCGGCGTTCCGCAAGACTATGCTCAGGCTGTCCTTTGGTTTCGTAAGGCCGCCGAGCAAGGGAATGCCGAAGCACAACTGGGTCTTGGCTTGCTGTATGCCCAGGGCCAAGGTGTGCCTCAAGACTATGTGGAAGCGTACTTTTGGTTCGACCTCGCGGCGGCTGGCAAGCTAGACAGTGCAAATGCGGAATCCGCCACAAAAAACCGGGATCGAGCGGCATCGTTTCTGACGCCGACCGACCTCTCTCGCGCACAGGAGCGGGCGCGGAAATGGTTTGAGGAGCACCCGGCGAAGGTGCAATGACCAGATGGAAACAACCGCCTCGACTTTGAGCGATATGATCAGTATTCCCCTACAATGGGTGTGCGATCACTGACAGTGTGGCGACGGGTGTCTTTCGCCCAAGGAGTGCTCCAATGGCCTATTACGTTCACCGGGCCGATGTAAGGCAAGAAAGGGGGAGGAAGCCATGAGGTCACAATTCATTCGTACCTGGGCAGTCTTGGCCCTTCTGGCCTTGGCTTCCGGGGCTTGGGCACAGCCTACCGAAGCAACGAAGTCCCAAAGCATCGATGCACTGAGGGCACAAGCTGATAAAGGCGATGCACAGGCGCAGACGACGCTGGGCGCTTATTATCGATTCGGTATTTTTGTGCCCAAAGACTGCGTACAGGCACTTTTCTGGTTTCGCAAGGCCGCTGAACAGGGATGGCCGGGCGCACAGTGGGCGCTTGGCGTTCAATATCTAGGTGGATCTTCGGCAGGGCCGATTGAAGCTTGTGTACCTAAGGATTTGACACTGGGAGCCGCATGGTTTCGTAAAGCTGCGGATGAAGGTTACCCAAGCGCACAACACGATCTTGGCTGGTTATACGAGACAGGCGCGGGCGTGCCCAAGGATTACCGATTGGCAGCATTTTGGTATCGCAAGGCCGCCGAACAAGGCGATGCCGACTCACAATTTAGACTTGGAGTGCTTTACTATAATGGGCAAGATGTCCCAAAAGATCTTGTGCAGAGTGCAGCTTGGGTTCGCAGAGCGGCTGAGCAAGGGGATTATGGCGCCCAAACCTTACTGGCCATACTTTATATGAATGGCCAAGGGGTACCACAAGACTATGCTGAAGCCTATTTTTGGTCGGATATAGCATCCGTTGGTACGCACAGCGGCCAGGAAACAGCAATTGAAGTGCGCGCTGCCGCCGCTGCGAAGCTGACGCCGACAGTTCTAATGCAAACTCAGGAACGGGCGCGGAAGTGGTTTGCCGCGCATCCTCCGCAACCGTGAGATTGTCACCCGCCTATTTCCCCAGCGCGCTTAGGGATTGACTGACATACTGCCGATGTTAGCTACTCTGAATCATCGGGTGCCAGGCCTTTCAGCGAACGACGAATCTTCAAATCTGGCGCGAATAAACTTGATCGTGGTGTCGCCGAACACACTGCGGAATTCTAATAGTGCATCGGAGGACGGATTGCATACGACGATTGATTTCCCTTTACAGGCAGCCTGGAGTTCCTTGCAAGCGAGAGTGTCATATTTAGGTAATGAGTATCCGATGACAATAACGGTTTCGGCCGTGGCAATCAGCTTCCGGGTCTCAGTCCAAAGCCGCTCCTGGTCTGCCGCCGCATGGGGACGCTGTATCGGGTCGTAGGATTCTTGGTCCCCAGGGAAGGTGACACATCGCAGGTCATCCCTGTCTAGTTTCGATAGAGGATCGTCGAAAGGCTGCGACGGCACGAAAGAGAGAGTCGATTGAGGAGCAATCGGAATAGAGTCTATCGGGTTTCTAAACCTCCGTCCAAGATCGACCTGTTGCAGATGATTCGTCCAATTCAGAGACCCGTGCGGCTTGATGACCGCCAGCGACGCTGGCCTTGATGAATAACCCCACTGCACTCCCGCATCCTCCAAGGCGCGTTCACAAATGAGGTCCCAGTTGAAGGAGATCACGCCCAAGGAATACCGAGCCCGCTGCGCGAAGGCACAATAGGCTTCCGGTAGGCTGACCAATTTGGCTTGCTTTTCCCAGAGCAGTAGTGCACAAGCTCGCCTCAGAACGTGAAAGGTTTGGACACAAGCCGGAAATGTGTCCGCAGTTTTCAGCAGATCTACCATCCACTCTTCAAAACCGCGGTTGTCGTGAGGGTCTACCCGCCGCAAGCCCGCCCAGAATTTGCCATCCGGTAATTCAGGCCAATTGACGAGCGGTCTCATATGCACAGAGATGCGAGGATCACTGGCTGCATTTCTATCCAGCCAATTATTCACTTCTGCCCTCAGATTCTGCACCAGCGGCATGCCGGCGTGGCAGGAGAATCCGGCACCCACGATAAATAGAGTCTTATCAAGCATATTCCGATGGAGGGGGAGGTTCATGCAAGCATCCTTTCCGATGATTGTTGGGTTGCAAGCGCACGCTGGTGCGTTCATTGGAGGATAATCCGGAGGGAAGGTATTTGGAAGCGATTGTAATAACACTAAGAGCGGGCAGGTGGGCACTCGTGCAGTGAGACACAAAGGGTAAGGTTTGACCCACGACCGCCGCCCCTTGTTTCCAGAGGCTTGCATGAGTCAGAAGTCAGGGCCACAATTGCCGGTGAACAGCGACGCGCAGCGAAGCAAACCTGGATTCGGAACAGTTGAGCGGTTCGGGCGCGTCGTAATTGCGCATGATAATGTCCTTTATCATGCGTATAATGGAGCCATGACGCGCAGCGCAATCCAGGTCCAGTCCCCTTCCCTGCCCTCCATCTTCACGGCCCAGCCCCAGGCCCGCAAGCGGATGCGCGACTTCTTCAGCTCCCACATCCGCAATGCCAACACCCGCCGCGCCTACTTGGAAGCCGTCCGGCAGTTCTCCGTCTACTGTGCCGGAATCGGCATCGTGGATCTGGCCAGGGTCGAGCCGATCCACGTAGCGGCCTTCGTCGAGGCCCAGCTCCGCGAGCACTCGAAGCCCACCGTGAAGCAGCGGCTGGCCGCCCTGCGGATGCTCTTCGATTGGATGGTGGTGGGCCAGGTGATTCCGGTGAACCCGGCGCACGCGGTCCGCGGCCCCAAGTACACGCAGCGGCGCGGCAAGACGCCGGTGCTCCAGGCCGACGAGGCGCGGGCCTTGCTCGACGCGATCGACACCACTTCCCTTCCCGGTCTGCGCGATCGCGCTCTGATCGGTCTGATGGTCTACACCTTTGCGCGCGTGGGCGCGGCGGTCTCCATGCGGGTCGAAGACTTCTTTGTGCAAGGGCGCCGGGGCTGGGTGCGGCTGCACGAGAAGGGCGGCAAGGAACACGAGATGCCGACTCACCACAATCTCGACCGCTACCTTGAGGAGTACATGGCGGCCGCCGGCATCGGCAAGGGCCGCAAGCAGGACCGCAAGGAGCCGCTGTTCCGCACCGTCAAGGGCCGCACCGGGGAGCTGACCGCCAATCCCCTGCTCCAGTCCGATGTTTGGCGGATGATTCGCCGGCGGGCCAGCCAGGCCGGCATCGAGACCGAGATCGGCTGCCACACTTTCCGCGCCACCGGGATCACGGCCTACCTCAAGAACGGCGGCCGGCTGGAGACCGCCCAGCAGATGGCCGCCCATGAGTCGGCCAGGACTACCGGCCTCTACGACCGGCGCAGCGACGAGATCTCGCTCGATGAGGTCGAGAGGATTGTGATCTGAGGCGAAGAGCAAAAGGGGATACCTACCCCATGGAACACATCGAGAAAACGCGCCTACGGGCATCCTGAAGCGAGATTTTACCGTCTTTTTGGGGAGAATTGCAGGCCCGAAGGCTTTTTCGGGGGTTTTCCTCTGGGGTTTTCCTCTTGACAAACGAATGAGAGAAGCGCAGGATAATGGGGAGCAGTTGAGGCGCCGGATTACCACGCTACCCGGGCGATTCTGCTCGATGTTCTTGGAATGAAGGCCACCCCTAGCGGGTGGCCTTCTTATTTTTGCTGTGATCTTTGCCGTCGCCCCTTGGGATGACTGTGCGAAGTTCCGGGTGTGGCAACCTTCCGTGACATTCAAAAACAGCCTCATCGCGAATGGTTTTCCCGGCTTTATTCACTCTGGTTATTGAGCTAACCAAAACAGTGCTCCATCCAGGCGCAACGCGGGCCTGATCATTGAAGGCGGTTAAAACCATCTCTATCACGTCGTCTATCGTGTACCCATCCTCGATGCAGCGGCTTTCATACATATGGCGGCCATCGAAGAGAACCTCGGCCACGACTGGCGGTAATTCTTCCTCATGGCGCTGCTGGTTGATCTGCGCTAGCTGTGCTGTGCTTAGCTCGCCAATAGGAACAATGGGCTGCCTTCGCCTCGCTGCCCGCTCAAGAGCAAACCATCTTGCGGCAAGCTCTAGATTCGAGCGGATTAGGTTCTCGGCGTCTCGATAAAGACCCATGGAAGAGTGACCCCCCTTTTACCAGGTGCTTGCGGGTTAACCCGCTCAACTTGCGGAAAAGAGGCTTCGCGCCATGGTGACCTTATCCCGTGCGAGGCCCTTATTTTGCAGGATGTCTTCACAGAATTTGTCAGGCACTATAAACCACGTAGGCACTCCCCGAGACTGCGGATTGCCGTTAGGTCTGGCATCGTCGCCATTCCAACGCATCGCCAGAGCCACCTTACCGTCCCAACGCCCAATGGCGAGGGCGCTGCCACCTTCCGTCCCTTCATCATCGAGCACAGCGATCAGGCCCCAGTTCTTTTTCGGGGAGACCACCTCACTTGGAGTTTTGTACTTTGCCATGTCATTCTCCGCCCACAGTTCTGATTTAGCTCATTCCTAGAAAGTACCTAGAAACCAGCTATGACCGATTATAGGCTCTATATGGATAAAGAAGTCAAGAAAATTCTTTGTTCGCTGGAAAACTCGCTCGACGCATTGACACTTCCCTGCCCCGGTGCCTTTTCTGATTCTGGCCCAGGAACAGCCCTGCAATCATGCTTGCAGGATCGGGGCGACTCTGTGTATATTCGTATCTGGTTATAGTCCTATAGCCCTGTAGCCCTAGAGAGGGTCACCATATGCACGTTTTAGCGATCATCGGGCAAAAAGGCGGGAACGGAAAGACCACGGTGTCACTGGGGATAGCCGTTGAAGCGGTTTCGGCTGGACGCTCCGTTGCCGTGATCGACTTGGACCCGCAGACGACCGCCGCGAATTGGAGCGACCGGCGAGGCAAGGAAGCGCCCGCCGTTGTGTCCTGTCAGGTTTCCCGATTGGGTCAGGTACTCGAAGCCGCAGCCAAGGGAGGCGCGGACCTGGCCATCATCGACACC
>Ga0187890_10003469_pt1 | contig 10885 bp, 11 predicted proteins | sample June2016WEW_21_1_FD_133005 | JGI IMG/M metagenome (GOLD analysis project Ga0187890, IMG submission 133005) | Peatland microbial communities from SPRUCE experiment site at the Marcell Experimental Forest, Minnesota, USA - June2016WEW_21_10 | ecosystem: Environmental > Terrestrial > Soil >...
ACAGAGGACGGGATCGTCAGCCAGAACATGACGGGATTGGGCGTGGCGGGGAGCTACTTCCCGCACATGATGTCCGTGCGCTCTGGCAAGTTCCGCACCCCGATGGAAGTCTTCGAAGACGACAACCTCTTTCCGAAGGCAATCGAGAGCCGCATCATAGCGGACGGCAAGCTGAGGCTGACCCCGAACCTAGTGCGCAAGGCGTGCATGGTCTACTCCGGCTCCCATGCCGTGTCAAATTTCAAGCCGAGCGCGGCTGCCGCGATCTACAACAAGTACCTTCCCGAAACAGGCGGCGTGGTGTTCGACCCCAGCGCGGGCTTCGGCGGCAGGCTGCTCGGTGCTCTCGGCTGCCGAAAAGTGAAACGCTACGTTTTCTGCGACCCGGCGACGGAGACCTTCACGGGACTTCAGAAGATGAAGAACGAACTCTTGCCTGCGGCGACGCGGACGCTGCGTCGCAACATGGGCGTCGAACCCTACCACTGCGGCAGCGAGGACATGCGCCCGAACCTTCAGCCCTCTTCTGTGGATTGCGTGCTGTGGTCCCCTCCGTATTTCGACACGGAGAAGTACTGCACGGAGCCAACGCAGTCCTATCTCAAGTTCCGGACGCGGGAGTCGTGGCTAGAGGGATTTGTGGGTGCGACCTTGGACAACATCGCCTACGCCCTCAAGCCTCAGGGCGTCCTCGCAGTCAACATCGCGGACGTTCCGACGTTCCCCGACTTGGAGAAGGCTTTCCTCGCCCTCGCCGAAAGCAAGGGCTGGACGCGAACCGAGACGCTGCACATTGAACTGTCCCCGATGTGGGGCACCTACAGCGAACCGGGGTACACGCCGAAGCTGGAACCGATCTTCGTATTTAGGAGGAAAGCATGAAGGTGTTCGGAGAAAAAGCAATTAAGACGATCATTTGTGCGGACTCGTTGGAGTGGCTCCCGGCTAACCGCGACCAAGGCTCAATCGTCACCAGCCTGCCGGACGCGAGCGAGATCGGGATCGAAGACCTCAACGGGTACGAGAAGTGGGTACGGCGTGCGGCAAAGGAATGCTTCCTGTCCGCCAGCGAGGGCTGTCCGGTCATCTTCATTCAGACCGATCGCCGTAAGGACGGACGCCAGTTCAGTAAGGCGAACCTGCTAATGAACATCGCCGCCGAGCAGGGCTGGTTCCTGCTCTGGCACAAGATCGAGCTAACCGCCGAGGTCGGCAAATCGAACCTCTATCGCCCGACCTTCCGCAACATGGTCTGCTTCGGCAAAGGCAAGATGAGCGCGGGGCAGGCGACGCCGGACGTGGTACCGAAATCCAAGCGCTTATACGACATGGCGTTCGGCTTCGAGGCGGCAAGGGCTTGTTTGGAGTTCTGCAAGAAGCGTTCGAACCGGGTCTGCGACCCATTCTGCGGCTACGGCACCACGTTGCACGTCGCCGAGGAGCTTGGCATGGACAGCGTAGGCGTAGACATCGACGCGGAGTGTTGCAGTAAAGTCCGCAGCTTGATTCCGCGAGAGACTAGCTCAGAATTCGCTGTTTCGGGTTAGAACCTTTTCTTCGCTGAAACATGGCATAGGCGGAGGTGATCTCTACCTCAGTGTCCGGAAGAAAATGCCGTCGCAGGCGCGCCTTCTAGGAGCGCCTCGGCATGAAGGTTGTGGGCAGGGTCGATTGGTCTGGGGGATCGCTTCCGGGTCTTGTGTATGGGTTGGCTGTTGGGTAGGTCACGTACTTGAGAAATCAGAGCGACTCCGAGAATTCACGCAACTCAGCGGTGATCCTCCGGCATTTGCGGATGGCCCGAAACAGGAGCAAAACGCGGTTATTAGGTAGACAGTGGTTGAAATAAGCGGCGGGCCTGCGAGCGAGTACGTGCGCGTGATGGAGAGCATGCCTTCGCTTCTAAGCGAAGGGACTCTTATTCTTCTTCTTCAGTCCCAGCTTTCGCCCGCTCGTAATAACCGACCAACTTCGACACGAAGTACGGCTGAGGGCTAGCATCCCGCGAGTGCTCGTCGCAAAAGTACTTGGCGACGCGGCCCGACAGTAGTTCCCATACCAGTACGCAGATTGCAGGATGCGGCAAGGCTCCCTTTCTCTCACACCTCGGTGGTTTCATCGGCTGCTCCATAGCGGACCGAGTCAAATTCATTCCTCACAAAAGATTTTCAAATTCATTCCATCCGAAAGTCAGTATTTACAAGGTGAGCGCCGTAGCGGGCGTTCAAGAGTCTGGCTGCTACCAAACTCTTATTTGGTGGGTGTTCTCCAAGGACATCGGGGCGCTGAATAAGCCCAGCGCCCCAGCATTTCACTAAGGCTTGTCGGGTTTCATCGCCCGTGATTGTGAAATGCAAATGCAGGTCGAAAGAGGCTTATGTCAATCGAAATTTACAATTTGGAATTTTCATGCGCCCTCGAAGTTGAGGGGCGTCATGAGTAGAGAATTTGGCGCAGCAATGAAACGAGCGGTAGCGGTCGAGCACGGCGAAGAGCCGACGCCCGAACGAGCAAAGCCGAAGGCGGTGAGAGCCAAACGTCCAAAATCTCTCACCATCAAGGTGCAGGAGATGGAAAAGTACGACTGGAATCCGTCCATGCGCTATCTGCTCCTCATCCTTGTGCTCGGCACGCGCCGGGAAAAGGAAGACTACAGCGACACTTGGGTGCCGGAGAACAGCCCGTGGACAGCCGAAGAGATGGTCGGCTGGTGCGATCAATCGCAGTGGCGTCTAGCCCAGCGCGTCGGTCTGACTACTGATCACATCAACAAAATGCTGGCTCAACTAGAACTGGACGGCTTCATCATCAAAGAAGAGTGGACTGATCCAGACACTATGACAAAGCACTGCCGCTATCAAGTGGTGGAAGTCACGGTGGACGCTAATCAGCGACCAAGCCACACGGCGAAGACCAAGCGCGGCCCCCGCTCCTCAAAGCCCCGCAAATCCAACAAGGGGTCGTTCAGCAAAACCAACCAGCCTACAGTTAGCGCGACACGCCGCGCCATTATGGAGGAAGACGGTGAATAGACCCAACGGCATCTCAGCCGTTGACCCAACGGCATCTCAGCCGTTACCCAACGGCACGTCAGCCGTGAGCCTCCGGCATCTCAGCCGTGGCACGCTACGGCACGTCAGCCGTAACCGGACGGCTGAGATGCCGTTTAAGGTAGGACTTTCAGGTTGGAATGGGGCGCAGGGAAGATTGTGCAGGTTTGACCATGTAGACAGGACTCGCAGACTAGTACGCGCCTCCGGCGCGGCACTAGCGTCCGGTGGTGTCGCTCTAGCAGATCAAAAACTGAAAATCTCTAAAGCGAAAGGCTTGATGGTATGAAACCACAAAGAGCTAAGGGTGTGGTGACCTATCGTTCGCCAGAGAACCCAAACATCTTGGCGGCAAAGCAACTGCAAAAGCAAAAGCAAGAAGAGGCGGCTGCTCGGCGTGCAGCGCGTTACTCCCAGCCCGTTCCGAACTGGATCGCCTACAAGGACATCGTGTTCAAGGTCGGCGTTAACGTAGACGAGACAGGGCGTTGGCTCGGCGGCAAGCTACCACCCTGCAAGGTTTGCGGCGGCGTCCTGCCGCCACGCGAACACCACGTCTGCTCCGGCTTCCAGCCGAAGTTCGTGGAGTACACGCCGGAGCGCAAGGAACGCTGGGAAGCCAAGCGCGAAGAGATTCGCGAAGCCCGTCGCCTCAACCGGGGCGTCTTCTGCTCGGAGTGCGGTGACCTGCTGGAGTGCCCGGAAGACGCCCAGTGGCACTTCGAGGATCACGGCGGCAAACCTTACCGCGAACGCTACGCCCTTGACGGCGAACACGACGGCGATCTGGACGGCTACGAGGACGAACCCGAGGAGGAATACTGCGAGGGGGACGATGATGGCTATGACTGCGACTGATTATATCTATCGCCGAATGTTGAACCCCCAACGCGGTTCGCTTTGCGACACTCAAGGCCCCCAGAGAAAGGGCTGCACGATGAAAGAACTGAAACTAACCAACCACGATAATCGCCCGCCGTCTGGGCATGACCGCGATCTCCGGATGCCCTCCATTGTAGATCGGCAAGGCAGCGTTGCAATGGACGACGCAGACGGGATGATCAGCATCAGCGGACGCTGGTGGAGCTTTCCCGGCGCACAGATCGACGGGGATTCGTGGGAAGGAGAGTGGCGCAGTGACGGCAAAGTGTGGCTCCGCGATAGCATCGGGAACATGGTCGAGGGCACTGAAGTGGATAATCCAGAAGCGCTCGCGGTCGTTCCCCTGCCATCAGCAGCGGAGCGCCGACGCCGTGAGGTCATGCTGGCGCGGGTAATGCTTGTCGCGATTGACATCATCCTTGCAGGCGATCCGTTGAGTCTGGAGACGGCCCGCGATCTGATCCGCGAGCTTCGGCACTGCTACCCCGAGCTTGTGGACGAGTGGACGAAATGTGAGGACAGCCTGAAACGTCAGTAACCTACTGTCTCGGACAGAACCGTTTCCAAAAACTTCGGGCACCGGGAGTGCCGACTCCTTCCACAATCTTCTGCTTCTGCACGGAGCACAAGCCTTCAGTTATTTGTCAAAATCCGCACGGGTAGTTCGCAACTCACAGAAAGTTCCCTGAACCACGTGTGTGCGGTTGCCGTCACGGACAACGTCGCGTTCAGGCGGTCAACGGCATTCGGCGGACCCGTGCGAAGGCTTGCGATTACATCTCTGGCTTGGAAAGTTAACCTCGCTGCTGGAATCTCAAAAGTCCGCGTGCACAAAGGCTCAACGTCTCTCAACCCGTGTGGTGTGGTAAGTGCCGCTGTACTGATTTCAACTCCGTCGGCAAATATCCTAGCGTCGATTCTGGTAACAGAAAGCATGAACCAATGGGATTCGTTACGGATATTCAAAGTGTAGCGGCTTATGCCATCTGCCTGCACTGAGGATTCAGGTTCCCGATCACCTAACAATATGGTCACTTTCTTTGCGAGGCTTCTTTCTGAGTATGCCATCTTCATAACTGGCTTCCCCAGAATGTGAATTGCTGCCACCAATCCCTCGAGCATGATGCGGGCGAGTTTATCATGCCATCTCCACACGAAACATGACGTTCCATGTGGGCTTAATACTGAGTCTGAAGCTCTGAAGCAGAGATGTGACAGAAATGTGAATTAGAGCACCACTGCCAGATGTGAACAAATGGCGGGCAATCCATCAACGGAGTCCGAGACGACCGGCAAAGCCCGTGCATCTGCGGCAAGCCAAGCAGCTTCGTTGCTGACGGGTCGACGTTCTGCCATGATCATGCGCCGGAGTTCGGGGGACTAGCTGAAACGAAAGGTGTTTTGAGAGTACGCCAACGGAATTGCTACATTGCCCCAAGCACGCGCAAGCATTCCCGTTTTACATGAGCCAATTTCTTCACATCGGGATAGCTGGAGACGAGGTTGTTCGACGGATGCGCCGCACCATCACGGACATCCTTCATCGCCATTACAACGCTCTCCTCGACGTCAACGGTACCCGCTTTGGCAGCCAGTCGCAGCAGGTCGGAGATGTTCAGGTAGCTGGCGAGACCACGGGCAGCATCCCCTGTACGCTTGTACGCACCCTCAATCTGCTCGAACCGCTTGGGATCAAGGTCTCTCTTCAGAGATTCCCGGTCGTCTCTTCCTTGGATTGAATCCAGCGCCACTCTCTCAAGAGCCTCCAATATCACGTAGAACGCGAGCTTCACCAAGTGATGGTTCAAATCCGAATAGTGGACGTAACCCTCGATGTGTCGATGACTCAAAACAAAAGAGAACTGGCGATCCTCAAGAATCTCGACAAGATCGAGAAGACTCGTTCCGTCGCTGATGAGATCGTCAAGTTCGATCCTCTTAATGTTGCGAGAATCGCGCTCGAAGTAACCTGTGAGTTGACCCTCCTGAGGAATGGGGATCACATTGAAATCAGGATTGTCGTCCGAGACCTTAGCTGCCTGCTTCTCGTCGTCCGAGCAAATTAGTCCTACCCTTGGAATCATGATGTCTCTCACTGTGAACGTCGTTGCAAGGCGCTTGAGAGTCTCTTTTAACGTGGGCATCCGCGATTCTCCCCGGCATCCATAATGTCTTAGCGCTCACCCGGCAACCCACCAAACCGCGATTACGCGTATCTGCTGCGTCCAGCGATTTGGTCAAAGTACATTGAGCGGGCACGTGCCATCTCGACTGTGGATTCATCGAAACCCCACTCAGCACCACGACGAGTCACAAAGTCCTCAAGCGTAAGCAGCGTTGGAAAACGCCTCAACGCAATGTCCAGATATTCGAGAGTCTCTCCCTTGTTGATCAGCCTAATGCACACAGACAGCAGGTCAGGCGCAGTTCCATCCATCGTGGCTTGGGTAAAGCGCGTTGGATTGTAGCCATCCGACCGATTGCTGTCGATCACGCAACGTACCGCATCGTTGAGAGTTTCGCGATTGGGCAGCGACCGCATGAAGGCGATTATAGTGCTGAGTCGAGTTCCAACCTGAGACTGCATCCCAATCAGGCATAATGGCTGTTCAGCCATGCTTCTAACGATCACCAACACGAAGAGTCCCGCGACCGATCTGGGGTACTTGCTGCACAAGAACCCAAGACGGGTGCAGTCCTTTGACTTGTCCTTCGGAAAGGCGCATGTCTTTTATCCCGATGCTTCTCCCGAACGCTGCACGGCTGCGCTGCTGCTCGACGTTGACCCGGTGGGTCTCGTCAGGACACGGCGTGGGCCGGCAGGCGAAGGCGGGATGCTGGAGCAGTACGTAAACGACCGCCCCTATGTCGCTTCCTCGTTCATGAGCGTCGCAATCGCACGGATCTTCAACTCTGCGCTGGCGGGGAACAGCAAAGATCGACCGGAACTCGTGACTGTCGCACTTCCTCTTATTGCGAAAGTCGCCGCCCTGCCATGCCGTGGCGGCGAGGAGTTTGTGCGACGTCTGTTCGAGCCGCTGGGCTACGGGGTGAGCGCCGAGCACCATCCGCTAGATGAGAAGTTCCCCGAATGGGGCGAGAGTCCTTACTACACGGTTGAAGTCGCCAAGGACGTCACGCTGCAAGACCTGCTGACGCACCTCTATGTCCTAATCCCTGTCCTCGATGCTGACAAGCACTACTGGGTGGGACAGGACGAAGTCGAGAAGCTGCTGCGGCATGGCGAGGGATGGCTCCAGTCGCATCCTGAACGTGAAGCTATCGTAAGCCGCTACCTGCGGGGATTCCGAAAGCTGACGCGGGAAGCTCTGGCACGGCTCACCGAAGATGAGTCCATTGATCCCGACGCCGAGCAGGAAACGAAGGAGGAACAGGAACAAGCCATTGAGGCTCCGCTCCGGCTCCACGATGCCCGCCTCCAGCAGGTTGCATCGGAATTGAAAGCGAACGATGCCAAGCGGGTTCTCGATCTCGGCTGTGGGGAGGGTAAGCTCATCCGCGCACTGCTGACAGACCGACAGTTCGAAGAGATTGTCGGAATGGACGTTTCGTACCGGAGTCTTGAATTAGCCGCCGAGCGCCTTCACCTAGACACCCTACCGCCGAAGCAGAAGGAGCGGATAAGACTCATTCAAGGATCGCTGATGTATCGGGACAAGCGCCTGTCGGGATTCGATGCTGCCGCCGTCGTCGAGGTCATCGAGCATCTCGATGAGCCACGGCTCGCGGCGTTCGAGCGCGTGCTCTTTGAGTTCGCCCGTCCGCAAATGGTGGTGTTGACCACTCCGAATTCAGAGTACAACGTGAAATTCGAGACGCTTCCGGCTGGACAGTTCCGCCATCGCGACCACCGCTTCGAGTGGACTCGCGAGCAGTTTCAGAAATGGGCGAATGCCATTGGTGAGCGCTTCGGGTATTCGGTGGAATTCAAGCCCGTGGGCGAAGAGGATCAGGCGGTCGGCGCACCTACGCAGATGGGAGTGTTCAGGCAATGAAGGTTACGGTGCCCGAACTCTCTCTGATCCTGCTCGTCGGTCCGTCAGGCTGCGGAAAATCTACGTTTGCCCGTGAGCACTTCAAGCCGACCGAGGTGCTGTCATCTGACTACTGTCGCGGATTGGTATCGGATGACGAAAACGACCAGACCGCGACGAAGGAAGCGTTCGAAGTACTCCACTTCGTCGCCCGAAAGCGGCTTGCTGCTGGGCGGCTCACTGTCATCGACGCGACGAACGTACAGCCGGACTCGCGGAAGCCACTCGTCGCTTTGGCACGGGAGTTTCATGTGCTCCCGATAGCCATCGTTTTCGACTTCCCAGAGAAGGTCTGCCAAGAGCGGAATCGGACTCGACCGAATCGCGACTTCGGTGCTCACGTCGTCCGCAATCAGGCGCAGCAGCTAAGGCGGTCGCTCCGTGGACTCGAACGGGAGGGCTTCCGGGGAGTCCACGTCTTCAAGTCTCCTGAGGAATTGGAGGGATTGGAGATCGTGCGGCAGCCGATGTGGACGAATCGGCGCAGCGAGCACGGACCGTTCGACATCATCGGCGATGTGCATGGCTGTTTTGATGAGTTACAGGAGTTGATGACTACTCTTGGTTACTCAGTGGAAAGAAACGGCGATGGCTACCGGGTGGGAATGCCTGAAAGCCGCAAGGCGATTTTCCTTGGTGACCTCGTTGATCGAGGACCGCGAATTCCCGACGTGCTCCGCTTGGTGATGGGAATGGTGCAGTCTGGTACTGCCCTATGCGTGCCCGGCAACCACGACATGAAGCTGCTTCAGAAGCTCCGTGGCAAGGATGTGAAGATGGCACACGGACTCGCCGACTCCGTGGCGCAGCTTGAAGGCGAGTCGCCGGAATTCAAGACCAAGGTTGCGGAGTTCCTCGACGGTCTCATCAGCCACTATGTCCTCGACGACGGGAAACTGGTCGTAGCGCACGCAGGCATGAAAGAGGAGATGCAAGGGCGTGGTTCTGGAGCGATCCGGTCGTTTGCTCTGTTTGGTGAGACTACAGGAGAGACAGACGAGTTCGGGCTTCCAGTCCGCTACAACTGGGCGGCGGACTACCGTGGGAAGGCTTCTGTCGTGTACGGGCATACGCCAATCGCAGAGCCACAGTGGTTAAACCGCACCATCAACATCGACACAGGATGTGTGTTCGGCGGCAAGCTCACGGCACTCCGCTTTCCCGAAAAAGAGATTGTGTCCGTCCCTGCTCGCCGCGTCTACTACGAACCCGCGAAGCCGTTGGCGTCCCCTCAGACGGCGACCTCCCTCTCGCAGCAGCACGAGCAGGATGATGTACTCGATATCGACGACGTAATCGGAAAACGCATCATTGAAACAAGACTTCATGGCAATCTCACTGTTCGCGAGGAGAATGCAATCGCCGCGCTCGAAGTGATGAGCCGTTTTGCATCCAATCCGAAATGGCTTATCTATCTCCCTCCGACGATGTCGCCTAGTGAGACCAGTCAAAGGAAAGACTTGCTAGAGCATCCGGCTGAAGCATTCGACTATTTCCGCAAAGCGCATGTTGAGAGAGTAATCTGCGAGCAGAAGCACATGGGATCGCGTGCCGTCGTGATCGTTTGCCGCGACCGGGACGCAGCATTGCGTCGATTCGGGGTAACGCAGGACGAAATCGGCGTCTGCTACACGCGGACTGGCAGGCGATTTTTTAATGACAGCGCGTTGGAGAGGGAGTTCCTCCGTCGAATTCAAACAGCGGCGACTGAATCAGGTCTGTGGGAGGAGCTTAAAACCGATTGGCTATGTCTCGATTGCGAACTCATGCCTTGGTCTTCCAAGGCCCAAGATTTGCTGCGCCAGCAGTACGCCCCGACTGGGGCGGCTGCGCGGGCTGGTCTGGCAGCGTCGATAGCTGCGTTGCGGGCGTCCGCCAGACATGTGCCAGAAGCCTCCGAACTAGTGGGACGATTCGACGAACGTCAGACAATGGCTGAACTCTACATCGAGTCTTACCGCCGCTATTGCTGGGCGGTTCACTCGTTGGAAGACCTCAAGCTCGCGCCCTTTCATCTGCTGGCAAGCGAGGACGTGGTGCATTCGGATAAAGACCACGTCTGGCACATGACCATGCTGGCTCGCTTTTGCTCTGCCGATCCGGCGCTTCTTTTGGCAACACCATTCAAGGTAGTCGATCTAGGAGACGAGGCTAGTCAGAAAGATGGAACTGATTGGTGGGAAGAACTGACGGCGTCCGGGGGAGAGGGAATGGTCGTGAAGCCTTTCCAATTCGTCACGAAGACTCGACGTGGACTAGTGCAACCTGCGGTGAAGTGCAGGGGCAGAGAATACCTTCGCATCATCTACGGGCCAGAATACACCGCGCAGGAGCATCTCGAACGCCTCCGATCCAGAGGTCTCGGCACGAAGCGGTCGCTGGCTTTGCGGGAGTTCGCCTTGGGAATCGAGGCACTGCACAGATTTGTCGAACGGGAACCCCTACGTCGAGTCCATGAGTGTGTATTCGGAGTCTTGGCGCTGGAAAGCGAGCCTGTCGATCCGAGGCTCTGAACTCTGCCATAATGTCTGCCCATGTGCGGAACGTCTCATGCAGCCGATGGTCGGCGCACTCGCTCTGGTACGCGCCTTCGTGAGAAATAGGAGACGGTCAAGTGAAAGTGGTTCTCTTCGGAGCGACGGGCATGGTCGGACAGGGCGTCCTGCGCGAGTGTCTCCTCGACGCTGACGTCGAGAGCGTCCTCGCGGTTGTCCGCAATGCCAGCCTGTCGCAGCATGACAAACTGCGCGAAATCGTACACCAAGATGTTTACGATCTCTCGGCGATTGAGGACAGGCTTTCAGGCTACGACGCGTGTTTCTTCTGTCTCGGCGTCTCGTCAGTAGGGATGAAGGAGGAGACGTATCGGCGCGTGACATACGATGTGACGGTCTCGGT
>Ga0187890_10003470_pt1 | contig 10881 bp, 16 predicted proteins | sample June2016WEW_21_1_FD_133005 | JGI IMG/M metagenome (GOLD analysis project Ga0187890, IMG submission 133005) | Peatland microbial communities from SPRUCE experiment site at the Marcell Experimental Forest, Minnesota, USA - June2016WEW_21_10 | ecosystem: Environmental > Terrestrial > Soil >...
ATCTCTGGTGAAGATCTACGCCAACGTGGATCATCTCGTGCCTCCTTCAGGGCTTGTGCTTCGAGCACGTACTCTACCCTTGGAGGCACGCCTTTTCTTGTTTTCATTACATCTGAGCGAAGCAGGAGGATTCGCGAAGCGAATCCTCCTGCGGAGTCGAAGGACCCCTACACCATCAAACGCTTCCAGCAGCGTCCACGCATTTCCACCACAGCATTACTCACTCCTTCGGAAAATTCGGGTCCGCCTTCACTTCTTCAATCTGTTTCGTGTGTCGCTCGGAGTGCGCCGAGATCAGCAGGATCCACTGATACGCGTCGAGCGGGCCCAACAGCGGGTGCGGGCCAAAGTGGTCGCGCAGGTCGTCGTTGGTGGTTCGGATGTAGTTCATGGTCGCTTTGCGGCTGTCTTCGAAGGCCTTGGTGGTCTCTTCTCGAGTCGCCCAGCGATTGGTTGGTTTCAGAAACTCGGGCGCCTGCGCCTTGTGGCTGCGGTCCGGAACCCTCTGCAGGACTATTTCGTCTTTCCCAGCTACCTCGGCACGCTTGGAAGGGTCAGCCGGGGAGGTCATGATCTTGTCCCGCACCATGCTAAAGAGCGCGGACTCGGAGACGGCGATGTGTTCCGACACCTCGGCCACCGACCAGCGATCCGGGCCAGGCTTGAATCTCCATTGCTTCTCCGACAACCCAGCGATGGATTGCAGAAATGCGTCGCGCGTGGCTTCGAGACTCTTGAGCGCAACTTCACGCTCCCCGGCCGTCAGAGTCGTTTGCGCCGGGGTTGCGGTTTGAGCGATACCGGCCAACGCCAGCGCGAGAACGAGGCACAGCACGGCAGAGAACTTCAATTGGATTTTCATTTCATTGCCCCTGTGAGATTGGAAATACGGTAGGGCAATTATGAATGGCGGTCTGCGAAAGCGCAAATCGGCTTCACTCGAACCAGCCGCTCCGGTATGCGATCCACCACGACGCATATCCGATCGGAATGGTCGCGCCCAGGGCCCACCAGATCGGCAGGATAAAATCGGCAGCCAGCCCCAGCACGGTGAAGGAGATCCAGAAGATCTTGCGCTCCATATCTCTGGATTGTAAGTCTTTTCCGCCACGTATGACCCTGGCTAGTGGCCTGCGGGAAAACTTCGGTTTCGCATCCCGGCATGGTATTAGCTGGGAAAATCAGCCTTTGCGCTTGAGTTCTTCCATCACACTCTGGATCAGCTCTTTGGCGTCGGTGAGGTTTTTCATGATGAGCTGCACATCCATGACCGGCTTGCCCGGCCAGCGCTGGCTCTGGCAGTAGACGCCATGCTGCCCGACCAGGGCCATGGCGTCGGTGACCAGGTCCATGGTGACCGCGAGGCGTCCGCGAGGCACGCCCATGCGCGTTTCGAAGTGCTCCAGTTCTTCCTGCTTTTCATTGAACACGGCCATCAACCGATTGTAGCGGGGATGTGAGTATAATTCTTGGCGGAACAGCGATCAGCAATCAGCAATCAGCCAAGCCACTCTGGCTCTGAATGGGCTGACTGCTGATTGCTTCCAGGAGGAACAAGTCATGAAGAAATTTGCCTTAATTGCAGCAGCACTCTTCGCGGTCGCAACCTTCGCCTCGGCGCAAATGGGCATGGGGCAAGACAAATCCAAGCGGCCCAGTCCGCCGGCCAGTGCAGAGTGTAAGTTTTCCGACGGCAAAACCATCAAGGTGGACTATTCCAGCCCGCGTGCCAAAGGGCGAAAGATTTTCGGCGCGGCGAGCGACAAGGCGCTGGTGCCCTACGGAGAGATCTGGCGCACCGGCGCGAATGAAGCAACCACATTCGTCAGCGATACGAATCTGACCGTAGGTGGCAAGGTGGTGTTGGCGGGCAGCTATACCATCTTCACCATCCCGAAGGCCGACAAGTGGACCCTGATTATCAACAAGAAGAACGCCGAATGGGGCATTCCGTACAAGTACGAAGCCGACGAGTTGGCCCGAGTTGACATGCAGGTTTCGAAAACGCCGGCGCCGGTGGAAAACTTCCTGATCGCATTCGACCAGACAGGAAGCAAATGTACGCTGCGCATGGAGTGGGAGAACACCCGCGCCAGCGTCGCTATTACCAAGTAAGGAATCAGTTGATGCGTCTGTAGAGACGGGGCTTGCCCCGTCTTTTCCGGACGCGGCGAGAGACGCGGCCAGCCACGTCTCTACAGAAATTCCCCGCCTCGTGCCCGATCTTCCGGCGCTATACTGGAACCCGATGCGGACGATGCTGCGCTTTCTTTGGAACTCCACCCGTGGCCACCGGATTGCCCCGTGGCGCAGTCCCTATCTGCTATGGCGCATTGAGACGTACACCGGCGTCAAAATGACCCAGATTGGATTCCTGGAATTCTGGGAATTCTTGTGGACGGAGCGAAGCAGCCTGTGGCGTTTCCTGAAGTGGACAGCGGAGATGGATCGCTACGTCCACCCCGGGGCGAAGAACGTCTAGCAGTTCGCCAACAAATTTTGGGAATTGTCATCCCGAACGAAGTGAGGGATCTGCAGTTCGCGGCAAAATGCGGATCCCTCACTTTGTTCGGGATGACAACTCATGAAGGTCCCGATCGCGCACCACTCCGGACCGCGCCCAAGTCAGTGCTAACCCATCACCACATTGACTTCGCTGCCTTTGCCCGCGCCCAGCAGTTGATAAGCTGAGCCCCGGTTGGAAGCGACTTCCAGAAAACCCATGCTGCCGAGAATTCCGAAGACTTCGCCGGGACCGCCTTCGGCGTAGCTTGCGCACATGCGCGTTGCCTGCGCCTTGGTTCCAATCGCGATTTTGAAGACGGGCGGCGTGGCCTCGAAAAGTTGCGGCGCATCCTGCGGCGTGATGTTGGTGATGAGATTGCCAAAGCGATCGACCTTCAGCACCACTCCGCGCAGGGTGCGCTCATCCACCGGCTTCGGGCGGGGCGCGCCAAAGCGAACATAGTCGGTGATCTCATCGCCGAAACGGTCGGGCTCGACTCCCTTGGCCAGATAAGCTGCGACCGGAGAGAAGATATCGCGAGCGTGAAACGTGTTGCTGCGGGGCTGCAGAAAATAATGCTCGGCGGTGACGTGGCGGACGGAGATGCGCTCTTCGCGGTCGTAGATCAGAGAAAGCACGCCGTTGTCAGGCGCCACAAACATGTGGCGCTCGCCGACCATAAGCACGGGCCGCCGCGTCGTCCCCACCCCGGGATCGACGATCACCATGTGCACGGTGCCTGCAGGGAAGTAGGAGTAGGCCTGCGAAATGGTCAGGGCGCCGTCCAGAATGTCGAACGGCTGCACCGCATGGCTGATGTCGATGATCTGCGCCTCGGGGGCGATCTCCAGGATGACGCCCTTCATGGCGCCGATGAAATGATCGTTGAGTCCGAAATCGCTAGTGATAGTGATGATCGCGTTGCGTGCCAATTCGTTACCTCGCCAAACCTTTTGAACTTTAGAGGGACCCAAACGAAGTATCGAACGTGGCACGATGGCGCGTCAAGGTACGTGAGTGACTGGTGTACGTGACTGGTGTACGTGAGTGGTGTACGTGAGTGACTGCCGCCTTCAGTCCTTGCTGATCGCTTGTCCAAATGCGATCAGATTTCCGTCCGGCGCAAGCACCAGCAACTCACGTTGACCATAGCGCTGGTTCACCGGTCCGTAGACGTCTCCCTTGGGCAGAGTGTCGAGCTTAGGCTTGAGTTCCGCGTGGAGTTCGTCGACGTTGCGAACATCGATATAGTACGCAAAGCGTCGATTGCCCGGAGGAGCGCCGTCCGCCCCATGCTGTTCGATGATGCGGAAACCCGTAGTCTCGCGATGCACATAGGCATAGTTCTCCTGGCGAAGCAGCGTCTTAAATCCCAGGATGTCATTGAAAAAAATCAGCGCCTTCTCAATGTCATGCACATGCATGAAAGGCGTGACTTGTATGAAGTTTGACATCGCCGATTCTCCTTGCCGGGGAGATTAGTCGACCTGCACGTCGCCCGAGCCAGTATGCACCGAAACCGTCGGCCCGCCGCCGCGCACTTTGCCCACCACGCTCTTCTTCGACTCCTGGATGCGGCCCTGGATTGTCGTAGTCACCGGATGGCCCAGCGTGACGGTTCCGGAATTCGAAGAGATGTCCACGTCGAAGGCCGCGTCCGAGGGCACATGCAGGTTCACGTTTCCCGAGCCCGTGCGCACGCTCCACATGTTCTTCGGCAAGCCTTTGCCGTGAATGTCGCCGCTGCCCGCCTCGGCATGAAATCCGCCATTGATGCCGTCCACGGTGATGTTGCCGGATCCGGTCCGGATATCCACATCGCCCGCGCCCGTTTCCGCGATTTCGATGTCGCCGCTGCCCGCTTTGACCTTCGCGGGACCGGAAAGCTCGCGTCCCTTAACGTTTCCCGAACCCGTCTGGAAGCGCATTTCACCGGTTAGGCGCGCCAGTTGCATGTCGCCCGACCCGCTCTCCAGATCGACGTTGCCCTTGAGGCCTTCCACCTTCTGATCGCCGCTGCCGGTATGCGCTCGAATCGCGGTATTCTCCGGAACCGTGATTTCGTAGTCGATCGCAATGTTGTGGAGGTTCACGTAGTCGATGCGAATGCTGTTGCCAGTCTGGCGAATGGGAGGATTGTTCTGCAGTTCCTGCACCTCCGCCTTGTGGTCGCCGCTGAACCAGGAATCACAGTGAATCTTGGCATGAATCGAGACCGCGCCCGCAGCGCCGTTGCGGACGGTGATGTCGCCCGAACGGGTAAGCACTTCGAGATCAACCGGGCCACTGACCTGGAACGAGCGGTCAAAGGTTCCGATGACCGAAGCGAAGCCGGCCGCTGAAGTGGCCAGGACGCTGGCCACAATAAAAGCCAGCGCTCTAACGGCTCGATGGGAAAAAATCTGGGTCATAGCAATTCGCCTCCGTGCTCCCGGGCCTTTATTACTGCAACACAACCTGGTCGCCTTCCTTCAGCCCCGATAGCAACTCGGTCTTGGCGCCATTTGAGATTCCGATGTTGACGGCGATCTTCTTCTTGCCTTCTTTGGCTTTCGGTTCAGGTATCTCAACCGATGCCTTCTTATCCTTGTCGTAAATGATCGAGCCTTCCGGGATCTGCAGCACGTTCTTGTGCTCTTCGAGAATGATCTCGGCATTGGCCGTCATCATGGCCTTCAACACGCCCTCGGGGTTGTTGATCGAGACCCGCACTTCAAACGTAGTGACGTTGTCTTTTTCCACCCCCATGGGAGAGATCTTCGTCACCTTGCCGGTGAAGGTCTTGTCCTTGAACGACTCGACTTTGATCCGCGCCGGTTGTCCCAGATAAACCTTGCCGATATCGCTCTCGTCCACTTTGCCTTTGACGAAAACCTCGCTGGTGTCGCCGAGCGTCATGACCAGCGTGGCCGTGGAACCCAGCACCAGAATCGAGCTGACCGCATCGCCAATTTCCACGTCGCGCGAAAGCACGATCCCATCAATCGGCGATTCGATCGTGGTGTAACCCAGTTGCTCTTCCAGTTGTTTCAGATTGGCGCGGTCCTGCGATACCTGCCCCTCGGCCTGGCCAATCTTGGCCTGCAAAACCTGCAGCTGCGCCTTGGAGACATTTTGCTTGTTCAGCGCCATCTCGTAATTCTTCTCCGCGTCGTCGAGCGCGGAAGCGGAAACCACGCCGTCCTTCGCCATGCCCTGCGCACGCTCATAAGCTCGTTTCAACAGCGGCACGTCGGGACCCTCGGCGTCGACCCTGGCGCGCACCAAGTCGGCGCGCGTGCCATTCAAGCTGGCGCTCGAGCCCTCCAATTGCGCGCGCGCCTGGTCCACACGAGCCTGAATCTCTTCCCGGTCGAGTTCGGCGAGCACTTGGCCCTTCTTAACTTTGTCGCCGTAATCGACGTAGAGTTTCTTCACAATGCCGCTGGCCTTGGACTTGATCTCAACCTTGGTGATGGGCTCGATCTTGCCCGTCGCCACCACGCTTTTTGCCAAGTCTCCTTTTTCGACCTTGGCGAGTTTCGAGGGGTCGATCTTGGTGCCGCCGCTGGTGGCTGCGATCAGCCCGCCGGCAACTAACAGAACCAGAACGGCTGCAATCGAGCCGTAGATGATTCGCTTCCGCCGCTTTTTCTTGCCATTGCCGTTACCTTCCACGACCGCCTCCTGCTTAATTTCAAATCTCAGAACCGGCATTCACTGGTTGTTACGGGAGAAATAACGAAATAGTTCCTCAAAAATTCTCAGGCTTCGTATCCGGGTGTCGCTTTAGCGATACCCGTAAGCGCTCCGAAGATACTTAGACCGCCGGGCAACAAAAAAGAAAGCGCTCACTTTGCAATAGCACTTAAGGGTTCCTATGATTGTACTGCCAGCGCGCTCGGAAAGCCCGCGATTACGCCCCAGTGAACTCTGATCACCCGAACCATTATCCCTTTGGAATGTTAGAATTAGAGTTCCATGATTGCGTATGTGCTGCTGCGGGTGTTCGTTATCCTGCTCCTGGTGGCGGCCAATGCCTTCTTCGCCGCAGCCGAGTTCGCGCTGGTCAGCGTGCGCGAAACCCGCATCCAGCAGTTGATCGAAGCCCACCGCGCCGGCGCCCGCACCGTCCTCAAACTTCACCAGCAACTCAGCCGCGTCGTAAACGGAGTGCAACTGGGAATCACCGCGACCAGCCTGACTCTAGGCTGGCTGGGCGAGCCCTTTCTGGCGCGACTGTTCGAGGACTGGTTCGGAAGCGTGCCCCACGCGGCCATCTACGCTCATGCCGTGGCCGTGACCGTGGCCTTTGTGATCATCACCAGCCTGCTCGTGATCATGGGCGAACTGGTTCCGAAGTCGCTCGCCTTACAACGGGCCGAGCGCGTCGCACTGGCGGTCGCGGCGCCCATGGACGTTTTCCTCACCGTCACCGCCCCCCTGACCATTGGCATGAGCCGCGCCGCTGGTTTTGTCCTGCGCGCCTTCGGAACCCACGAGATCCGCCACGGTTCGGTGCACTCCCCCGACGAACTCAAACTGATCGTAACCGCGGCCCGCAGCTCCGGACAGCTCTCCTCCAACCAGGAAGAGATGCTGCTGAACGCGATCGAACTGGACAACATTGCCGCGCGTCAAGTAATGGTGCCGCGCACCAGAATTTTTTCCTTGCCCTCCGACCTCAGCCTCGACGAAGCCCTCTCGCGCGTGGTCGACGAACAGCATTCCCGTATCCCCGTGTATGATCCCAGCGCGGTCCCGAACATATTGTCGGAGTGCTTTACGCCAAGGACTTGATGCGTTGGACGCGCCTGCGCCTCGGCCCCACCGCCGCTCCTCCTGCGGCCACGCGCATTGCCCAGATGAAAATCGGTCAGGTCATGCACGATGTGCTGGTCGTGCCGGAAACCAAGTCCTTGCTCGACCTGCTGGTTGAATTCCAGCAGCGCAAGCGCCACCTGGCGGTTGTGGTAGACGAATTTGGCTCCACCGCCGGAGTGATCAGCGTGGAAGACGTGCTCGAGCAACTGGTAGGAGAACTGGAAGACGAATTTGACGTCGCCTCCACGCAGCCCGCGGTAACCGACGTGAATGCGCCGCTAGTGCTCGACGGAGCGATCAACATTCGCGACCTCGAAGCCCAATACGAGCTGCAGCTTCCACAAGACGAAGGCTTCGAGACGCTAGCCGGCTTCCTGCTTTCGCGCTTGCAAAAGATGCCCCAAGGCGGCGAGGCGTTCGACTATGAGGGGCACCGTTTTGTAGTAGAAAAAATGGAAGGCCATCGCATAGCAACCGTGAGGATCGAGCCCGTGCCCGCAGCCCCAGCGTCAGCTGCATCGCCGTCGACTGACTCCGTGCAACGGGCCGGAGACTAACTTCCGATGCCGCGCTACATAATCACCCGCGTCCTCTACACTCTGCCGGTCATCTGGCTAGTCGTCTCCACCGTCTTCCTGCTGATCCACTTCGTTCCCGGCGATCCCATTCAACAGATGCTGGGAGAAAGCGCAACCGCCGGCGACATCCAGGCCGCAAGACACGCCTACGGCCTCGATGTCCCGCTGGGCCAGCAATATCTGAATTACTGGAAAGGAGTTCTCCACGGAGATCTAGGCGAGTCCCTCCGCTTCAACCAGGGAGTTACTAAGTTGATTGCCCAGCGCTATCCTTTCACCTTACAGCTAACGCTGGCGTCGTTGTTAGTAGCGATCATGCTAGCCATCCCCGCAGGAGTGCACTCAGCCCGGCGTCGCAATCAATGGGATGACCGCACCCTAAGCGTAGTCAGCCTGTTCGGCCTGTCCTTTCCAAACTTCGCGCTGGGCCCGGTGCTGATCCTGTTCTTCGCCGTCAAGCTAGGATGGCTCCCCGTCAGCGGTTCCGGCAGCCTGGCCCATCTAGTGCTCCCAGCCATCACTATGGGCGGAGCGCTAGCCGCGATCCTAACTCGCATGGTGCGCACCTCAATGTTAGAAGAGTTAGGCCAAGACTACATCCGAACCGCCCGCGCCAAAGGCCTGCCCGAGCGCACCGTAGTCTATCGTCACGCCCTGCGCAACGCCATGATCCCAATCCTGACTGTCTTAGGATTACAATTCGGCGCGCTTCTAGCCGGAGCGATCGTAACCGAAACCATCTTCTCCTGGCCCGGAATAGGACGCCTAACCATCCAAGCCATCGCCAACCGCGACTACTATCTCGTTCAAGGATGCATTCTGGCGATTGGGTTGACCTATGTAGCCGTGAACTTTCTGACTGACTTACTGTACTCGGCGGTGAACCCGAGGATTAGACAATGAGGCCACTCGAAATCGACTTCGTTGAATCATTCGACAACGATGCTATCATTTTGGAACTGCGACGGATCGCTGAGGTACTTGGCAAGTCGACTCTGTCCAAGCGCGACGTTCGCGACCATGGACGCCTCAGCTACGAGGTCGTGTTGAGGAGATTCGGTTCCCTGCGAATGGCGCCGCAAAAAGCGGGCCTGATGCCAGGCCGCTTTAATAAAGCTACGGATGAGGAACTCTGCTCGATTCTGATCGAGCTTTGGACACAAACACTCGAAAAATACGGGCGTAGTCCGTACAAGATGGAACTTGGAACATTCGGCTATAGGATTTCAAGCGACACTTTCACTCGCCGATTCGGCAGTTGGAAGAAGGCGCTACTCGCGGCTGCTGAATCTAGTGCGTCAGCCGACGAAGAACCTATAACATCACCAGCGAGTTCTGAAGAGCAAACGAAAGTAGAGGGGCGCAAAACTCTTTCCGTGAGGAAACGATTCCTTGTTTTCAAACGAGACCGATACAGATGCCGCATCTGCGGTCGTTCCGGAGTAGAACTAGAAGTGGACCACATACTGGCGGTTGCGCAGGGCGGAACAGATAGATTGGACAATCTACAAACGCTATGCTTCGACTGCAATCGTGGCAAACGTGAGAGCCTACAGTGAACTGGGTCGGTGCCCCAGGTTCGCGCCCGTCCTTTGGGCGCTAACCTGGGCGGCTGGCGAGGCCGCTAAACTAACTCAATCACAACCCGCTGACCCACCAGCGCCGCCGCTCGCTGCAAACTCGACAGCGTGATGTCGCGTTTCGGATCGAGAATGCGATCGACCTGGGAGCGGCTCGTCTTCAGCAACACCGCCATGCGCGCCTTGGAAATCTTTTTCTGCTTCATGGCCTTGGCCAGTTGCCAGGCCACAACTTCCTTGATGGCCTGCGCCTGCGCCTCCTCGAAGATCTTTTCCTTCTTCAAGAAATCGTCAATGCTCGATCCCAGATTCTTCTTACTCATTGCTCCAGCTCCTTCTGACGCTTCCGCGCCAGCGTTAAATCGTCCTCAGGCGTAGCCCGTGTTTTCTTGATGAATCCGTGCAGCGCCACCAGACAGCCCTCATAAAAACAGATCAACACACGCGAAGTAGTCTTGCCAGGCAGGTCCGTTCGCACTTCCCACAAGCCCTTCCCCATTGGCCGGCACAAAGGCATGCCCACCGGCCAACGCCACTGCGCCCGCAACAGGTCGGTTCCAATGGCGCGGCGCTCTGCCTCGTCCAAGCCCTTCAGCCAGTCGCGGACCGGTTCGCTGCCAGCTTCATTGCGGAAGAACACGAGTTCGACCTTCCGGGGTGCTCTCTCGCCAACCATCTTGAACCGTCTCTAGTGTATCACAAAAGGTACATAGCAGGTTCCGTGGATTTGTCGCGGATGCTCAACTGCACCAAACTGGTGTATAATGATGCCATGCCCGCAACAAAACATGTCCGCCGAAGCGTCTCCCTCCCCGCTCCCATTGCTAAGCGAGTAGATCGTATGGCCAAGAGCCAGCGCTTGAGCGATAACCGTATTCTGGTGGAACTCATTGAGTTGGGCATCGAAGCGCGGAGTCAAAGAGAGAAGGCATTTTTCGAACTCGCCGAACGCTTTCGAAATGAGAGGGATCCCGAAAAAGCGAAGCGTCTAGGCGATGAGATGGGCCTCATGGTTTTCAAAGACTTGATGGGAAAGAACGCAGGGACGCTCTCCTTCGCCGGGTGCGATGAGTGAAGCCCTCCAAACTTCTGCAATCTAGCCTCTGACTTTTTCATCACAAACAACCTGTGTGCCCCATCACAGACGGCCAACCCACAATGCGCGACAATCAAAAAAGCCGCTGAACCGTGGATTTCGGGAGAATTAAACAACCGATCGAGCTAAGTCATTATTCCCGGATACTTTACAAGTAAGTGTTTTGTTATCAATACTTTAGCCAGAATTCGGGGGGGGGGGGGGGGGGGGGGGGGTAAAACCGGGGTGTTTGCTTCTTTGGGGGTGGGAGGTAGGGGAGTTTAGAAGGGGGGGAGGGGGGGGCGACGTAAAATTTTTTTCTCCATCTTTTTTTTTTTA
>Ga0187890_10003474_pt1 | contig 10876 bp, 10 predicted proteins | sample June2016WEW_21_1_FD_133005 | JGI IMG/M metagenome (GOLD analysis project Ga0187890, IMG submission 133005) | Peatland microbial communities from SPRUCE experiment site at the Marcell Experimental Forest, Minnesota, USA - June2016WEW_21_10 | ecosystem: Environmental > Terrestrial > Soil >...
GCCGGCGGCGCAGGTTGGCCGTCTTGCTGACGTAGGGCTCGGAGTTCGCGTCTTCGCCGCGCAAGAGAAACACGGCGGGGACAGCGGCTACGGCGGAGAAGACTTCGGCGTCAGCTTCGGGCCGGAATTCGATACGCTCGCTCAGCACGCTTGTGATTGTAGTGCGTGTGATGGTAGAGCGGAATCATCCAAAGCTCGCGCTCTTGAACTTCTGCCGGAAGTCCGGACCGTCCATCTTCACGATGCGGCACATCTCCTGCAGCCGGGAACGCATGCGCTCGCCGATGCGATCGCCAAGGGTCTCTTCGCGCGCGGCCGCCCGCGCTGGCGATAGCAACCGAGTCACGCTCGCAGCCGGCTCGTCGGCAAAATTCGTTGTGATGATGGTGGTTCGATTGTCGTTATAGCGCGTGTTCAGGATCAGGCTGACTGTGTCCCACACCCACTCGCTCGGTTTCACGGCGCCGAGCTCATCGAGCAACAGCACCTCGGCTTCAAACACCGGCCGCAGCACCTGAAGTTCGGTCGCCTGGACAGAATCGTTGTAGGAGTTCTGAATCTGTTTCAGGAGTTCGCGATAGTCGCAAAAAAGGCAGGCGCTTCCTCTGGCCGCGATGAGCTCCTTAAGAATGCCTACCGCAAGATGGGTCTTGCCAGTGCCGATGCCGCCGACCAGCAGCAACCCTGCGCCGTCTCGTGGATTGAACTCCTGCACGAAGCGCGACGCGCTGATCTGCGCCAGCGCAATCGAGCGATCGGCTCCGGGGAAATCCGTCGTAAAGTTCGACAGCTCGCAATGTTCATATCTCTTCGGAATTCGCGCCGCCGCAATCAGGGCGCTGCCACGCTCCCGCAACCTGCAATCGCAGCGCGTGACGCCGCCGTCCGGCGCTCCCGGAACCGGCTTCCATCCTGAGCCCGCGCACACCGGGCAAACTTCGGTTGCTGTTTTCATGATTGTGTACTCTATTGTGTGTACTTAGACTCTGCACCCGAACAAGCCGGCGCCGCAACTCAAAACGGTTTCCTCTCTGTGCACAACCTGTGGAGACGAGGGGCGGGTTGTGGAGAACGGTGGAGAAGCGAGGAAAACTGTTGTGCCGCGGATCGCAGACAAGAAGGGAACAAACACTGGCACTTTCGGCTCATTCCACCATTTCTGCCGACACAGCCGTTTGCTTCAGGTGTCAAAACCGGCAACTGGCACGTGTTTCCCATTGACAATCCCCTAGTATGGGCGAGAATGGCCATCGCCGGTGCTCGCGCTTTGAGCTTTCCTCCCCGGCTGATGCGCGGGAACCGTAACGACTAGTGTCAGGAGAGAACATGAATAAAGCTGATCTGGTTGACCGGATCGCCGGAGCCTGCAACATCTCAAAGGCGCAGGCAACGACCGCAATCGACACAACCGTGGACAGCGTCACCGCTGCCCTTAGAAAAGGGGACCGGGTTGCCTTGATCGGATTCGGCACGTTCTCCGTCTCGCAGCGCAAGGCCCGCAATGGCCGAAACCCGCAGACGGGTGCCACCATCAAGATCGCTGCCCGTAGAGTCGCCAAATTCACTCCCGGGAACGAACACAAGAAAGTGGTCAATAAAGGTAAGTAGAGGCCCCGTAATTTTCGTTTGCGAGCGAGACGGCAGGGGGTCGGCCCTGCCGTTTTGCTTTGGGGCTGTCAGTTGTCAGTTTTCAGCTTTCAGTAAAGCCGGTTTCGTACGGTTCTGATCGACTTCCTCCAATTGGAAAGATTTGATTGAGAGATAAGTGCCGCAGAACTGACAGCTGATAGCCTGCCTTGCTGAATCCTTCCTAACTCCTGTAGAATCTAATGGCTGAATCGAGGTTTCGGAACTGACATGAAAGCAGCCATCCATCCCAGCTACGGCGAGATCCGCGTGCATTGCGCCTGCGGTAACGCCTTCACCACCCGCTCCACCCACAAGGGCGACATCGGCGTAGAAATCTGCTCCGCCTGCCATCCCTTCTTTACCGGCAAGCAGAAGCTCATGGACACCGCCGGTCGTATCGAGCGTTTCCGCCGCAAGTACGCCAAAAGCGACGCCGGAAAAGCAGAAGCAGCCGCCAAGAAGTAAGTTCTGCGCAGAAGCGCGCATTCTTGAAAGCCTCCCCCTGTGGGAGGCTTTGCTTTTTGAAACCGTCACGCACTATTTTTGCCCGGAAAAGAAAGTAAAATCAGACTGTGCAAAAGCTCTGGGACAATTCGCGCAGCACCGATGCTCCGTCCCGACAAAACGTCGGCCAGGCCGTCCCGCGCGCCTTCCCCAGTTCGTTCTGCATCGGCAACCTCCGCATAGCTCCCGCCACCGTGCTTGCACCCATGTCCGGCGTTACCGATACCGTCTTCCGCCGCTTCATCAAGAACCTGGGCGGATGCGGCCTGATCATGACCGAGTTCACCTCGGCCGACGGCGTGCTGCGCGACCAGCGCGTTCGCGGACGCTACCTGCACTTCTATGAAGACGAGCACCCGGTCTCGGCCCAACTCTTCGGCAGCAGTCCGAGCGTGCTGGCCGATGCCGCGCGCCTGGTGGAAGACCTCGGCTTCGATCTCGTCGATCTGAACCTCGGCTGCCCGGCCAAGAAAGTCGTGAAGTGCAACGGCGGCTCCGGCCTGCTGCGCGATCTGCCGCTGATCCGGCAGATTTTCGAAGCGGTGCGAGCCGCCGTGAAGATTCCCTTCACCGTGAAGTTCCGCGCCGGATGGAACGACGACGAAATCGTCTGCGTCGAACTCGCCCGCCTCGCCGAAAGCTGCGGCCTGGCTGCGGTTGCGCTCCACGCCCGCACGCGCGAGCAAGGCTACAGCGGAAACGCGCGCTGGGAATGGATCGCCTCCGTCAAGCAGGCAGTCAAGATTCCCGTGATCGGCAATGGCGACATCCGCTCGCCCGAAGACGCCTGTGCCATCGTCGCCCAAACCGGCTGCGACGCGGTGATGATCGGCCGCATGGCCCCGGCGAATCCGTGGATTTTCCGACAGATTGAGCAGTATGTTAGTGGAGCGGCGAGCGACCCCGCCGGTCCAGCCGAGCAAAGCTCCGCAGGAAAAATGTACGACGAACCCAGCGAAGCCGACCGCTACCAGATGATTCGCACCTATTTTCAAATGCTGCTGGAAGAAGGAATGCCCGGAACAGAAGGCAAGATGAAACAGTTCGCGTCGTGGTTCACGCACGGCGTGCCTGGAGGTGCAGCGCTCAGGAAGGCGATCTACGAGGCCAGGAGCGGGGCGGAGATTCTAGAGCGGGTGGAAGGCTTCTTCGAGGCCAAGCTTCCAGCACAGAGCACGTAGGGAGGGGGCGGGTCCCTAGGTGAGCGTCTTCAGCCCCAGCCTTCCCCGTTCTCCGCGTTCCACATATCCCCACGGCGTGGCGTCATCGTGCGTGAACACGGTCAGCCATTTTTCCGGGATCGCCCAGGCGTAGTACTTCTTGCGGCTTTCGATGGTTTCGAGCGGAAACAGATCGAACGCCATGACCCAGGTCAGGTCGAGATGCGCTGAAGTCGGAATCAGATCGGAGATGTAGCACGCCTTCTTCCTTTCGTTGCCCCCGCCGCCGCTCTCGATGATCACTGCTTGCATATTCGCCGTGTGACCCGGGAAAACCTTGACCGAGATGCCGGGCAGAAGCTCCACATCGCCGTTCAGCAGCACCATCTGACCGGTCTCGAGCAGCGGATCGTAATTCGGGCTCATGTAACTGATCGCGTCGCGCTCCAGTTGCAGGCGGCCATGCTCCCACTCTTTTTGCTGCACGTAATACTTCGCATTGGGGAACGTCGCGACCATCTGATCCCCGCGCCGCACCGTGTTCCAGCCACAGTGGTCAAAATGCAGGTGGGTATTGATGACGATGTCGATGTCCTCCGGCGCGACTCCAGCGTTGTGCAGGTTGTCGAGCAGCTTCGCCGGCTGTTTGTAGATCTGCGCCATTTTGTCAGGCAGTTTGTTGCCGATGCCCGTCTCGATCAGGATGTTTTTCTTGCCGGTACGCACGAGCAGCGAATTAAGGCCGGCGTCGAGCCGGTTCTGCTCGTCAGCCATGACCTTCTTCGACCACATGGTCTTCGGAACCACGCCAAAAAAAGCTCCGCCGTCGAGAAAGTACGTTCCGTCGGAAACGATAGTGAGTTCGAAATCGCCGAGAGTTGTGCGATGCATAAGAATAGTTTTCAGCTATCAGTTGTCAGTTGTCAGTAAAATCTCACTTCCACCACGGGTCGAGAACTGATAACTGATAACTGATAACTGACAACTTATTTCAACTCCTTATTCCAGAAATCTTCCATCATGTGGTACAACTGCGTGCTCGTGGCTATCCCCGCAATCCCATGCGTCTTGTTCGGATACACCATCAGCCGGAACTGCTTCCCCGCTCGGATCAGTGCGTCGGTCATCTGGATCGTGTTCTGGAAATGCACATTGTCATCGCTCGTCCCGTGCACCAGCAGCAAGGAGCCGTGCAGACTGCTGGCCGCACTGACGGCCGAATCGTCGTAGCTTTCGGCGTTGTCTTTCGGCAAACCCATGTAGCGCTCGGTGTAAATCGAATCGTAGTCGCGCCAGCTGGTCACCGGCGCCACCGAGATTCCCGCCTTGAAGCGGTCGGAGTGCGTCAGCGCGTAGAGCGTCATCCAACCGCCGTACGACCATCCCCAGATCCCGGTGCGAGTGCGGTCGAGCTGCGGAAACTGCGCATACAACTGGTCGAGCGCCGTGAGCTGGTCCTTCAGTTCGATTCCGCCCGACTGCAGACGGATCGCGGCGGAAAATTTCTTGTCGCGATTCAGGGTCCCGCGATTGTCGACCGAGAAAATCGCGAATCCTTCGTTGGCCAGAATCTGGTGGAACAGCGCGTGAGTTCCACCCCAAGCGTCCCGCACCGTTTGCCCCCACGGACCGCCATAGATGTACACGATCAGCGGGATCTTCTGGCTGGCATCCGCATGGCGCGGCAGAATCAGGCCGCCATACAGTACCGTGCCGTCATCCGCTTTAAGTTCCAACATCTTCGGCGCTATCGGGTCGTAGTCTGCGACGCTTCGTCCCTCCCAGATTTTCTGGCAGGCGCCGGCTGGCGCGCACACCGAAATCCGCGGCGGCGTCAGCGTCGTGGAATGCGTTTCCACGAAATGCTTGCCGTCATCGGAGAAACTGGCGGCATAGTTTCCATCTTCTGATGAAATGCCCTGCATGCCCGAGCCGTCCAGCTTCACGGAAAAAATCTTTTCCTGTCGCGGATCTCCTTTATTGGCGGTGAAAAAAACCGTGCCCGAGGTGTCATCCACCCCGCTGATCGCGATCACTTCATAGTCTCCGCTCTCGAGCTGGCGTTCCAGTTTGGCGTCGGCCGCGAGCGGGTCGGACGCGTTAAAACTGTAGAGATAGATGTGGGTGTGGCCGTCTCGCCAACTGGTCCACAGAAAGCGGTCGCCGGATTTCAGTATGCGAAAGTCGTCATTGACGTTTACCCACGCATCCGGGGCCGATTCGGTCAGCACTTTGCGCGACCTGCCCGAGTTCGCGTCGATAAAATAGAGGTCCATAACATCCTGTTTGCGATTTAGGACCTCGGCCCAAGCCCAGCCTTCGCGAATCCAGCCGAAACGCGGCACATAGGTGTCATCGTCATCGGTGAGTTTGATCCAGCGCGGCTTGCCGCCCTTGCTGCCCACCACTCCCAAGCGCACTATGGGATTCGGATCTCCCGCCTTTGGATATTTTTCCTGCTCGACCCGGGGATGGGTCGGCAACCAGTCGGTGATGGGATAGGTCGGGACCCGAGTCTCATCCATCTGCAGAAAAATAATTTCGCGGCCTTCCGGCGACCAGAAGAAATTGCTGCGCACCCCCAGTTCTTCGGCGTAAACCCAATCCACTTCGCCGTTCAGGATGTTGTCGTCTCTGTCCTTGTCCCTGTCTTTATCCTTGTCTTTCTCTTTCTCCTCGCGCGTGAGCGGACGCTCGCCCTCCTCTCCCGACACTGGATGCACATAAAGATTGTGCTTGCGCACGTAGGCGAGCCGCTTGCCATCGGGGGAAAACTTCGGGTCTTCGCTCGGGTCCGGAGACGACGTTAACTGCACCGCGGTTCCGGTATCCAGGCTGTAATACCAGAGCTGACCCTGCGAATCGAAGAGCAGGTGTTTGGAATCGGGTGCCCAGGTATAGGCAGCGACGAGGAACCGCGCCACACGCTCTTTCTCGCGCTCGTCCTTGATCCTGCTCGCAGGAGGGGCAAGCTGCGACATCTTGGTCTCGCTGGCCAGTATTTTTTTCTCGCCCGTCACCGCGTCCACGTACCAGAGTTCGCCGTGCTCGCCAGCGTCATCGCGCTGCACGAAAGATACCTTGGTGCCGTCCGGACTCCACCTGATCGTCTCCGGGGCGCGGCCCGTAACTCCGCCCTCGGCGAAGATCTGTTCAATCGTGAGTTGCTTTGCGGTAGCGGCCGGTGCAACAGTCTGGGCGCGCCCCGCGGAAAGCAGAATAAGGTTGATGGTGAGGACGAAAACAAATTTCTTCACGAACGCACTCCGACTCATCATGAGGTGTAACCCAGAAAAAGCGATCTTGTAATTTGGCAACGGGGTAATTTTGTAATTTGCAGCGGCTGTCGTTCTCGCCGTTTAGATTACACGATGACGAAGTTACAAAATCACGGCAATCGCCTTCATCTCCGCACACACCGGATGTTTCTCTTCATACGCCGCGATCTCCGCTTCATGTTGTAGCGTCAGCCCGATATCGTCCAACCCGTTTAGCAGACAATGACGCGAGAAGTCGTCCATGACGAAGGTCGCCGCAAAACCTCGTCCGTCGCCCACTCGCAAGGTTTCGAGATCGACCGTCAATTGGTAGTTTTCGACCTCCTCCGAACGGCGCATGATCTCCGCGACCTGTTCTTCGCTGAGGCGCACAGTCGGCAGGCCGTTCTTCAGACTGTTGTTGGCAAAGATGTCGCCGAACGACGGCGCGATCACCACCTGAAAGCCGAAATCCGCCAGCGCCCAGACGGCATGTTCGCGCGAGGAACCGCAGCCGAAGTTTCTTCCCGCGACCAGGATCGAGGCCTTCGCATAGCGCGGCGCGTCGAGCACAAAATCGCCGAGCTTTTTTCCGATCTCTTTTCCGTTGCCCGAAAAGCGCCAGTCGTAGAACAGGAATTCTCCGAATCCCGTGCGCTCGATGCGTTTCAGAAACTGTTTGGGGATGATCTGATCGGTGTCCACGTTCACCTTATCAAGCGGGACAACAACGCCGGTGTGTTTGCGAAACGGTTGCATATTTTAATGCCTCCTGCCAGCCTGACCGGTGGAGTGCCGGGCGTCCCCGCCCGGCCGCGATGCTGCTGAAGGTGCAAGCGTGACGGGCGAGACGCCCGTTCGCTCCACCGTCATGACTCCTGAAATTGCCACTTCCTTATGTCGGTGAAATGTCCGGCGATCGCTGCCGCTGCCGCCATCATGGGACTGACCAGATGCGTGCGTCCTCCGCGGCCTTGACGTCCTTCGAAATTGCGGTTGCTGGTCGACGCGCAGCGCTCTCCCGGTTGCAGGATGTCGGGATTCATGCCCAGACACATCGAGCATCCCGACTCGCGCCATTCAAAGCCGGCATCGAGAAAAATGCGGTGCAAGCCTTCCTGTTCGGCCGCACGCTTGATCGCCTGCGAGCCCGGCACGACCATCGCCCGAACCTTCGGATTCACGTGCTGCCCTTTCGCCACGCGCGCCGCCGCACGCAGGTCTTCGATGCGCGAATTGGTGCACGATCCGATGAACACTCGGTCAACGGTAATGTTTTCGATCGGCGTTCCGGGATCGAGGCCCATGTAGACGAGCGCTTGTTCGGCGGCGCGCCGGTCGGCCTCTTGCGCGAAGCTCTTTAACTCGGGAACGCACGCGTCCACCGGCACAACCATTCCGGGATTTGTCCCCCAGGTCACGAACGGCGCAAGCGCTGCCGCGTCAATGTCAATCACTCGATCGAATTCGGCTCCGGGATCGCTTGCCAGAGTGCGCCAGTGTGCAACCGCGCCGTCCCAATCATTTCCTTTTGGCGCAAAGCGGCGGCCGCTGACATACGCGAAAGTTGTCTCATCGGGTGCGATGAGCCCCGCTCGCGCTCCCGCCTCGATGCTCATATTGCACAGCGTCATGCGGGCTTCCATCGACAACGCCCGCACCGCATCCCCGGCGTACTCGATCACATATCCGGTGGCGCCGTCGGTGCCGATGCGTCCAATAATTCCGAGCGCCAGATCTTTCGCGGTCACGCCCTCGGCCAGCTTTCCGCTTACGTGGATCTGCATCGTCTTCGGTTTTTTCTGCGGCAGGCATTGCGTGGCCAGCACGTGCTCTACTTCCGACGTTCCGATGCCAAACGCCAGCGATCCGAAGGCGCCGTGGGTCGAAGTATGGCTGTCACCGCAGACAATCGTCATCCCCGGCAACGTGATGCCCAGTTCGGGGCCGATGACGTGGACGATGCCTTGCTCGGCCGAATCCATATCAAACAGCGGAACCCCAAACTCGCGGCAATTTTTCTGCAGCGCTTCAATCTGCCTCAACGCAATCGGGTCGGTGATGGGAAGGCCCCGCGGAGTGGTTGGGATGTTGTGGTCGACGGTTGCCACCGTGCGCAGAGGCTGCCGGAGACGCCTCCGATTCGCGCGGAGACCGTCGAAGGCTTGCGGCGAGGTTACTTCATGCACCAGGTGCAAATCGATATAGAGCAGCGCCGACTGCCCTTCCGGCGCAGCGACCACGTGCGAATCCCAGACTTTCTCAAATAGAGTGCGAGAAGGCATAGTTAAGTTTCTCTCATAGTTCGTCGATGCCTTAAGGCCGCGAACTCTCGGAGCGAGAGCGGGTGTTGTTAGATAGTCTACCAACACAGGCGGTTTCGCATCAGGTCAAGTTCCCCCTTGTAGAGACGGGGCTTGCCCGTCTCCGGAGACGCGGCAAGCCGCGTCTCTACGGGAAATCACCTTGCACATTGAAGCCGGATCACCGCAGCAGAACTCTGCGTTTCCGGTTATGATGCAAGCAGTCCATCGAGGAATACACTGCATGATTAACGGCAAACGCATTGCCGTCGTGTTCCCCGCTTACAACGCGGAAAAGACACTGGAAGCGACGGTGCGGGAATTGCCCGACCTGGTCGATATCCGCATTCTCGTCGACGACCACAGTTCCGACCGCACCCTTGAAGTCGCTAACCGGCTGGGCTTGCAGTCCTTCGTCCACAATCGCAACTACGGCTACGGCCGCAATCAGCAAACCTGCTACCGCGAAGCTCTGGCCGCCGGCGCCGACGTCGTCATCATGGTTCATCCGGATTATCAGTACACGCCGCTGCTGGTAACCGCTATGGCGAGCATGATCGCCTACGGTGTCTATGACGTCGTTCTCGGTTCCCGCATTATCGGGGGCACCGCGTTGCGCGGAGGCATGCCGCTTTACAAATACATCTCCAACCGCTTGCTCACCGCTTTTGAGAACCTGTTTCTGCGCGTCAAGCTGTCGGAATATCACACCGGGTACCGCGCTTTCAGCCGCGAGGTACTTACCCGGCTGCCGCTCGGAGAAAACAGCGACGATTTCGTTTTCGACAACCAGATGCTCGCCCAATGCGTTTACTTCGGCTTCCGCATCGGCGAAGTTTCCTGCCCGACAAAGTATTTCGCGGAAGCCTCCTCCATCAATTTCCGCCGCAGCGTTCAGTACGGATTCGGAGTGCTCGAAACCACTCTTCAGTTCGCGCTCCAGCGGGCGGGCATTATTCACATCCCCATTTTCAGCGAAAAGGGAAAGACTCTCGAGGCCGGCTCTGAGGCTTACTATGAGGGACAACTGCCGAGCGCGTCACAGCGGCGTTGATTTCCGCGCGGCCAGTGAAACGTTCTCAACTGTCATAAAATCGGAAGGAAGCGATTGCTCTGCTTCGCGACGAAGTCATGCTGTCGAATTCAGCATCGAACGCAGCCCGCAACCGAAGCCGCGCTGTAGTGCTGCTAAGCGGCGGCATGGATTCCTGCGTGTGTGCGGCGCTTGCAGCACGCGACCACCAGGCGGCTGCCGTCCATATCAGCTACGGGCAGCGCACCGAAGAGCGCGAACGGCGTGCCTTCGAAAGCATTTGCGACCGGCTCGAAATTCGTGACCGGTTGCTGGTGCGCAATGAAGCCCTGCGCTCGATCGGCGGATCCGCCCTCACCGATTCGAGCATTGCCATTCCCGAAGTGCACGGCGCCGGGGCCAGCGCGCCGGTCGGCGTACCCGTTACATATGTCCCGTTCCGCAACGCGCATTTTCTTGCCGTTGCCGTCAGTTGGGCGGAAGTGCTGGGAGCCGAAAAAGTTTACATCGGGGCAGTTGAACCGGACAGTTCCGGCTATCCCGATTGCCGGCCGGAGTATTATCGGGCGTTCAATGAAGTGGTAAGAGCGGGCACAAAAGAAGGGACAATCCGGGTGGTGACACCGCTGATTGCGATGCATAAACACGGGATTGTGACGCTTGGCCTTGAACTGGGGGCCCCCTTCGATTTAACGTGGTCATGCTATCAGCGCGAAGATCGCGCTTGCGGTGTCTGCGACAGTTGTGTGCTTCGCCTGCGCGCGTTTCGCGAAGCGGGCGCGGAAGATCCCATTCCGTACGCGGAAGCCGCCGCTCGATTGAGCTAGAAGGTGAAACGCGCAATAGCGATTTCCTCTTTTCCGGTGCCAGGGACGCGCCGCGCGCGTCCGTGACGGTCGAAAAGCGGGAATCAGATTCAGTAAATAGAGTTCAGTAAATTTAGAATTAATGCCGGGAGGCCAAATCATGAGGAACTATTTCATCTTTCCC
>Ga0187890_10003477_pt1 | contig 10870 bp, 10 predicted proteins | sample June2016WEW_21_1_FD_133005 | JGI IMG/M metagenome (GOLD analysis project Ga0187890, IMG submission 133005) | Peatland microbial communities from SPRUCE experiment site at the Marcell Experimental Forest, Minnesota, USA - June2016WEW_21_10 | ecosystem: Environmental > Terrestrial > Soil >...
CGACGGCGCCCGCGTCGACGTCGACGAATACGAAAAAGACAGCGCCCGCGACTTCGCCCTCTGGAAAGCTCCCAAGCCCGGCGAAGCCTCGTGGGATACCTCCATCGGCCCCGGCCGTCCCGGCTGGCACATCGAGTGCTCGGTGATGTCGATGGAGCAGCTCGGCCCCAGCTTCGACCTGCACGCCGGCGGCGAAGACCTTATCTTTCCCCATCACGAAAACGAAATCGCGCAGTCCGAAGCGCTCAGCGGCAAGCAATTCTCCCGCTATTGGTTTCACGCGCGCTTTCTGCTCGTCGAAGGCCAGAAGATGTCGAAGAGCCTCGGCAACTTCTACACCGTCCGCGACCTGATCCTGCTCGGCCACAAACCGTCTTCGATCCGCTGGCTGCTGACCCAGGTCCCCTATCGCAATCAGCTCAACTTCACCTTCGACGGATTGAAATCCGCCGCCAGCTCGGTAGAAAAACTGCGCAACTTCAAATTTCGCCTGGAACGCGCCGCAAGAGATCTTGCGAAGGGTACAGACGGGAAGGGTGCGGGTGCGGAAAGCACGGACGGGAAGGGTGCGTGGGCAAAAGGCACGAACGGGAAGGGCACGACTTCAGTCGTGCCGTCAAGCCGCACCACAGAAGCGGCTTTAGCCGCTGAGGGCCGCCCAGCCTCGCCCACCGCGTCGAACTCCGCCCTCTACGCTTTGGCCCACGAGACCGCCGACCGCATCACCGCCGCTCTCGACGACGACCTGAACACCGCCGAAGCCCAAGCCGCCATCTTCGACATGCTGCGCAAAGCCAACACCGCGCTCGACACCGCCGAAGCTGGCCAGAACCAAGATGGCCAGAACAACGTCCGCCAGGACGACGTTCAAGCTCTGCTAGCGACGCTAGGCCAATTCGACGCCATTTTCGCCATCCTGAAAGATGACGACCAGCCCAAGATGAAAGCCATCCTCGACTGGGCCAAAGCCGAAGGCGGTGAGAAAGAAAAAGAAATCAGCCCTGCATTGCAGGAGATTGCCGGCACAGCCCAGCTAGCCGACGAGCAAGTCAATCAAAAGCTAGCCGAAATGGAAGCCGCCAGAAAGTCGCGCAACTTCAAAGCCAGCGACGCCCTGCGCGCCGAGTTAACCGGAGCCGGCATCATCGTGGAGAATACAAAGGATGGAGTGCGCTGGAGAAGAAAGTGAAGAAATTTGTAATTTGTAATTGGTAATTTGTGATTTGCAATTCGGTTCGGCGGGCGTGCAGGTTTTAAATTACAAATTACAAATCGCCAATTACAAATGCTTTCCCTAGACGCTTATCTCCGCGAAGCCGAACGCGCCCACGGCCATATCTGCGCCGGCCAAGTATTAGGAGTGCGCCTCGCCATGCTCGGCCTCGAGAAACTCGGCATCGAAGACCCGCGCGGGAAAGACCGCAAGCGCCTAATCATCTTTGTCGAAATCGACCGCTGCGCCACCGACGCCATCGCCGTAGTCACCGGATGTCGCCTCGGCAAACGCGCCCTGAAATTCCGCGACTTGGGAAAAATGGCCGCAACCTTCGTCGATCTCGCTTCCCACGTCGAAGAAAACGGGAAAGGCACGACCGCAAACGGGAACGTGGCGACTGTCACGAACGGGAAGGGCACGACTTTAGTCGTGCCGTCTCAATCCGCCACTGGCGCGGCTTTAGCCGCTGAGGGACAACGGTCGCAGTCCTTGAACGGTGCTGCACATTCTGCGGATCACTGGTACCGCGCGATCCGTGTAGCCGCGAAAGAATCCTCCAAAGCGCTGGCCCGCGCCATGCACCCCGAAATCCCCGACAAGAACCAGCAGCAGATGCTGGCTTATCGCGAAATGCCAGAAGACGACCTATTCACCAAGCAATGGGTAAAAGTCGAACTCCCCCCCGAAGAATTCCCCGGATACAAAGCCGACCGCATAGTCTGCGCCGCCTGCGGCGAAGGCATCAACTTCCACCGCGAGGTTTTGCGGGACGACAAAGTGCTCTGTCAAAGTTGCGCCCACGGACGCTATTACGAACCGATGTAGCGCAGCCCTAGAACCGATCAGCGGCTCCATCCCATAGTTTGATGGCCTTTTTCATCTCGTCATCCGTCGGTTCTTTACTGTGAGAGTGAACCCGGTCGTAATGTGCCCTGGCCCGGGGCCAGTGCGCGCTGCTCCTCGTCCGGTCGCCCGCCAGCCTCCTCAACCATTGCCAACCGTGTGTATGCCTTAGCAACCTCCAAATCTCCCGCAAATGTTTTGTCTGCCGACTCCAGCCGTTCGAGTAACTGAATTTGCAGCATCACGGCTTGCCGCGCGTGGTCAGTGTCTGCGTGCATGAACTGTGTGCGGGCAAATTTCTCGCCTAGAGGCGGCCTTTGAGATCCACGTTCCGGTGGCCGTGAAGAATGGACATGATCCTATTGACAGTGCCTGCTAAAATAGTAGTAAGTGCTAACCGCACTTCAGTCGCCTGGTCTTTGACAACTTACTGAGAAGGGGTAGCTCGGGTTAAGCCGGGTGGTTTTCTGGAAAAGTCAACCCTAACTCCTTTATTTTCAAGATTGTACCTCTAACTCCCTTGCGCTCAATATTTTGGCGGGAAATTCCCCCTAAAATCTTGATTCTAATATACCGGGGGGAGGGGGGGTACCCCGAGGAAACGACGGCTAAGTCCCAAAATGGGAACGTCAGCGAACAAAGTCGGCCCAGATATCCAAACAAAGATATCCAAGGAAGGATCGCAGATCGCAAGCAGCCGATCCTAGCGCGAACAGCGAACGACGAATAGCGACCAGCGAGAAGCGAACGACTAACGACCAACGACCAACGACGCTCTCTCAAACGCATGCGCCACGCGCAGCAGCGTCGCCTCATCAAAATGCCGCGCAAACAACTGCAACCCAATCGGCAGCTTCTCGTGATTCTCGCCGCAAGGGATTGAGATTCCCGGAATGCCCGCGAGATTCGCAGTTACGGTGTAGATATCGGCCAGATACATCGCCAGCGGATCATCGACTTTCTCGCCTAACTTGAACGCAGGCGTCGGACAAGTCGGCGCAGCAATCACATCCACTTTCTTGAACGCTTCGTCGAAATCGCGCGTCAGCAGCGTGCGCACTTTCTGCGCCTTCAAATAGTAAGCGTCATAGTAACCAGAGCTCAGAGCGTAAGTGCCCAGCATGATGCGCCGCTTGACTTCCATGCCGAATCCGCCATCGCGGGTTTGCCGATACATTGCAGAAAGCGTCGTAGCCTTGGCCCGAAACCCATACCTCACGCCGTCAAACCGAGCCAGATTCGACGAAGCTTCCGCCGTGGCCACGATGTAATAAGTCGGAATCGCATATTCCGTATGCGGCAGCGAAACCGGCACAACTTCGCATCCCAACTCGGCCAGCTTCTGGATTGCAGCTTCGACCGCTGCGCGCACTTCCAGATCCAGCCCGGAGCCGAAATATTCCTTCGCCACTCCAACCTTCAGTCCGCGAATCGGCCTCTCCAGTTCCGCCACATAATCCGGCACCGGAACTTCCGCCGAAGTCGAATCCATCGGATCGCGCCCCGCGATCGTCCGCAGCACCAGCGCAGCGTCCTTCACGGTCCGGGCAAAAGGTCCAATGTGATCGAGCGACGAAGCAAACGCAATCAGCCCGTATCGCGACACGCGCCCGTAAGTCGGCTTCAATCCCACCACGCCGCAAAACGACGCAGGCTGCCGAATCGATCCGCCCGTATCGGAACCCAAAGTAGCGACGGCCATCTCCGCCGCCACCGCCGCCGCCGATCCGCCCGACGATCCGCCCGGCACGCGCGATTTGTCCCGCGGATTATGCACCGCGTGATAGGCCGAGTTTTCATTCGACGATCCCATGGCAAACTCATCGCAGTTGAGCTTGCCCAGAATCACCGCGCCCGCCGCTTCGAGGCGTGCTACCGCCGTGCAGTCATAAGGAGGAACAAAAGTCTCGAGAATCTTCGAACCGGCGGTGGTCCGCACGCCGCGCGTCACCATGACGTCTTTGATCGCAATCGGAACTCCCGCCAGCGGCGGCAACGGGATCCCTTCCGCCGCCATCTGGTCGATCTGCCCAGCCTGCGCGAGTGCCCTCTCCTCGCACAGCGTCAGAAACGCGCCAATCTCCGGATCTTCTCTCCGAATGCGCTCATAGTAATCACCGGCCAGCGCCGTCGCCGTCGTTCGATCTTCGATAATCGCGTTGCGGATCGTTTCAATCGTCAGCCCCGAGCCCAGCCCGCTATTTTCTTTGCCCGCGATTTCGTTTTTCGCGATCATCGCCCTATCTCTCAATCACCTTTGGCACTTCAAAAAATGTCCCGTCCGTATCCGGAGCATTCTTCACCGCAACATCGTGCGGCAGCGACTCGCGCAGGCCATCCTGCACATCCTCGCGGATGGCGTAAGCAAACCGCTCGCTCCCTTGCCGCGACTCGTCCACGCCGTAGCGATCCGAAACCTGAGCCATGGGCGCGACTTTGTCGGTCTCCAGTTCGCCGAGCCGCGCGACGTATTCAAGAATGGAGTTCAAATCGCGCAACATGCGAACGCGTTCTTCCTCGGTCAACTCAAGGTTGGCCAGATCGGCCACGTAAGCCACGTCTTTGTCGGTAACCTTCACACCTTCACCCTCACGCCTTCACCACAAACTCAATCCGCTTCACCGAAGTCGCAGAATACCTATTGATCAAAGCCAGATAGCGCGGCGCAAGGCCGACGAGTTCCCGCCGCCATCCTGCATCCGCGACTTCCACGCGCAGAATGCCGTCGGTAAAACTCAACGCCCGCGTCCGATCGGCCACCGCGCTGCCGCATGCCACAGGCCACGCCAGCAACGCGCTTTCACCCGCCGGGGCGCGATGAAGGGCTTTGACGAGGATGGTTTCGAGACCAGAGGAAGCGCGGTTCAAGGATTGACTCCAGGCCGAGAAGCGATCGCGGCCGCGATTCGAAGCGAGAATAATTGTAGCATCGCAAAACCGCCGGTCTTTCTGCGGCCGGTCTTTCTACGATGCCACCGCCGCAGCCTTGGCGCGCTTCTTGGCGATCTTGCGCAGGTGCGAAGGCGAATACAGACTGCCCCGGCAGCGTTTCGTCCCGCACAAACAGGGCGCGTCGTCCTCGCCGTCAAACAGGCAGTAGTCGTAGGTCAGTTCTTCTCCGGCTTCGATGTCGCGCAGCGCGATGATCCACATCTTGCCGCCAATCTGGTCGGTCTCGCAGTTCGGCTGGCACGAGTGATTGACGAACGCCGCTACGCCGAAGCCGTCGATGATCTTTTTGCCGCCGTCCAGTCCAAATAAATACGTGTTCTCAAAGTCGTCGTAAAGATCGTCGGCTTGCTCGTAGGTGAGGTACTCGCCTACGTATTCCACGATCAGCGTCCCTTTGCGAATAGGACGCGTCGTATAGCAGCCATACGAGTGAATGCGAGATTGCCGAAGGATGAGCGTCATGGGTCGACAGTAAAAAAGAACGACGCCCGATTTTATCTGGAATCGATGATCTTGGCACATCCCGCACCGCAAGACTTTACTGAGATCTAGAGACCCGACACCTGAGAGCGATTCCGCAAACCTGCTAAGATTCTCACCCGGAGGCTTTCACGCCATGGCACATCAGCATCCGCCGCGCTTTTTGAAAATCGTCAACGATGCCAAGCAGCGCGTCCGCGAAACCAGCGTCGACGCGGTCAAGGCCCGGCTCGACCGCGGCGAGAAGTTTGTCCTCGTCGATGTCCGCGAAGACCGCGAATTCGACTCCGACCACCTGCCAGGAGCCGTGCACATGGGCCGGGGCATCATTGAACGCGATATTGAGGCCAAGTATCCCGATCTGCACACCGAACTCGTGCTCTATTGCGGCGGCGGCTTCCGTTCCGCCCTGGCCGCCGACAACCTGCAGAAGATGGGATACACCAATGTCATCTCCATGGACGGTGGAATCCGCGATTGGCGCGAAAAGGGCTATCCGCTGGAGAAGAAGCCGTAAATCACGCCGCGCAAACCAGAAAAAAACATTTCGAAGCGCCTGCTGGTTTGCATACCACCCGCTTCTCTGAAAAAATACAGTTAAAGATACTGTGGGGTTCCATCGATGTCTCAAATCGGAAGCTTTGCGCTCCTGCTGGCGCTCGGCCTGAGTGCGTACTCCTTTCTTGCGGGCTTCGTAGCATTGTTCGGCAAAGACGCCGCTTCGGCCCGTCTCGGGGAAACCGCCCGCCGCGCCGGCATCGCCACTTTTGCCGCCGTGCTGCTGGCGGCCATCGTTTTAGTGATGGCCGCGTTCAACAACGACTTCTCCATCGCCTACATTCGCCAGCACAGCAACCGCGATCTGTCGGTCGCGTACAAGTTCGCCGTGCTCTGGTCGGGGCAGGAGGGCTCGCTGCTTTTCTGGTCCCTGCTATTAGCCGGCTACGGGTTTGTCCTGCGCCTGCGTTATAAGACCGATCAGCGCCTCTTCGCCTATGCTTCGGTGATCATGGCCGCGGTGCAGGTCTTCTTTCTAATGATTCTGAATTTTGCCGCGCTCCCCTTCGCCCTCACGCAAGGCACGATCCCCGCCGACGGCAATGGGCTGAACCCGCTCCTGCAATATCCCGAGATGGTGATCCACCCCCCCATGCTCTATCTGGGATACGTCGGCTTTACCGTACCTTTTGCCTTCGCGCTGGGCGCGCTCATCATGAAGTACCCTGGCGAAAAATGGATTCACATTACCCGCCGCTGGACCATGGTCACCTGGTGCTTCCTCACCGTCGGCGTTTTTCTCGGCGCGCACTGGGCCTACGCTGTCCTAGGATGGGGCGGCTACTGGGGATGGGATCCGGTCGAAAACGCCTCGCTCATGCCCTGGCTCACCGGCACGGCGTTTCTACATTCCGTCATCATGCAGGAAAAGCGCGGCATGCTGAAGGTCTGGAACATGGCGCTCATCTTCGCCACCTTCGAGCTTTGCCTGCTCGGAACCTTCCTCACGCGATCGGGTGTGATCAGTTCGGTGCACGCCTTTGCCCAATCGTCGATCGGCACCTGGTTCATGACCTTCATCCTTCTGACGCTGGCGGTCTGTTCGTTTTTCCTCATCAAGAACCGCTCGCATCTCAAGTCTGAACACAAGTTGGAATCGCTGGTCTCGCGCGAATCCAGTTTCCTGTTCAACAATCTTCTCTTGCTCGTGGTCTGCTTCACCATCCTCTGGGGCACGTTCTTTCCCATCATTTCTGAATTTGTTCAGGGACACAAAGTCACCGTCGGTCCTCCTTTCTTCAATCGCGTTGCCGTGCCGGTCGCGTTGTTGCTCATGCTGCTAACGGCTGTCGGCCCGCTGCTCGCCTGGCGCAAAACCTCCGTCGAAAGCCTGAAACGGAATTTCCTGCTTCCCGCCATTGGTTCGGTTGCCGTCGGCGTCATGATGATCGTGCTCGGCGTGCGTCCCTGGGAAGATCCTTCGTACTTCTACGCGGTCATGGCCGCCGTTCTCTCGGCGCTGGTGATCTTCACCGTCATTTCCGAGTTCGTCCGTGGAGGTCGCGTCATCGCCGGCAAGAGCCATCAGAATTTGTTCGGCGCCATGATTCACCTCTACCACCGCAACACCCGACGCTACGGAGGCTATATCGTCCACTTCGGCGTCGCCCTGGTCGTCATCGGAATCCTTGGCACTCCTTTCAATAAAGAAGTTGAAAAAGAGATGGGCTTCGGCGACAAGCTCACCATCGGTCCCTACACCCTGGTCTGCCAGTCCTTCACGCAAGACGACAATCCCAACTACGCCAACGAGTGGGCGATCATCAACGTATTCCGCGGCGGCAAGCAGATCACGACTATGTTCCCAGAGCGCCGTTTCTACAAAGCCAGCGGACAGCCCCAGACCCTCCCCCGCATCTATCCCAGCTTTCGCGAAGATTTTTTCCTGGTGAGCGACCTCTATCTCGTCTACGAAGGCAAGAACGAAACCACTGGACGCCCCATCATCAAAGCCCACGTCAATCCGCTGGTACCGTGGATTTGGATCGGCCTGATCATCATGGTCTTCGGCACCATCATGGCCCTGGTGCCCAACGCCGCCCCAGTGCGAGTAACCGCAGCCGTGCCCACTCGCACTCCAGCGCAGGTAGGAGCGGGTGACTGAGATGAAATTCTCTTTGCCATTGTCATTCCGAGCCGGTCGCAGCCGCGGTAACGCGGCGAGAACGAGGGAGGAATCTGCCTTCGCTGGCGCCACACGTCGTGCCTTCCAAGCCCTCATCCTCACCACCGTCGTCTTGATCTTGGTCGGCGCCGGCGATCCCGACGCCCGCTTCAAAGACCTCGGCCATCGCATGATGTGTACCTGCGGATGCGGCCAGGTCCTGCTCGAATGCAACCACGTCGGCTGCCAGTCTTCCACCAAGATGCGCGACCAGTTGCAAGCCGCGCTCGACAAGGGCGACAACGACGACCTCATCTTGCAAGGTTTCGTGCAAGAGTACGGACCAACCGTAATCGCCGCCCCCACCACTACCGGCTTCAACCGCGTGGCCTGGATCATGCCCTTCCTGGTCCTTGCGCTAGGCATAGCGTTCGCGGTTCACATCGTCCGCTCCTGGAAGAACCGCCCCGAACCCGCCCTGGCCGACGGCATAATAATCCGCCCTGGCAGCGACATTGACGAATTCCGCCGCCAAGCCAGAAAAGAGACCGACCTATGACGATCAAGTGTCTCGAGTGTGGCGCGGGCGCCCCCGCCCGCGAAACGCCGCGATCTGCAATCAGCACATGTAGCGCGGACACTCCTGTCCGCGAAACGCCGCGAGCGAGTAAAGACGTTAGGCCGAAAGAGGTCATCCGATGAACCTATTCGTCTGTGCCGTCATCACCCTGGCCTCTCTCTACTACATTTTCTTCTTCCCCGGCGAAGTCTACTCCGGAGAAGAAAAAACGCGCCTCGGTTATCTCCGCGAGCGCAAAGAAGCCGTCTACGAAAACCTGCGCGACCTGAATTTCGAATACAAAGCAGGCAAGGTGCCAGACGCGGACTATCAATCCATGCGCGCCTCGCTCGAAGAAGAAGCCGCCGCGATCATGGCGGAGATCGCGCGACTGGAGCAGGCTGCGGGGCAGGTGGCGTAAGCTGCAAAAGTCCGCAGAGACGCAAGAAGGAGGAACGCAATGCCCATGAAGAATCCCGCGCATCCGGGTCGCATCGTGCGGCACGATTGCCTTGAGCCCTTGGGCTTGTCCGTAACCCAGGGCGCGGAGGTTCTCGGCGTCAGCCGGCAAACGCTCAATAACGTCATACACGGCAAGTCGGGCATCAGCCCCGACATGGCCATCCGCCTCTCGAAGGCCTTTGGCAGCACGCCGGAAACCTGGTTACGGATGCAGCTTGCCTACGATCTCGCACAGGCCCGCAAGGGCGAGAGCAAAATCAAAGTCCGCCGCCAGCACATGCGACGATCAGATCCTGCGGATGGTCGCCTCGGCTCGCTCGTTCAACGTGCTCTGAATGACGAGAAGAACGGTCGGGTGCGACCTCTCTAGCCCAAAAGAAATTGGCACCGCATCGACATTAACCAAAGAATGACTTGGCCTAAAAAATATTGGCGTTTGTTCTTAGCGGCAGCGATCGCCATCCTAGCGGTCTTCGCCGTTCACCGCCTCGGGGAAGCGCGGGCGCAGACGAAGCGGGAGGCGGCATACGAAGTAATTCTCCGTTCCTACGCGCAGGTGTTGAAGCCCGGCATGACCCGTAAGGATGTCGAGGATTATTTACGAGAGAGAAATGTAGCGTTTCGGCACATGTGTTGTGTGGATTTCAAGTCGTCAAAATCGGTGTGGGATGATTTGGTGAAGATCGGCCAAGAGAAACCACCTTTTGTCTGCAGCGAGAAAAACGTTTATGTCGCCTTCCAATTTGCTGGAGAAGGGACCCACAAGAGCGGATGGGACAGCCAGCCTTCAGATAAACTAACCGCTGTCACATTTTATCCGTGGCTTGAGGGCTGTCTCTGAGGTAAGGAGTTCTTTTGACCAAACTCGCAAAGTCCGCCCTACTAGCCGCCATCCTCTCGCTGGCCCTAGCCTCTTGCTTCGCGCAGGATTCCACCCTCACCGGCACCGTCACCAACGGCACCACCAACAAGCCCGCCGCAGGCGACGAAGTCCTCCTCATCAACCTCGCCAATGGCATGGACGTAGGCGGCACCACCAAAACCGACAGCCAGGGAAAATTCAGCTTCAAAATCACCGTGCCCGGCCCGCATCTCATCCGCGCTGTCCATCAGGGAGTGAACTATCACCAAATGGCGCCTCCCGGCGTCAACACGGCCGACGTTCAGGTCTATGACGTTGCGGCCAAAGTCACCGGCCTTACCGTGACCGCCGACGTCCTCCGCTTGCAGGCCGACAACGCGAGCATGCAGGGCGTTCGCCTGTTCGTAGTCAACAACGCCTCCACTCCCGCCAAGACGCAGATGAACGATCACAACTTCGAGTTCTACCTGCCCGCCGGAGCCAAGGTCGAACAACTGCAGGCTCGCTCTCCCAACGGCCAGCCCATCGCTGCGGAAGCCGTGCCCCAATCCGAAAAGAATCGCTACGCCATTAACTTTCCCCTCCGTCCCGGAGAAACGCAGTTCGAGTTGGAATTCACGCTGCCCTACACCGGCGAAATCAAGCTCGATCCCAAGCCCCTCTATCCCGCCGCGCATCTGGTCATCGTTTTCCCCAAAACCATGCAGTTCGCCGCCGCAACCCCTTCGACTTACCAGTCGATGCAGGATCCCAATCAAGGCGACAGCAACGTGGAAGTAGCCCAGCAGATCAAGCCCGGCGCGCCGCTAGGTTTCACGTTGAAGGGCACCGGAG
>Ga0187890_10003478_pt1 | contig 10870 bp, 7 predicted proteins | sample June2016WEW_21_1_FD_133005 | JGI IMG/M metagenome (GOLD analysis project Ga0187890, IMG submission 133005) | Peatland microbial communities from SPRUCE experiment site at the Marcell Experimental Forest, Minnesota, USA - June2016WEW_21_10 | ecosystem: Environmental > Terrestrial > Soil >...
AGCTACTACAACGCGGTGGACAACACGGCGCTGCCGCTGGTGTTTGCGGGCGTGGACGAGCGCAGCCGCCGGGAGCGCGCCCGGGCATTGCTGGCGGAATTTGGGTTGCAAGAACGGCTGGACCACAAGCCGGACCAGTTATCGGGGGGCGAAGCGCAACGGGTGGCGATTGCCCGGGCGCTGATCACCAATCCGAAGATCATTCTGGCCGATGAGCCGACCGGCAACCTCGACCGCGAGACCGGCGGGCACATGATGGAATTGTTGCAGCGCATCAACCGCGAGCGCAGCGTGACGGTGCTGATGGTGACGCACGACGAGAAGGCGGCGGCGTTTGCGCAACGCGTCATTCACATCGAGAAGGGGGAACTGGTGTGATTCGGCGGCGGGATTATTTGCGGTTGACGACGCAGAAGCTGGGGCTGCGGAAGAAGCGGGCGGCGTTCGCCATCATCTCGGTGGCGCTGGGGGTAGTGGTCGTCGTCACGGTGAATTCGCTGCTGGCGGGCGTGCGCGACGTGGCGGTGAAGACCATCTGGACGGAGGAAATCGACCCGGACGTCATCCGCGTGTACACCGGCGAGAACCCATATGAATTCACCATGTCCAACGACGAGCAGAGGCAGAAAGCGAAGAAGCGGATGCAATTCCTGACCGAGTCCGTGTTCGACGAAATTCGGGGCTGGTCGGGAGTGGAGGCGGCAGACCGGCCCGTGGTCGTGCAACCCGTGAGCATCAGTTCGCTGGACAAACGACCGCGGGGCGTTGGCGAGCTGCAGGGTGTGCCCGAAGCGCTGCTATTGCGGTACGTGACCGACCGCGCGTTGGTGACGGGCGTGACGAATGCGATTCCGTTGGTGGTCGGGGAACGCGAGGTGAAGCTGCGGTTCGACGAGAAGCGCGGCAAACTGGAGGACGACCCGAACGGGGAGAAGACCTGGCTCGGGCGGGATGTGACGATTGTGCTCGGGGACAACTACGCGCGGCTGGCGCGGTTCAATTACGATTACGCGAAACGCGAATACAAGCCGCTGGCCGACGACGAGGTCACGTCGGAGCGCGATTCGATGGAACGCAGCTACCGCGGGATCTACGACATGACCATTTTCAACACCACGCTCAACTTGAAGGGGCGGGTGGTCGGTTTTTGTCCCGGCAACAAGGTACTGCTACCGTTTGACGCGGCGGAAATGTGCGAGAAGTGGATCGACCAGCGCAACCGTCTGGCGGCGCGCAATCCGCCGCGGGCGGCGGACGAGGTGGTCTACGGGGAGCGCGGGCGGCGCGAGCCGAAACCGGGTGAGTACACCGAGGGCGTGGTGCTGGTGAAGCACGGCGCCAATGTCGAGACGATAGCCAAGCGGATCGAAGACATGGGGTTTACGGTGGCGACGCGGGCCCGGACGTTCGAGAACCAAGCGGAGGCGTTCGACAGCACGGTGCGCGTCGTCAAGCAGGTCGCGTTCGCGCTGGGCGGGGTGATTTTGGGGCTGGCGTGCGCGTTGGTGTGGAGCACCACGTCGAAAACGGTGTCCGACAGCCGCGTGGACATCGGCTTGTTTCGCGCGCTGGGGGCGACGAAACGGGACATACGCCGGTTGTTTCTCGGCGAAGCGATGATGCAGGGCGTGCTCGGGACGATTGTCGGGATGGTGCTCGGCTGGGTGCTGGCCATCGGGATCAGCCATTGGGTGATCGGGTTCGCGCGTCGGTCGGTGTTTGATCCCGAAGAAGCGCTGCTGATACCCGACTCGATATTTTCGATCAACCTGAGATTCTGCGTGATGCTGATCGTCGGCGCAGCAGTGGTTTCCCTGTTGGCCGGTCTGCTCCCCGCCAACCGCGCCGCGAACGTTGATCCCGTGAAGGCGTTGAGGAGGGAGTAGAGGTTGCCTCGTCTTTGCGGCTCCAAATGGCAAGTGTCAAGAGTTGACCCCCATACACGGACAAGCGGATACGGTGCGTGTCGTCGGAGTCGGCTTCACACGCTAGACCTGTTTCTTTTTTTGACCGGCCATGAGAACGGACTGGACAGTCTGTATACGATAATGTATGTTCTACGCCGTTGTATTTTGATCTTTGACATAAGGGACGGGATGCGGAGGAACGTTCAGCGTGGCAACCAGAGGCACGGCGGCGCGTCCCTACCTGAGCACCAGGGCACGGCGATTCACCCCGACATCCGCTGTCGGGGCAGGGAGCGCTGTGGCTACCCTTCGACGCTGCTCAGGGTAAACAGCGGCAAGGAGGGGGGCTGAAAATATGTAATTCTGCCAAACGAAGCCAATTTGTCGGGGTGTTGGACGGTGTGGAGAAGCTTGATGGAAAAGGCGTTAGAAGTCCAAGTGGGACAGTTTGGCACATGGCTTCGTTTGCCGGAATTGGCTTCGTTTGAGGCCTGTTCCGGCCCGTCGGACGTGGTTTTACACGCGGATGGGGAGGAGAACGACGGGGGTAACTCACGCGGGGGCTGGCGTGGGCGAAGCGGGTTGGATCTTCCGATTGCGGAACAGGCGGATGGGCAGGATGACGATGGGCACGCCGGCGAAGCGGAGTCGGCGCTGGATGGCGTAGGCGGTTTCGTTGTGGAGGATGCGGTCGTACCATTTCGGCTCGTCGAACACGACTTCGCCCGCAAAGAAGACGGCGTGGGGATATTTTTTGGACAGTTCGACGCAGGCCTCGGCGACCTCGTTGACGATGTCGGTTCCGATGCGATAGCTGGACTCGGCCGGGATGCCGAAGCGGTTGGCCATTTCGACGTAACGATTGAGGGTTGCGCGGGTTTGTTCCTCCAGTGCTTCGATGCGGCTGCCGCCCTTGAAGAAGTCGGAATTGGGCACGCCGACAGAGAGGAACACCACATTGGTGAACGACTGTGGGAAAATGCGGAAGATGTTGAGCATGCAGTGGATGCCGAGTTTGGCGAAGCCGCCGACGAGAATGACGGCGGTGGATTTCTTCGGATCGAACGCGGGCGTTGTTCGGGTGGGATCAGCGGGAATGTCTTCGAGGGCGGCTTCGACCTGGCGGAGGCGTTGGGTGAAGCGGCGGTAATGGTGGCGGATGGCGAAGCACCCGAGGATGCAGAAGCAGGTGATCACGAGCGTGATCCAGCCACCCTCACGCAGTTTCATGGTGATCATCACGGTGAGGATGGACAGGCACAGCACGAGGCCGGTGGCGTGGACGCTCAAGTGTTGCAGCCACTTTTTGTCGGTTTTGCGATGGCGAATCCAGAACCGCGACATGCCGAATTCGGAGAGCGAGAACGTGGCGAACACGTTGATGCTGTACATGACGACGAGAATATGGATGTCGCCGTGCGTGTAGAGCAGCGCCGTTGCGGCGGTAATGCCCATCAGCAACACGCCGTTCTGGCTGGTCAGCCGGTCCGACAGCGCGGCAAAGCGGCGGGGCAGCCAGGAGTCGATGGCCATGTTGGCCATGACGCGGGGCCCGTCGATAAAGCCGGTTTGCGAGGCCACGAGGAGCAGCATGGCCTCGGAGATGATCGTGATGGCCACGAACCAGACACCGACGGGGATGGAACCGAGCTTGAACCTGGCGGCGAATTGTTCCGCGAGCACCGTGTTGAGGGTCTTGCCCTCGACAGGCGCGACGCGGAACAACATATAGCAGAACAACAGGCCGGCCGCCGTTGCCGCCAGCGAAACGGCCATGTATCTCATGGTGCGCTTGCCGGTTTCCACTTTTGGCTCGCGCATGATGGCCAGGCCGTTGGACACGGCTTCGATGCCGGTGTAGGTGCCGCCGCCGATGGAGTAGGCCCGCAGGAAAAGAACGAACATGCCCCAGATGCCGAGCTCGCCCATGCCTTGAGCGAACCCGGAGCGTACGTCGTGGGCAACGGCTGGAAGATCACTGGCGCGCAGCAGCAGTCCGCCAAACACGAGAATGATATGGGTCACGACAAACGTGAGAAAGATCGGCACGAGCATGGAGACGGATTCTTTGACGCCCCGCAGATTCATCAGGACCAGAAACACGATGGCGGCGAACTCGACAGGCAGTTTGAAGTGCTGGAACGAGAGGGGCAACAAGCTGAAGGATGCGTCCGCGCCGCCGGCAATGGAGACGGTGATGGTGAGGACGTAGTCGACGAGGAGGGCACACCCCGAGACGACGCCGGCGGAGGACCCGAGCAACTCCGTGGCCACGATGTAGCCGCCACCGCCTCCGGGGAAATGCTCAATGATGCGGCTGTAGGCGTAGGAGATGATGAACACGGTTGCCGCCGTGGCCACTCCCAGCAGGACGGCCAGATAGAGATGGTTGCCCAATGCGACGAAGGCCTCCGGGGGTCCGTAGGCCGACGACGACAACCCGTCAGCGCCCAAGCCGACCCAGGCAAGAAACGCGATGAGCGATATTTTGTGGCCGATGGACGGGTCGTGAAGGTCACGGGGAGCGCCAAACAGCACCCGCTTCACGCGCGACCACATCAGGCGCGGCAACCTCGGCTCCGGGTCCGAGACCGAGTTGTCCGTAGTGTAGTTCAAATGTTCCTCTCTCGTCGCCTACGAGGTTAGCTGACGGGCTCAGGCCGAGAAGAACCGGCTCGCCTGTTCCGGTTCGATGACCGGAATCCGCCCCGTGCAACATGGGTCCCCCGTTCCGTGCGGTGGGCACGGATTCGGTAATGAGCGAGGGAGCATAACACAGTGCTGCCCCCAGTCAATGCAAGCAACCATTTCACCATCAACAAATTACGAGCTATTTTAACGAATTATTTATCCATTTGAGCGCGCTGATCTGTTCGGGGTTGGCGGAGGGTGCCACGAGCTGGAATCCCGGTTTACACGACCGCATCGGCGGAGCTGGCCACCGGTCCCGCCAGCAGTCCATTCATCGTGATGGTTGGGTCGGGCTTGCGAGTGGTCACGATCATGAAGGTGGCGGCGGTGATTGCGCCACTGGCGCCGGCCAGGATGGTGCCGACCGCAATCGAGGCGGCCGATTCGGGACCTGGCGCGACATTGAAACCCAGCCAGCCGATGACGAGCAGGAACGATCCGAGCAGGGACAGCGGAATATTGTGCGCCGGAATTGGAACCAAGGCTGTGTCCCGGTTATAGCGGCCAATTCGCGGGCCGAGGATCGAAACACTGGACTACGCTGCCGCTGGCCTCAACGGTGGTGTGCGGGATGATAGAAGATAAGAAGGAAAAAGAGAAGCGCGAGCACCAACAGGGGCAGCAGGATGGTCAGAGCGACCTTGCGAACCTTGCCCCAGCCACGCTTCCAAGCCGTGGGCGCCTGCAGCTGTTCGGCGCGGCCGGTGACGTACACGCTGCTGGGATCGTCAATTTCATCCTTCATCTCGGCAGCGGACCGGTAGCGGCTGGCCGGATCACGCTCCATGGCGTGGAGAACGATCTCCTCGACTTGGGGCGAGATATGCGGCTCGAACTGGCGGGGCGCTACGGGGTCGCCGACAAGTCGGGCGTTCATGACGATGAGCGGGGTTTCCCCTTCAAAGGGGGTGTGGCCCGTGAGCATCTCATACAACATGGCGCCCAGGCTGTAGATATCGGTGCGCGGATCGCCACGTTTGCCTTTGACCTGCTCCGGGGCCATGTAATCTGGCGTGCCCATGGCCGGTGTAAAACCGGTGTACGTGATGCGCCGTCCTTCGCCGCCGCGGGCGATCCCGAAATCCATAAGCCGGATCGTGCCATCGTAACACATCATGATGTTCTGCGGTTTGAGGTCGCGATGGGTGATGCCAAGGTCGTGGAGATAGGCCAGTGCGTCACAGATGCGGCTGGCCAGCTTCAACCCGTCGGACACGGGTATCGGTCGGATGTTGTTGAGCAGGTGGGCGAGCGTGTAGCCCCGCAAGTACTCGGTCACAATGTACGGGCGCGACTTTCCTTCCACGGGGATGAACTTGAGAATGTTGGGGTGATGGAGTTTGAGGCCGATTTCCTCCTCGCGGGTGAACCGTGAGAAGGACCCCGGATCGCTCTCGAATTGCATGTGCGGCACCTTCACCGCGACCATTTGTTTGGTCTGGCGGTCGGTGGCCCGATAAATCGTGGCCATGCCGCTACGGCTGATGATCTCGTGGATAAAAAACCGGTCGTCGAGGAGCTGGCCCGCATCGACTTCGCCGGTGGCGGCCTTTCCCGCCGTCTTGTGTAACATCGGCACGCCGCGGTAGTAGCCCACGGCCTCGATTTCCTCGATCTGGATCACCTGCGCCGAGACGTTGTCGTCGGTTCCGCGTTGCTCGGCCAGCGCGACGAGTTGGCGGCAGGCGGCGGCGGGCGCGTAGCGGCCGACAACGTCGCAGATTTCGCCGTCGGCCACGCAGGAATGCAGGCCGTCCGAGCACAGGACGATGCGGTCGCCTTTCTGGACGGCGACCTCCTCGATGTCCGCGCGAATCACAGGTTCCTGTCCGACGCTGCGGGTGAGGATGAAGCGGTTGTCGCTGCGCTTGGCGTCGTCCTCGCTGATGAGGCCGAACTTGCGTTGCATGGCGACGTAGGAGTGGTCGGTCGAGATCTGTTTGATCTCGCCGCGGCGCGTGAGATAGACGCGTGAATCGCCGACGTTCCCGACGGTGACGTGGTCGTTGCGGAAGATGGCGACGGCCAGCGTGGTGGCCATGGGTTTGCTGGTGCGATCCTCGGCGCTCTTGTCGAACACGGCGAGGTTGGCGGCGTTGACCACCTGGGTGAGCAATTGATGCGGGGAGACGTCGCCTTTCGCTTCGCGGAACGATTTCAGCGCCTCCTCGACGGCCAGACGGCTGGCCACGTCGCCGCGTCCCTGCCCGCCCACGCCGTCGGCGAGGACAGCGATGGCGCCGCGGGCGCGCTTTTCCTCGATCGACTCCGGTTGCCAGAAGCCGACGTAGTCCTCGTTCTTGGGTCGAACGGTGCCGGCGGAAGAAAGTTCTCCGTAAATCAGTTCCATGTCATCGAGCGGAGCAATCCCCTTGGGCGAGATTCTTTTTGATCGCGTCGAGATAGGCGGCCAGCGCGTTCATTGCCGCAAGTGTAGACAGGCGGGGTTCCTTCGGCAAGCCCGCCGAAGAGAGGCCACGACAGAGCGCCGGTTCCGGGCGAGTCCACCGAGGGCCCTCCGGACGACGAGGATTTCAGCGGTCGTTTCGACTGTGCTCAGCGCAGGTGCCGACCGCCGCTACACTGGTTGCGTGGCAGGGCGATCCGCAGTACAGGCGGGACACGCCGATCTTGGAATCAGGGCAGGCCCATGCAACACGGCAAACGGGCGGGACACCCGTTCAACAGGGCAAAGCCGGGCAGAAGGAAACAGCCGTCCCCGGTGAAGGAGGCGGCTGTTCCGAGAACTGCCGGACTACGCGATGGCGGATACGGCCGGTTTGCTGGTAAGCAAGGCTTCACGTCCCCTGGCCTTGCTCGACTTAAGGAAGTAGAACACGCCATAGAGGCCCCACGAAAAGACCACGCCGAGAGCGATGTAGGGTTCGTGCCAGCTCATGCCGGCAACCGTAAACGGTCCGATGAGATAGAACAGCATGCAAACCAGGTTGGCCAGCAATCCAAAGATCGGGATGAACACGTGCTTGAACCCGTTGAACGAGTGATGTTCCTTAAACGCCACCATCGCGACGATGCAGGTGGTCATGTAGAGCAGGAACGTGCCAAAGTTGCTGATCAGGGTGATAATGACCAGCGTGTTGGGAAATTTGGTGTAAGAATCGGGCGAGAAAATCCCGAAGCTGTACCAGAGGTTGTGATACTTCGCGTCCAATGCCGCGGGAGCGCTGCTCTGGCCGCCGAGGTACACCGTGCACGTGATAATCCCGATCATCGCGGACAACGCCGCCAGTGTCCAGATCGCCCGGTAGGGCGAGAGCGTCCTGCCATGAAGCAGACCGAAGTGCGACGGCACTTCTTCGTCACGGCCCATGGCGTAGGTCACGCGAGCGCCCGTGCTGAGGCAGGACAAAGTCGTGCCGATCAACGCGAGAAATACCGTCAATGCCTGCACCAGCATGAAGGCGCGGCCGACGGAGTAGCTGCCGAACAACCACGTGCCGACGATGACCATCATGTCGCCCAGCGGCGCGCCGGAAGCGCCGGCGTTTGGCAAGGTATAGCCGTTATGCAGGAAGTAACTGGCGGCGAAGTATTCCACCAGGTAGCAGAACCCGCCCTGAATCGTCAGTGAGAGCAGCACCGCGCGCGGGATATCGCGCTTGGGTTGCTTTGCGTCCTCGCCCATCGCCGTGACCGATTCAAACCCGACCAGGATCAGAATCGCGATGCACGCCTGAATAAAGACGAAGTTGAACCCGTGCGGCGCAATGACGGACCCGGCCGTCGCATGATAGTTGAATGTCGGATTGCCGCTGCTGTCTTTGGTGATCGCCCCGTCTGCGGAGTAGTCCACCGTGAATGGTGCGGCAAGTTTCAGATCCGTGACCGGCTTGCCATCCGTATCGGCAGGCACCGGATTGCCGTCCTTGTCCTGCGAATCCTGCGTCTGATAGACAGGCTGTCCCTTGTCATCCACCGTTGGCTTCCCATTGGCGTCGAGCACCGGCGTGGGATTGCCCTTGTCATCCTTCACGACTTCCTGGGCGACCCGATAGTTCACGGCAACGCCGTTCGACAAATGGTAGCCCTGTGAACCTTGCGGATGATGGACGCGATAGGCGATGGCGATGACCGTGAACACCAGCAATGCGGTGATCTGAATGATATTGATGGCCAGGTTGACGCCCGTGGTGCCAGTCACTCCGCGAAAGGCGATGTAGGCCACGCCGAGGGCGAACACGATGCAGAACAAAAACATGAACAGCGGGCTGTTATACGAACCGCTAAACGTGTCCGGCCAGAACTGATTGAGCAGGTACCCACCGAGGATCGCGGTCACGCCGACCATGCAGCCGGGATACACCCAATAGTACAGGTGACTGGCCCAGCCGGTGAAGAACTTGGCCACGCGGGCGAACTTGTAGGCATGCGTCTTGGAGAGGAACGCCTGCTCGGCGTAGAGATAGGACGAGCCGGCCCCAGGGTACAGTTTCGACAATTCGGCGTAGCTGATGGCAGTGGCAAAACACAACAGCAACGCCGCCAGGATTCCAAACCACATCCCGCAGCCGGCCATCGGTGCTCCGTACAAGGATTGCATCTGGTAGGTTAACCACAGGAACGCCCCCGGCGCGATCAGCGCCATCGCATTCGATGTCAGCCCCGTCAGCCCCAGGGCGCCCGTGGTTTTGGGCCTTGCTGCCACCGGTGTTCTCCTTACACAGATTTTAACGTTTCCTTTGTCGCCGACGGTGGCGGGCCGCCGTTGCTCGGCGCCCGACTGCGGCCACACATCATCGGAGTGAATAACCACACGCGCATGGTCGTGCCCCTTAGCGTCCGCTGTGCCAGCCGGAAAGTGAGTATAAAAAAGACGTTAAAGCACAACACCTTGTGCCGATCCCCCCGGGTGAACACGAGGTAACCATCGGACTCTTGTTATCCAGCGTGATTAAAAGACGACAGACCGCCGCTCGCGCAATGCCCGAGCAAATGACCCGCGGCGCCTGTACCCTCCGTGCACCGTTCAGTTTGCTACCCGTTTTTTTGATGAAGTTAGCCAGTCGCGTGTGGTACACTCCTCGCCGGCGATGGGGTTCGCCTGCAACTCCCAGCCCTTTTCGACGGCTGCAGAATCGATGAAACGCATTCGGTTGTAAAGGGCGGGGTGATGACTCCTACCGTGGCAGAGAGATCGCAATGTTCAGATTGTTGCTGCTTATCATTGGCGGGGCGCTCGGCACGCTGACCCGGTACGGGCTGAATGGCGTGATCTCGGAGCACCAGTCGAAACATTACCCGTGGGCGGTGGTCTTCCCGCTCGGAACGCTGGTCATCAACGTTTCCGGCTGCTTCGCCGTCGGGTTCATTGCCGCGATCAGTGGACCCGAGATGGGGCGCGTGTGGATCAAACCCGAGTGGCGCGACTTCCTGATGATCGGTTTCTGCGGTGGGTACACCACGTTTTCCAGTTACGGACTGCAAACACTCAACCTCGCGCGGGACGGCGAATGGCTCGGCGTGGCGCTCAACATTGTCGGCTCGAACGTGCTCGGCCTGCTGGCGGTCTATCTCGGTTGGGTCGGCGGCCGCGCGCTCCAGGCAAAATTCCACGGAGGCATATTGTGAAACTCGATGGCGAAGGCTCTCTGCTGCGCATTTACCTCGGCGAACTCGATAAGTGGCATCATCAGCCGCTCTACGAGGCGATCGTGCTGAAGGCCCGCGAAATGGGTCTCGCCGGCGCGACCGTCCTGCGCGGCCCGATGGGCTTCGGCGCCAACTCGCACCTGCACACCGCCAAGATTCTCCGGCTCAGCGAAGACCTGCCCGTGCTCATCGAGATCGTCGACAAAGAAGACAGGATCAACGCCTTCCTCCCCGAACTCGACAAAATGATGGGCGATGGCCTCGTCACCCTGGAAAAAGTCCGCATCATCCGTTATCGCGGCACCGCGCCAACCTGATGCCTCCTGGCAAGGTCGTTTTAGTGGCGCAATCAGCGTGATCGGGAAGAAAACACCCCCAAACGAAGCCAATTTTGAACAAACGAAGCCAAGTGACAAACTGTCCCACTTGGTCTCTTAACCAATTGTCCCTCAAGCCAATCCACAACCACACCCACTCCAGAAAATTGGCTTCGTTTGGCAGATTTACATATTTTCGGGTACCCCCCTTCCTCCCGCGTGTCCGCCGCAGCCTTGGCGAAGGTGGATGTACGCGGACCGGCCGTCCGGCCTGGTCGCCGTCGTTTCCGTCCCCTCGAACGCTGAACCCTGAACGCTGAACGTTCCCCCACATCCCATCCGCTA
>Ga0187890_10003479_pt1 | contig 10870 bp, 7 predicted proteins | sample June2016WEW_21_1_FD_133005 | JGI IMG/M metagenome (GOLD analysis project Ga0187890, IMG submission 133005) | Peatland microbial communities from SPRUCE experiment site at the Marcell Experimental Forest, Minnesota, USA - June2016WEW_21_10 | ecosystem: Environmental > Terrestrial > Soil >...
AAGGTTTCCCCTCGCGGCGCCACTCGCCTGAAGGACGGCCACGTCTGGGTCTATCGCTCTGACATTGTTTCCGGCGACGGAGTCCCACCGGGCTCACTGGTGACAGTGCAGGATCATCGCGGCCAGATGCTTGGCACCGCGCTCTATTCCAGCTCTTCCCAAATTGCCCTTCGCCTCATCTCGCACGATCCGGTCGCCGATTTCCCAGCGCTACTTCGTCAACGCATCGCCGAGGCCATCGCCTATCGCGAGCGGATCGTCAACAACACCGACGCCTGCCGCGTGATCTTCAGCGAAGCTGACTTTCTCCCCGGCCTGATTGTCGACCGCTACAACGACATCCTCTCCGTGCAGATTCTTACCCAGGCAATGGACGCGGAGATCGCGCGCCAGACGCTGATTTCCGAGCTCACCGAGCGGTTTCATCCCGCGGCTATCGTCGAGCGGGTGGACCCGCGGGTTCGGCAACTCGAGGAGCTGCCGCCGCGCTTATCCGGCTTGGTGACCGGCGAAAAGACTTCGACGATCTTCACCATGAACGGCGTCCAGTTCCACTTCGACGCACTCGCAGGCCAGAAGACCGGAGCCTTCCTTGACCAGCGCGAGAACTATGCCGCCGCCGCCCAATATGCTCACGGTGAGGCCCTCGACGTCTTCTGCTATCAAGGTGGCTTCGCTCTTCATCTGGCTTCCCGCTGCTCGCACGTTACCGGGGTCGACAGCTCCCGGCCCGCGCTTGAGGTCGCCGACCAGAACGCCACGCTCAACCACGCGCAACTCGGTGACAAGGGCAAAGAGATCGAATGGATTGATGCCAACGCCTTCGACCTGCTCAAAGACTATGCTTCTTCCGGACAGGGTTACGACACCATCGTCCTCGATCCGCCGGCCTTCGCCAAGAGCAAGCGCGAGCTCGATGCTGCCCTGCGCGGCTATAAAGAACTCAACCTTCGCGCCCTGAAGATGCTGCGCCCCGGCGGAATCCTGGTCACTTGCTCGTGCTCTTACCATGTCAGCCAGGCCGATTTCCTAGGGATGCTGGGCGACGCGGCCCGGGACGCTCACCGGATTGTGCGCCTGGTCGAGGTTCGCGCACAAGCCAAGGATCACCCGATCTTGCTGAATATCCCAGAAACGGCTTATCTGAAGTGCGTGATAGCCATCATAAGTTGATGAAAATGAACTAAATAACTATATTGACAGTAATACACTCATATTTTATGCTTCCTCTGTGCTGAATAAGCATCCAAGCTTGTGAACAGCAACGTCGAATTCCTAGAAAACAAGCACAGAAGGAGACTAGAACCATGACCGTACTAACCCGTTTTGAACCATTCCGTGAGTTGTCCAGCCTGCAGGACCGCATCAACCGCGTGTTCCGCGAGTCCTACTCGCCCGAAGGCCGGGATGAGTCCCTCACCACCTCGAGTTTCGCCCCCGCCGTTGACGTCTATGAAGACGAGCACAACGTCATGTTGAAGATTGAAGTTCCGGGCATCGACGAGAAAGACATCGACGTCCAGCTTGAGAACAACACCCTCACCGTGCACGGCGAGCGCAAGATCGAGAAGGAAGAGAAAGAAGAGAACTACCGCCGTGTGGAGCGCCAGTATGGCAGCTTCACCCGCACCTTCACTCTGCCCACCACCGTGGATTCCGAAAAGGTTTCGGCAACCTACGACAAGGGCGTGCTGAAGATCGCTCTGCCCAAAAAGGCCGAAGCCAAGCCCAAGCAGATCAAGGTCACCGTGGGCACCGAGAAGGCCACCGACAAGACCCTGGAAGCCAAAGGCCCCAGCAAAGCCGCGTAAGTTCGATCTCGAAGATTTAGAATCAGGGGGGGCGGCAAAACCGCCTCCCATTATTTTGTAATTTGGTAGTTGTGTACATTTAGTGGCCTTAAACTGCCGAACTCAGCCCGACGCACGTTGCGGTGCTGGTTTCTCAAATTACCCAATTACGAAATTACCAAATTACTAAATGGAGTCCCCCATGGCCATCCGTTGGGAAAAATTCACCGTAAAGGCGCAGGAAGCCGTCAAGCGCGCGAACGATCTTGCTTCCGAGCACGGCAATCCCGAGCTTCTGCCCATCCACCTGCTTGCTGCCCTGCTCGAAGACAAAGAAGGTATTGTTCCGCCTGTCCTCGAAAAGATCGGCATCGGTCCGCAGGCCGTTCTCAGCGACGTGTATCGCGAAATCGAAAAGCTCCCCAAGGTTTCCGGGGAAGCGGCGCAGGCCACGCTTTCGAACGCCGCCAACAAGCTGCTTGAGCAAGCCTTCAAAGAGGCTTCCAACTTCAAAGACGAGTACGTCTCCACCGAGCACCTACTGCTCGCCATCACGCACCTCAAGCAGGACGCTGCCCAGCAGATTCTTGCTCGCCACGGCGCCACCAACGACGCGATTCTGAAAGCCCTGATCGCCGTGCGCGGCTCGCAGAAAGTGACCGACCAGAATCCCGAAGCCAAATACCAGGCTCTCGAACGCTATGCCCGCGATCTGACCGAGCAAGCACGCCGCGGCAAACTCGATCCCGTGATCGGCCGCGACGAAGAAATCCGCCGCGTGGTGCAAGTTCTTTCCCGCCGCACGAAAAATAATCCCGTGCTCATCGGCGAACCCGGCGTGGGCAAGACCGCCATTGTCGAAGGCCTCGCTCAGCGCATTATCTCGGGCGATGTGCCGGAAGCTCTCGAGAATAAGCGTGTAGTCGCGCTCGATCTCGCGGGAATGCTGGCCGGAGCAAAGTATCGCGGCGAGTTCGAAGACCGTCTCAAGGCCGTCTTGAAAGAAATCGAAGATTCCGCGGGGCAGGTAATCCTGTTCATCGACGAGTTGCACACGCTCGTCGGCGCCGGAGCAGCGGAAGGCGCAATCGACGCCTCCAACATGCTAAAGCCCGCCCTCGCCCGCGGCGAACTGCGCGCTATCGGCGCGACTACGCTCAACGAGTACCGCAAATACATCGAAAAAGACGCTGCCCTTGAACGCCGCTTTCAGATTGTTTTCGTCGGCGAGCCCAACGTCGAAGACACCATCGCGATTCTTCGTGGACTGAAAGAACGCTACGAAGTGCATCACGGAGTCCGCATCAAAGACTCCGCCATCGTCGCCGCTGCGACACTTTCGCATCGCTACATCTCCGACCGCTTCCTGCCCGACAAAGCCATCGACCTCATCGACGAAGCCGCCGCCTCGATTCGCATCCAGATCGATTCGCTTCCCACCGACATCGATCAGCTCGAACGCCGGGCCACGCAACTCGAAATCGAGAAGCAAGCGCTAAGAAAAGAAGACGACGCCAACTCCAGGGATCGGCTTTCGGTCATTGAGAAGGAACTCGCCGAGATCCGCGAGAAATCCAACGCTCTGAAGGCCAATTGGAAAAAAGAAAAAGATCTGATTGGCCGCTCCCGTGAGCTGAAAGAGAAAATCGAGAAGCTCAAGATCGAAGAGCAAGCCGAAGAACGTAAAGGCAACCTGCAGCGGGTTGCCGAAATCCGCTACGGATTGTTGCGGCAATCAGAAGAAGAGCTAAAACAGCTCAGCGCCAAGATCGACGGCCCCGCGGGCAAAGGAGCTCCGCGCATGCTCCGGGAAGAAGTGGACGAAGAAGATATCGCCCGCATCGTCTCCAAATGGACGGGCATCCCGGTCTCAAAAATGCTCGAAGGCGAAGTAAAGAAGCTGGTCACCATGGAAGATCGCTTGCGCCTGCGCGTCATCGGCCAGGACCCCGCGCTCGAGCGTGTTGCCAACGCCATTCGCCGCTCTAGAGCCGGACTCAGCGATCCCAAGCGTCCCATCGGCTCGTTTATTTTTCTTGGTCCGACTGGAGTCGGCAAGACCGAACTCGCCCGCGCTCTCGCCGAGTTCCTTTTCGACGACGAGCGCGCCCTGCTGCGCATCGACATGTCCGAATACATGGAGAAACACTCGGTCTCCCGTTTGATCGGCGCGCCTCCGGGCTACGTCGGTTACGAAGAAGGCGGACAACTCACCGAGCAGGTTCGCCGCCGTCCTTACGCCGTTGTGCTCTTCGATGAGATTGAAAAAGCTCATCCCGACGTTTTCAACATCCTGCTGCAGATCATGGACGACGGCCGCCTCACCGACGGCAAAGGCCGCGTGGTGGATTTCAAAAATACGATTCTGATCATGACGTCGAACATCGGCTCCAGCTATCTGCAAGCCGACCACGTTCAGACACCCGAAGAGTTTGAGAAGGCCAGCGAACAGGTATTGAACGCGCTACACGGCCACTTCCGGCCTGAGTTCCTGAATCGCGTGGACGACATCATCGTCTTCAGTCCGCTCGGCAAAGAACAACTGGTCAAGATCATCGAGCTTCGTCTGGAAGACGTCCGCCGCCTGCTTGCCGACCGCAAGATCTCGATCGAGCTCACGGACGCTGCCAAAGAGTTGCTCTTCACGGAAGGTTATGACGCCAACTTCGGCGCGCGTCCGCTGAAGCGGGCTATCCAGAAGCTGGTTCAGGATCCGCTGGCTCTGAAGATTTTGGATGGCGAGATCCTGCACGGCGATCACATCGTGGTCGATGCCGACAAGAAAGCCGGCAAGATGAAGTTTGAGGTCAGCAGGCGGGTGGGTGAGAAAGAAAGAGTAAAGGCGAAATAGCTGTCACCGCATAGACGGAACCGCGGTTACGCCGTCTGCTTGCGCTGGCAGCATCGGAACTGCCGGCAGAAGGCGAGAATCTACAATCCGGTGGTAGAGGTAGTCGAACGCGTTATCGAAACATTGTTGCCCACCGCATCGTATCGCGGTTGCCGTTATTGTCCACGACCCGGACGAGGCGCCCGAGATTGTTGTAGAAATAGCTGATGGGCTCGTTGCTTGTCTGGGCAAAGAGCAGGCTCGACGCGGCGAATAGAACTATGACCCCGAGGTTTCTCAAGCACCCGAGTTGTGTATGATTTGACATAGCCAGCAGTGACCTAGTTTCTTCCCGCTATTTGCCCTGCAACGTGAATGGCAGAACCCTTAAGCTCGCTGAACCAGAGTTCGGCAAGGTAGCTAGGGCCCTCTGGGCCTAAATTAAAAAAATCAACATATTCCGTCACCGCGCTTACGGCGGCCCATAACGTATGTGCCGCACCCGGCAACTGGTTTCCGCTGCCCTCTGTGAACAGACGGGTGCATTCCCTTCTGTTGAAGTCGCTCTTGCCGGCGGCACTTTTTGCCGAACTGTCCTTCTTTGACCAGTCATCGAGCACCATGTCTAAATATTGCTCCAAGCCTCTGTCATCGAGGTTGATTCTGGCCATCGCCCTGAAATTCTCCAGCCTATCCTCAAACTGGCGCTGGATCTGAAGCGCCGCTGATTGCGGCGAAGGTTTGAAGCGCCTGGGCACGACAGTCGGCTCGGTGGCATATGGCGCCGGATTGTGGAACCTACCGCCGTGAACAGTGTTTCCTCCAGCGAGTCGAACCGGCAGATACGCCATGGTGTAATAGCCGTTCGCAGGGGTGTGACCGAACAAGAGATACTTGACGATAACGTCGCCAGGCCCGACCTCTAAATCTCCAGAAAAACGCAATACCACCCAGACCCACTGCCCGTCGTTCAAGCAGCCGGCGCTGTCGTAGCTTGCTTTTCCGCTATGTACGATAGGATCGAACAAACTGAATGCCTCCGTGTTCTGCATCGGCTCATAGCCCGAGCGCACCGTCCCGAGCAGCCCGCCCTTATGCTGGCTCCACAGCTCCTCACGAACTACGAAGCTCCGACCCGGCACTTGCGCTTGACCTTCAAACGACTCCGTCTTCACAACTTTCCAGTCCAACCCGAATGCTCTTATAAGTTCCGCGGCGGACTGAGCAATCACCCGCGGCCTGCCGGTATGCCAAGGTACTCCACGCTTTTCCATGTCTGGGTCGACGGAATCTCGCTGCCCGCACACAATTGTCAGAACGGATTTGCCACCTGCTGCGAACCCATATAGAAGGTGGTCCGGCCTGCAACACTCGTATCACTCTGAATTAGCTGGAGCAGACAGCAGATTCCTCCTTTCGGTCGGAATGACAAACTTTGTTAACGCATCTTCCCGTGCTCAAGCACAGACTACTTCTTCACAAAAGCTTCCACCACCTCGGGCGACGCAACCAGATACCATGCGATCACAACCCGCACCATGATTTGCGCACCGTAAAAGAAAAAGCGCCAGGTAATATCCCGCGCCGCTGCGGAAACTGCCGGCACCGATCCCGCAATTCCGATTACCATCAGCGCCATCGCGCACCAGCGCGCCCAGTTGCACAGCCGGTAAAGGCCCCAGCCAATCAGCGCCCATCCCGCGCCGACTGATAAGGCCGTCTGCGGTCCGTTTAGCTCTCTCCCGTAGGTGACACCGGTCCCCGTCATCGAAAGAGTGCCCGGGGCCACGAATTCAATGATTCCCATCGCGACCAGATACGCCGCGACCAGGAAAAACAGAGCTGCGATCACCGTGACACTGACCGGCCGGTCCATACCGATGAGAGTACCGCAGCTTCGCAGGGAAATACCGACCAGGCTGTGGCACACTAGCTCCATGCCCAGCCTCACTCTCGGCGATTTCGAACTCAGCATCTTCTCCGATGGCACTTACCCGCTCGACGGCGGCGCGTTTTTCGGCGTGATCCCCAAGATCATGTGGTCACGCAAGGCGGCAGCCGACGAACGAAATTACGTGCAGGCGGGACTCAACTCGCTGCTCATTCGTACGGAACATCCGCGCACCGGCAAGCAGAACGTGCTGGTTGAAACCGGCATGGGAAATAAATTGTCGGAACGCATGGTCAAGTTCTACGGCCAGCCCGCCAAGTTGCTGGCAAATCTTGCCGCCGCCGGCATCGCTCCCGGAGACATCGACGTCGTCATCAATACGCACCTCCATTTTGACCACTGCGGCTGGAATACGGTGCGCGATAAAAGCGGCAAAATCGTGCCGACTTTCCCGCGCGCGAAATACTACGCTCCAGAAGGCGAGTGGCAATATGCGCGCAAGCCCAGCGAGCGCGACGCCATCAGCTACCTCCCCGACAACTACGACCCGCTCGTCGCCAGCGGCCAGATGACGCTGCTGAAAGGCGGCGAAGAAATCGCTCCCGGCATCTCGGTGAAAACCTTCCCCGGGCACACCGCGCACATGCAAGCCGTAATCGTCGAGAGCGGAGGCCGCACCGCCTGCTACATTTCCGACCTCATCCCCACCACCGCGCACATCGACATCACCTGGGGCATGGGCTTCGACCTTTACCCCCTGCAGACCATCGAGAGCAAGAAGCAGTACTACGCGAAGGCGATTCCAGAGAACTGGCTGACGGTTTTCACGCATGACGCGACAACGCCTTGGGCTTATGTAGAGAAGGACGGGTCGGGGAAGATGGTGGCGCGGGGAGCGTAGCTTTTCCTCTGTTACAAACTCGAAGATCTATTACTTCCCTTACTTCAGCCCATCCACCACATACAAATCCGAAAGCATTCTGCCGAGCGAGTAAGCATACGACTTCCCGTCCGCGCTGAACTTGAGGCTGGGAGCTCGTTGCGCGCCGGCGGGATCGGGAGGCACGATTTGCTTCCATGGCTCGTGGCGGCCAGTGGCGAGGTCGATGCGAGTAATATCTACGGGTATCCCGCGGGAGCGGGTGAGCAGGCTCTTGCCGTCGGACAGAAAACGCACGGGAACTTCGTCCGGCCCGATGGTGAAATTCACTTTCTGCGGATCGCTCCCGGCGAGAGGATACAGCGCGAACTGGCGTTTCGCATCGGTAGCCAGAAGGAACTTGCCGTCGAACGTGAGGATGGAACCGGTGACGCCCTCGGGAGTGATGGCGCGCGCAGCGCCGTTTTGCACGTCCATGATGTAGGTGCGGAGGCTGCGGCCCGGATCGGACTGGATATACACAATCGATTTCCCGTCGGGAGTCCAAACCGCCCGGGCGTGATCGACCTTGTCGTCGGTGAGCTGCCGTGGCTCGCCCACGCCCGTCGGCAAAAGCGTCAACTTGGCGGGACTGCCGTTCTCAGCCACCGCCCATTTTCCATCCGGAGAAAGCGCACCAAAGCCGCCGTCGCCCAAACGCACCGCGGGCGAGCCATCGGTTTTGCGTAGAAAGATGCTGTAGTTTCCGCCCACCGCTTCGCCGGTCTCGGAGAATAGCAGCGTCTTCCCGTCATCGGAGAGGTCGCCGAGCAGCGTCCAGTCGAACCAAGTCAGGCTGCGCTCGCGGGTCTCACCGGGAGCCAGCGCGAACATGCTCAAGCGGGTCTTGTCGGCGGTCAGCAGTAGCAAGCCCGTACGGCTGATGTCGTGCAGAGTAAGTCCGCCCGGGGCGCGATAGATGAGCCGCTCCTTGCCCGAAAAACCCAGCGCGTAGATGGAGCGCGCCGACCCACCCGGCACCGCGGAAAACCAGACTTCCTTGCCATCGGGACTCCACGCTAACCCTTGGACACTGGTATAGAACGAAGAGCTGGCTCTGCGGTTTCCGTGGGTGTCCACGATCACGATGCGGCCATCGTCGCCGCCGGGGACGTGATCGGCGATGGCGAGAAACTCCCCGCTCGGCGAGAAGCGCACATGGCTTACCCAGCTCCGCGGCTGATAGATTACGTTGCCGATTGGGTATTCGAGATGCGAAAGATTATTCGCACTCGGGCGTATGACGGCGAGCGACTGGCCATCGGGTGCCCAGTCCGCCCAGTGGACATTGTCGACCACCTCGCGGGGCGCGCCTCCAGCCAGCGCCACCCGGGCCAGCGTTCCCGATTGCACGAAGTGGGCAAGAGGGGTGGGATGCAGGGCGATTGCCATCTCGCCTTTGGACGAGATGGAAAGAATCTGCGCCGGCGGCAGGCCGACCGAGCGCGAATCGGAACTGTCGAAGCGCGTCGAGAAAATTTCTTGCGGCGCGCCTTCCCAGGTTGCGCCATAAATAATCGTCTGCCCGTCGGGGGCAAAGCGGGCGTCCCAGATGGTGCCGTTACGGAAGGTGATTTCGTGGAAAGTGGGATTCGCCGCCGCGCCGCGATGAGCCAAGCGATAAACGCCCGCCCATGACGCCAGCACCAGTACTCCGCCCAGCACGGGCAGCAACCAGCGCCGCGTAGCCGGCTCATCTTCCAACTGCAGAGCCCGCACGCCGCCGCGGCTTGAAGTCGAAATATCGGTGAGCGCTTCCAGGTTGAAGGCCAGGTCGCGCGCCGATTGAAAGCGCTCGGCGGGATTTTTCTCCAGGCAATGGCGGACGATCCGCTCCAGCGCTGGTGAGACATTGCGGTTGGTCTCGGTGAGGTCGGAGGGATCTTCTTTGAGAATGGCGCTCATGGTATCGACGGCAGAGTCACCGTGAAAAGCGCGTTTGCCGGAGAGCATTTCGTAGAGGATGGCCCCGAAGGAAAAAATATCGGAACGCGGGTCGGCGGGTTTGCCTCTCACTTGCTCGGGCGCCATGTAGCCGACCGTGCCCATGACGGTTCCGGCGTCGGTGGCGATTTGCTGCGTGGGGGCGTCGCCGGAAATATCGGCTTCGGGACGGATCAGCTTGGCGAGGCCGAAGTCGAGAATTTTCGCGCGCCCATCGTTGGTGATGAATAGATTTTCCGGCTTCAGATCGCGATGGACGATCCCTTTCTCGTGAGCCGCAGCCAGGCCGCTGGCGATTTGCCGGGAGTAATCGATGGCCTTGCGGGACGAAAGAGGGCCATCGCGGAGGCGATCCCGCAGCGTCTCCCCTTCCAGCAGTTCGGAAACTACATAGGGCGCTCCCTGGACATCGCCGATATCGAAAATCGAAAGGATGTTGGGGTGGTTGAGAGCCGCGGCAGCACGGCATTCCAGCGCAAATCGCTGCAGGCGGTCGGCATCCGCGGAGAACGATTCTGGAAGAATCTTGATGGCGACGTCGCGGTTGAGCCGCGCGTCACGGGCTCGGTACACCTCTCCCATACCGCCCGCGCCGATGGACGATTGAATTTCGTAGGGGCCGAGTTTTGTGCCGGAGGCCAGGGTCATGGGTGGGCACGATTATATTCCAAGGCTCGGCTGCAGGGTTGCGTGATCAGTGGACTTAGTGCGAGTTAGGCTTCGGGGGTTGCGGTGGCCGTTTCGCGGGCGAGGGCCCGCCCTGAGCTTGTCAAAGGGAGACCCGCGCCACACAACCTTGCCTCGAAGAATTCCTCCACCCTCCCCAGAATCTCCACCGCGCTCTTCGACCCGTAGATCGTCTTGCGCAGCGCCGCTCCTCCCGGCACGCCGTGCGTGAACCAGGAGGCGAACTGCTTCATCTTGCCGACGGCATCCGGGAGTTCCTCTTCAATCAGCATCTGAAAATACGTGCGGATCATCTGGTAGCGGTCGGCTTCGCTGGGCTCGGCGTACTCCATGCCCGCGCCATACTGCTGAATCTGCCGGAAGATCCACGGATTCGAGGGCGCGGTGCGCCCGATCATGACCGCATCGCAGCCGGTTTGCGCGACCATGGCGCAGGCATCCTCGGGCGTGCGGATGTCACCGTTGCCGATCACCGGAATCTTCACCGCATCCTTCACGGCGGCGATCCACTCCCAGCGTGCCTGGCCACTGTAGCCCTGCTCCCGAGTCCGCGCGTGCAACGCGACTGCGGCTAGCCCGCACGATTCCGCCATGCGTGCCAACTCCACGCAGACGATCTCGTCGTCATTCCATCCCGCGCGAAACTTCACCGTGAACGGAACCTTCACTGCGGCGCGCACCGCCTCAAAGATTTTCCCGATCGCCGGAAGATCGCGCAACAGCCCGGAGCCTCCGTTGCACTTCACGACTTTTTTCGCCGGGCAGCCTAAGTTCAAATCGACCAGGTCGAAGCCGAGGCCCTCGACCAT
>Ga0187890_10003481_pt1 | contig 10867 bp, 6 predicted proteins | sample June2016WEW_21_1_FD_133005 | JGI IMG/M metagenome (GOLD analysis project Ga0187890, IMG submission 133005) | Peatland microbial communities from SPRUCE experiment site at the Marcell Experimental Forest, Minnesota, USA - June2016WEW_21_10 | ecosystem: Environmental > Terrestrial > Soil >...
CCCTGGGGCGGTCGGGTCGGGCATCACCCGCTCCTCAGCTAGCCGGGGCAAGGACGTCCGGGGGCGCTGGCCAGGCCACGTCCGGCTGCGCCGGCCAGGTCCAGAGGTGCATGGCCGCGTACGCGCGCCACGGCCGCCAGCGGGCCGCGTGGCCGGCCGGTGCGCCGAGCCGGGCCAGGGCCCGGCGCAGGCCCAGGTCGGCTGCGGGAAACGCGTCCGGGTCGCCGGCCGCGCGCATCAGGATGTAGCCGATGGTCCACGGCCCGATGCCGGGCAGCTCGGCCAGCCGGGCCGCGAGCTCGCCGGGGTCGGCGCCGGGGTCGAGGGTCAGCCGCCCGCTCGCGGCCGCCGCGGCCAGCGCGCGCAGGGTCCGCTGGCGGGCCGTGGTGAGCCCGAGGCCGTCCAGGTCGGCGTCGGCCAGCACGTCCGGACCGGGGAAGATCACGCTCAGCCCGGGCGGGCTGGCGGGCCGGACGGGGCTGCCGGGTGTGTCCGGGGTGGCCGGTGTGTCTGGGGTGGCGCCGGCCGCCGGGGCCGGGAGGACGCCGGCGGCCGGACCGTTGGTGGCGTCGGCGCCCCGGGCCCGGGCGGGGCCGGAGGCCGGGTCGGTGCTGGTCCCGGACGGATCGTTCGGGGCGCTGTCGGCCGTCAGCGGGACGCCGAGCCGGGCGGCCAGCCGGCCTGCGAACGTGCTCGCCGCGGCGACCGAGACCTGCTGGCCGAGGACCGCGCGCACGGCCAGCTCGAAGCCGTCGTACGCGCCGGGCACACGCAGCCCGGGTCGCGCCCGCACCAGCGGGGCGATGAGGTCGTCGCTGGCCAGCGCGGCGCCGATGGCGGCCGGGTCGGCGTCGGCGTCGAGCAGCCGCCGGGCCCCGCCGACCACCGGGCCGACCGCTCCGAGCCCGCTGAGGCGGGCCCGGAGCAGCACGTGGCCCTGGCCCGGCCGTGGGAGTAGCTCGATGATCCCCGGGCCCGCGGCGGTCCGCACGGTCCTGGCGTAGCGGTCCGCGGTGACCTGCTCCACCCCCGGGATCGCCCGTGCGGCGAGGAACCCCAGCCAGCCGGCCGCGTCGAACGGCTCGCGGCAGGCCAGCCGGAGGGTGAGCCACGTGCCGGGGGCCCCGGCCTCGTCCCGGGCACCCAGGCTCCCCGGGCCGGTGCGCCGCGCACGGGCCCGCAGCTGCGAGGGAGTGCGGCCGGAGGATTCGCGCACGCTCGCGTTGAACTGCCGGACGCTGGAGAAGCCGCTGGCGAACGCGACCTCAGTGACCGGCATGGTGGTCTCGGCCAGCAGCCGCCGCGCGGTCTGCAGCCGCGCCGTCCGGGCCAGGGCCTGCGGCCCGGCGCCCAGCTCGGCTACGAGCAGCCGGTGCAGGTGCCGCTGGGTGACCGCGAGCCGCGCGGCCAGGCCGCCGATCCCGTGGGCGTCCACGAAGCCGTCCGCGATCAGGCGCACCGCGCGGGCGGCCAGGTCGGCCCGGACGTTCCAGTCCGGAGAGCCCGGGCTGGTCTCGGGCCGGCAGCGCCGGCACGCCCGGAACCCGGCCGCCTCCGCGGCCCCCGCGTGCACGAAGAACCGCATGTTCGCCCGGGCCGGGGTGCGAGCCGGGCAGACCGGCCGGCAGTAGATCCCGGTGCTGGTGATCCCGGTGAAGAAGCGGCCGTCGAACCGCGGGTCGCGGGCCACCACGGCCCGGTAGCAGGCGTCGGGGTCGAGTGTCATGCTCTGATTCAACGCCAGGCCAGCGTGTGGCGCTGGCGGTAATCGGACCTCGTCAGTCCGCCGCTGGTCGGCTCAGTCGCTGGTCGGCTCAGTCGCGGGTCGGCTCAATTCCCCGGTCGGCTCAGTCCCGGGTGGTGGGCGGCGACCGGGGCGGCGGCCTCGTGGGCGAGCGACCGGGCCGGCCGGTCCGGCCAGGGCGGCACCGGCGCCAGGACCATCTAGGAAGGCAGGGCGGAGCGGCGCCAGGCGCCGGGGCCGGGGCGCAGCGGAGCACGGGTCAGCGCCGCGCGGTCCAGCCAGGCTGAGCGGGCTGGGCGGGCGGCTGCGGCCGCCTGCGCCCCCGCGGCCCGCTGACGGGCAGCCAGCTTGGCCGCCACGATCGCGGTGAGCGCGGCTAGCTCCTCCGCGCTGGGGTGGCCCGACATCACCGAAAACAGCGGGTGCTCGCCCGGCTCACTCGTCATGATCTGCCGCTCCCGATCCCGAACTGGCGGCGGACCCGTTCCCAGAACGCGTCCCGCAGCCACTCCCGCGCCTCCTGGTAGGGCCGCAACGACGCGCCGAGTTCCTTCTCCGCCTCGACCAGCAGTTCCTTGTCGATCACCGGCGGCAGGATAGGCCCGGGCAGCAGATCCCGGATGTTGTCCTCGCCCCGGGTCAGTATCCACTTCTGGGCTACGTGCTCGCCGGCTTCCTCGACCCGCTGCCGGTCCGGGCCCAGCCTGCTGGCCAGTGCTGACTGACTGAGGCCTGACTGACTGAGGCCTGACTGGCCGAGGCCTGACTGGCTGAGGCCCGACTGGCTGAGGCCCGACTGGCCTAGTGCTGACTGGCCAACGCCTGACGGCTGGCCCACGGCCGGCTGCCCGAGCGGGTGGCCGGGGGAGGGCGGGCCGAGCGCTGGATGCGGGGACGGGCGGTGCGGCGGCCGCACGCCGTGCCGGCGCTCGAAGAGCTGGGCGGGGGAGGGCACGCTGGCTGCGGGGGCGGTGGACGGGACCGGCTCGGGCGGCGGGATCCTGGTGAAGTACGGCTCCAGGAAGGCGCGGTCGAGCACCTCCACGGTGTCGGATTCCCAGACGAGGCGTTCGGCCTGGTTCGTGCCGAACGGTGGTTCCACGCCCCACAGGTGCACGCGGACGCCGTACGCCTGGGCCGCCTCGACCGCGGGCACCATGTCCTCGTCGCCCGCCACGAGCACCGCGTCGGTGATCGCGCGGTGCCGGGCCAGCGCCTCCATGTCCGCGCGGATCTGCGCGTCCACGCCCTTCTGCTGGCCGCGGGCGTTCAGGTTGCCGAGCCGCAGCTTCACCCGGGCCATCTGGGCGATCACCCGCTGGTCGATGGTGGGCACCCGGTCCCGGGCCGCGTCATACCAGTAGACCCGTAGCAGCTCGCCCCGGACCAGGCCGTCGGCGTGCCGGGTGAGCGCCTGGATCAGCTTGTCCGTGTCGACCCGGTACTCCCGCCGGGAGCCGACGCTGAACAACAGTTCCCCGGCCGCGGCGTATATGTAGCCGACATCGATCATGATCGCGTAGCGCGCGAGCGTGGGCAGTGGCGAGACGATGTCGGTCATGGCACTCACGACTCTACTGCCGGGTCCGCCCTTCCCGGGGCGGAAGTGGACCCAGAGTTGATCTCTGAGTAGTCAATTGACTACTCCACGCCCCGCTCACAGGGGGATGTTCCCGTGCTTCTTCGGCGGGAGCGTCTGGCGCTTGGTGCGCAGCGTCCGGAGCGCCCGGGTGACCTGGGCCCGGGTCTCGGACGGCCGGATCACCGCGTCCACGTAGCCCCGCTCGGCCGCGATGTACGGGTTGGCCAGCGTGTCCTCGTACTCCGCGGCCCGCTGGGCGCGCAGCGCGTCCGGGTCCTCGGCGCTGGCGAGTTCCCGCCGGTACAGGATGTTCACCGCGCCCTGCGCGCCCATGACCGCGATCTGGGCAGTGGGCCAGGCGAGGTTGATGTCCCCGCCTAGGTGCTTGGAGCCCATCACGTCGTAGGCGCCGCCGTACGCCTTGCGGGTGATCACTGTGATCTTCGGCACGGTGGCCTCGGCGTAGGCGTAGATCAGCTTGGCCCCGCGGCGGATGATGCCGCCCCATTCCTGTCCCGTGCCGGGCAGGAAGCCGGGCACGTCCACGAACGTCAGCACCGGGATGTTGAAGCAGTCGCAGGTCCGGACGAACCGCGCCGCCTTCTCCGCGGCGTCGATGTCCAGCGTGCCCGCGAAGTGCATGGGCTGGTTGGCGACCACGCCCACGCTTGTCCCCGCGACCCGGCCGAACCCGACCACGATGTTCTGCGCGAAGCCGGCGTGGATCTCCAGGAACTCCCCGTCGTCCAGGATGCGGGTGATCACGTCGTGCATGTCGTACGGCTGGTTCGGCGAGTCCGGGATCACCGTATCGAGTTCGAGGTCGAACTCGGTGATCTCCAGGCCGGCCTCGGCGTCACCCGGCGCTCCCAGCACCGGGGGATCGTCGAGGTTGTTGGAGGGCAGGTAGGACAGCAGTTCCCGGGCGAAGTCCAGGCAGTCGTCCTCGTCCTTGGCCTGATAGTGCGCCACGCCGGACTTCACGTTGTGCGCGTGCGCCCCGCCGAGTTCCTCGAAACTGACCTCCTCCCCCGTCACCGTCTTGATCACATCCGGCCCGGTGATGAACATGTGCGAGGTGCCCTCGACCATCAGCGTGAAATCGGTGATGGCCGGGGAGTACACCGCCCCTCCCGCACACGGCCCCATGATCAGCGAAACCTGGGGGATCACCCCGGACGCGGTGACGTTGCGGAAAAAAATCTCGGCGAACAGCCCGAGGGCGACTACGCCTTCCTGGATGCGCGCGCCGCCGCCGTCGTTGATGCCGATCAGCGGGCAGCCCGTCTTGAGTGCGTGATCCATCAGCTTGACGATCTTCTCGCCGTACACCTCGCCCAGCGAGCCGCCGAACACGGTGAAGTCCTGGCTGAACACGCAGACGGGACGGCCGTCGATCGTGCCGTACCCGGTGACCACGCCGTCGCCGTAGGGCCGGTTCGCGGCGACCCCGAAGTCGGTCGCCCGGTGCCGGGCGAGCTCGTCGAACTCGGTGAACGAGTCGGGGTCGAGCAGCCGCTCCAGCCGTTCCCGGGCGGTCATCTTGCCCTTGGCGTGCTGTTGCTCGACCGCGCGTGCCGAGCCCGCGTGGATCGCCTCGTCGCGGCGGCGCTGCAGGTTGGCGATCTTACCCGCGGTGGTGTGCGGGGCCGCGTCCTGGTCCGCGGGGACGGCCTGGGCCTCGGCCTCGGTGGCCTGATCCGCCCCGTTCAGGTCCTGAACTTCGCTGGTCATAGCGGATAGGGTAGCCGCCGCCAGTGCGGTGCCGGGCTCCGCGGCAGCGGTGACCGCGTAGGTCCAGCGCAGCGTGTGTACCAGGAGGGCCGGCGGGCAGCGGGGCCGCGGGCACTTCCCGCACTGGAACCAGCCGGATCAGGCGAGCGAGCTCATCCTGGCCGCCGCGAGCTGAGCCGTCCGCGTCAAGACCGGGATGTCCCGCTCGATTAGGCTGGCGCGGTGAGCCCGGATACTGACAGCAGCGACACCGAGAGTCGCGATGCGGCGCTCCCAGACGCCGGTGGCCGCGTGCGGCATAACCGCGACACCGACCGGCAGCAGCTGCCCGGGCGGATGCGCCGTGACGTCCGGCTGCTCGGGGACATGCTCGGCGAGGTGCTGCGCGAGTCAGGCGGCCAGGAGCTGCTCGACGACGTGGAAAGACTGCGCCAGGCGGTCATCGCGGCCCGGGCCAGCCACGGTTCCGCTGGCCATGGTCCGGCCAGTGACGGTTGGCCCGGCGACGGTCTGCCCGGCGGCGGTTTGGCCGGCGGCGGTTTGGCCGGCGGCAGGGACCTGGCCGACGGCAGGGACCTGGCCGGCGGGGATTCGGCCGGTGACCGTTTGGCCGGCGGCGGGGACCCGCACGCGGACCCGGCCGGCGACGAGATCGCGGCGCTGGTGGCCAGCTGGCCGCTGGATCGCGCGGAGGCGGTGGCCAGGGCGTTCACCGTCTACTTCCACCTCACCAACCTGGCCGAGGAACTGCAGCGGGTCCGCGCCCTGCGGGAACAGGACAACGGCCTGGCCCCGGTCCGCGAGTCGCTCGCGGCCTCGGTCGCCGAGTTCCGCCGCGAGCAGGGCGCCGGGCATCTCGACGACCTGCTCGCCCGGCTGCGCGTGCACCCGGTGCTCACCGCCCACCCCACCGAGGCGCGGCGCCGCGCCGTGGCCACCGCATTGCGCCGCGTCAGCGACCTGGTGACCTCCCTGGACGACGACCGCCGCGGAGCCGCGGAGCAGGCAGAGACGCGACGGCGGCTGCGCGAGGAGATCGACCTGCTCTGGCGCACGTCGCAGCTGCGGGCCAACGCCATGACCCCGATCGACGAGGTCCGCACGGTAATGGCCGCGTTCGACGAGACCATCTTCCAGGTCGTGCCCCGGGTGTACCGGGCGCTGGACGAGGCTCACCGGCGGGTGGAGGCCGAGCCGGGCGCGCCGGCGGTGCCGGCCTTCCTCCGCTACGGCAGCTGGGTGGGTGCCGACCGGGACGGCAACCCGTTCGTGACTGCCCGGGTGACCCGGGAGACAGCGGTCATCCAGGCCGACCACGTGCTGCGCGCGCTGGAGAACGCGACTACCCGGATCGGCCGCGCGCTTACCGTGAACGCGGGCGCGGCGCCGCCGTCCGCCGCGTTCGCCGGGGCCCTGGAGGCGGCCGAGACGGCCTACCCCGAGCTGCTCGCCGACCTCGCGGCCCGCTCACCGCACGAACCGTACCGGACCTACCTCCTCTACCTGGCCCGGCGGCTCGAGGCCACCCGGCTGCGGCATGCGGACCTGGCCTACCCGGGCGCCGCCGGCTTCCTCGCCGACCTGCGGCTGGTGCAGCAGTCCCTGGCCGCCGGGGGCGCCACCCGGCAGGCGTTCGGCGAGCTGCAGCAGCTCATCTGGCAGGCCGAGACGTTCAGGTTCCACCTGGCCGAGCTGGAGATCCGGCAGCACAGCGCGGTGCACGCCCGCGCGCTGCGCGAGATCAGCGCGGGCGGCACCCTGTCCGACCAGACCTCGGAGGTGCTGGCGACGTTCCGGGCCGCAGCCTGGATCCAGGACCGGTTCGGGATCGAGGCGTGCCGTCGTTACGTGGTGAGCTTCACCCGGTCGGCGGCGGACATCGCCGCCGTCTACGAGCTGGCCCGGCACGCGACGCGGAGCAGCCGCCCGCCGGTGCTGGACGTGGTGCCGCTGTTCGAGAGCGGCGAGGACCTGAACCACGCCTCCCGGGTGCTGGACGAGATGCTGGAGCTGGAGCCGGTCCGGGATCGCCTCGCGGCGAACGGCCGTCAGCTGGAGGTCATGCTCGGCTACTCCGACTCCGCCAAGGAACTCGGGCCGGTCGGCGCCACCCTGCGCCTGTTCGACGCGCAGGAGCAGCTGGCCCGGTGGGCGGCCGACCACGATGTGCGGCTGACCCTGTTCCACGGCCGGGGCGGCGCGCTGGGCCGGGGCGGCGGCCCGGCCGGCCGCGCGGTGCTGGCCCAGGCCCCTGGCTCGGTGGACGGCCGGTTCAAGGTCACCGAGCAGGGCGAAGTCATCTTCGCCCGGTACGCGAACCCGGTCATCGCGCAGCGCCATCTGGAGCAGGTCACCTCCGCCGTGCTCCTCGCCTCCTCGCCCGTGGTCGGCGAGCGCAACGTGGTCGCGGCCCGGCGGTTCCGGCCGGTGGCGGAGCCGATGGAGACGGCCGCGCTGCGCGCCTACCGGGAGCTGGTGGAGACCCCGGGCTTCGCCGAGTGGCTGGCCCGGATCAGCCCGCTGGAGGAGATCAGCGGGCTGCGCATCGGGTCCCGCCCGGCCCGCCGGGGCGTCGGCGTGATCGGCCTGGACGACCTGCGCGCGATCCCCTGGGTGTTCGCCTGGGCGCAGACCCGGCTGAACCTGCCCGGCTGGTACGGCCTGGGCAGCGGCCTGGCCGCCGCGGCCGGCAGTCCTGGCGGGCTCGCCGAGATCCGCGAGGCCTACCGGGGCTGGCCTTTGCTGGCCGTGCTGTTCGACGGCGCGGAGATGAGCCTGGCCAAGACCGACCGCCGGATCGCGGCCCGGCACCTGGCCCTGGGTGGCCGCGACGACCTGGCCGACATGGTGCTGGCCGAGTACGACCTGACCCGCCGGCTGGTGCTGGAGGTGACCGGCCACCATAGGTTGCTGGCCGACCGGCTCGTGCTGTCCCGGGCCGTCGCGCTGCGCGACCCGTACGTGGATGCGCTGTCTCATCTCCAGCTCCGGGCGCTTACCGAGCTCCGGGCGCTGCCCGCAGCCGCTCAGGATGATGGTCTGGCCGCCGAGGGCGGGGCGGCTTCGCACGCGGCGTCCGCGTACGGGGCGTCCGGGTACTGGGCGTCCGGGGACGCAGCGTCCGGGGAGGCGGCGTCCGGGGACGCCGCGCTCGCGGCCCGCCGCGAGCAGTTGCACCGCCTGCTCCTGCTCGCGGTCAGCGGCCTGGCCGCTGGCCTGCAGAACACCGGCTGACCGGCCCAGCCCGCGTCAGCGGGCGGAAGCGGCGGCGAGCTCGGCGCGGCGCCTCCGGTGCGCGGGAGCACAGGGATACTCGGCGTCGGTGCCGTCCCCGGCCAGCAGCTTGCTGATCGCGGTCCGGGTTTCCTCGTCGGCCGGCGTGTACACCACGATCCGGGTGCAGGGCACGGCCAGCACCCCGAGGCTGGTGCTGGTCATGACCAGCCGCGGGTGCGCCGGATGCCGGAAGACCTTGAGGTAGGTGACCGGGCTGGCCACGTCGTGCTCCTCCCAGAGCCGGGCGAAGTACGGGCTCATCGCCTGGAGGCTGCTGATGAAGCCGGTCCACGCGGGCTCGCCGACGTGCTGGCCGTAGTTGCTCCGGAACTGCGCCACCAGCCGGGCCAGCTGGTCGTGCCGCGTGACGTACGGGTGGCAGCAGTCCGGGTAGGTGAAGTTCAGCCACAGGATGTTGCGCTCGCCGGGCTGGGCGCCGACCACCCCGGGCCACAGCACCGCGTACGCCTCGTTCCAGCCGAGCAGGTCGTACCGCTCGTTCATGACGCAGGCCGGGAGTGGCACCAGGCTGTCCATGATGCCCTGGACGTCAGGCGGGACCTGCTCGCACGCGCTCCCCGAAGCAGCCGTCCCGCCGGCCACGTCGGCCACGTCGGCCAGCCGGTACAGGTGCTGCCGCTCGGCCTGGTCCAGCCGGAGCGTCTGGGCCACCGCGCCGAGGACCTGGGCACTGGCATGGATCGGGCGGCCCTGCTCCAGCCAGGTGTACCAGGTGACGCCCACCCCGGCCAGCTGGGCGACCTCTTCCCGGCGCAGGCCCGGGGTGCGGCGGCGCAGCCCGGGAGCCAGCCCCACCTGCTCCGGGGTGATCCGCTCGCGGCGGCTGCGCAGGAAGGCGGCCAGCTCGGCGCGGCGCGAGCCGTTGGCGGTGGTCGTCACGGCGGTCATACTCTCATCATGCCGGGGGCCGGAGCCTGGTGCCAGGTGCTGTTGGTACCAGGATAAATAGGCTCCTGGTACCTGGATAAAGGTCCCGGCATGCTCGGGGTCATGACAGACCTCACTACCGTAATCCGCGGCGCCCAGGCGCGGGACGACCGCCGCGCCGGGTTCCGCCGGGCTGGCCGGCCGGAAGGCCGGGCCCCGCGCCGGGTGACCGCGCCGCGCGCGCTGCTCGCGATCGTCCTCACCGGGCAGTTCATGGCCGTCCTCGACGCCTCCGTGGTCAACGTCGCGGCCCCAGCCATCCACGCCGAGTTGCACGCCTCCGGGGCCGGGCTGCAGCTCGTCATCGCCGGGTACGTCATCACCTACGCGGTCCTGCTGGTCACCGGGGCCCGGCTCGGCGACATCGTGGGGCACCGCCGGATGTTTCTGGCCGGGCTGGCCGCGTTCACCCTGGCCTCGCTCGGCTGCGGCCTGGCCACCTCCACCGCCATGCTCGTCGCCCTGCGCTTCATCCAGGGGGCTGGCGCCGCAGCCATGATCCCGCAGGTGCTCAGCCTGATCCAGCGCACGTTCACCGGGACGTCGCGGGCTGGCGCGATGCGGCTGTACGCCGCGGTCATCGCCGGTGGCGCGGTCGCCGGGCAGGTCGCCGGCGGGCTGCTGGTTACCGCGAACCTGTTCGGCAGCGGCTGGCGGGCCGTGTTCCTCGTCAACGTCCCGATCGGCGTGGCCCTGCTGGCCACGGGGGCTCGCATGCTGCCGCACGGTGCCGCGGACCGCAGGCGCGGGCTGGACCCGGCAGGCCTGGCGCTACTCATCCCGGCCGCGGTGGCCCTCGTGCTGCCGCTGGTCCTCGGGCAGTCCGAGCACTGGCCCGTGTGGGGCTGGATCTGCCTGGCCGGGAGCGTGCTGCTGTTCGGGCTGTTCGCCGTCACGGAGCGCCGGCTGGAGGCCCGGGGCGGCTCGCCACTGATCCCTGGCCGGGTGCTGAGCCTGCCCGGGGTCGCGATGGGAGTAGCCGCCCTGTTCGTGACCATGGCGGTGTTCGGCGGGTTCTTCTTCGCGCTCGCGCTGCATCTGCAGGGCGGGCTGGGCGACACCCCGCTGCGGGCCGGGCTCATCTTCGCCCCGTCGGCGGCCACCTTCGCGCTGGTCAGCCTCAACTGGCAGCGGCTGCCCCGGCGGCTGCACGGTGCCCTCATCATCGCGGGCTTCGCCGCGTACGCGGCCGGCCTGCTGTGTATGGCCGCGCTGCTGCACGGCGGCGGGACCGGCGGGGTGCTGCTGTACCTGGCCCTGGGCCTGACCGGCGCCGGGATGGCCGCGGCGTTCAGCCCGCTGATGACCGCGGTGCTGATGCGGGTGCCGGTCGCCGACGCGGCCGACGCCACCGGGGTGGTCGTCACCGTCAACCAGCTGGCCATCGTGATCGGGGTGGCCACGTTCGGCACGCTGTACCTGAACCAGGCCGGGCCGCTGCCCAGTGGCGGTCGGTACGGGCCCGCGGAGCACGCGGCGTTCACCCTGGCGTCCGCGCACGCGGTCGCGGTGACGTTCAGCGCCCTGGCCGCCGCGGCGCTGGCAGGCGGCATCCTGGCCCTGATCCGGGCGCTGGCCGCCCG
>Ga0187890_10003485_pt1 | contig 10858 bp, 7 predicted proteins | sample June2016WEW_21_1_FD_133005 | JGI IMG/M metagenome (GOLD analysis project Ga0187890, IMG submission 133005) | Peatland microbial communities from SPRUCE experiment site at the Marcell Experimental Forest, Minnesota, USA - June2016WEW_21_10 | ecosystem: Environmental > Terrestrial > Soil >...
ATCTGCCGGCGATGGAATTGCGCCTGGGAACAGACGGCGGGGCCGTGCATTTCTCGAGGGCCGCCGGACTGGACCCACATGTATCCATATCCAAAACAGCGGCTTACAGCCGCGATCAAAAAATATTACTCTATTGAACCAGTTCGTACTAGCTAGAACCGGGTAAGGCTCGCGGAACGCAAAGACGGTTTTGACATCTGATGGATCACTTCTCGGCCGCGATACAGGCGTTGATCTTTGATCTTTGATCTTTGCTTCCAGCAGGTCGAGCGGCAGCGGGCCCTGATCGGGTATCGCACTCGCCGGGTAAGAATTCAGAAATTGGGGGGGTACCCCCCCTCCCCCCTAAAACGAGTTAAGTCGATGATAGTAAGGTAGTTACATGTAACGTGTTACAAAGATGGGACTTAGCGCTTGATTTTTCTGTTTGGCGTGCACTTGCGAGGGTGCTGACTGGGGCCATTTGTCGGACATTTGTTGTCAAAGAGCACGTGAAAAGCTTGAGGCCGGAAATGCGTTCGTCTCTGGAGACTGGCGCAGTTCTCGATGGTGCACTGTCGAGGTATGTTCGCACCGATTGGGGTGCAAGTCTGTGATGGCTCGTACATCGCGTTTGTGATGAAAAAGGATAGGGCAGATTGCGGCGATCGGCGAAAGATCACAGGCAGTGGGCGCAGAATATCACCCTTCGAAAAACGAAGGGTGGGGCAGGCGGCTTGAATGGACAAGCGGTCACCTAGAAGTCCACAATGTAGTCTCGACTCTATAGAAAGTCCACTCAAACAGTTCCAGCAGCCAAAGTCGGCTCTAGCTCATGACCCCATCAATCAGCACCCAAAATCTCGAGTCCATGAGCGCGTCCACGCTGTGAGGGTCGTAGCGGACCAGCGAGCCCAACCAAAATAGGATTGTGTAGCTGACGACGAGTTGTGGGATAGCGAACGGCAACTGATTCTGCACGGGGATGAAATACTCTAGGCTTTTCTCGCGTCCGGGGTAGGTAAATACGTTAAGACCTGCGATGTCGAGCCCCATTCCCTTCGATACACGCTCGCGGGGGCTGAGTTTTTTCGGTGTGACCGATTGGAACATTCGAAGCTCACGGTCCGCGGAACGAACCTCTACATAGTTGGACCGTGACGTTCGTATCTGTGCGTTAAGCGCCGCAGCGGAGACGTGGAGCGCAGCGAGCTCCCTGCGGTATACCGAAAATCGTAGCCAAGCTTCCGATGCTTTCTCGTCGTAGAGAACGTCGGGATCCTCGACATGGATCAGGCGCAAGCGCGTCCCTAAAGCCATCTCCAACTCGACGGACACTTCCGGACAATAAGAAAGCATATCCTTGATTCTGATCTTTGTAGGATTGGCCGCAGGGCAGGGGCGGTCCATGAGCGCTTCCCAGAGTACGTGCCAGACACCTCTCGTCGCAATTGATATTGTTTCCTTCGTCGGGTCCGCAAACTTTCGGCGGTCTGGAGTCCAGCTCAAGCCGTGTTTGTAGCACTCAGAACGCCTGTGAAATTGGGGGTGACGCAGCTCGCAAAGCGCCTTTGCCAGGTTGAGAAATGAGTAGTAGTAGATGAGTGGTGCTGTATCTGGCTTGGCCGAGCGCGCCGCGTCGTAGAAGGCTGAAGCCTGCCGCACGTAAAGCTTCAGATTCCTACCAACCGCCTCTCTATCCCTTTTCTTAGAGACCTGGTGGGCATGTGCAATGTTCTCCGCGACCCCGCCAGAGCAGAGGTGCCGAATAGATGACCAGACGATCCCTTCGGGATCGCCGAGAGTCCCCTCGTCCATCACCGTGTCATAGGTGTGAAATCCTATCGACATTCCTTCACGCGGCTTGGCTAATGGCATGGGGCGCTGATAACCTCGTTACACGGCTGAGCAAACCTGAGTTTGCAGTAAACTCGCGGCGGGTGGCCCTGGCTGGGTGCTCCATCCTTTTCGCGCGGGGGCTGGCCCAGCCTTTCCTCATTTTAATCCTCGAGGGTGCCCCGCTCTTGTCGCGTCTTTTGCGACAGGGCGGGGATTTTGACTTTCCCAATTGCGGAAGAACGATGAGGAATTTTAGCGGCTGTGGTCTTCGCAGCCGAGGCTCCGGGGTTACGATGCTGACATGCCGTGGGGGCTCCAGCGCTTTCAGGAAGCACGCTGTCTGCACTTTGTGACGTTCAGTTGCTATGGACGCGCTCCGCTTCTTGGCACGGCGCGCGCCCGCGACATCTTCGAGCAAACTTTCGAGCAGACGCGGCGATGGTATGGATTTTACGTCTCTGGATACGTGGTTATGCCCGAACACGTTCATTTATTGATGAGCGAACCGGAACGGGCAAAGCTTTCCGTGGCGCTGCAAATGCTAAAGCAGAATGTGGCGCGGTGCTTGCGCTCGCCGGAGGGCGGTCGGTTGTGGCAGCCGCGATATTACGACTTCAATGTTTGGAGCGAGGCCAAGCGGATCGAGAAGTTGCGTTACCTGCACCGAAATCCGGTGAAGCGCGGTTTGGTGCGGAATCCGGAGGATTGGGCGTGGAGCAGCTTTCGTCACTATACTTCAGGCGTTGAAGGAGTGGTGGAAATTGAGTCGCAGTGGACGGCGCGGAAGAGAGAAGCGATGGGAGACGTGGTGGGATAGGAAGTCAAAAACCCCGCCCTGTGTCTGCAAAGAACGCAGACACAAGAGCGGGGCACCCTCGGGAGTTGAAACGAGGGAAAGGGTGGGCCAGCCCCCCGACTCTGAAAACAAGCCAGTTATCGCAGCGGTGAACCGCTGCCACCCAAAATCGAGCGCGAGATTGACTTTTTCCGCAGCCTGCTAGGGGCAGGTGAGTTGTGCGGTACCGACGACAGTGCAACCCCCTCCGCAAGCGGTTATCGTGGGGCAGTTATAAGTGCCGGGGATATTCGGAATGTCCCACGCTTTGATCGCATACGTACCGGTTGCACCACTGGCGCATTGAGCGACGCCTGAGGCGGTGACCGATACTTCGGACGCGGGCATACCTTGCTGACAGGCTGCCCAATTGGCGGTCAGCGGCGTGACGGTGCGGGACGGATTTTTGTAGACGCCGGTCGCAGTGAACGGCACCTGTCCGTTCCGATACGACTGCGCGTTCGCGGTTGCGGGGTCGATCGTGATGGATTGGAGTTGACCTTGACCCTGACCGGCACCGCAGGACAACGCAAAGGATGCGGCTAGAATCAGAGCGAGAAAAGAAAGCACGAAGCCAAGTTTTTCCATAATCTCTCCTGAAAGATCGAAGCCTGACTTACGGAATTTGGGGCCTGCGCGGTCTAGCTGGCTTGGCCGCGTGATCGAGATCGTTCATTTTATGGGATGCAGGTCAATGATAACGCCGTCAGAGAATATCGGAAAAACGTGCGCCGCGGGTTCGCTTGCGATGACGATATTTTGGCAGTTGCTGATCGCGGCCTCCCTGAACTCTGGGTCCGGCGTCCGCGCGAATGTGCAAACTGGTGCAGTAACCTAGTACCTTCAAGGTAACAGGGCGATCCCATTACCAAGGGGCCTGTCCCTTCTACGAAATCAACATTAAATGCAATTTATTCAGATAGTTATCGCGCAGATTCCGCTATTCGCACCTTCACACTTTGTCATTGCGCCGCGCCACACAAATCGCCTACTATCGGACAGTTGCAGGAGAGGCGCCTTCGGTTTCGCGATTTGGCGAGGCTTTTGCATCCAATGAACTAGGCCGACAGATGGACTGAGCAGCAGATTGGCCGAGTACGACCGGGGATGGTGAAGTGAAGTTTACGGCCTGGTTTCTTCGTCTCGCATTTTTCTTAGGATTGGCAATGTTGCTGGAAGCGAGCGGCATCGCAGCCAGCGTCAATCCGCCCGCGCTCACACCGCACAGAAAAGCCCGCGGGGTTACGGAAAATCAGCACGCGAGGAAGCGCATGCGAACCCTGGCGCGGAGCCGCGTTCCGCGCTCGCCATATGCCAGGACGCGTTCTTCCGCCACGCGGTCTTCGGGCACGCGGTCTTCCGGTACGCATTCTTCGGGTATAGGTTCTTCCGGCACACGCTATTCCGCTACCTCTCGCCGTCATCGTTATTACGAGCGTTTCCACACCAGTTCGTTCGCATCCGATATTACCGAGGGTGACGTGACTGCCGGCGAAGATCCAGTGGTTCGTCAAGCCGCGATCGATGCCCTGGGCAACATGAACGGCACGGTGGTCGCGATCGAGCCGACTAGCGGACGCATCCTCGCGATGGTTAATCAGAGGCTCGCGCTTTCGAGCGGCGCGCAACCTTGCTCGACCATTAAACTCTCCGTGGCTCTGGCGGCACTGAGCGAAGGCGTGATTGACGAGCAAACTGAAGTTTCGCTTGGGAGCCGCAGCCGCATGAATCTTACGGAGGCGCTGGCGCACTCGAACAACGCCTACTTCGAAGCGGTCGGGCGCAAGCTGGGTTTCGAGAAGGTGCAATACTACGCGCACCAGTTCGGACTCGGCGAACTAGCCGGCTATCACATTCCGGGCGAGCAGTTGGGGACATATCCCGAAACAGAAATTCCCGCCAAACTTGGTGGCGTCAGCAAGATGTGCTCATTTGGCGAGGGCATCTCGATGACTCCGCTGCAACTGGGCGCGCTGGTGACGGCGATTTCAAACGGCGGCACACTTTACTACCTGCAACATCCGACAGGCCCTGACGCCGTCGCCAACTTCCAGCCTCGCGTCAAGCGCCATCTCGACATCGAACCGGTGATTCCAGAACTCTCCGACGGCATGGCCGGAGCGGTCGCCTACGGCACGGCGCGCAGCTTGCGTTTGAACTTTAACGAGGAATCGATCTTAGGCAAAACCGGGACGTGCTCTCACGCCGGCACGCGCTTCGGATGGTTTGCCTCTTACGCCAACACCGACATTGGACGCATTGTGACCGTCGTCTTCTTGCAGGGCGGACGTCCTACGTTCGGGCCTAAAGCGGCGGAGATCGCGGGCCGCATGTACCGCAATCTTTACGACCACAACTTCTTTGTGGCGGGTGCGGCGGGATTCACTCCAGCTGAACCGGTGCAGAAGGCGAGTAGCGTAAGTACGCGGCAGTAATTCCCGCACGCAGGCGGCTCACGCAAGGCTCACCTGAGGCGCTAAAGCGCTCGCATATTTGTAACACCATGCGGCACGACTGAAGTCGTGCCCTTCCCCAAGACCGCTCGAATCAATGCGTGCCGCACCGCTTGCTCCTTTGCCAATGGGCCTACTGCTTCACTTCGTCCTTGGCGACCACGCCGTCCCTGATGGAGACGATGCGGTGGGCGTACTCGGCGATGTCGTGCTCGTGCGTCACCAGTACGATCGTGTTGCCTTCGGAGTGCAGGCGATCGAACAACGCCATGATCTCGTTGCCGGTTTGTGAGTCGAGGTTGCCGGTCGGTTCGTCGGCGAGGATGATGGCCGGCTTATTGACCAGGGCGCGGGCGACGGCCACGCGCTGACGCTGTCCGCCGGAGAGTTCGTTGGGCTTGTGGTTCATGCGGTCTTCCATGCCGACCGACTTAAGTGCGGCCTTGGCGCGCTGGGCGCGCTCTTCAGAAGGAACTCCGGCATAGATCAGCGGCAGTTCCACGTTGTGCAGCGACGTGGCACGGGCCAGCAGATTGAAGGTCTGGAAGACGAAGCCGATTTCCTTGTTGCGGATGCGAGCCAGTTCGTCGTCGTCGAGTTCGCTGACCAGTTGTCCGTTGAGCCAGTATTGGCCTTTGGAAGGCGAGTCGAGACAGCCGATGAGGTTCATCAGGGTGGACTTGCCGGAGCCGGACGGGCCCATGATGGCGACGTATTCGTTGCGCTGGATGCGCAAGCTGATGCCGCGCAGCGCATGCACCTGCTCCGAGCCCATATCGTAGCTCTTCCACAGATCCTCGGTGGTGATCATGTAGGAGTTGGGCGCAGCCGAATTCGCGGGCTTATCGATTGGGAATACCTCGGCAGTCGCCATCTTGCTCTCCTTCTCCGGATCGGGCTCGGGCACGCATGCTCCTATAGCCGTTCTATGTTCGACGTTCCAACTCGTTAGAAGTTAGGCCGCAGCCCCTAAAGGGGCGCCTCTTTCGAGGAACTTGCGGTATCGCTAAAGCGATACCCTGATACGAACCCCAGCATCGCTAACGATGCCCTGATACGAACCCAAGGGTATCGCTAAAGCGATACCCTGATACGAAGCCAGCATCGCTAAGCGATACCCTGATACGAAACGTAAGTAGAGAGCCGGACGTCCCGCCCGGCTGGAAGGCGAGACGTCGTCCCTACACTAACTGCCTTCGTCTTCTTTTTTCGGGGTCGAGTTATCTATTTTGACACTCGTTCCCGGCTTCAGGGTACGTAAAACCTTGTAGCTGCCGGTGATCACTTCGTCACCCTCTTGCAAGCCCTTGGTGACCTCGATATCCGTGGTGCCGCTGATGCCGGTATCGACAGGAACGAATACGGCTTTCTTGTTGCGAATCGCGAACACACCCTGCACTTCTTCCTTCTGCTTCGCGGCTTCCGCCGGAGCGCTGGCCGCCTGCACATTATTATTGCCTTTCCCCGCGTCTTTATCTTTGGGCACGAGATCTGCCTGGGTGCGGACGGTGAGCGCCTGAATCGGAATGCTGAGGACGCTGCTACGGGTCGCGGTGGTGATCTTGGCGGTCGAGGAGAGGCCTGGGCGCAAGTCCGCGGGCGGATCCTTGAGCGTCACGACAACTTTGAAATCCTTGGCTTCCTCGCTGGTCGAGGTGGCCTGAGAGGTAGCGACACCGGTCGAGCGCACGATGGCGTTGTCCCCGATTTCGCTGACGATGCCGTGGAAGACCTTGTGGGGGATTGCGTCGATGGTCACGTCCGCGGGTTGGCCGAGACGCACGTTGACGATATCGGTCTCGTCTACCTTGACCTCGGATGTAATCACGGACATATCGGCAAGTGTCATCAGCGTACTGCCCGGAGAATTCTGGATTCCGATGACCACGGTCTCGCCTTCGCGCACGGGAAGATTGGTGATTACGCCGTCAAACGGCGCTTCGTAAGTGGTTTTTTGCAGCACGTCGGAAACCCGAGTCAGGTTCGCCTGATTCTGGGTGATGTGCTTATCCATCGAATCTTTCTGTGCCTTGGCTTGGGCCACGCGAGCCTCGGCTTGGGCTAATCCGGCATCGGCGGATTCCCATGCCGCTTTCTTGACGTCGTAATCCTGTTTGGCGATGAGGGCCGCGCTGTACAGGCCCTGGGCGCGGTCCCAATCGAGCTTGGCGTGGACGGCGTCGGACTTGGCGCGGTTCAGGTCCGCGAGCGAGGTGTTCAGGGCGGCATCGGCGGCTACGGCATCAGTTTGAGCCGCCTGCACGGATGCGCGCGTGGCATTGACGTCTGCCGACGACTGCACGTTCTCGAGCTGTGCCAGCAACTGCCCCTTCGTCACGTGGTCGCCTTCCTTGACGTGCAGCTTGATGATCTTGCCGAAGGCATTGGCTCCGATGTTTACGTAGGTCTTGGGCTTGATTTCACCCGAGGCACTGACCACCGAGGCCAAGTTCTGCTTCTGCACTTTCCCGGTTTGCACCGTCACCAGGTTCTTCCGGCTCTGGTAAACCGTAACGGCGACGATGATGCCGAGCATCAGGGCGGCGCCCACCCCGATCAAGACTTTTTTCCAGGTCTTCATAACCAAGTTTTCATAACCAAAGTGTTCATGCCTAGCAGCCCGTGGTGAAAGTCCAGAGCCAAGAGCCAGCGCCTAAAGGCGCATTCGTAACACGGCACTTACGGTATGCCTAAAGGCATACCCTGATACAAATCGTACTTGCACCACGGGCTGCTAGGTCTTCACGACGGTGCCGCCCGAACTGCTCGCGCCGTTAGCAGACGCCGCTGAATTCGCGGCTGTGCTCATTTCCGGCTTGCCCACAGCTACGGTGTCAGAATGGCGAAAACGCACCGGAGTTGCGCATGAACAGTTACGTTCAGACGCGGGGGAAAGTTCCCGAATTCCGTCGAAACAGGCCTCTCCCTGCGTCGCTTCGGTGGGCTAACGGAGGGGAAACCCGCGGCACGTTCCATTATACCGTGCCCAGTATCGGTCATCGGGCCCGCCGAGCGATCCCCGTTCGACCGCAAGACGCGGAATCTTTAGGGAGTTAGAAGGGGGACTCGGCGCGGGAAATCTTTACTGGCAGGCCACTTCTTCTTGCCTTGTTGTATCCAATGAACATAGAATTAGACTGCCGAAGTTTCTCGTGAGGTTGGCCCTTCTATGTTCTCCGCGGGTTTTCGAACTTGCTGCTCGGTAGGCGTGCTGGCGGGCGTGATGGCACTGGGCTTTGCCGCCGTTTCCCAAGGGCAGGACAAGGACGCGAAGGGCTCGGATGATAAAGGAGCGGCCGCCCAGGAAAACCAGACGGACCCCCTAAAGCGCCCGATCCCGGAAAAACAGAGGAAGGCCAACGCCAAGGCGCTCAAGATTGAGTTGAGCAAGACTTACAAAAAGTGGCTGGACGAGGACGTGCGCTGGATTATCACCGACCAAGAAAGATCCGCCTTCATGCAGCTCTCGAACGACGAAGAGCGCGACCAGTTCATTGAGGCCTTCTGGCAACGCCGCGATCCCACGCCAGACACTGAAGAGAACGAATTCAAGGAAGAGCACTACCGGCGCATCGCGTATGCCAACGAGCACTTCGCGGCCGGCATCCCCGGTTGGAAGACCGACCGCGGGCGCATGTACATCGTGTTTGGTCCGGCCGATGAGATCGAGGCTCACCCCTCCGGCGGCACTTACCAGCGCCCCATGGAAGAAGGCGGTGGCGAGACCTCGACCTTCCCGTTTGAAACATGGCGCTATCGCTACATTGAAGGGATCGGCCAGGAAGTTATTATCGAGTTCGTCGATAGCTGCATGTGCGGCGACTATCACATGACGATGGACCGCTCGGAAAAAGACGCATTGAAAATGACCCCGAACGCGGGCCTGACGCAGTACGAGCAAATGGGCATGGCGAACAAGTCGGACCGGTTCTCCGGCGGGGGTATGGAGCAACTGGGTACGGGGCCGATGAGTTCCGGTTTGCAGGCCAAGCAATTCGACCGCCTGGAACAGTTTGCCAAACTGCAGTCGGCGCCTCCGGTCAAGTTCAAGGATTTGGAAGAAATCGTCAGCCACAAGATCAGCGTTAATCTGATGCCCTTTGATGTGCGGGCGGACTTCGTGAAGGTGACCAGCGACACGGTGCTGGTTCCGATCACGATTCAGATCAGGAACCGCGACGTGACCTTTCAGAACAAGGACGGCGTCGAGCGCGGTACGGTCAATATCTTCATGCGCGTGACCACGCTCACGGGCAAGATCGTGCAAACGTTTGAAGAGCCGGTGCAGATCGATGTGCCGGTGGAACTGCTGCCGAAGACCGCCGAGAATGCTAACGTGTACTGGAAAGCGATCCCGCTGCGCATCAGCCAGAATCGCTATCGTCTGGACATCGTGGTCAAGGACGTGAACGGAGATCGCACCGGAAGTTGGAGCCGCGCGATCCAGATTCCGGACTTCAGCGAGGACAAGTTGAGCAGCTCAACCCTGATCATCGCCGATGTAATGGAACCAGTGGCGACGAAGAACGTGGGCACGGGCAGTTTCGTGATCGGGGCCATGAAAGTGCGGCCGCGCGTGGCGCCTTCCGACGGCAAACCGATCTTGTTCAAGCGCAATCAGAAGCTGAATTTCTGGATGCAGGTTTACAATCTCAGCGTGGACGAGAAGACGCACAAGCCTTCGGCCACGTTCGAATACAATGTAACGGACGCCAACAACAAGGCCGTCATCCACACTGTCGAGTCGACGGAGACGATGGGCAATGTGGGCGACCAGGTTACGCTGCAGAAGACTCTTTCCGCCGCCAACCTGCCGCCGGGCTTGTACAAGATCGAGATCAAAGTGAACGACAACCTTTCCAAGCAGATGGTGGATCCAACGGCGACTTTCGCCGTCGAGTAAGCTGCTGCCTGGTTCGCCAAAGGTGGTGGGCGATGTTCCGAAAGCTCGGGTTCCTGCTCGTCGTCGCCGTTGCCGTCACGGTTACGACCGTGGCCCTTCCGGCATGGTCGGAAACTGCCCATCCGATCCCGGGTGCGATATCTGGATACGTTCGCGATGCGAGCGGCGCGCCGCAAATGGGCGCGGCGGTGGAAGTGCTCGGCTCGGCCGCCGAGGCGCTGAAGGTCTTCACCGACGATCGCGGCTTCTACTCGGTTGCAAGTCTGCTGCCCGGAACCTACAGCATCAAGGTGAGTGCGCCTTCGTTCCTCCCGGCGCTGCGCGAGAAGATCGGTGTGCGTGCCGGCGCGCAGCGGATGGTGAATGTGACCCTGACCACTCTGTTCGAGGCCATCCAGTTGGTTCCGCTGCGCGGTCCGGTGGACGATGACGACTGGAAGTGGACGCTGCGCTCGGTCGCGAACCGCCCTATCCTGCGCGTGCTTGAAGATGGCACAACCGTGGTCGCGCAGAGCGGGGAGTCAGCCGCGGACCATGACCTGAAAGGTGCGGTGACCTTCCTGGCGGGATCGCCCGGGCAGGGTTTCGGCAGCCCCTCGGATATGACGGCTGGCTTTGCCGTGGAGCGGTCGCTGCTATCGAGCGGCACTCTGCGGCTCAAGGGCAACCTCGGTTATGAGCCCGACGGCCAGGGCATCCCGGCGGCGGTGCTCCGAACCGCCTACACCAACAGCTTCAACGGTTTTTTTGAACCTTCGGTGGCGATCACGGCCCTCCGGCTGAATTCGCCTGACCTGAACACGATGCCCGGCGCCACGCTGCAAGCGCTGTCCGTGACCAGTTCGGATC
>Ga0187890_10003491_pt1 | contig 10847 bp, 9 predicted proteins | sample June2016WEW_21_1_FD_133005 | JGI IMG/M metagenome (GOLD analysis project Ga0187890, IMG submission 133005) | Peatland microbial communities from SPRUCE experiment site at the Marcell Experimental Forest, Minnesota, USA - June2016WEW_21_10 | ecosystem: Environmental > Terrestrial > Soil >...
CCAGAAATTTTGAGCCGAACAGGCGAAGACCGCTTTTCCCCGGGCATTGCCGCGCAGGTTCGTGGCCAGATCGAGGACGCGATCGAGGTCGGCGTGAAGCGATCCGTTCTTGCCGCCTGCGGCAGCACTTTTCAGGGCCTGCTTGACGATATCTTTGGCGACGATCGCCTCGCGGCGATGGGAACGATCCTGCGGAGGATCGGGTTGAAAGTAAAAACTCAGGGCGCATGCCCCTTTGGTGTCGTCCGCTTGAAAAGCTGCCAACTCACGGATTTCGTCTCGGGTCATCATCTCGACGCTCCTTAACTATTTGGGATGCTGCTACTGAGATGTTTAGATTCGAGTTTTGACTAAAAGTTCATGATGGAATTCGCTGGCGATCGAGGGTGAGCTGCGAACGCAGTCGCGTGCCCGCTGGACAGATTCGCGCACGGCCTCCAGATGCCGGCCGGTGATGGCGGCGATTTCGCCGAGGGAGAAGCCCTCGATCCCATAAAGGAGGAACGCTTCGCGGTCGGTGCGGTCGGCGCCGCGAAGTGCGGCTTGCACCAAGGCAATCACTTCGTCGGAGTAGGCGGACTGCTCGGGAGTGGATACGCGGCGATCGGGGATGACGTTTTCGCGCGTCCATCCTTCGTCGGGTTGATGGAACTGCAGCCCGGCTTCGTCGGAAGCTTCGACATTTTGCCGGCGGGAACTGGTTTCGAGATGGACAGGAGAATCCAGTTCATGAAGGCGCGCCGTCATCTCGTTCATGGCTTCGAGCGCAAGCCGGTAAAGCCATGGTTCGAGCGTCAGTTTTTCCGGACGGTCGTGGTCGCCGAGAGCGCGGGCGATGACTTCATTCACGACTTCGGGGGTGGTGAGACCGTCCTCGGGAATCTCCTCGTCTGCGCAGCGGAAGTGCAGCTCGCGATCCACGAAACGTTCGAGGCGCGCAAGATTGGCATTCACGTAGGAGCCGATGTCATCGGCGGAAATCGTAGGCGGCCGAATCGCCGCCAGCGTCTGCTCGAAGGGGACGCCGGGCTCGGGAGATTCCTGTGGCCCTCCGCGCCAGCGCCGCCATTTGTGGCTGGAGCGAAGCAGTTCCTTATGCCGGCCAATCTGCTGGATGAGTTCGTCAAAGGCCGCCTTGATGGCCGACGTCGGGCTGGGCGCTTTCTCCTGGGCGGTCAGTTGACCGGATGGCAAGCGCAGATTCAGGGAGACGAGCGTTCCCTCGCGCGCCGAATTTTCATCGATGATGGCTTTCAGATGAACCAGTTCGGGCCGGAAGACATGAAGCCGCTTCTGGATCTTCTCGATCTGGTGGCTGATTTCTTTTTCGATGTCGGGAGTTTTATGGACCTTGTAACTGACGTGAACGTTCATTGTTCAAGCCTCGAACGCGGGAACAAGAGCCCGTGAAGCTGCGGTCCTAACAAAACAATTGTACACCCGTTGGGAAGGAGGAATCGGGTCATCTGACCATCGGGTCATCGGGTGATCGAAGGTCAAAGGCATTTGAACTTAGATGACCCGATGACCCGATCACCCGATGGCCCGATCCGCTCTACTTCACGTACACCGAATCCTTCGTTAACTCCTTTGGCATCGCGACTGGGAACGGCGGGAATTCATGGGAGGCGCCTTTGAATAAAGAAACGGTAGCCTCCATGCGCCGGGTGCCGTCGTGCACAGCGATTTCGTGTGGCCTTTCTGAATAGCCCTGCCAGAGAGACACGCCAGCATAGGCGCCGTCCTTGCGCAGGATGTAATAAGTCATGTCGATGAACTTGAGCTTGCTCATGTCGTTGTTGTAGTTGCGGACGATGCGTTTAAGGGCGTCAAGGCCAGCCTCGAGCGGCGGCATGCCGCGCCGCATATTTTCGACGATGGTGTGCGCTCCGGCGACCTTGATATTCTCTTCTCCGCTGCCCGTGGCGCCCGCCGAGCCCACGTCCTGATCGGTGTAGCAACCGGCGCCGATAATCGGCGAATCGCCGCAGCGTCCGGGAAGTTTGAAGGCAAGGCCGCTGGTGGTGGTGCAGCCGGAGATCTCACCTTTGTCGTTGAGTGCGGAACAGTGGATGGTTCCGGTCGGCGGAGACAGCACGCACCGGATGGCGGCCGTGCGGAATTCCGGTTCGATGCCCAGCCGGGCGGCGTGCTCTTCGAGGCGTTGGATGCGCTCTTCCCAGAGTTCCGATTGCGGCCCGGATTGCGGCGGCTTCCATTGCGGGTCGGCCAATCCCGGTCCCCACCAATCGTCGGTCGAGTGATACTCCTTCCACAGCAGCCAGATCTTGCGGGAGCGTTCAGTGAGCAGATTTTCCCGCGGGAACCCCACGGCGACCGCGAATCGTTCAGCGCCTTCGCCGACGAGCATGACGTGGCCGGTGTGCTCGAACACAGCTTTGGACACCAGCGAAACATTCTTGATGTTCCGCACGCCACCCACGGACCCGGCGCGGCGCGTGGGCCCGTGCATGCAGCAGGCGTCGAGTTCAACCACGCCTTCTTCGTTGGGCAGGCCGCCGAGTCCAACGGTATCGTCGTTCGGATCATCTTCCGGACCTTTTACCACGCGCAGGGCAGCGTCCAGCGTGTCGCCGCCGTTTTTCAGAAAAATGAAGGCGGCGTCGAGATAGTTGACGCCATTGTGGGCGCAGATGATGATCGGCCGCTTGCCAGAACCAAAGGGATTGGCCGGGCGAGAAGCATCGTCTTTAGCCTTGTCTCTAACTTGGCCTTGCGCGTTGAGATCTTTCGCATTCAGGCCGGTGCCCACCGATGCAGCGATTGCGGAACCTAGAAATCCACGACGGCTTATGGACATGAATTCTCCGTACTAATTCTCTGTACTTGGGAAACGGCAAAAGAATAACACGAAGGCGATTTGATCTGGCGCGGACGACCGGATTCGTAGTAGGTCAGTTTCCGCGTCGCTGACTACTTGGCAGTGAACAAGCGATTCTGGAGTTGTGAGTGCTATGGCGATTTAACGAGAACTGACCGACGTGGACCCGAATTGTGATTCCAATTAGGAGTCGCTGCCTACCGGGGGTAAGCACCAGCCCGGGGTAGGTAAACCAAATAGAGCCATAGGAATAGTCCAGCAAGAGCAAGCATCAATGCATTAAAGCAGATGCAGACGAGGGAAAGAAGCGAACGCACCCCGTGTCCTCTGGCGAACGACCTAGATAACAGGAATATCGCTGTTATGGGCATCGCGAACGCAAGAACCACCCCAAAGGCCACATAACCCTCGCCAAGACCACCCGCCACCGCAGCGAGGCCGGTCGCCTTCTCCTTGGCGATGCCGTTGAAGGCGTTGGATATGTCAATAATGAGCGGAATGGACAGCGTGCAAGTGACAACAGTCCCCCAGACGAACCATCTTTTCTTGCGTTCGTGAGTGAGAATATCGTCCATCGGCAAATAGAGGATCTTACAAAGGCACAGGAAATTCAATAGTTGTTTGGCGCTATCTTCAGACCCCCACCACCTGCAACAGGCGCGCGACGCCTTCGCGAAAATCGGCAGGCTCGGTGATCAGGCTCAGCACGAGATGGCCTTCGTTGGGAAAATCGTAGAAGTGTCCGGGATGGACGCTCACCCTCGCCTCGCGCAATAAGCGAATGGCGAGATCTTCGTCGCTCTCGATGACAGGGACGCGAACGACAACATACCATCCGCCCTCAACCAGCAATCTTGTGCAGGAGGGACGGCCTGCGAGTTGGCGATCGAGTTCGGCGAGATTCTCGCGCAAACGGTCAAGAACAATGGGCTGGATCTGCTTGCGTTGATCGAGCAGCACCGGGGCGGCAAGCTGCACCGGAGCGTTCAGGGAGAGAAACGTGTCGGCGATGATTTCAAGACGGGCTCCGGCTTCGGCGACCATTTCTTTCGGGCCGCTGGTGGCCACCCAGGCAAGTTTCATCTGCGGAAGCGCGGAAATCTTGGAGACTCCGCTGAGCGTGAAGGTGAGCGCCTCGGCATTCCCGACAAAACTGGAACGCGGCGCCCCGTCGTGCGAATAGTCGAGAAAAACTTCGTCCACGATCAGCGCTAGCCCGTAGTCACGACAGAAAGCGTTGAGCGCCGAGGTTTCCGCAGCAGAGACGTAGGAGCCGGTCGGGTTGTTGGGATGGACGAGAATCACTGCTCGCGACTGCGCGGTTGCCGCTTTGTAGAGCGAATCAAAATCGATTTGCCAGCCGTGATCGTAGAGCAGCGGATACGGAACGAGCTTCACGTCGGCGAGATCGGCCAGAAACTCGAACAAGGGATAGCTCGGTTTGGGTACAAGGATCTCGTCGGCGGGATTCGAGAGCAAACGAAAGACGTAAGAGTAAGCTTCGCTGGTGCTGGTGGTCAGAATCAGACGCTCGGGATCGAGATCGAAAACCTCGTGCGACTCGCGATAGTAGCGATAGACGGCTTGGCGCGCTCCGAGCAAACCTCGGGGCTGGGGGTCGTAATGCATCGCTTCGGGATTCGCCAGCGCGGCGAGCACGATTTCAGCATCGGGGCGAACCCCGGCTTCGGTCGGGTTTGAGACCGTGAGATCGAGAATTTCCTCTCCCGAAGCGCGCGCTTCCGCGATCGCGCGCGTAAGAGCGTTCGGACTGCGCCGCCAGCTTGTGCGGTGGGAGAACATAGATTCTGGTGGAGCGCCGGGCGTCCCCGCCCGGCCAACGAGCGAGACGCCCGTCGCTCCATCGTAAACGACGAATCGCTATTTCAAGAAAAATCCCAGCTGCTCAGGCGCGGGCAGCGTTTTGACGGTCCAATACTGACGTTCGGCTTGTTGGACGACGACGATTTTCGCTTGCACCTCCGACGCCAGATAGTCGTAGCGCACCAGAACGTTGTCCAGCCAGTAGGGATGGTTCTCGCGCGCCCAGCCTTCTGCGTACATCCTGCGCAGTTGCGTGATCGCGTCACGCAGGCTCTCCAACCTCCCGTTGATGTCAACAATCTCGTCGAGGTCATTTTGCGTACGCGCCTTGTCCGTCTGATTCTGATAAGCGTCCCAGTAGTAGCGGCTGATTTCGGATGTGAACTGGATCTTCATGCCCAGCGTGTCCAGGTGCCAGGCGGCAAGCAGCATGTCGTCGAGAGTCTCGGCGTGAAGGTGTGCCTTCGCTCGATTGAGCATCAGCGATTCGATGGCGCGTTCAGCGCTGATGCGCAGATCGTGGGTAACCGGCAGCGCTTTGGCCGCCATGTTGGCTCCGCCTTCACTGAATGGATCAGACCAGAAGAGTTCGTGATTCGCGTTGTCCAGTTTCACTCCGGCGAGGAGCGTGTGGGAACGATCGAGATTCTCGATCACGTCGATAAAAGTTCTGTCCTTATCATCGTTGCGGTAGAAAGCCCAGTCATAGCTGTTCTTGAAATCATCGATGCCGGATTCGCCGGGCTGCCAACTGGCGGCTGCGCCAAACACCAGAGCGGGCCAGGTCATGTCAACGAGCGCTTCCCCATCGTCGTTCCAGGTAGTGTTGAGGGCGCCGATAGCCTGATGCTTCTGGCCATCGCGAACAAAGTTCCGAATGTTCACGAAGGCGCTCTCGAGGTCCGGCCAGATCGCGTGCCAGTTGCCTGCTCCGGGCGCGACCACTACGCGCAGGCCGGCGTCGGTGTATGGCGCAATGATGTTTTCGTAGCTGGGCTTGGGGTCGTATTCCCAGGGAACGGCGATCATGTCTTTCGGAAGGATAGTAAGTAGCTCGGGATACTTGACTGCGATATCTCCCCAGAACATGAGTTGCTTGTGATAGGGCCGCATGATCTCGAAAACTTTCTGGAGGTGTTCGAGATAAACGCGGCCGAGGCCCTCTTGGGCAGCGAGAGCTTTCGTCTGCCCGAGGCCAAGTTCGAAAGTTTCATCGGCGCCGATGTGGAAGAACGGGCCGGGAAACAAGGGAACAATCTCACCGTAAACCTGGCGAATGAAATCGTAGGTTTTGGGATTGGTGGGCGTGAGCACATGCCCGTGCGGCGTTTCGGCAAGGTCCGAATAGATTTCATACTTCAAAAATTGATGAAGATGTCCGAAGGCCTGCTGCTCGGGCATGATGGTGATGTAGTACCTGCTGGCGTAGTCAACCAACTCTTTGATCTCGGCGGGAGTCAGCGCCGCTTCCTGGGACGCGTCTTTCGGAGCGTCTCTCGGCGAAACCAGCGGCTGGGTCTGGAAGGTGAACACGTGCTCCATATTGAACCCGACCAGGTTGATCTTGTACTCGGCCAAGGTGCGGATCTGCATCTTCAAGTAATCGAGCGTAGGGATGGGACCACGGCTGATGTCGTCGCTCACGCCCCGCCATTCCATGCTGGGCCAGTCGCGGATGACGAGAGCAGGAATCGCAAGCGTCTTCCCGCCCGGGCCTTCCGGGCGCAGCAACTGGCGCAGCGTCTGCACGCCGTAGAACAAGCCCTGCGGCGTGCGGCCCGCGACCAGCACTCCGGAGTCGCCCACGCGAATCACGTAGCCTTGTCTGTCAAGATCGCGGCCGCCAAGGTCGTCGGACTTTATCCCCTGCGATTCAAGATAGGAGCGCAAGCCGCGGTCAGTCACGAGTCCAAGCGAGATGTGCCCCGTCGTTTTCGGAGCGGCGGTCGCGAATTCGATGGACAGCTTCATGCCGGCGCGGTCGTGAATCTCCTTTTGCAGCGTCTCGGCCGCAGTCCGGTCTCCGACGGTGCTGATGAGAATGGTGGTCGAGGGCTTGATCACGATCCTGCCTTCGGCCATGCGAACTTCTTTCGGGGCCGGCAGAATTTTGAGCGCGCGCGCAGCGTCGTTGCTTTGAGCGTGAGAAGCAAGCGACAGACAGGCAAGGCCGGCGAAAATCCATTTAATAATCTTCATAACGTGGGTGACTGGCGAGAGTAACAGGCGAGAGCGGGCGGCGACAAGTTTCCCGAGAAGCGCCGTCGGCATTCTCTAAGTCCGTGGGATAGACCCGCAGAGCTTCGCTCCGCGTGGACGGGCGAGGGCCGCCCGTCCCTCCACAACCTACTTCCCGAACGCTTCTTTGTTCACCACATACGGCATCTTCGTGATGTCGCCGCCGTAGTTCCCTTCCAGCACGTCGATCAGTCCCTGCACGCAGCGTCCGGCCATGCCTTTATTGGGATCGGGCGACAGGCGGGTGATGCGCGCGGCGCTGGCGAAGTGGGGCAGGAGGCGGCAGCGGTCGGCGATGGCGGGATCGCGCAGCGGTGAATCAGCGGGCAAAGGCTCTTCTGCGTAAACATCAAGAGCGGCGCCGGCGATCCAATTTTCGCGCAACGCGTAGGCCAGGGCTATCTCGTCCACCACTGGACCACGCGATGTGTTCACGATCATGGCGGTGGGCTTCATCATGCGCAGCGTCGCTTCGTTGATCAGGTGATAAGTCGGCGTGGTGCTCTCGCCCTCGCGCAGCAGGGGAACGTGCAGGCTGATGAAATCCGCGGTGCCCAGCGCCTCGTGCAACGTGGTGTAACGAATGGTGGCTCGCTCGCGGCTGATCCCGCGCTGGAAACGCAGATCTTTCACTTCCTGTATGGCCCGGATGTAGTCGTGGTTTTCATAGGCCGGATCAAAGCACAGGATGTTCATGTCGAAGCCGGCGCACTTCTTGATGAAGGCGAGGCCGATGCGCCCGGTGCCGATGACGGCCACAGTTTTTCCGGTAACTTCGTCGCCCAGAAATGGCAGGTAGGGGTGCCAGTAGTCCCAGCGATTTTCGCGCGTCAGATGTTCGGCGGGCCAGAGTTTGCGGGCGAGCGCGCCCATCAGGAAGAAGGCAAACTCCGCAGTCGCTTCGGTCAAGACGTCGGCAGTATAAGTGAACGGGACTTTGTACCGGTTGGCATCGGCGCGGTTGATGTTGTCAAAACCAACGGCGTACTGTGCGACCACTTTGAGCGAGCCCGCTCCAGGGGCGAAAACCTCGGCGTCGATCGGATCGCGCAGGGTGGTGATCAGGCCATCCACGCCGGACTTCACCTTTTCGATGATCAAGCTTTTCGGCGGAGCTTCGGGTTGGGGACAGACTTCAAGGTCGTATCCCTTGTGACGAAGAATGTTGAGGGCGTCTCCAATGTCGCAAGTGGCAAAAACGCGGATTCTATGGCTCATGGGTTCGAACAGTTTACCGCAGGCCAGAACTTGTCGATGGAGCGCCGGGCGTCCTCGCCCGGCTGGACGGGCGAGACGCCCGTCCCTCCACCATTTACTGCTACGTGTCTATGCTTCGCTTCTTTCCGGGCGTGGAGCGGCGGAAGCTGCCTGCGCGTGATGACGGACATCCGCTCCCAGAACCCAGAAAATAACGTCTTCGGAAATGTTGGTGGCGTGGTCGGCGACGCGTTCGAGATTGCGCGCCACTAAGAGAGCATCTAGTGCCTGCTGAGTAACTTGCGGCTCTTCGTTCATCTTTCGCACGAGCACGATAAACGCCTCATCGCGCATCCGGTCGACGACGTGATCCATCTCCAGCACAGCCTGGGCGAGTTCGGCTTTGCCTTCCACGAACGACTCCAGCGCGCGCCGCACCATGGCGCTGACGGCGGTAGCCATGCGAGGGATATCGACGGGCAACTCGACCGCCGGCAATTCAATCAGGTCCATCACGCGTTCGGCGATGTTGACCGCCTGATCGCCCACGCGCTCCAGGTCGGCGTTGATCTTGGTCACCGCGAGAATGAAACGCAGATCGACGGCCGCCGGCTGCTGCGTGGCGAGGATGTCGAAGGCCATTTCATCGATCTCGCGCTCAGCGGCGTTGATCAGGCTCTCGTTTTCGAGGACCAGCTGGCAGCGGGTGAGATCGCGTTCGGTGTACGCCTGGCAGGCGCGATCCACCGCCAGTTCCGCGAGACCGCCCATGCGGAGCAGTTTCTCCCGCAGGTCCTCCATCTGCTGTTGAAAGCGCGTGCGCATTATCCGAGCCTCTTTCGTAAGGTCAGAGGTTAGAGGTCAGATCGCAGAGGTGAAAATCCCAGGACCGCCGACACCTTAATTATGCGATCGGTTTTTGACCTCTGCGATCTGACCTCTAACCTCTGACCTCATTCCTATCCGAATCTGCCGGTGACGTAGTCTTCCGTCCGCTTGTCGGAAGGATTGGTGAAGATCTTCTCAGTTTTATCGAACTCGATCATTTTGCCTAAAAGAAAAAATCCGGTAAACTCCGCCACCCGGGCGGCCTGCTGCATATTATGCGTCACAATCACGATCGTGTATTGCTCTTTTAATTGAAAGATCAGCTCTTCGATCTTGCCGGTGGAGATCGGATCGAGCGCCGAGCACGGTTCATCCATGAGCAGAACTTCCGGCTGGACCGCGAGGGCGCGGGCGATGCACAGGCGTTGCTGCTGACCGCCGGAGAGGCTGGCGCCCGACTTCTTGTGGAGCGAGTCTTTTACCTCGTCCCACAGCGCCGCGCTTTGCAAAGATTTCTGAACGACCTCATCCAGTTGTTTGCGGTTGCGAAACCCGTTCAGCTTGAGCCCGGCGGCCACGTTGTCATAGATGGACATGGTGGGGAATGGATTCGCCTTCTGAAACACCATGCCCACGCGGCGGCGCAGCTGGGTGGCCGAGGTTCCGTTATAAACACTGAGATCGCCGATGAGTACTTTCCCGTCAACCCGCGCCTCGGGGATGGTTTCGTGCATACGGTTCAGACAACGAATGAATGTGGATTTCCCGCAACCCGAAGGGCCGATGAGCGCGGTCGCGTGGTTCGCCAGCACGGTAATGTTGACGTCGAACAAGGCCTGAGTCTTCCCGTAAAACGCATTCAGGTGCTCGACTGTAATTCCGACTCCCATAGCTCCTTAAGCTCCCGCTTATGCTCCCGATAACGTGCCGTGCCGTACCGCGATGCGAACCGCGGCCACCGCGCCGACAATGAGGATAATCAAAACCAGCGCGCCCGCCCATGCCTGCCTGTGCCATTCATCGAAGGGCGATATGGCATAAGTAAAGATTTGCAGTGACAGGGCTGCAGTCGGCTGGTCCGACTTCCAATTCCAGTACTGGTTTCCAAACGCGGTGAATAGTAGCGGCGCGGTTTCGCCGGCAACGCGGGCGAAGGCCAGCATGACGCCAGTGATGACTCCCGAAGTGGCCGTGCGCAGCGTAATCGAGAGCGTGGTGCGCCAGCGCGAAACGCCCAGGCCGTACGCGGCTTCGCGGATGGCTTGCGGAACCAGCAGCAGCATCTGCTCGGTGGTACGCGCGATGGTCGGAATCATCATGATCGCGAGCGCGACGCCGCCCGCCAGCGCCGAGAAGTGTTTCTGGCGCATCACCACCAGCCCATAGGCCACAATGCCGATCACGATAGAGGGGACGCCGTTCAGCACATCGGAGACAAAGCGCACGATATCGCCATAGCGGTTGCGCCCGTACTCGGAGAGAAAAATGCCCGCACCGATGCCAAGGGGCACGCCGAGCAGGCTGGCAATGGCAAGAATGACCGTCGAGCCGACGATGGCGTTCGCCATGCCGCCGCCGGGTTCGCCCACCGGCTTCGGAGTCTGGGTCAGGAAGGCAATATTGATCGAACCGATACCCCTATAAACCAGATAGGCAAAGATAGCGAAGAGCGGCAAAAGCACGAGGAGGACGGTGAGTACGGAGATGCCGGTCATCACGTGATCCATCACCCGCCGCTGCAAGCTGATAGGCGGAATGTTGATCTGCTGAACCGATACCGCGGACGTATTGGAGTTCGTGTCAGGCAATGCTTCTCGCCGGTTGGCCTCGAGTAACGCTCCACACCATGAGCCGTGCAAGCGCGTTGACCACAATCGTGACAAAGAACAGCGCCAAGCCGATTTCGATCAACGCTGAA
>Ga0187890_10003494_pt1 | contig 10844 bp, 8 predicted proteins | sample June2016WEW_21_1_FD_133005 | JGI IMG/M metagenome (GOLD analysis project Ga0187890, IMG submission 133005) | Peatland microbial communities from SPRUCE experiment site at the Marcell Experimental Forest, Minnesota, USA - June2016WEW_21_10 | ecosystem: Environmental > Terrestrial > Soil >...
GGAAAATCGGGATGCCGCCCTGGACCAGTATCGGGCGGCGCTGAGCGCGGCGGGTGAAGCGCTTCCGGAAGCAACGCTGGCGGCCCGACGGGGACTGGAACAGCCGTATGAGCCTCCGGTGGCGAAGCAGCCGGAGTAGGACGAGTGCAAGGTTTCAGAGTTTCAAGGTTTCAGAGTTTCAAGGTTTCAGAGTTTCAAGGTTTCAGAGTTTCAAGGTTTCAGAGTTTCAAGGTTTCAAGGAGCTTGGGGCTTTGTTTCGTGTCGCCCTCATAGCTCACGGGAGTTGCGCGGACAGCCGAGGGCGGCTGTCGCTGCGGGATCAGATTTGACGTCCAAAATTTAGCATTACGGGAGACAGCATGAAACGAACAGCAGTTATTCTAGGAATACTGAGTCTAGCAATACTGAGTTTGGCGGTTTGGGCCGGAGCCCAGCCCAGTGGACAACCGGCGCAGCAGAACCCGCCGGCAGCAGGTCAGGCGGCGCCATCGCAGGGTGCAACGGGGCCACAGGCGAAGCGTCCACCGCAAGCCAAGACCCAGCCGGAGTTCGATGCCTACAAGGCGGCGGCGGCAAATACCGACGCCGCTGCGTTGGAGAAGGCGTCTGACGACTTTGCCACCAAGTTCCCCGACAGCGAACTTCGCGTGCTGCTGTATAAGACCGCGATGCGTAACTACCAGAGCGCCAACAACGGCGAGAAGACCGAAGCCATGGGCCGCAAAGTGCTCAGCTTTGACGGGGACGATCCCGAAGCTCTAGTGATCGTCGCCGAGGTGATTGCCGAGAAAACGCGCGACACGGACATCGACAAAGATCAGCGCTTCGGCGAAGCGACCGCGTTGGCCCAGAAGGCCACGCAGACCGTGGATACCGACGTCCAGGTGCCAGCCGGCACGCCGCAGGAGAAGATCGACGCCTACAAGTCGCTGCTACGCTCGAACGCGTATTCGATTCTCGGTACCATCGAGTTCAAGAAGGAAGATTATCCGAAAGCGCAGGAGGATCTGCAGAAGTCCATCGATGCGTTCCCGAGCCAACCGGATCCAGTAGTGGTTCTGCGCCTGGCGCTGGCGCTGGATAAGCAGGGGAAATATCCGGAGGCGCTTAAGGCGGCAAATCGCGCGGTGGAACTGACGCAGGAGAACACCCTGATTGGAACCCCGGCGCGGCGGGAACGCGACCGCTTGCAGCAGCTCACCGGAGGCACGGCTCCGGCCCAACCGCAGAGCCCGCCGAAGAACTGACCGCCGCTTCCGTAGAGACGAGGCTTGCCTCGCCTCAGGCTGTGGAATAATTCGTCGAGAGAGTAAAAGCACACCTGAGGCGCTGAAGCGTGATTACGTTTTCGGCAAGGTAGTGGCACGAGTAAACTTGGTGCCCTTCCCTTTTCATAATGGGGTCTGGGTTTTTCAGCAGTCTCAGACGTGGCAAGCCGCGTGTCTACCAAATGAAGTCACACGAAATCATGGCGCTGCAAGAAAGCCTGGGTCACCACTTCCAGCGCCTCGAGTTGCTGGAGCAGGCGCTCACCCACAGCTCGCAAGCGCGCGAGGTGGAGGCGCTGGGCGGGGGCAGCGGTTTGTCCAGCGGTGACAACGAAATGCTTGAGTTCCTGGGAGATGCCGTGCTCGGGCTAGCCACCAGCGAGGCGCTGTTCCACCGCTTCCCCGAATTCCAGGAAGGGCACCTTTCCAAGCTGCGGGCGCATCTGGTCGGGCAAAGGCATCTGCTGCGGGTAGCCGAGCAGCTTGAGATAGGGCATTACATGCGTCTCGGCCGCGGCGAAGAAAAAAGCGGAGGCCGCAACAAGGCCAGCCTGCTGGTGGACGCGCTGGAAGCGATCCTGGCCGCGCTCTATCTCGACGGTGGGTGGACGGTGGCGCGAGACTTTATCGTGCGCGTGATCATGGAGCCGGAACTGGCCCACATGAAACTGGAGACCACCGCCATGCCAGTGATGGATTTCAAGTCCGCGCTGCAGGAAGCAGTGCAGGCCAGAGGAGGACCGCAACCGGTTTACGAACTGGTGAAGGAGGAAGGTCCTGAACACAAGAAAACATTTACGGTCGAGGTAAGACTGCCAGAACCTGCGCTGGGGCAATTCGTGGGGCGCGCCCAGGGCGCGACCAAAAAACGGGCTGAACAGGAAGCGGCGCGGCAGGTGCTGGAGCACCTGGCCACGTTGCCCGGGGCACGGCATCCGAACGCCGGGAAGAACGGCGGCACGGCGTAGGCATGTCTTAGTTATGTCATGGAGTGAAAAGATTTCCGTTGGCGATTGGCCCGCGACGATTCAGTCGGTCGCGGGAACGGTGGTGATTGCCGTTTTTGTGGTTACCTTTCTGGTGCAGGCGTTCACCATCCCTTCGGAATCCATGGAGCAAACGCTGCTCATTGGCGACTACCTGCTGGTGGATAAGTTTTGCTATGGCGGCAGCACGGGGTGGAACCGTCTATTGCCCTACCGCAACGTCCGGCGCGGTGACATCATCGTCTTCCATTATCCGGTGAATCCTGCGCAGGACTTCGTAAAGCGCGTGGTGGCCTTGCCCGGAGATCGCCTGCGTCTCATCAATAAACGCGTTTACATCAACGGCGCTCCGGTCGAGGAGCCGTATGTGCAGTACGTCACTGCGCTTCGCAATTTCTATCGCGACGACTTTCCGCGCACCGATTCTCCCGACTATGGAGTGGACGCAAAGTGGTGGAAGGAAATGCCGAAACTGGTGGAGGATCACCAGTTGATTATCCCCGCGGGCTATTATTTTGTTCTGGGTGACAATCGCGATGACAGCCAGGACAGCAGGTACTGGGGATTCGTACCGCGCGAAAATATCATCGGACGCCCGCTTCTGATTTACTGGTCGGCGGGCAATTTGAACAATGATCTTCCCGGATCGCCAACCGTGGGTGATAGACTTTATCACCTTGCCTACGCGGTCACTCACTTATTCCAGATAACGCGCTGGGAACGCACTTTCAGGCTGGTGCGCTGATGCTGGCAGGCTGGTCTGCTGCTCTGATTAAAGATGCGCCGAAAACAAATCCTCGAGACGGATACCAAACGTGGCCAAAAAAGAGAAAGCAGAAGTCATAGATAACGAAAAACCGGTGGACGAAAAGCCGCGCGAGACGACGGTGGAATTCCTGGCCTCGCTGGCGGGGGTGCTGGTCACCGGCCTGTTCATCATCACGTTTGTACTACAGGCGTTTGAGATTCCTTCCAGTTCCATGGAGGACACGCTGCTCATCGGCGACCATGTATTCGTGAACCGGGAGCAGTTCGCGCCGCCCACGCGTTGGATGGGGCCACTGATGCCCTATCGCGACATCCGCCGCAACGACATTGTGGTGTTCCTGTCGCCAGAGGAACAAGGCCTGTTCGTGGTGAAACGGATCATGGGCGTTCCCGGCGATCGCATCCACTTGCGCGATGGCGTCGTCTACCGCAACGGCGAAAAGCTCGTCGAGCCGTATGCTCAGCACAAACTGGCGGATTACAACCCCTATCGGGACAATTTTCCGGCCGTACCGCCTTCGGAGATGTACGGGGTAAGAAACGAAAAGTGGCAGCAGGAACTGCCTTCGCATATCGAGGGCGAAGACATCGTCGTGCCCCCGGACAGCTACTTTGCCATGGGCGACAACCGCGACGTGAGTTATGACAGCCGGTACTGGGGCTTCATTCCGCGGAAGAACGTGATCGGCCGTCCCATGTTCATCTATTGGTCGTTTATCACCCCGCCCGACCAATACCAGATGCGCAGCGCCGGAGACCGGCTGGGATTCATCGCGCACATCATTATTCACTTCTTTGATGAAACCCGCTGGTCGCGTACCCTCAGGCTGGTGCGCTGAGAAAATCTTTTTCCGAAACAGATGCAGGACGTGCCGAAGAAAGGAAACGTTGTGGACGAAAAGCCGCACGAGACGCCGGTGGAATTCCTGGCCTCGCTGGCGGAATTACTGGTCATCGTCCTGTTCATCATGACGTTTGTTTTGCAGAATTTCGAAATTCCCTCCAGTTCGATGGAGGACACGCTGCTCATTGGCGACCACGTATTCGTGAACCGGGAGCAGTTCGCGCCGCCCACGCGTTGGCTGGGGCCACTGCTGCCCTATCGTGATGTCCGCCGCAACGACATCGCTGTGTTCCTGTCGCCAGAGCAACAGGGCCTGTTCCTGGTAAAACGGGTCATAGGCATTCCGGGCGACCACATCCGCTTGCGCGATGGCGTCGTCTACCGCAACGGCGAAAAACTCGCCGAGCCGTACGTTCAGCACAAACTGGCGGATCACAACCCCTATCGGGACAATTTTCCGGCCGTGCCGCCTTCGGAAATGTACGGGGTGAGAAACGAAAAGTGGCGGCAGGAGTTGCCTTCGCATATCGAGGGCGGAGACATCGTCGTGCCCCCGGACAGCTACTTTGCCATGGGCGACAACCGCGACGTGAGTTACGACAGCCGCTACTGGGGCTTCATTCCGCGGAAGAACGTGATCGGCCGTCCCATGTTCATCTATTGGTCGTTTATCACTCCGCCCGACCAGTGGCAGATGCGCGGCATGGGCGACCGGGTGGAGTTTTTTCTGACGCACACGCTGCTTCACTTCTTTGATGAAACGCGCTGGTCGCGCACCCTCAGGATCGTGCGGTGAAATTTCTGCGATCTAAACGCGGGGTGGCTGCAGTCGCGGCTCTCCTGCTGATCATGTTTCTGTTCCGGCCCGGCGTGTACCAGTTGCGAAGCCGGATTGCCGGCTCCATCGGAAAAGCTCTGGACCGGAGGGTGGCGCTGGACAATGTACGTCTGCATTTTTTGCCGCGGCCGAGTTTTGATCTGGAGGGGCTCGTCATCTACGACGATCCCGCATTTAGCGCGGAGCCGATGATTCGCGCCCAGGAAGTTTCCGCGGCCATCCGGTTTCGTTCCCTGCTCGGCGGGCGACTCGAGATTGCCACCTTGAGCGCAACTGAGCCCAGCATTAACCTGGTGCGCAACAACGAAGGCCGCTGGAACCTCGCGAGCCTGCTCGAGCGCAACGCTCAAATTCCCGCGGCTCCGACGGAGAAGCCCGCGTCCGTGCGCCGCCCCGCATTCCCCTATCTCGAAGCCAGCAGTGCTCGCATCAATCTCAAGCTGGGACAGACGAAGAAGTCGTACGCGCTCATGGACGCGGACGTTGCGCTCTGGCAGGACTCAGACAATTCCTGGGGCGCTCGCATAAAAGCCGCGCCCGTGCGCACGGATTTCAATCTTACCGATACCGGGCTGCTGCAGATCAACGCGACCTGGCAGCGGGCTCCGAGCTTGCGCTCGACCCCGATGCAGCTCGCCGTGCAATGGCAGAAGGGGCAACTCGGACAGATCACCAACTTGCTAAGCGGAAAAGACCGGGGATGGCGTGGCGGGGTAAGTTTCACGGCGAACCTGGCGGGCACTCTGGAAGCGCTGCAGATCGAGAGCCAGACCACGATCGAAGGTTTCCATCGCTACGACCTGGTTGGCAGCGAGAACGTGCGCCTGGCAACGGTTTGCTCGGGACGATACAACGCGATCACCATCACCCTTGCCGACCTGCTGTGCGAATCGCCAATAAGCGGCGGAACGCTTCGCCTGCGCGGAACATTTGCCATGGTCGAAGAGCAACCCACCTACGATCTCACGCTGGCGGTGGAGAAGGTGCCGCTGACCTCCGTGGTGCGATTGCTGCGCCAGGCGAAAAAGCAGATTCCCGGTGATCTCACTGCGAGTGGATTGCTGAATGCGGAGTTCCACACCGCGCGGAGTGTTCCCGAGGATGATGGAGCGACGGGCGTCTCGCCCGTCCTGCCGGGCGGGGACGCCCGGCTCTCCACCGCGAGGCAAGGCGCGTTGCAGCATTTATCGCAGACATGGAGCGGCAACGGCTCGGCGACCAACGTGCGCCTGTCATCGAATGCGGGGAAGGATGAGTTTGGCTTCGGCACGATTCCACTATTGCTGGTAGGCGCAGAATCGCAAGGGGCTGCGCAGCGGGGAAGGCCCGGTCATCCGAGGAGACAAGAAGAAGAAGCGGACCAGGAGCCCGCTGCACCGCACCTGCGGATGGGGCCGATCACGCTGGCGATGAACGGCTCCGCACCGGTGAACGCTGGCGGGTGGATGTCGACTGCCGGTTATCGTTTTTTTCTGCGCGGCGACGTGGAACTGAAAGACCTGTTTCGTCTGGAGAATGTTCTGGGCTTGCCGGTGGCGCGCCCGGCGGCGGAGGGTTCGGCCAGATTGGATGTGAACGTCGCCGGGCCCTGGCGGGGATTTGCGGCTGCCGCCAGCGCTGGGACCGCCCAGTTGCGCAACGTGCGCGCCGAGATGCACGGCCTGAACACGCCCATTGAGATTGGCTCAGCGACCATGATTCTCACTCCGGACGCGGTATGGATGCAGAAACTTTCTGCCCGTACCGGAAGCACTCATTGGAGCGGCGGGGTTACGGCGCCTCGTCATTGTGCGGCACCTGGTGTTGTGCCGGGCGCCGCTCCGAATTGTGCGTTTCAGTTCGATCTCACAGCCGACGAGCTTTCGACTGGAGATCTCGCCGAATGGTTCACGCCGCATCCCGCCCAACGCCCTTGGTACCGCATCTTGAATTCCAGTTCCAGTTCCAGTTCCAACGACCCGCAGAGTTCTTCGCCACTGCTCGCGATTCAGGTGCACGGCAACTTGCATATCGGACGCTTCGGACTGAAGAAGGTCCTCGCCACCCAGGTTGCGACGCAAGTGGAAGTGGATCGAGGCAAGATCACGCTGACGGCACTGCGCGGAGACCTGCTGGGGGGCACGCATCAGGGAAACTGGACGATTGATGTTCCGAGTCATGGTGTGTCGGCTCACGATGCATCCGCTCAGAACGCATTCGCTCAGACCCTGCGGTATCGCGGCAGCGGCACGTTGCACAACATTTCGCTGGAGCGCGTGGGCACGTTGATGAACGATGCCTGGATTGCCGGAACAGCCTACGGGAAGTTCGATGTGGAAGGTTCCGGAGACAGCTTTCATGAGCTACTGGCGCGCTCCGATGGCAGATTGCAGTTTGTGATGCGAAACGGCAGTCTGTCCCATGTTGAGATTCCGGGCTCGCCCGTGCCTCTGCCGGTGCACCGGTTCGCGGGAGAGTTGCATCTGAAAAAAGGCGCGTGGGAACTCTCTGCCGGTAGACTGGAATCGCGCGGCGGACTCTATCAGGCAAGCGGAACCGCTTCCCCAGGCAACGGCCTCGACTTCGTATTGACGCGTGGTGACGAGCAATCGTGGGCGCTCACAGGGACGCTGGCCAAGCCGCACGTCGTACCGCTGGGTCACACGGAAGCAAACGCGAAGAGCGTCAAGCCGTAGGGCAGTTGTCAGTTGTCAGCTCTCAGCTTTTGGCTTTTGGTTCTGCTCCTACTGTATTACTGCTCCCTACGGCGCGTACCCTGCCCCGCGCAGCACTTTTCCTGGCAACGCTCGCGTCATCTTTCCGTTTTCGATCACGGGAATTCCGTTGACGAGCACATACTCCATGCCTTCCGCCAAGCGGTTCGGATCGTCGAAAGTCGCCACATCGCGCACCGTCTCCGGATCAAACACCACCACGTCGGCCCACATCCCCAACTTCAGCACGCCACGATCCGTGAGCCGCATGCGCTGGGCGGGCAGCGCCGCGAATTTGCGAATTGCCTCCTCCAGCGTTAGCTTTTTTTCTTCGCGGACATATTTACGCAGAATGCGCGGGAATGCGCCGTAGGCTCTGGGATGCGGGTGCTCCTCGCCGAGGATGCCTTCGGGCGACGTGCCGGAAGAATCGTTGTCGACGGAAACCCACGGCTGCTCGAGGGCCAGCGCCACGTCGGGCTCTGACATGCCGAATACCGCGCAATCGGTGAACGCTTTATCTTCGATGAGCAGATCGAAGAGCGCGTCCATTGGATCTTTGTTCATGATCTTCGCGACTTCTGAAAGCCGCTTGCCTTGAAATTTTTTCAGCGAGGGATTCTGAACCACGCCGATCATTACGTCCTGCGGACCGCTAATCTCGTCCCACTCGTTGTCCCAGTCTTTGGAAGGCGTCTCCAGGTCTTTGCGAATGCGGGCGCGGGTGGCGGGATCCTTCAACCGCTCAATCAATTTGGCATCGCCGCCATCATGCGCCCACGGCGGAATGAAGGCCGACATGGTGTTGAACCAGGCGGTGTAGGCGTAGGTGTCCGCCTCCACGTCAACGCCTTCGGCGCGCGCTTGGTTGACCCGTGCGATGGACTGGGGCATGTGTCCCCAGTTGGCCTTGCCTGCCACTTTGAAATGCCAGATCTCGACCGGGATGTGCGCCTCGCGCCCGATGCGAACTGCCTCGTCGATCGCCTCCAGAACGCTGACGCTTTCGTTGCGCATGTGGGTCGCGTAGATTCCACCGGACTTCGAGGCTTCTGAAGCCAACGCAATGATCTCTTCCGTCTTCGCGTAGGGCGCAGGCGCATATTCCAGCGCAGTCGAGACTCCCACGGCGCCGTCGCGCATGGCGTCGCGCACCAGAGCTTTCATCTTTTCGAGTTGCTCGGGTGTAGGCTGCACGTCGGCGTCGCCCAACACCATTCGCCGCACCTGTGTCGCGCCCACGTAGCTCGCGAGATTGATGCCCATGCCTTGCTTTTCCAGCCGCGAGAAATACTGACGAAACGTCCGCCAGTCGGGATTGATCTTGTAGTGTTCGTAGCCTGGGCGATCGTTCGCGATGATCGCATCGTTCAACGGAGCGGCCGATCCGCCCTCTCCGGTGATTTCGGTGGTGATGCCCTGATAAATCTTCGAAGGCAAGCGCGGATCGACCAGGATCGTCATCTCCGACTGGCCGAGCATGTCGATAAAGCCGGGAGCGACGACTTTAGCCTTGGCGTCAATGGTGCGCTTGCGTGCAGCGGTCGACAGATTGCCGATGGCGGCGATGCGGCCGTCCCGGATTCCGATGTCGCCTGAGTACCACGGAGAGCCGGTGCCGTCGACGATGTGCCCGTTGGTGATGACAAGGTCGAAGGGGGAGTCGGCGGCAAAGGCGAAGGCAGAGAGGATGAGTAATAAAGCCAGCGTGAGACGACGAGTTGCGGTCATTAGTTTCCTTAGTTTCCTTCCCGGTTCGTGTTTCTCGTAGCAAGCTGCGTGCCGCGCGGGCGGCCAATCAACGTGCCAAGGATAATCCAGAGCGCGAGCACGAGCCACTCCCAGCCGGAAAAATGTCCTGGCACAAATGGCACAAACTTCATCAGCATCATCGCCAAACCAACCAATGCACCCAGCAGAGCGATCAGGCGGTCTGCGATCTGGGGCCTCATCCCTTGAGGCTCCATGCAAAGATAGGCAGCGCACGCCGCGAACCACCCGCAAGCGGAAGCAACCGATCCGACTTCAGAGATCGGAACCAGAATCGCGCTGCCGAGAAACATGCACAGAGCGGTGGCGACGCCAACCCAGACGACAGCCGCAGCAGGGGTTTGATTTTGTGGATGCACGCTGGCCAGTCGTCGGTCCACCAGCCCGCGCCGTCCCATGGCAAACAACAAGCGGCTGGCGGCGACAAAATTTCCGTTGAATACTTTGAATAGCGAAAGCAGCGCGGCACTGAGAATGATGCTCACAATCCAGCGCGAGCCGACGGCATGCTCGAAAGCGACCGCCGTCATGAACGGTTCGCCGGTCAGCCGGCGCCACGGCGCCACGAAGCTCACCGCCGCGATCACAATGATGTAGAACACGGCGCCGACGACGATCGCCGCAAAGATGGCGCGGGAAAATCCCCGGGCGCGAAATTGGGGATTGGCTTCCTCGGCGGCCTTGGTCACCGATTCATAGCCCGTCATGTAATAAGGAACGATCTGTAGCACCAGCAAAATGGAGACGAACGGAGTGTGCGTGAATAAAGGCGGAAAATTGGCTGGCGATCCGCGCGTAACGCCGACGGCGACGAAGACCACGAAAAGCGCCAGCGTGCCGAACGTGGTCCAGTTTTGAAATGTGGCGCTCAGCCGGATGCCGCGATAGTTCACCACCGTAACCAGTGCGGTAAGCGCGAGCCCGATGGCGAGGTGCGGCAAGTAAACCGGCTTTCCAGCCACGCGGTATAACTCGATAGAATCGAGCGCGGGAAAGATGTAACCCGCGATCCGGCCGACGGCCACGGCCTCCCACGGACAGACAATGAAGTACGCGAGCATCATCATCCATCCGGTATAGAAGCTGACCGGTCGCGGGAAAACTTTCGCGGTGTAGGCCACCTCGCCCGCTGCGTCGGGCATGGCCATCACCAGCTTGCCGTACACATAGCCGATGGGCAGCAGAAGAATGCCGCCAATAGCGAACCCGAGAATGCCGCCGAGCGGGCCGCCGCGCATCAGCCAATCGTCCATGACGACCAGCCAGCCGACGCCCACCATCGTTCCCCAGCCGAGGGAGAAGTAATCGGTGACGCGCAATTTGCGGGCGAGTTGGGTCATCCGAGTTTTTTCATCGGGAAGGGGTAGTTGCCGAGCTTCGCTCGGCGGACAGCCGAAGGCGGTCGCTACGTATGACGGGATGGAAAGACTTCATGGGCGCGAATTATAAAGCATCGCGCCCATGAGTCGGGTCGATCAGGCTACCGCGAAGCGCGGAGGACGATCCGGCGACCGCAAGATGCAGATCGCTTCTTTCAAAGAGGAAATTTCAAAAACCGAGTTCAGACGCGTCGCCTCCAGCAGTCTGCGGAAGAAAAGCGGAGGGTTCACCAGTTTCATCTTCGCGGACCGCTGCGTCGCCCAACGGCGCACCAGCAGCAAGGTTCCCAAGCCACCC
>Ga0187890_10003497_pt1 | contig 10836 bp, 10 predicted proteins | sample June2016WEW_21_1_FD_133005 | JGI IMG/M metagenome (GOLD analysis project Ga0187890, IMG submission 133005) | Peatland microbial communities from SPRUCE experiment site at the Marcell Experimental Forest, Minnesota, USA - June2016WEW_21_10 | ecosystem: Environmental > Terrestrial > Soil >...
ACGCCCGGGTGTTCGATGCCTTCGCCCACAATCCGCGCAATTTCAGCTCGATATTGCTCGACTCTCTTCCCCACCTCCAACGGTGATGGCTGCGCCGCTCCGGCTTCCTGCATTTCGACATTCCTCTTCATAGGGTATGTCATTGCGGCATCGGCTGCGACCTGTTGCTGCAGATCACGATCGTTTGGCACACCGGCGGGAATATCGGCGGTCAGGCACTGCGCAGATTTCCACAGGATGGCCGCGGGCAGACCGACGGCAATGCGACACTTAAGCCGGATTAATACCGGGAAGTCCGCTTCGATCCGGTGATGCGCGTCGCACCTGCGCGCAGGTTCCAGCCAAGGAACTGCAACCCAATGCCCGCAGTCTGGGGTGGCCTTCCATCATCGTCCTGGATGGTTAATGCAGGATGCTTTATGATAGGAGTCAAAGCAGGTCATGATCGTATGAGCAGGCCACTAGTAGACCCGTTTGACAGCAGTAAGGGCTATGGAGGCCCGTAGTACGGTGCTTTTGGGTTCGTGCTGCGTTGAAGCGCTCTCTCCATAATCCGATGGCGAAGTGGTAAGGTCGCCAGCGCTAAGGTCATAAAATGTTCAAACGGCACCAAGAACGGAACGAAGAACCGGAGCTTGAGGAACGCCGGGTAGAGGCCCTCTCAGCTATCGGAGGAGAACGCGCGAGCGTCGAGGCCATGGCTCAACGTCCACGGAGTGGCGACGATGTTCTTGATGTCGCACTGTTACAGACGGTGTTGAAGCGTCTCGACCAGATCGAAGCCAGTGCCAAACAAGCAACTCGCATCAGCGATCTTGACGACCTAACCGAAGATGCCGAGGTACAGGGCCAGTTCAGCGCCTATCTTTGCCCACGTGATGAAATAGATGGAGAAGGTGAGTTGGTGATTGATACGATCGAAGGGTGGGGCATCCCAAAGGCCGCGATCAAGAGGCTGCGTGATTTATTCGGCAAGAAGCTGGAAAAGGCGGATACAAACCCGGCAGCTGCCAGAAGTGCGTTACATTCGCTCTTTGTAGAACGGGATGCATGGTCAGATTATGTCGATGACTACGAAGATACGATGAGACCTTGGGCGAGAGGGCTCTTTTGCGCCGCGGTCTCCTTGCCGTTGCTTGCTACCCTCGCTTTTCATTTCGCCGCTCAATTTTCACCATTACTGATTTTAGGTTTGCTGCTGGCCGGAGCTGCGGGTAGTTCCGTCAGTGTCATGGCAAAGATGCCCGCGCTAGACGTCAGTCTGGCCGGCGAACTCGATGCTTATGGTCGCCGCGTCCTGAGCCGTATCGGCATCGGCGTAATCGCCAGTCTCATCGGTTCTGCTTCGCTGGCTTGGCTTCCCGTCTCGGTTCAAAATCAGACGTTCGCCGATGCCCTGAATTCCTGCGCGACGACAAGCGCAACGAGCATCAGAATACTCGTTATTCTGGGACTTCCGATGCTATTGGGGTTTAGCGAACGTTCGCTCACTTCTTTTGAGCAGCGGGTTTTCGGAAATCAGAGTAAGCTACAAAAGGGCTAAACCCTGCAAAGGCTCCAGTGCCGTTTAGTTCCGCTTTTTCGGGAAAACTCGAACGCGCGGCGGGCGACGGAACTGGCGGCCAGTCGTACCGGCACGGCGTCCCGGTGAAGTGGGCGCCCGCGGACGTCCCTGAACGCAACGTCCTTCCCCCCGCCACGCATCCGCATCCGTGCGCGGCGGTCGCGGCGACGGACCGCGTGCGGCGGGCGCCGGGACGGGTGGCCGGCAGTCTGCGCCAGCCATGCTGTTGGGCTGCGGGATGGCGGGTGGCGTTTGCGCCACGCCCAGTAAGCGCAGTTCTTGCCTGGAACATTTCGCCTTTGAAATGTTGTGGCTTATACGGTACCATGATCTTCGTCGGCATAGGCCGAAAGGGAGAACCATGACGCAATCGCAAATCGTTCAAGCATTGGCAGAGAAGTGCGAAGTGACCAAGAAAGTCTCGCAGGGCTTTCTCACCGCCCTGTCTGAGACGGCCATCAGTGAGGTCAAGAAGAATGGCGTATTTATCCTGCCCGGTATAGGCCGACTGGTCCGTGTGGATCGTAAGGCGCGCATGGGACGCAACCCGGCCACTGGGGAAGCAATCAAGATCGCCGCCAAGAAAGTGGTGAAGTTCCGGATCGCCAAGGCGGCGAAAGACGCCATCGTACCGCCAAAGAAGGCGAAAGCCTAAGAGAATACTGCGAACGATGCGCTGCCCACTGCGGCGCATTCAAATTTTGCACGTTCAGGGGTACAGGGGAGAGAACCAAAATGCCAAGGCGGGCACAGCCAACAGTAGACAACTCCATGCTGGAGATGGCCATCGTCGGTTATCAGAGCGAAGTGGAAAGGATCGGCTCCAAGATAGCTGACATCAAAGCGCAACTGGGTCAACGCGGTCCGGGCCGGCCAAAGGCCACGGCAGCCACGATAGCCGCGGCGGCCGGAACGGATCACGCGGGTCTGCAGAAGCGCCGCACGATGAGCAAGGCCGGCCGCGCCAGGATCGCCGCCGCACAAAGAGCCAGATGGGCCGCTCTGAAACGGCAAAAGACCCAACCGGAGCAGCCGGTGAAGCCCACGAAACGGAAGTTGTCGGCGGCAGGTTTGAAAGCCATACGGGAAGCCACGAAGAAGCGCTGGGCGGCTTACCGCAAGGCCCACAAATCTACTGCTTAACAGTCGTGGCTCCCCTCCTCTTGCTCGCAGTCGCGGCGACGGACCACGGGCTGCGACCGCAGGAATTGGCCCGCCGGCATCGCGCAGGATTATGCTGCCTATTGCGCGACCCAATCAAGCCGAGATGCGCGCGTACTTCGACAAGTATGTTATCCATCCCGCCGCAGAGAATCAGCAAGCCGTCGCCGGACGACCCTGCAATCACGGGCAGAGTGGTGGAGCTATGGTCCCTTGGCCCGCCATTGCCAAGAGGTCTTGGCTCGCCCTGTTGAGCAAATCCTCCAACGACGTGGTGCCCAAGCCGGGAATCCGACTCGCGGTCGTGGGCGGAGGAAGTGTCCACGCGTTTAGGATGTCCTCGTAGGGGGCTTCCAGATATTGTATCGGCGCACTGCCGCACCCTCCCATACCTACTCCCATCGTCAGTCCACCGTAGTATGCGGCGGCGGGCGTCCCGTGGAAAAAGACGGTCAGCACGTCGTAGGCGGCCTCTTCCGTGGTCACTGGGGGGGTGCAAGTTGCAGTCGGACATCCTACCTTCTGGATGTTATTGCCGGTCGAAACGGGATGATCGAACTCGGCTCCGCCGAGCACGGGCGGCGGCGCCGGTGGTGGCAGCGATGGCTGCACCACCGTGAGCAGCTTCACGCCGCCAATGCCAATGCCAAGTTTGCTGTTTTTGGCCGTAACCGGGCTCGACGCTGTCATTCCACCGACCTGGGTGGCCTTTGCGTTGGGACCATCCGTGTAGTTGTAGAGGAAGTAGGACAGGATGTCCGTTTTCGCCGCGCAAGAAAACGGATAAGCCGCGCTCGCACAGTCAAGGTTATATAGAGCCTGGTTCAGGATCGTTGTCTGCAACTCGGGCAGGTAGTTGCCCGCATCCGGGCTGAGGGCCAGGGTCACGCCGAAAAAAATGGCTTCGTAATCGTCAATCGTTTGCGTCCAGGCGTCGACAAACGCCTGATCCGAGTTCCAATAAGTGCTGTCGCCGTCTGGAAAGGAATTTTGAATCAAGACGGGCCACGCCGTGTCTGCCGCAACACCTGGGAGGGGGCCCATGGACGAACCGTAGGCGGAGGTCGGAAGGATGATTTCGTCCGACGCACAGTTCGGACGCGCGACGGCGATGGAGACAAATGCGGGATTGCTGTTGCTGTTGTATCTGTCTTTGAGAAGCCCCAGAAAACTGTTCCACTGGGTCCTATAGACGGCGTTCCAGGGCAGCGGAAGCACGGTACCGTCGGCTCGCTGCTGTTGCTGGAAATTCTGGATGCTCACCTTCCCGCAACCGGGCTGAGACGTGCCATTACTGACCAAGAGTCCGTCGCAAGAGGGGATTTGCACCAACACCCACAGCGGCGTATCGACGCCTGGAGTAATGATCAGTTGTACGGTCCCGCCGTGCGCCTTGGCTACCGCAAAGGCGTCGTCCAGGTAGAACCAGTCTGTGCTAGCCAGGAAACAATTCTCCGGGATCGGGTCAAAACAGCCCGTGGAGGAGATCTGGATGTTGTCCCAGCGCTCTCCCACCGTCAGCCCCGAGATGGCCGTATTCAGGAACAGTTTCTCGTAGAGCTTGTGGAGGCAAGAATGGAAATCAGCCGTCCCGTCCTGATAGCCAGGACATCCTTTTTTCGCGTCTTCGATATCCACCTTGGCGTAGACGCCTGAGGGCTGGGCATATTTGGGCGCCTGTGCATGCGCCTGCGGCAGACTCGCGCCTGCCATGAGCAACATCCAACCTCCGTTAAGCGCAATTCGCTTGCAGGACATCATTGAACCTCGATCTTCGAAATTGTCCGCCGCAGGGAATGGCCGCGACAGGCTCACGGATAAGGTCGAGCGTCGGATAACGAGCTTCCCTTTGGGCCCCTGACGAGGATAGTCTACCTCAAATCAGGCACGGATTTTTTGGCTTCTGGAACGGGATGGTCACCTTGGTGGGTCGCGCGTTTCCGTCGCTTCCGTCCGGAACCGTCCCTGCCGGTCCTGCGGCACCAGCAGTTCCAGCCTTTCCACCCGGGTCACCAGCGTCCGCGGGTAATAGCCAATCCGGTATCCCAGCCGATGGGGCGCGCGCTCGCTCTTTTCAGTCGCCAACGTTTCGTCCATCTTCGCTTCCGGAACCTGCTGCACAATCTGCTCCGCCGACGAGCGGAGAAAAGTCTCCTGCTCCTTAACCGCTTTGGTCAAGGCTCTCCTTCCAATCCTGCTCTTTTGGCTTATCCTGGTTTAGGTTGCATAACCCGGAAGTATCGTGCAGCGTTACCCGCGCCACGGGCGTGCAGGCTGCGCGTCTGCATCCCGGCGAAGAACGATGCGGCATCCGCCGACCGACCCCGCGCTCATCATGGATGCTTCCGCCCGCCGCCCACGCCCATCCGCCCGCCGGCGGTCACGGCGACGGACGACGGGCGGCGGAACGGGCCGCCGGCGCCGACTTCGGCCATCCGGAAGGTATGGCCCGGTTCAACCGCGCCACGGGCGTGCCGGCTGCGCGTCGGCGTCCCGGCGAAGTGGCCGCGCGCCGGCGTTCCCGGATGCGCCGCAATGGTACGCGATCCACAGGCCAGCGCCGTACACGTCACGGATACGGCGCCCTTGACCACGGGCGGCGGGCGGCGGGAACCGGCCGCCGGGCATCGGGGGGCGTGAAGCGCGTTATGCCAGGCCCGGCGCCACCGCGTCACTGGCGTGCAGGCTGCGCGTCGGGGTCTCGGTGAAGTGGCCGCTCGCCGACCCGCCCTGCCCGACAATCATGCCCGCGCCGCCCTCCGCCCGCCGCGCATCCGCATCCGCTCGCGGCGGTCGCGGCGACGGACAACGGGCGCATGAACGGGCGACCGGCATCGGGCCGCGAAGCGCGTTATTGCAACGAGACCCCGCCGACTTCACCCATCCAGAATTTGTCCCCCGGCGCGACCGCGCCACGGGCGTGCAGGCAGCGCGTCGGCGTCCCGGTGAAGTGGCCGTGCGCCGACGTTCTCGGATCACGCGCTCGAAGATCGTGCGACCTCCGCCGACCGGCCCCACTCGAATCATGGATGCGCCCTCCGCCCGGCGCAACTGCGCCACGGGCGTGCAGGGGCGATTCGGATGGCCTTCGGCGCAGGGCTTCTACGGCTGTAATAGCCGCGGGAAGAGTTGCAGCGCCGGCCCTTGCGGATTCGGCTGGTATTCGAGGATCGCGCCTTCTTTGCGCAGCGTGGCCATTAGCGCGGAAACGTCGATATCCTGGACCGTCTTTCCACCCCCCACAGCCAGTTGCGCCGCCACGCCCGCCGCGTGCCCCAGGATCATGTACTGCGGCTCCATGCGGATCGAGGAATATGCCACGTGGCTCGCCGAAAACGCCACCGGCACAAGCAAATTCTCCGCCTCCACCCGTCTCGGCAGCATCACGCGGTACGGGATCTGATACGGTTGCACCGGAACCTGCATATCGCCCTCGTTGCGCACGTTCCCGTCGCGCCCCACGATACGCTCCACGTTGTGCGAATCGCTGTTGTAAGAGCCCATGCCAATGGCGTCCGGCTTGGCCCGATCCGTCTGCAGATCCTTCTGCGTCATGACGTACTCACCGACCATCCGCCGCGCTTCGCGGATGTACAACTGGTGCGGCCAATTCTCCGTGTCCGTGAATTCGTCCTTCGCCAAGCCCCACCGGTTCATCTCCTGCCGCAGGCTCTTCGGAACCCCTGGATCATTCGCCAGAAAATAGAAGAAGCCCGCCTGATAATCTTTGTGCGCCCGCCAGATCTTCTCCCGTTCGGCGTAGCTCGCGTCGGGGTAATTCCAGCTCCCGCCGATATAGTCCGTCGAAAACGCCCCGTTGTTGTTGATGTCCGTCTTTCCATTCGGAATGCGGCTCAGCGTCATCAGCGTGTCGAGCGCCGGAACTCGGCCCTCCGCCTCCATCCGCGTGCGGATCAGCCGCGCTAGAAGCTCGTAACGCCCTGCGTCGTATCCCAACGGCTTGGCGAATGCCACGCGGTTCGCCGCCACATCGGTGAGGCACATTCGGTAGTTGTACGCTTGCACGGCTTTATCCGCCGATCCCGCCGCCGGCAGCGTTCGCGCCGACATCTCCGGCAGCAGCTTGCCCGCGGCGTCATAGGCCGAAACGTTAACCAGGAATTGATGGTATGGCGTTTGCTCCCGCACGCCCGCCAACGACTCCCCGTACTGCGGCGCCGCCTCGCGCCCGAACGTGTAGCTCACGCCCGCCTGCACCATCAGGTCGCCTTCATACGTGCTGTCGATGAAAACCCTGGCCGTGAACTGGTCGCCCGCTTCGGTCGCAATCGCCGTCACACGCGCGCCCTGTTTGCGCACGCCGTCCTTCTCCACCAGGCGCTCGTGCTCGAACAGTGCAACTCCCGCCTCTCGCACCATTCCGCGGAAAACCTCTTCCGCCACGTGCGGCTCCGGCAGCCACGCCACGTCCTGTCCGTAAAGCGGCATCTGGTAATGCCGCCCCACGCGATAGTAAAACTCCAGCGCGCAGCCGCCGATCACCTCCTTCTTCCCGTAATCGGTCCAGCCCAGGCCGCCTGATACCATCCCGCCCAAATGCACTCCCGGCTCGACCAGCGCCGTCTTCATCCCCTCCCGCGTCGCCGCCACCGCTGCGATCACGCCGCCCGCCGTTCCCCCGTAGACGACCACGTCGAAATCGCGCACCGCCGCTGAAGCAGCCAGTGCGGCTACCAGCATCAGCGTCGGAGTCCGCATGTCGATCCCCCTCTCATGGTACTTAAGCTTTTTATCAGCATTAGCTGAACTGATAGCCTACCGCGAGTCGTTCATTTTTGCGCCACGAGATCCTCGCGCCCATGGCGAAATCGGCGGCCCGCCCCCCGCGCGCCGCGCACCCCCCCAACCGCGCGCGGGCGCGTCGCGGCGACGGACAAGGCGATGCGCCACGCACGCCTCTATTACCCCGCGGCTCCATCGGGGCATGCTCGGTAGCAACCGAAGTCATCGCCCGGCGCAACCGCGCCACGGGCGTGCCGGCTGCGCGTCGGCAGCGCGGTGAAGAACGATGCGCCCTCCACCGACCGGCCCCGCGCAAATCTGTGGACGCAGCCGCCCTCCGCGCCGCGCGCATCCCCATCCGCCCGCTGGCGGTCGCGGCGGCGGAACGCGGGCGGCGGGCGCGGGGACGGGCCGCCGCCGTCGGGCTGCACGATGCGCGTTGTGCCACCCAGCCCAGGCACCAGGAAGTTGTCGCCCCGGCGCAACCGCGCCACGGGCGCGCAGGCTGCGCGTCGGCATCCCGGTGAAGTGGCCGCGCGCTGACCGGCCCCGTGCCGATCATGGATGCGGCGTGGCCGCAGTGAGGAGCGCGAAACCGCAGGCGGAAAGGACCTTGGACCATCCGCCGGCTAGTCAGCGGCGCACCGCGCGCGTCTCGGCACGGCTCCTTGGCCGGCGCAGCGGCGCACGATTCGCGCGCTTCGTCGGCCGACTTCGGCCATCCGAAAGGTATCGCCCGGCGCACCTGCGCCATTGGCCTGCAGGCCCAACGCTGCGTGGTCGTCGGTGTCCTGGTGGAGTGGCCGCCCGCCGACGAGCCCATCAATTAGGTTGGCCGTCGCAAAAGGCCCCGGTCATGTGCCAACTGCCATATACCTCCGTCCAATTCAGCCAGGTCCCGAGCGCCGGCTGGGTGACTTTCCCGAACCACAGCCCTGAGCTTGCAGGCCAGTTCTGTATACCGCTGCCCCTCACTCGCTCCTCGGCGTCCGCGCAGCTTGATCGCTGATAGCCATTTTTGTACCGGCATATTGTTAACTGGGTACAGTTTCGGAAGGTAATGACATAACATCTCGCTCAACCACGCCCCCCGCGTTGGATTGCCAAGGTCCTTGAGATGGTCAATCTCCCTTGCTACGATCAGATCCAACTGGGACGTAGGTGAAGACTTGCTCTCGTCCAGAATTCTGATAAGGGAACCACAAGACTCTTCCCATTTTGCAGACTTTCCGGTCATCTCTAGACCGCGGCCCTGAAGCTGCGAAGGGTGTCCTGCCCATAAATCCCAGAACCGTCGCCAAAAGGCGGAACGGCTGATCTTGCCTTCTGAACAGCGACGTGCCGCCACACGTATTCGTACACCAATCTTCTTAAAAGCCAATTGTTGCCTGCGCCGATTAAGCACAGTTCGCTCGCACGCCCGACCGTGTGGCAAATAGGCTGGCTCTATCTCAATCGACGTTGCCTTTGCTGGCCCTCCGGCGCGAGTCACCGCTGCCTCTATATAGTAATTCTCGATCCAATCTTTGCTCACGGGCCATGACCGTTTGGCAACTGAATCTATCCATGCGCGGAGCCGCTTGAAATCACGCGGGGCAATCTGAAACAGTACGTTCGCTTCGCAGTTACTGGAAAAACCGGCCCTCGATAAGTTCGACGACCCGATAATGCAGTAGCATTTCCCGAAGCGGGTTTTCCACGCTACTATCTTTGGGTGAAAACCGCTACCTTTGGGCACAGCTTTAAACACGAAGGCGACGCGTTTTGGAATCCAGCGCAGAACGTTGAGCATGGCCGCCTTTCGTGTCAGCCCAAAATCGGTACCAACAACGAAAGTCACCTGGTTACATGCAGAGCCAAGCTTGTGGGTAGCGTCCCAATCTGTCAGATAGGCTGATGCTATGCAAAGCTCCGCTGCCTCGTCTAAAGCGCGATTGTACACGTCCCTTAGTTCATCAGGCTTTTTGGAGTTTGGGCTAAGAAGAATCTTCATGAGGCCTCTCTCAAATCCTCGATTTCCCCCTGCCTAACATAACAAGAAACATCCCTGCTCGTGGGGAGCGCCGCCAGCCTTTCTGCGATCAGATCGTCCAGCTTCTCGGCCAAAGGTGGCTGGAGCACGTTTTTTTCGAAAACGGAAAATCACTCGTTTTGGGCCTCGCGTGGCTCGTGTTGGCCCCGGTTCAGACGCAGTTGGCTCACGCGCGTGAAAGGCGCGCGGCGCCTCCTGCAGAACGGGCAGATCGCAGCACCTGCGCGACCGCGCCATCCTCGCCCTGGTCCTCGGCTGTGCTGCGCTGGTCCGCGGTGGCGGCGCTCGCCGATGGGCGCTGTTCGGGCGCATTCACGCTGGAGGCGATGGACGACGCACGCGGCACGCGAATACGCCGGAGCTGTCGGTATGGCGTTCAGGGCAAGGGTGGGAAACTATGACCAGCCGGGGCGGCGGGCCCCGCACACAGGGGCGGAACCAAAAAAAGGGGGACGACCAGAAGGCCGCCCCCGGTTACCTATTTCCGGCGGGGTTGACGCGTCGTCGGCACGTACACGTACACGCCTCGGGCTATCTTGCGTAAGGGGCCGCCGCGTCGCCGACTGCGACGGCAGAAGTCCAGGCAGATGTTATGGAGTGTGTACACGTCAAGTCCCATGGCCCGGACCTGCGGCCGTTTTTCGTTGGCTCTCAGCAGATCGCCCCAATGAATGCCGGACGCTCCTGCTTCGGCCACGATTTGAGTCAGGTTCTCGATGATTATTTTGCGCTCCTCCGCTGTGGCGAGGCGGCGCGAAGTCTTCTTCTTCATTTTGTTTCCTTTCTTCGAACAGTTTTCTGCACCATTTTCTTTGGTGTTGCACAGGGATGGTATGAGAAACCTGCTGTCCTTCGGCGCGCGCCAGAACTTACCCACCTGTACTTTCCAAAATTGACCCAGGCGGGTGGTAGCTGAGGCCAGCGGCAGGAATAGCGGCAGCCGCGAGATTCCAACGGCAGATTCAGTTACCTTGTTGATTCGTAATTGAGCCGGAGGTTTGCGCCCCGGAGGGGAGTGGTCCCCTCCAGGGCAGGAGCTTCTGGGAGTCATCACCTCCCATGGGCCCTAACGAGAATCCTACCAACCCAGCCGATAATCAGAAGGCTGGTCGGCGGAAGCGTTTGCCCTGCCGGCCGCGGATGCGGCGTTGTCTGCTCAAAGGGTGCGAACAACGTTTTCATCCCCGGCAAGCACGCCAGCGCTATTGCGGCGAGCGCTGCCAGGAGGCAGCGCGGAAATGGTCGCGGTGGAAGGCGCAGCAAAGATACCGGGCGACCAGGGCAGGCCAACGGCAACGCAACGGGCAAAGCCAGCGCTACCGGGAGCGGGTCCGAA
>Ga0187890_10003504_pt1 | contig 10822 bp, 13 predicted proteins | sample June2016WEW_21_1_FD_133005 | JGI IMG/M metagenome (GOLD analysis project Ga0187890, IMG submission 133005) | Peatland microbial communities from SPRUCE experiment site at the Marcell Experimental Forest, Minnesota, USA - June2016WEW_21_10 | ecosystem: Environmental > Terrestrial > Soil >...
GCGCTACCGGAAGCCTAAAATCACTTTTTCAAACACGCTCTCACGGAGTTTACCGCCGCGATTTCGGACATATGCAAGAATGTCCTGGTTCCAGCGGCCGTAGCCCGGAAGAAATGTAAATACAAACTCCTCTGGCGGAGTGCCATAATTCAAGCGGAATGTCGGGCAGACAGCCGTTCCCTCTGGACCGTGAACAGATTTTCTTCTGACGTTAAGCGCTTGCAGGATTAGCGCTAGTGTGCGTTCGCACTCAACAATATTATCTCCGTGAATTTTGAACGTTTTCATCTGTGGTTCATGGAATGCAATCCGTTGGGTTGTATTGCGTAATGACTGAACTGATACCGGGAGTGGAGGAGGAAGAACGGCGGGAACATGTGGGACAAGGTATCTGAATGATGAAAGTGTCCTTCGATGCGCGTCGGGTGAGATGGCGAATGGGGATGATCGGGGTTGCGGGTGACATCCGTCACATCACCTTGGTGCTGGTGGGGCTAGCGCTTGAACAACATGATAAGAGAATGAAGTCATGTCTTCCCAGTCATACCGCCTGGCTTGGTGAGGCGGGTTCTGACCATTTCCAATAGCTGCTTTACCTCGTCGGAAGGAACAGATTCATCCAATGCAAAATTGAGATCTGCCGTCTCGTTGTCCCAAAAGAGGATCCGAATGACGCGCCCCCCCTGTTCGGTCGAGATGGCATTTATTTGGCCGAACTTGACCCCCGTGAAAACGGTGCCGCCACGGAGCGTGGAAAACAATATGAGTCGGTTAGTCGTAACCGACAACCACAGAATCGGCGTCCCGAAACGAGGCTTCCATGCTGTCTTGAAAATAGCCAGTGGGCGCTCTCCCGGCTCTAACGAAGTCGTTAAAGCCCTTCGAATATTCTCTGGTGTCATTTCTGGTGTCATTGTTGATGATTCCTGAAGAGAAGACCAAATGAGGAAATAGTACGCAAACCGGCACGGGTTGCATCGCCGTCTCTTTTCATCTGGTTTTATTCTACCGCATCAGTGGGGATCAATGGAAGACCACGCTAAAATGACTGCAAGATCAGCCTTTCATGACTGGGGCGATGAAACTCGGTCACACCATCATCGCGAGCGCTACGGCATCGAACATATTGGCATGGAACCGCGTCTTCCATTTGCGGTCGCTGCCCATATACGCCCGCAATTCCGGATAGCGGGAGATAACGGCCTTGGCGACCTCAGCCTTGGTTGCCCAACCGTAGCCACAAATGGCCTTCTTGACCGCATTCGGCGCAAAGGTGAGCACCTTCAGCCTGTTCTGGATCCCCAGCGCCTGAATTTCATCCGCCAAGACGTTTAGCAAAGAGGCGTTACGATTTCTACCGACAAAAGTTTTTTCGATGACGAGAATCTCTGGTCGAAAATCCGCAATCAATGTGGCCACAGCCGTCCTGCCGCGATCCAGCGTCTCCCGTGGCGACCGTCCCTTCTTGATCACCTTCACGTCGTGGTAGACAAGCGCCCCACTCTGAAGAACGGCAACCCCCATTTCTTTGGTGCCTGGATCAATCGCCAGAACGCGGTTAGGATTTTGAGACAGCATGGATGTTGATTAGCGATTGTGGACGGAACCCTGCCGCGCAGGATGCGTATAGAAATACGTGAGCGCGAGTGCAGTGGCGTCAAAGATGGACATCCGGTAATCCTCAGGCATCCAGAGTTTTCGTTGTCGCGGCAATCGCGGAGCCAATTCAGGAAGTTGCGTCGCGATGACCTGGGCGATCTGGTGTTTAGTCGTCGCCCGAAAGGCCAGGAAGACTTTCTTGACCAGCAGCAGCGACACGCTGCGCGTTTTAACGCGCTTGTTCTCTGCCATAGCGCGAATGTCGGTGAGGAGCTTCCTCACCCGTTTGCACCGTCGAGAGCCTTTGGCATTGCCATTTTCCAGGATGAGCATGCGGGGTCGGTAATGACGAATCAGTTTCCACACCTTCAAAAGTGTTTCCGCTTTTTTGTCACTTCGGGTCCTTTTGACACCCCAATCGACAAGAGTCTTCTGTCCTTCCATGACAGCAAACCCGAAACCACGCGAGGCGGGATCGATTGCCAAAACCCGATGTGTGCCACGGGACCTCAGACTCATGGTTGGTCGGAAACGACAGGCGTGATCGCTTTCAGAAAGGCCAGCTTCCGAATCGTGAGTGCATCCTGACGCTGGGCGGCCAGACGCACCGCTAATCGCTGGGCACGATCACAGACGATCTGTTCGACCTTTTGGTATTCACCGCAAAACAGTTCGTGAATTTGCACTCGAAAAATGACACAGAACGCCAGTGCCTTGTGGAAGTCGGGGGCGCGGTTGAATCGCTCGTAGCGAGAGACATGCGAGGCGCATTGCTGTCCCAACAGAAAAGCCACCTCTTCGTGAGAAAGGCCGGCGCGTTTGCGGTGGGCGAGGAGATAATTCGGCAGTTTATGAGTACGCATGAAACATGGAGCGTTGCTGCCCCATGCCCAGAGTGTAGTTTGACGACCTCCCCCCACATAGGAGGGCAAACCTGCCGGAAGCGGCAAGTTGCAGCATATAAAAGAACAAGCGGATGATTTCCGCTCGCGTATATCATAGCATCCACGGAAGGAGCAGCGGCACGTATGAGGAAACGCAAGCGTTGACCGCGCTCGTGTAGAATAAAAAACCCCGCCGATACCTACCGGCGGGGTGTTAGGGTTTGGTCGTCTACCTCTTGCGTAAACGAGGGAGAAACAAACCAATTCCACAAAGAACGAGCGTGAGGGTTGTCGGTTCGGGGACCGGTGTCAGCAGGAGTTCATAGTCATTGTTGTGGCCATCATCGGCAATAGCCAGAATCTGGCCATTGTTGTTGATGGCTTCCGCTTGGTCTATCCATAACCCCGTGCCAGTCGGGATGACAGTATTCAGGTTGATTGTAGCCCCGTCATCGTAGAGCCATCCAGTGTTCTGATGCTGATCCGACGCAGCTCCCGAATCGTGGCTCCATCCTACGACCTGATCGCTGTCGTTAAGAGACAAGGCATAATAGCTATTGCCAAGGATGTTGTTGAGACTGACCAGTCCGTCACCATTAAGCAAAAATGCGCCACTGGCACTGTGGCCGATGATGTCTCCTTTGTTGTTCACGGCAGTGGCCCAGCTTCCGTTACCCATGCCGAGATCAGACATTCCACCATCGGAGTTCCACATCGTAGCGATTTGTGGACTGCCACCATTCTGGTACGCAAATCCAACAGAGACACCAGAGTTATTTACAGAATTAGCCTGACCTTGAACATACGGATACGACAAACTCAGTGTCGTGTAAGTACTACTATTCAGATTCCATACAATGGGTACTGGGAGCATTTGGCTACTATGTCGCCATGAATATCCAGAGACTAGTGAACCATTGGCACTAATACCAGTTGCAACGCTGCCAAAAGAATATGGATCAGTGGTTATAAGGTTCTGGCTCCCTACTGCACTAGACGCGGCGTATGGAGCTCCACCCTGATTGCCTGCAATGATACTGTTGTCCGAAATACCGACGGGTCTGACCGGCGAGCTGGACACATAACTTAGGCTTCCATTCTGCCAGATAACACCTGTACTTGGTGATGACTGGTAGAAGAATGTTGCTACGCCGTTATTATTGATGCCGTTGTACCTCGAATTATCCACGGTACCATCTCCGTCAGATTTCCAATTCTCAATCGGGCCGAGGACATTTAACGAGTAGTCGCTGGACTGGCCGCATACTGACAGTGTATGGAGAGCCAACAATACGGACACTGCAACCGACAAACACATGGCTTTCATCGCGATTTTCCTTTCTCAACGAATTACTTGCCCGAATTGCCGTCGGGATTCGGTGACTGTTTGTCAAAGGACTGTTCCCGTATCACGCGAGAACGCTCCGTTGGTTAGCAGTTAGAGAAACCGATCACTTCGTGTGACGGGCTTCGGCCAACTGCCGACTGCAGACGGGGGATTCTGGAAGGTAATCTGCGGAAGTTATAGCACCATCCACACCGGCTTGTCAACGGTAACACGCTATTGCATAGGTGGTTACGTTGGCGCGGGCCAGTAGACATTGGGGACTTCAGGGACTTGGGGGACGTGCTGCAGAAGCCTGAAGGCACAGACTGGGAATAGACGCCGCCCTTGTTTCACCTGGCGGATCTCACTCTGGGCCGCATCCCCCAAGTCCCTCACGTCCCCGAAGTCCCTGACATCCCCGTCTGGGCTTCCACAACGCTCTCGGCTTGCACGGCTTGGGCAGCGGTGAGGCCGTATTGCTCATACATCCTCGTGAGCTTGGGATATTCCTCCGCTCCAATCACGTACACCCCATTACTCTTGCGCGATTTCAAATGGAGCTTCTTGTGGATGATGTAGCTCACCCATTTGTGGGTGATCTTGTGTTTGTACTCGTCACCGTGCAGGTCGGTGAAGCGATCGGTGATCTCCTTGATCGACAACCGCGTATCGGATAGCGCCTGCAATTCCTGAATGACCTCCAAGACCTGCGCTTCGGTCGAAAGACCGCGTTCGGACACCAGCTCCCGCTGGCATTGCCGGGCCACGCCCTTGAGCCTCTCCTGCGCTTTCGGATCGTCGATGATGGACAGGAGCGGCACGAAGATTTGGTTTAGCCGTGGCTCCAAGCTCCGGTCAACCAGGTGCGCCAATGTCGGGTGCTTGTTCAAGTTCCGGAATCGAAACAAAAGCAGCTTGTTGCGAAGTGTGAGGGCTTCAGTCTTGTGCTCGGGCGGGAGATTGATGGGGATACCTTCACGAAGCTTGGCGCTGCCCATGTCCTCGGTCACAAACCGGCTTTCCAAGGCCCGGTCTTCAAAGTCGCCGCGTGTGGCGACGATCTTGGGACCGAAAACGTGATAAGCGTTGGGGTTGAATTCGCCCTTGTTGTTGGCATCGCTCCTGAGCACGGGAAACCCGCGAACGTTGCCGTTATTGAGAATTTTCACCAATTCGGCCTTCTCGTCGCTGAACCTGAAGTCGCACTCGTCAATGATCAGGGTGCCCTGAAAGGTTTCCAGCAGGCGGAAAATCGGCGAGACGGTGGATGCGCCGCTGGCAAAAATTGCTTTGTAGCAGATCGCACCAACGGTCAACAGAAACCGCGTCTTGCCCGTCCCGTAATCACCACGTACGCGTAGATACGGCAATTCATTGAAGCCGTCGTAGACCCAGGAAAAGAGAACATAGTAGCTGGCGATTTCTTCGTAGAGCGGACTCACATCGACGTACCGGTGAATGAAACTCTTGACCTCGGTAAGGAGTTGCTCTTCCGAGCCGTATTCCTCGGGCGCTTTGGGCAGACGCACAATTCCGTTTTTGATGAGGTTGTTGGCGGCTGAAAATGGCACCAGACGCTCCACCGCGTTCAGGGCGTACCCTTCCTCGGTTGTCCATGCTCCATTGCGCCAGAGGGCGAATCGTGTCTCCCGCGCTTCGGGGTCGTGGAGCATTTCCAGAATCGCGCCGTCTTTGAACACAGCGGACGCCGTAGGCACAGATCGCGGTGGCTTGCGCTCCTCCAGCGCTACTTTGATCGTTTGCATGGGGACTACGATAGCGGCACAAAACGACACGACAAAGGATGGCAATCCTGCCACAAACGGCAGGTTGTCCGGCTGCGCCCCTTTGACACCGGTTGCCGGTGCGCTATCCTCCGGAACCTGGGGAGCACAGCAAGGAGGGCGTTCTTGCCGAATACGGCAAGTTTGCCCGTCTAGCACCCGTCACGTCCGAGAGCATACGCTACGCATATGCATCTGGACGAAGCTTCACTTCGGGAGTTCGTGGAGATCTGGCAGGAGGAATTCGGCGAAACCCTGTCAAAGGATGAGACCAGACGGCAGGCCTCGCGCATTCTCGAACTGTACGCCCTGCTGTATCGCCCCACTCCCGAGGAAGAGCGACTCAATCAGGCCAGCTCTTCCGCACAAGCTCCATGAAGTACTTCCTTTACTGTCGCAAATCCACTGAGGACGAGGATCGTCAGATTCTGTCCATCGAATCGCAGCGCACCGAAATGGAGCGCCTGGCTTCGTCGTGGCCGGATGTGACGATTGTTGCGCGCCTAGAGGAATCGCAGAGCGCACGGACGCCTGGTCGGCCCATCTTTGGACAAATGCTCAAACGCATCGAGGCCGGCGAAGCCGATGGCATTATCGCCTGGCACCCTGACCGGCTGGCCAGAAACTCCATTGACGGCGGTCAGATCATCTACATGCTCGACCAGAAGATTCTGAAAGACCTGCGGTTTGCCAGTTTCACATTCGAAAACAACCCCCAAGGAAAATTCATGCTCTCGATTATCTTCGGGTACTCCAAATACTACGTGGACAGCTTGAGCGAGAACGTCCGGCGTGGCAACAGGACCAAGGTGGAACATGGCTGGCGTCCAGGCCAAGCTTCTTTTGGGTACCTGAACGACAAAGAAAGCCGCACGATGGTACCAGACCCCGAGCGTTTTCCACTACTTCGCCGCATGTGGGAGTTGATGCTCACCGGTGCGTATTCGCCGAGTCAGATACGGAAGACTGCCGTACATGAATGGGGTTTGCGCACGCGAAAACGCAAACGAAGTGGTGGTAATGCACCGTCTTTGAGCGCCGTATACAGGATATTCTACAATCCATTCTACGCTGGCATCATCGAATGGGAAGGACGCACTCATATCGGCAAGCATGTGCCCTTGGTCACACTCGATGAATTCGAGCGTGTCCAGGAACTCTTGGGGCGACCGGGCAGGCCAAGGAACCAGAGGCATGAGTTCGCCCTGACCGGCCTCATCCGCTGCGGGGAGTGCGGAAAGATGGTCACCGCCGAGCACAAGGTGAATCGCTTCGGCTCGCATTATTCGTATTATCACTGCACAAAAAAACGGATCGATTACCGCTGCGGGCAGCCGGTGATTCCGGAAAAGGATCTTGAGCAGCAGGTTATTGACTTCCTTGAGGGAATCACGCCACCTGAGCGTTTGCACAAGTGGGCTATGGCGCGGCTGGGGACACAATACGCTGAGCAGGCCACACTCCAAGCGGTCCAGCGGCAATCGGTTCAGAAGACCGTGAAAAGCGTAAATCAGCAGCTTGAGAATTTAACGAAACTGCGGCTACGGGATCTGCTAACGGATGAGGAGTACATCCGACAACGCCAGGAATTGGAGCGGGAGCGTGTCCGGTTGCTGCAAAATCAGACGCAAGAAGGGGGCGTAAAATCTTCGCTCGAACCCGACCGTCTTGTCATTTCGTTCAATCAGAGAGCCGCATCTTGGTTCAAGACTGGAAACCCCAAAACAAGACGGTTCATCTTGGAAATCATCGGATCGAACCCGACACTAAAAGACAAACAACTCAACATTGAAGCCAGGAAACCGTTCCGCTGCTGGGGAAAAACGGCGACGATTTCTCAGATGTGCGGGTTCGTAGAGGACGTTCGAACCCTTTGGGCCGCGAACGACCCCGCTATCAGGAAGATGGTAGCACAAATACAGCTGCTTTATGAACAGCTTGAGCCAGACAAGAAACGACTCGCGGCGTGAGCGGGCGCTCAGCCGATATGGTCAGTTTATGGCATCCGTAATGCGAAAAAAGGATGGCAAACTTGCCGACTTCGGCAAATGCAGCTAGACGTTCTAAAACATAGGTCATTTCTACAGATAAAAAAGAGGTGCTTCCTATGGAAACACCCCTTGTGAGATGCCGAAGCTCTCAGATCATACGTTCCTGCCGGTAACCGGGTTGACTATTGTCTGTTGTGGACTGGCAGGTGCCTGTTGCCAGCGATCCTTAAAGTCCGTAACTCTCAGAATAATCGGCCGTGCAGAAGAGGATGCCTTTCCCACAAGAATCGCAGTATATTGGGGGAGCGTGGAGATCGCCTGTGAATATTCTTCGCCCATATAGTTTCGCAAGAAGTCCAACCCGGTTTGATCGAACGAACGAAGGGCGAAAATGGTATTACATTGATTCAGAATCGTCTTCGTCACATTCGCGGTGCGCTGCGTAATTAGCAGTGTTCCAAGCCCAAATTTTCGCCCTTGAAGAATCATACGCGCGGTACGGTTTACTTGATTCTTGTCGCCTTCTTGCGCTACTTGATTCCACTCGGGGATTAATGAATGTGCCTCTTCAAGAACGATGCATAGTTGCGCAGGAGCATCTCTGCCAGCTTGTAAAGTGGTATGTTGTTGGAGCCATCCGAACGCTTTTTCAATGAAGTCGGCAGTTGCGCGGGGAAAACCAAAATTTGCATTAGCGAATTGATGGATTGCGAGTTTTGAAGTTCCAGAGAGCCAATCTACAACTCCGTCTGCCCCGGTGAGTTGAGTCGGTTGCCTGTGCTGGAGAAACTGCCAATGTTGTCGTGTCAGATCTAGAACCAAGACCTTGATCCCTGCTTCGATGTAAGCCTCGATTAAATGAAAAGCTAAATATGACTTTCCGCTTCCTGTAACACCAATGAGTGCTGTGTTATGAGTAATTGAATCGGAAACATGCACATGCACTGGAAATTTCGAGTTAGGAACACAACCGACGAGACATCGGCCAGCAGGAGGTGACGTCGTAACATCATCTCCTTCGCTCACAACGACCAATTCACCAGCGGGAGGGACCCAATCGATCGGGTCAAATGTACAAGGGGTCGCATTCCACAAACCAAGTTGTCCTGCCGTCACTCGGACACCCTGAGACGCATTGTCTTCGGCTAACGCTGTATCAGTGATATTGGCTGCAACGATTTGGTAGTAAGAATTGGCGTTCCCCACTTTGACTTTCACTACCTCACCTGCGTGGAGAGACACCCTAGGATCAATTTCGAACACAAGTTTACCAATGGATGAACCAGCTGCTACGACGCCAACTGGTCGGGTGGCAGACACCGCGATATCGGAAAGCGCGAGCTCGATCCTCCCTCCAGCGCTGACTTCATTCCATTTTGCGCCGAACGATGTAAGGGCTACGCGGCCTTTCCGTAGGCCCATTACGATACGATCTTCAAACAGTGTCCCGTCAGCGACCTTTTCACCACTGAGCTTTAACGCTACTTGTTTGCCAACGATATTTTCAGGAAGTTCAGCACCAAGCCGCACTTCAGCAGTACGTGGACTCTGAATACCTATGACTACCCCTGCCGCAGTCGTGGCGTCTTTCTTTTCATCAAACAATGATGCTACTGTTTGCGCGATACTCGGAACATTGAGTATCATGAACACTGCCCAAAAGAGCAGTAATGAGTTGATCGCAACGCCATCTTTTGGATAGCTAAACTGCAGGAACACGCCCCACAAGAAGAATGCAGAAAAGACTGATTCAGGTCGACCAATAGCCCGATTCACACGGGAGAAGAACTGAACAGTTTTGGTTTCGAGGAAAAGATCACGTGATCGTATGGCCATCAGAACGAAACTTGCGATAATCAGATATATTGCCCATCCGCAGAATATCCACCAGAGGCTGGATCGCTGATTGTCGGCGACAACAAGAAGCGAGACTAGTGCTGTTGCGCCATTGATAAACACGTTGGCGTCTTTCGAAAAATGGGGTTGGTCAACGAGTGACAGGAGAATCAAAAGCAGTGCGCCTGCAATAAACCAGAACTGACTCGTCGCGAAAGCAAAACTCCCCGTGTTCAATCGGCCAATCACAAGAATGATGGCTAGTGAAACAAACATCATTGTTAGCCGATAGCTTTGCTTCATATTAATCTCGATGAATCAATTCGAGAAAGTCAGACAACGGGGCGATGACATTCGAATTATCGCTGTATGTTATAGCATTTCGTCCACTATTTGACCACAAAATCCACTTCCTCTACCCTCTCACCACCGCTCCTGTAATTAACGGCTTGGCACTGCGTCTCCAGCCAAGACGAACCATTTGTGCCAATACGGCATATGAAACAAATGGTGCATGGTGACAAACAAGTGCGGTGTATTGGTAATCTGCGACCATTGTGTCAAATACGGGTACTAGTTCGCTTGGTAGTGAATTTCTCGCCGCCTCATGTTTTTCACTTCGTTGTTTTGGTTCTGCCATAACGCATGTTCCTTTCCCGTCACAGAACACTAGTAAATTGAGTAATGGCTACCTACTCGGTTTCGCCCGATACCATTTGGTCAGTTGGTGGAAGTTCCTTGCGGTGGGTGAGGAAAAATCCCCAACCGACGATGCTCCAAAACAGCGCCGCCATGTAGCCAACCAAGGACATCACCAGCGCCACCGACCCGGCCACCCCGACTTCATGGAACATCTTGACGTACATCCCTTCGCGGACGCCAAACCCGGAGATGGTAATCGGCACGGAGGTCACTGAGTTGATGATCGGCAGGTACAGGAAGTAATCGGAAAACCTTGCCGACTGGACGGCCAACCCCATCCCCACACACCAGATGCTGAGCATGGCGAAAAAGTGGACGGCAAATGAAATCAGCATCGTCCGCGTCAGGATCACCGGATGAGAGGCGTAGACCCGATACGCTTCCACCATCCGCCGCAGGGCATCGTACTTCGGCAGCCGCTGGAGCCAGGAACGCATTCCGGGAACTTTGTCCGCAAATCCCCGCCACAACCCGACCAGCGTGCCTACAACAGTGAACACGATCACCCCGAGCGTGGCCATGGAGAACCAAAACAGTTTGGGATCGTGAAGGACTCGGGTGTGGTAAATCGCCATCATTACCAGGGCGATAATGAACAGCGCCAGCAGGCCGATCAGCCGATCCACCACCACCGTTGCGATGGCTTCGGCCTTCTTGTGGTGCGTCTCATGTGCCACGTACCACGCCTTGACCACGTCC
>Ga0187890_10003505_pt1 | contig 10817 bp, 7 predicted proteins | sample June2016WEW_21_1_FD_133005 | JGI IMG/M metagenome (GOLD analysis project Ga0187890, IMG submission 133005) | Peatland microbial communities from SPRUCE experiment site at the Marcell Experimental Forest, Minnesota, USA - June2016WEW_21_10 | ecosystem: Environmental > Terrestrial > Soil >...
CCGCGCTTCTCGCTGTAGGTCTGGTCGCCCTCGAAATCGTGGATCGCGGTGCGCACCGACTCGCCCTTCTTTTTGCCCGGACACACGGCCTCGACCTGATGTCCGACCATCTGCAGGGCCTGGAACGGGACCATGACTTCGTAATCTTCGACGTAATCGCCAACTAGTATGAGGATTTTTTTCTGCGGCATTAGAACCTCCAGGAATATTGTGACAGAAGCGGAGGTGGATATGCAGCGCGGAATCCGCGTGCTTCGCCGAGTTCCGACCAACTGCAGATTACTGGGCTGCGGCCTGGCTCAGGATCGGGATGGCAGCTCAGGATTTTGCTGGAGATGACAAAGTTTGAAGTGCCGGTCGATGCGGTCGCACCTTAGTGCCCTTGGCGGTCCGCGAGGTTACGGCTTATGCTGAGAGTGGATTGAAAGGTTCAGGTTCTGTTTGCCAATGATTTCGCTTCGTCTTTACACCCTTGTGCTGGGCACGATTGGCGTAGCCCTCGCCAGCTATGCCCTGCTGCGCCGCAAACCCAGGAACGCGAATGAGGTCGAACTCGAACGCCGCACCTGGCTGAATACGGTCGGGCGCATCACCGATGGCACGGTGATTGATGTCCAGGAAATCACCATGGCCACGAACCGCCCCGCCACCATGCTGATTTATCAGTACGACGTAGCCGGTGTTTCCTATGAGGCCTCGCAGGACGTGACCTATCTTCGGCAGTGGATCAATCTGCACTCGTGCCGGCTCGGGCTGCCGACCTCAGTGAAGTACGATTCTCGCAACCCGGGAAATTCCATGGTGATTGCAGAGGGCTGGATGGGATTGAGGCAGTAGGCAATCGAAGCTTGGCAATCGAAGCTTGCTGGTGGAGGGCCGGGCGTCCTCGCCCGGCTGGACGGGCGAGACGCCCGTCGCTCCATTTAATCAGAGTTTTCCTACTGCGGCCAGAACCATGTAGAGAACTTGTGCGGCGGCCAGGCCGATCCAGATGCGCTGCCGAATGCGCGAACGGCGTATGTCGCGGAGCAGATCGGCGGCAGTGAGTTGGACGACCGGATCTTCCCGCTTTTCCGGCTGCAATACCGCTGGTTGCAGATTGACTGTCCTCACATCGACCGGCTTTGGTTTGTCGGGATAAAACACCTTGGGCGTGTCCACCACTTCCGACCACAACGGGAGCAGGATCCATGACTTCGGAATGATGTCCAGAATGGGCTTGGAGGTGAGATTGAGAGCCGGCAGGGTTTCGGGCGCGACGCGATCGGCCAGATTCCGGAGCAGCGAGCCCCACCAGAAATGGCTGAGTTGGTCGGTGATGAGTTCGCCGACATCGACCGGCCGCGATTCCAGCTCCAGCGGCGGCAAGGTTTCCGGTGAGATCACGTCGCCGATGTTGGTGAACACGGTGCGAAACCAGGGCAGGCGAAGACGCTCCCCAAGCGCGAGGCCGACATACACCGGGCGTGAAGTGAGCTCCAGCGGCGGCAGCTTCTCGGGCGCGAGGGTATCGCGGAGATTAGCGGCCAGCGACCTCCAGAGGGGCTGCGTCAGGCTCGGCGGCGGGAGCAAATCCAGCGGAATCTCGGGCTGCGCCGCCGTGGACTGCGGGTCGGAATACCAGGCTTCGGCGGCATTTGAGCGGTAAGACATAAGATTCGGATTACCCCAGAAGTTCCATTCTTGATGTTAGATGCCGCGGCGAGATCTGTCACGCGTCTTTACCGAGCTCTACGCGTTGTGGAGGCGTCGGCTTTCGACGCCCGAAGTAGAGACGCGGCTTGCCGCGTCTCAGACTGGTGAAGCGGGCAGTCCCCGGAGACGAAGCAAGCCTCGTCTCTACAACGAAAAGCGCGGAGATTCTTCGCCAAACGCAATCGATCATTGCCCCGTTCCCGAGAGTTTGACATTCTGCGGGCTTCCCGACGCGTTGCTTGTAATGGTGACCGCTCCGGGAATGGTTCCTGACTGCGCGGGCGTGAAGGTCACTGCCAGTGTACATGTGCTGTGCGCGTTGACGGTGCTTCCACAGGGATCTTTCCCTCCTGCGATGGCTGAGAACTGCCCGCTGGCTGAGATGCTCGTCAAGTCCAACGTGGTCGCCTGGTTGTTGGTCAGCGTAATCGTCTTCGCCGCGCTGGTTTTGCCGAGCGCCTGTAAAGCGAAGGTCAGCGACGCTGGTGAAAAGGTGACGGGCAGCACACCCGTACCCGACAAATCATAGAGCTGCGTGTTGACGGATGCATTGTCCATGAAGACGACAGAGCCGTCGAGTTTCCCTGCAACCGAAGGGCTGAAAGTAACCGCGACGGTGCAACTGTCGCCGGCTCCCAGCGTCCCGCTGCAAGGAGTTGTCCCACTACCGATGACGCTGTAGTCGGCGCTGGCGACAAAGTTCGTGATGTTTACCGTGGAACCGCTGCTATTTGTGACGGTGACCGTTACCGGTGATGAGTTCGCGCCCACCAAAGTATTCGCTACCTTGAAAGTGGTGGGCGAGAATGTCAGAGGAGATGTCCCGCCGCCGGATCCCGTACCGGAAAGCGCCGCTAACTGCGTGGGGAAGGAAGCGCTGGAAACAGCCAGGCTCCCGTCGGCCGTCCCGTTCGCGGTCGGCGTAAAGGTCACGCTGACTGTACATTTCGCCTTTTTGGCCAAGGCGCCGTTGCATGGGCTTTTTCCGCTTCCAGCCACCGAGTAATTCGAGCTGGCCACGAATGTGTAGTCCAATGTGCCGCTGGTGTTATTCGTCAACGTCACCGTCTTGGATGCGCTGGTTGTGCCCACTGTGACCGTGCCGAAGCTCGCGCTGGCAGGCGAAACCGAAAGCTGAGGCAGTCCGGTGCCGGAGAGAGCCAAAACCTGCGGAGTGTTCAAGGCATTGTCGGTAATCGTCAACGCTCCTGAAATTGCCCCCACAACGGAAGGCGTGAACGTGACCGAAATGGTGCAAGTGTCGGTTGGCTGTATCGTCTGGCCAGCACAGGTGTCGGTTTCTGAAAAGTCGCCGCTGACGCTGACCGTGCTGATGCTGAGGCTGAAACTGCCGGAGTTCGTCAGCGTGATGGCTTTGAGGGTGCTCGACTGGCCGACCAAAGTACTCGTCAATTTCAAACTGGACGGCGCGAGGCCAGCGACCGGGAAGACCGACGGCGCCAATCCCCAGAAGTTGCCGTTGCCGGAGGACACGTTGGCGACAAAAGTCGCCGCCCCTGTGGCCGTATCCAATGTGTACACGGAAAGTGGGTTTTCCATTCCAGCATAGAGCGTGCCGTTTTCAAAAACCATCGCCCCGATGCCCGCCAGACCCGTGCTGCCTATTTCCGTTGCGGCACCCGTGCTGGTGTTGATCGAGTACAAGATAACCGGCGTTCCGGTCGCAAAGTACAGCGTATCGGAACCGGTCGAAGCCCCAACGTAATTGATCGCGCTCAGGCCAGTCGGTCCTATGAGGGTGGAAGCTCCGGTGGTTGTGTTCACAGAGTAGAGATTGAGACTCGCGTCAAAACCGTAGACTCCGCTGGTGGTAGACCCGAAATCGGTATACACCGCGCTAGAGGTTCCCACGGTCGTCAGGCTTCCACTTACCGGGTCCACCTGATAGAGCGTGCTGCCGCCGCTCACGCCTCCGTACAACAATCCTCCAGGCCCCACACCCAGGCCCGAAAGCAGTTGACCCATGTCGCCCGACTCGGTGAAGGCTCCCGTAGTCAGGTTGATGGGGCCGAATAAGTCTGAGCCTGTAGCTTCATAAGCCATCGGCGTTTGCGCACTGGCCAGGCCGGTCGTGACCAGCAAAAAAATAGCCAGCATCGCGCAACAGACCATGTCGGGGAATTGGTTGCGCGGGGCTTTGCTCGAATGGATATTGATCTCTCCGAACTTAGATAACCGGGTCGCACGGTTCTTCGTGGCGGGCATAGCGATTCTCCTGATAATGAAGTGGGGGGAGGTTTTTCTGGCCCGAAAAACGGCAGCCATCTTACACCACTTTCGACCGTTCGCAACGCCAGTCAACTAAAATATCGCCTGGAAAACTGAAAGAAATCGAGAAGCTGAAAAAAAATGCACAATCGTACATTGCAGAGACCACTCGCCTCGCTCGAAACGCTGTCATTATCATCTTTGGTACATGGACTTTGATGCCGTTGAGGACGGCCCTTGCACTCAAGCACAATCGCAAGTTGAGGTTTGAAAGCGAGAGCTGAAATGGAGGAGCTGGATTGAGCGACGACGCACAGGCGGCAGCTAAGGCTCAACGGCAGCTGCGGCGTTTCGCTCGTCATCGTTTTGACGCGCGCATCCAAGTGTCGGTGTTTCGCGAAGGTATGACGACCACATGCTGGGGCCGAACCAGCGAACTCGGCGAGGACGGCATCGGGGCGACTCTCAGCGGTGAGTTGCAGGCTGGCGAAGTTGTCTCCGTGCAGTTTCCCATTCCGTTCCCGCCACACCTCATCAAAGTGCGAGCGGTGGTGCGCTACAGCGACGGCCTGCGCTGCGGATTCGAGTTTCTGGTAGTGACCAACGAGCAGAAGCTGATACTGCGCCAGGTGTGCGTCGTGTTGGCGAACGCTTCCTGAGCCTTTCTGTTTTTTTCCATTTGAAACGTCTGTTAACCCATTACCGCGGTAACTATCGGCAAGTAAGCCGGCCCGCTTACCATCGGACTATCGCCAGTGCACGCTGGGAAAGGACCGTATGGGTGAGGAAGTCGCCCGGGCAGCAAGTTCGAGCGAACTGCCGCGGGCGGAGGCGCTGCGCAATGCTCCTGAGCACGGTGCGCCGCCGACCCTTAGCCAGATCTCGGATCCAGCCCCATCCACTTCGCCCCCGAACGGCAATGCCGCCGAAGTCCCACTCCCGGTGGAGAAAGCCCACTTCGAACAACTCATCGAGAACGCGCCGGAAGCGATCTGCATAGTCGACCAAAAGGTATGCGTCCTGCGTATCAACGGGGAGTTCACCCGCCTGTTCGGCTTTACCGCGGCTGAGGCTGCAGGAAAACGGCTCGACCAGCTCATCGTGCCAGCCGATCGCTACGCGGAAACCGCGTGGATCGCAGAGACCATCAGGACTCAAAGCAGACTTTCACTGGAGACGCGGCGCCAGCGAAAAGACGGCTCACTGGTGGAGGTGCTGCTCTCGAGTTCGCCGGTGACGCTGGACGGCAAGAGAGTTGGAGCATACGCCTCCTATCGCGACATCACTGAGCAGAAGCGCACGGAGGAGCTGAATGCCGCTTTATATGCGATTGCGGCGCACAGCCAGTCGGCCGAAGATCTGCAACAGTTTTTCGCCGCCATTCACAATATCGTCGGTCAGTTGATGAATGCGCACAACTTTTATATCGCCCTCTACGATCCGCTGACTCAGTTGTTGAGCTTTCCCTACTTCGTCGATGAAGAGGACCCGACCCCATCTCCCAAGCCGCTGGGTCGCGGATTGACGGAATACGTCATGCGATCCGGCGAGCCCCTGCTGGCGACACCGGCGGTCTTTGAGGAACTGGAGCGGCGCGGCGAAGTGGAGTCGATCGGTACCCCGTCGCTGGACTGGGTGGGGGTTCCCCTGAAAAGCGGCACAGCTTGCATTGGCGTCCTCGTAGTCCAGACCTACAACGAGAAGACCCGCTACGGAGAGCGCGACCGCGAGATTCTGAAATTCGTTTCGCAGCAATTAGCGGCGACCATCGAGCACAAGCGCTATGAGGAGGCGCTGCGCCGCTCCGAAGCCCGCTCCCGCTCCCTGATTTTAAGCGCGGCCTTCGGCATTTGCCGCTGCACGCTTGGCGGAAGATTCCTCGACGTGAATCCGGCGCTCATTAGCATGCTCGGACACGGATCGGTCGAAGATCTCCTCCGGCTGGATGTGCGGCGCGAGGTCTTCGTCCATCCCCAGGAGTTGGACCAACTGGTCGAGGACTATCGCCGCAGCGGAAGTCTGAGGGGCGTGGAAGTGCAGTGGAAACGCACAGACGGCCGCGTCATCATCGTGCGGCTGAGTGGCAGCGCCGTCAGCAGCAGCGATGAACCGGAAGAAGTATTGGAACTGATCGCCGAGGATATCACCGACCGGCGTCAGCTTGAAGAGCAGCTGCGCCAAGCGCAAAAAATGGATGCGGTTGGGCGCCTCGCCGGCGGCGTGGCCCACGACTTCAACAACCTGCTGATGGTGATCAACGGATACACCGAGGTGTTGCTGGAGCAGTTGGAAAAAGACAGCGCTATGCACCACAAGGTGCAGTCGATCCAGCAGGCAGCCGACCGCGCCGCTACCCTCACCCGCCAGTTGCTGGCGTTCAGCCGGAAGCAGCTGCTCGAACTCAAGGTGGTCGACGTCAACACCGTGGTCGGCGACATGGAGCGCCTGCTGCGGCCGCTGATCGGCGAAAATATCGAGTTGGTCACGCGGCTCTCGACCGACACCGGACACACGCGGGCTGATGCCGGCCAGCTCGAGCAGGTCATCATGAACCTGGTCGTCAATGCCAAAGATGCCATGCCCGAAGGCGGCAAACTCACCTTGCGTACCGCCGACGTTATCGTGGGCGCGGACTTCAGCGAACACCGTTTTATCCACCCCGGCCGCTATGCCGTGATCTCGGTTTCCGATACCGGTCACGGCATGGACCGGGAAACCCAGTCCCGCATCTTCGAGCCGTTCTTTACCACCAAGGAAAAAGGGAAAGGTACCGGCCTCGGCCTGTCGACCGTCTACGGCATCGTCAAGCAGAGCAATGGATACGTGTTCGCGCAAAGCGAGCCCGGAGCGGGCACAACTTTCTACGTTTACTTGCCGCGTGTCGAAGATTCCGCCGAAGAGCTAAGCCCGGCCAAGTCCCAGCCGAACGAAGTGGGCGGCTGCGAAACCGTGTTGCTGGTGGAAGACGAGGAATCCGTGCGCGAACTGGTGCATGTAACCCTCGCTTCTCGTGGCTACAAGGTCATCGAAGCCGAAAATGGCGAGTCAGGTCTGCGCGTCGCCGAAGCTTTCAAGGAACACATCGATATCCTTATTACCGACGTCGTCATGCCCGGCATAGGCGGCCGCGAACTGGCCAAAAAGCTGCTCTCGCTGCGTCCTGGCATCAGCGTGCTCTATCTCTCCGGCTACACAGAAGATGCTGTCGTCGCCCCGGGCGCGCTCGGCCCCGGTACTGCGTTCCTGCAAAAGCCCTTCACCCTGCAGAATCTCGCCAAGAAAGTCCGCGAAGTCCTGCGCTCTAAATCCGCCTCCAAGTCAATAGCGAAATCAGCCTCGAACTGACCTCACCCTGCCGGTTGCAACTTTTTCCCTGTTCCGGCGTCCTATAGTTAGTGGAAGTGACGAAGTGTGGGCTTTCGGCATCAGACATATCGATGTCTGCCTGCCGCGTGTACATCAATCGGGTGGACCTAATCGGGGTGAACAATAACCATGCTGATCGGGAAACCGGCTGCGATTCCGTCTTCTGAAATTACTCCCAAAGCGACCTATCTGAACCGGCGCAACTTCATCGCTGGCGCAGCGATTGCCGGCGCGGCCGCCGCCACCGGCGTCGCCTTCCGTGATCTGGCCGCGCCCTTGCTCACCGTGAGCGCCAACACGAAAATTGATGGCCTCCAGAAAAGCCCCTTCAGCACGACGGAAAAGGAAACGCCCTACAAGGATGTGACCAACTACAACAATTTCTACGAATTCTCCACCGACAAATACCAGCCTGCCGACCTGGCCAAGAATTTCAGGACCCGTCCCTGGACGGTGACTATCGATGGCGAGGTCAAGAAAAAACAGGTGCTCGATGTCGACACGATCATAAAAATGGCCGCTCCCGAAGAGCGCATCTACCGTCATCGCTGCGTCGAGGGCTGGTCGATCGTCGTGCCCTGGGTGGGGTTTTCGCTGAGCGAACTGATCAAGCGCGCCGACCCGCTGCCCAAGGCAAAGTTTGTGGAGTTCACCACCTTGTACGATCCCAAACAAATGCCCGGCCAGCGCACCAGAGTATTGGACTGGCCTTACGTGGAGGGTCTGCGCATGGACGAGGCCATGCATCCGCTTGCCCTGCTCTGTTTCGGTTTGTACGGCGAGGTGCTGCCGAATCAGGACGGCGCGCCACTGCGCATCGTGCTTCCATGGAAGTACGGATTCAAAAGCGCGAAGTCGATCGTGCGCATCCGCTTCACCGGCGATCAGCCCCTGAATACCTGGCAGCAGGCCGCGCCCAGCGAATACGGCTTCTATTCGAACGTGAATCCGAATGTCGACCATCCGCGCTGGAGCCAGGCCAAGGAACGCCGCCTGGGTGAATTCCTGAAGCGGCCGACGCTGATGTTCAATGGTTACGACCAGGTGGCAAGCCTCTATTCCGGCATGGACCTGAAGAAAAACTTCTAGAATTTGTAATTGGCAATTTGTAATTTGTAATTTCAACCCGCGCCGAACGCCGATTTTGGGGGGTTAAATTACCAATTACAAATCACAAATGAAACTTCGTTTTACAAAGATCGCAATCTTCTTCGCCGCGCTCATCCCGCTGGGGCGTCTGGCGTGGAAAGCTCTGCATGACGGCTTGGGCGCCAATCCCATCGAGGTCATTACGCACTCGACCGGGGACTGGACGCTGCTCTTGGTTCTCACCACCCTTGCGATCACGCCGCTCCGCCGGATCACGCGTCAATACTGGCTGATCGGCGTCCGCCGCATGGTCGGACTCTTCGCATTCTTTTACGGAACTTTACACTTCCTGACCTACATCTGGCTCGACAAGTTCTTCGACATCCACGAAATGTTGAAAGACATCGCCAAGCGCCGATTCATCACCGTAGGATTCTCCGCCTTCGTGCTCATGATTCCCCTGGCCATGACCTCGACGGCATGGTCGATTCGCCGCCTGGGCGGCAAGAACTGGCAGCGCCTGCACCGGCTGATTTATTTGACGGCAATCCTGGGAGTGGTGCATTACACCTGGCTGGTGAAGGCCGATCGTCGCAAGCCCATCGAGTACGGCATTGTGCTCGGCATTCTGCTCGTCTACCGTGTGGGGGTCTGGGCATCCGAAAAAGCGTCCGAAAAGCGCAATCGGCCCGCCATTCCAGCCCCGGCCGGGAATCGGCCGGAAATCACCAAGGCCTGAGGGAACTCTCCCGCTAATCTTTTCCACCGAAACTTTGTTCTAGAATGCGGGTTAGCGCATCTTAAGAATTAAAGACAGGAGTGTCTTATGAATCCCCTCGCCTTCACCAAGTGTGCCGGACGCCTGCTCATGGCTCTGGCGGCCATGACCAGCATCCTTTTGATAGCCAGCTGCGGCTCCGGCGGTTCGCCCGCCCGGCCCAACAACAGCGGCTTCGGCGACAGCGATCTGAAAGGCACCTATGTTCTCTCCGTATCGGGCACGGACGTCAACGCCAGTGCGGAGACTGAGTCTTTTTTTGCAATCGTGGGCGCCATAACGGCCGATGGCAACGGCAATATCACGGGAGGCACGGTTGACATCAACGACCTGAACCTCGCTAGTCCTGGCGTGTTTCTCGGGCAAACCGTCAGCGGGTCATACAGCATCAGTTCAGACGGTCGTGGCACCGGCACGCTTGTGACTCCGCAAGGGAAGTTTGGCCTTGACTTCGTTCTAACCTCGACCGGCCATGGGCTGATCACGCGTTTCGACCCCGCCGGGAGCGGCAGTGGCACCCTTGACGTGCAGGGCAGCGCCACCCAAACCTCACTCACGTCTCTTGCCTTCTCCCTTTCCGGAGTTGACTATAACGTGAACAGCGGAAGTCCCCTGGGCACAGTAGGAGCGTTCACGCTCAATACCTCCACCGGGGGCGTTACCTCTGGCCTTCAGGATTTCAACGACAACGGCAGTTCCGCCGAATCAGGATCTACGGGTCTCAACCTTGCCACCACATCCTCTCTAGTCTTGACCAGCGGCACCAACGGGACGGCACAGCTGACCACGACCAGTACCTTCGGTACGCTTGCCTTCGACGTTTGGGTGATTGACTCAACCCACCTGAAATTCATCGAGACCGATACTGCCACTACGGGATTTGTCCTCTCCGGCGACGCCTTTACGCAACAGACCTCCTTTACCGCCGGTCAACTGGTCTTCACGCTTGGCGGTCTCGATTCTAGCGGGCAGCCATTGGGCGGCGGCGGCTACGTAACCACGGACGTCAACGGCAACCTCAGCAACGGCCTCGAGGATTTCAACGACGCGGGCACCGCCAACACATTGACCGGCTTTAAAGGGAGCTGCACCACGTTTACCGCGGGACGGTGCCAACTGGCCATGACCGGCTTCACCAATCTCGGACTTGCCGCTTATCCCTCCAGCGGCGGCGTCCTATTGTTGGAAGACGACAGTAATCTGCTGGCGATAAGCCAGGGCGCCGCATACGCCCAGACTGCCACGTCATTCGCGGCCTCAGAGGGCTACGGACTAAACCTCTCCGGGGAGAATACTACCGGCGTGGTCGACGTCATTGCCCAGTTCAATGCCGGCAGTCCTGGCACCACTTCCACCACCACCGCGAACGTGACCGGCATATTAGACGAAAATGACCTTACCACTCCGACTTCGGATATAGCCTTGAACGGCATCTACGTTCCGGATCCAACTCCGGACGGCCGCGGGTCGATCGCTGCACCCCCGCCCGGCGGATCGCTCGGCACGCTCATCGGTGCGTTAACCCTGCAGTACTACGTGGTTGACGGCTCAACCATCCTCTTGCTCGAGGTTGATGCTGACCAGGTCGCGGTGGGGACATTCCAGCTGCAGAGTGCACCGGGGGGCGGAGGATCGGTGAAGTCGCGTATCTCGATGGTCC
>Ga0187890_10003507_pt1 | contig 10815 bp, 11 predicted proteins | sample June2016WEW_21_1_FD_133005 | JGI IMG/M metagenome (GOLD analysis project Ga0187890, IMG submission 133005) | Peatland microbial communities from SPRUCE experiment site at the Marcell Experimental Forest, Minnesota, USA - June2016WEW_21_10 | ecosystem: Environmental > Terrestrial > Soil >...
CAGCACAACTCTGGACCGCAACCGCAGCTCACTGACCCACTTACTTCTTCTTTCGTACCCCACCCCTCGATGCCAATCCACAACGGCACCGCCATCCCGGAAATCAGCGGCGCTCAACACCCGCATGTCCTCGTCCGTGAAGCGCTTGCCCTCCTGGTAGGCGCGCAGGTCGTCCCGCCACCACCGCGAAGCCGTCAGGGGCAGCGGCTCCGGGAAGCCCGGCCAGCGCTCGGGGTGAGCCTCCCCGAAGATCGCCTGCACCTGCGGGTGCGAGGCCAGCTCGCAGGAGTCGAGGATGGCCGCCCTCGCCTGCGCCATCGTCACCTCGCCTCGGGCCACGCTGAGCATCTCGTCCCAGGGCAGCAGCAGGCGCTGCCAGAGCGTGCTCGGCCTCTCGATGAGGCGCGGCCCTCGTGCCTCCCCACGCGCACGGCGCTCGTTGTGCTCCTGTGCCCAGCGGGCGTAGTCCGCTCGGACCAGGGCCACGTCCTCGGGCATCTCCGCCAGGAACGCCTGCAAGCCGACGATGGGATCCTGCCGGGCGCCAGCGCGTCCCACCTCCCGCGCGATGGCGCGCTGGGCGGCGGTCCTCGGGATGGGCAGTCCGTCGTAGGCGTCCCGCGCCAGCCCCCAGCGACGATCGAAGGCGCTGTGGGCGGCATCGAAGCTGAGCGGCAGCGTCCCGAGGCGCGCCGCCTCCCTGTACTCCTGCGCGTTTGGCGCCCGCTCGCCAGGGAGGTCGAGGAGGCGCGACGCCTGGCGCATGGCCTCGATGGCCTCGTGTCGGCGCCGGATCTCGCGCTCGCGCTCCAGCTCCTCGCCGAGGTGCCCTCCGAGGTCTTCGGTGAGCGCTCGATGGAAGGCCAGCCGCTCGACCACAGGCAGTTCCTTGACACGGGCCAGGAGCGACCGGCTTTCGACCTCGGCGCGCGGGCGCCCTGGCGGCTGTGACCTCATGCGGACTACTTCGAGCGGGCGCGCTCACAGCCTGAGCGCGGGGCGCCCGACTGCTGGACGCCCTGCTGGCTGCGCGGGCCGGCGAGGGCCAAGCGCACGTCCTATCGTCGCCATTCACCACGGACGGAAAAGCGAAGGCGTCCGGGGAGGCTGGCTGGCGGTCAAGAGGCCAAAGGTCAGTGCTCACCGAGCCTCTGAGGCGGTGCCTCAGCGCGAACGAGGAAGGGGAGACGGGGCGAGCAAAAAAGCAGGCCCAGCTCGTCCCGCTGGCCCCTGCCCGCTGGGCCGCCGCCTAGAACTCAGGCACGGCTCATCAAGGAGGACGGGAGACGGCACCAGCGCCCATGCCTTGAGGCCGGGGACGCGACGGCGTCCAGTCGCCACAGTGCCTCGATGATGTCGCTGCGACGTCCGGCCTTGGCGCCCCCGGGGAGAGTGCTCTCCCATCGGAGACAAGCAAGTCCATCTGCCGAGATCTGCCAGCCGACAGGCTGGAACCTAACCTTGCAGCGGAACCGCAGTACTTATGGGAGAGCGACCCGGGGACACCATGGGACGCGAGGCGTTCTTATCCATACCTCACGCATCGATGAGCAAGCGCAAGGGTTCATGCAAGTAACGTGCCGTGGGCTCAGGCAGACGAGGAGACGGAGGGCGCATCTCGAAACCCTCGCAAATAGCGGGGTCGCACAGCTCACTAGGTCTTACGTCCAGCTATCGGTATAGATTCCGTTCTTGGGCAGGATCTGACGATGGTGAGCGTGCCTCACGAACGCCAGGACCATGAAAGCCCATTCAACCGATACCCACACCCACACGAAATGGGGGCGCATGGTCGATACGGCAGTCGAGACGGTCCTTCGTCCATTCAGGAGAGTGTTTGCAGGGACCATCGCGGGTAGCAGTGTTGAGACCGTGATTCGGCTCGATGAACTGAGGCCCGAGATGCTCGTGGGCGAGTCGCCGCCGACTGTCGAGGTGACCGAGCAGGAGGCGGAGCGGCTCGAAGAGCTAGCTGCGCACGGACTCCGCTCGCACTGACAAGCGCCTGATGTTGAAACTCGCGGGCACGCCGCGAGTCAGCGCGGTCGAGGCCATGGACCATGACGCGCTGACGGACTTCTCTTGCGGAACCGAGCACGAGTGGGAACGCCAGCTCAACTCGATGGTGCATATGCTGGCAGACAGCGGCGGGCCGCCCGACACTCGGACGTATATCGTCGAGGACACCTCTCCAGGCGCCGGAGACGCCTTCATCGGCGTGGTGGCCTTCTTCCATTGGTGGCCCGTCCGGCGCAGGGATCCGGACACATCCCCCGGCGGGCGCGCCATGTACATTCAGGTGCTCGGCATCACCGCCGGCTATCGCAAATCGCGTGTCCGCAGGGACGACACGCTTCAGGGCCGTGTCCCCGAAATCGATGGCGAAGTGCCCATCGGCGCATGGCTGCTCGCCTGGACGCTGGAGGAGATCCGCTCCCTCTGGCCTGCGGAGCAGCGACCCGTCTGGGCACTCGTGCACAAGGAAAACGCGCGGTGCCATCGCATGCTCCGCGCACAGGACTTCGAGCGCGATGAGCCAGGCGACGTATTCGAGCGATGGATACGGGGGCAGGCCATGAATGAGCAGCCGCCGAAGCGCCGGCGCATCATCGAACGCGACTGAAGGGCCACCCGGCCTCCAACCCAGGTCCTCTAAGCGCTGCTGCCTCCTCGGCGGGGCTGTGTTGGGGGCGTGCCCTGCTTCGGCCACGCCCCCAACCATCAGATGCCAGCTGTCTCCCGCTGTTCGAGGAACTCAGCGGGGGTTTCCCCCGTCGCGTAAGCGATCGCCGCTTCCCTCACGAGCTGGTACTTGCCATCAGCAAGCAGGGTCGCTGGCCGCTCCTCATCCAGGTAGGCAGAACGACCAATGAGCCAGGCTCGAATGTTGTCCGACTCGATGTGGCTCCCCTCCAGCGTCGAGACGATGCTGTAGAGGTCATCGATGCGTTCGTCTGCCTTGGTGCTTCGTGCCTTCCGGGACAGCATTTCGTCCTTGAGCTTCCGCCGCCTCTGATCCACGGCGCTGACGCTCGTCCCGATGGAGACAGCTATCTCAGTCGACGTAAGGCCTAGCTCTAGCAGAGCTTCCAGCTTCTCAGCAGGCGTGACGGGCAGATCACTCGCCCCGTTGCCGGTGCCGCCTGTGAGGATGCCGCTGGGCTCGGTCGGAGAGCCTTGGTGTTGTGACGAGGTACGTCCTCCAGAGGACGCATTCCGGATCCGATGTGGCATGTCATGTCGTCTCCTTTTTAGAGATATGTCGAGTGTCTATCGGTCGAAAAAACTGCTGCCTTAACTGTAGCCTTCTATGGTAGCCTATCACGGACGACCGATAGAGGATGAGCCCACCTCAATCATCCGCTTATTAGAACTGTGAGCAGCCCTTAGCCACCGCCCCCAGGAGACTTCAGCTGATGACGCCCGACCGCCGATCTCGACTCCGCTTCCCCCAAGTCGCATTTGCAACACCTCGAACCCTCGCCCGAGAGGGCACTGGAAAAGCTGATGTCGAGAAGGCCATCAGCCGCTACGCGGCGGAGAACCCGATCCTCCTGTACACACACCGGGAGGACGCCGAGGAGAGCGCGAAAATGGCCGCGCCTTCACGCCCTGATGATCAGGAATGGCAGGAGATCGAGGCGCGGGCGGCACCGCACGGTGGCGGCATGAGTGATGCTCGGCGCATCGTCCGTGGCGAAGCGCCTCTCGGCTTCCAACTCCCTCCAGCTCCGTACTTCTATGTGATCGTCATCGAACTGGGCGAAGGCGTCCATATCGGAGCGACCGGAGCGCTCACCAAACCAGCTCAGCTCGAATTCAGCCGCGAACAGCCGGAGTTGGACGTGCTGTTGCTGCCCAAGGGGCTCTTGGCTGGCGAGTGTCTCCGAGTGGTCACGCATCGCGAGCTTCTCGGGCACTTCACCTACCGGGAAAGCTACCGCGTCTACGGGCGACCTCGGCGCCCAGCGTAGGGCAGCGGCGCGAGAGTACGAGCCTAGGGGACGACCCCCAGCTTCACGGCGACGCCTGCGCCTCGGCTGCCTCCGGCTCGGAGGCAGCCGCGCCTCCCGGCACGCGCAGGATGAGGTCGCCCTCCTGGTGCCCGTCGGTGCTGCTCGTAGTCACGCGCCAATGCACCGGCACCGTCTCGCCCGCCATGAACGGCGCGAGCGCGAGCAGCAGCGGCTCCAGCCTGTGCGTGGTGTGGGGGCGTATGCGTAGCTCGGGGTAGCGCACGAGCACTTGGCCCTTGCTCGGTTCCTCCACGTCGGGCTGCCTCGCTGCCGCCGCGATGCTGGTCACCGGATACCTGGCGGCGCCGATGGGGCGGATGAACGACATGTCGCCCCACTTCTCCGGCTCCTCCGGCACGGGCAGCAGTCGGGCGGCATCGCCCTCGGCGGCGAAGACGTTGCCCCTGGTGAGGCCGAGGAGGGTCAGCTCGATGACCGCGTTCTCATAGTTCTGCTCCGTGTCGTTCCGCACGCTCACGTCGAGCACCGACTTCCTCTCCTTCACCCACTCGATCGCGATGGCGCGCAGCCAGGCTCCAGGGATCCTCATGGCCTGTGCGTACTCCTCGACATCGGCTTCGTACTCCTCCTCGCTGCGCTTCTCACCAATCGGCCTGCTCGGAAGCTGAATTGAGTAGTCGAAGCTCGGGAGCGTCATGAAGTCCAGCGGTCCTCTCGCTGGCTTGGGCTTCCTGCGCGGGAGCTTGGCGAGCATTTCCTCGCGCCAGGCGCGAAGCCTTCCCTCGCGGTGAGCGTCGCTGACGAGGCTCTCGCTGATGGTCACCGCCTTGCTCGTGTCCAGGAGCACCTCGACATCGAGCGTGGGGCGCTCGGCCGCCGCAGCGCGCGCCGTGAGGCGCGTCAGATCCTCGGGCGTGTGCTGCTCGGTCTTCCCGCCATGCCGGACGTAGATGGCGCCCTTGGGCAAGGTCTTCTTGATCCTCTTCTCCACCTGGCCTGTGCTCCCCGACGTGACCACTTCCTCCACGTCACACTGACGCTGGAGGCAGTAGATGGGGTCTCCCTGCCGTGGCGCATCAACGGTGAAGAGCAACACCTCCTTGCCGTCGATCTCGACGTAGTGCGGGTCATAGCGCAGCTCAGGCACCACGTACCGAGCGAGCCAGTTCTCGATGTCCGCCGAGTCCCAATGCGGGACGCCATGCACCATCCCAGGCTCGACGCCAATGAGCACGTAGGCGCTCCCCTCGGCGTGGCGCTCGGCCTGCGCGAAGTCGCGGTTCGCCATGCCGATGAGCTGTCGGGCGGTGGCAGCGGCACCCGGCTTCGAGCTGAGGTCGTAGGCGGACTTCCACTCCAGGTAGTCCGTCTCCTCCACCGTCCGACTGTCCCGCACGTGCGCGACGATCGCGAGGCGCTCGCTCGGCCTCCTGGCCAAGGTGGTGAAGTCGGGGGTGCTCGCGCTCGCCATCGCGCGCCTCATGATATGAGCGTCTCCGTCGCCCGCCCGAAGGCCCGGACAGCCGCGCCAGGACGAGAGGACGGGCCGGCGCCCGTCCCTTGAGGTCAGGTCGCTGCCGGCGCCAGCACGCCCTATGTGCCTCAGGCTGACGGTTGCGCGAGTCAGGCGCCGACGACCTGCCTCACGCCGGCGCTCCGACCCGCCGCCACCTTTGCCTTCTTGGCCTGGCGCTGCGCGCGGCAGTGCACTTGGGGCTCCCCGCGCTCCGTGGCACCTCTATGGTGTTCAGCATGTCGATCATGGTCGTCCAGCTTGTACCAGAGGGCCTGCTCCTCGGCGCTGACCGCAACGTGACGACGACGGTCCGGCAGGGGGCGATGATCGCGTCGGGCCAGGCGCCACGTCCGAAGGTTCTCAAGTGGCCCAACCGCGAGATCGTGGTGGGATATGTGGGTCGTGCCCAGATTGGCGACGAACACGCCGACGAGTGGCTGTACGACTTCATCGGCCGCAACCTCGACACCGATCTCGCGGATCTCGCCTACGAGCTGAAGAGCAAGCTGGAGTTCGACCTCCGCGGAGAAGTGGCTGAGGAACCGATGACCCTGCACCTGGCGGGATTCGCCGAGGCTGGCGGACAGTGGAAGCCGCAAGTGTGGTTCGTTCGCAACATGCGCGGCATGGACACGCTGGGGAGTCCCATCAACATCGCCGAGGACTTCGAGGTCTCGGAGGAGATCGACCAGCCCATCTATTTCCAAGGCCGGACCGGCGATGAGATCCGAGCCCGCGTCGAGGAGATGGCCCAAGGCTGGAACCCATTCTGGTTTCACCAGGGCTACGACCTCGGCACGTTCAACACGCTCGACCATGTCCTCCGCGCCGCCATGCGCGCAGTCATCGAGACCCATCCAGGCCAGCCCCACCCGTTCCCCGCGACGCTTCCCGAGTGGAGCAAGCACCTCAAGATGGCGATCCTCGCCTATGGCGCCTACTTCGCTGCGTTCTACGAGCCGTTCCAGCAGTACGTCGGGGGCGGAGCGGATGTCGTCTGGGCGACGTGGCCGTCAGTGCCACCATTCCCGTAGCCCCCGGAGACCCTCCGTTGCTGGAACCACTGTTCCCCGTCAAAGACGTGCGTGAGGCCACCGCTGGCCGGGCGCCACTGTCCGACGGCCCCCGACAGGGACACGTGTGGCCGATTGCAGCCTTCTCTGGCTTCCTCGACGCGCAGCCGACGATCGCCGTCGAGCTGGCGTTCTGTCCGATCGGGGGCCTTCCAGAAATGCTCACTGACGAGTCCTGGGCTCAATACCGCCAGACGCTTGGCATGGCTCCGTTCGCTGGGCCAAGCTCGCTGAGCGGCGTCCCCGATGTCCGTTGGCAGGTGGAGTTCGGGCCGCACATTGTCATCTCCAACCCGTCCCGCGGCTTTCAGATGGCCCTACCTCGGCCCGATGCCGAATGGGAGGGCGCGGTCGAGGCGAACGGCTCGTGCGCCGTGATCCTCGGGTCCGGCATGGGCGTTGATGACGCGACCGGCGCGTTCGGGATTCCCACCACCGCCGCAGCCCTGACCGCCGCCTACGCAGGATCGTGGGCCGTCCCCGAGCTTTCAGAGATTCCGGGTCTGTGCGTGGTGCCCTTGAACAGCTTCCGTCCCTACGACCCCCTGCGGCCTGTGACCTACGTCCTCGACGCTGACGTGCTGATCGAGATGCAGCGCCTCTGCTACGCGCCCGAGAGGCTCGGCGTGAAGGCGGACGCTGTGCGACATCTCGTCGTCAACCTCTTGGGCCGAGACGTGCTCCCTGGACCTGCTCTGGGCCAGCTACGCCAGCCGACGAGGACGAAGATCGAGCCCCGCGCGGCCCTGGAAGCCCTCGCCGCGTTTGACTTGCTCATGTCCCTCAGCCGCGCTGAGATCATGGATGAGCACCGCCCGCCCGCGACCTTTGACGCCGCCTACGAGCGGGATGTCGCGGGCGCCTCACATCTCCCGCAGATGCTCTGGATGTACGCAGGGGTGCTGAGGCTCAGGCAGCTATGGAACCCAGCTCAGACGCTTCCCGAGCGGGCGCAGAGCTTCGAGGCGTTCATGCGCTGGCTCCGCGATGACCTGCGCCTGAACGCGGCGCTGCTGGTGCAGGTTGCCTTCAACCTGTGGATCTCTGACGACGAGGCGCAGCGACAGGCGAGCCGGCTTCTGCGCTTTCGAGCGGGAGCGGTGACCGACGCGACGCTCGGCGAGCTGTGGGGAACGGCGTGTGACCTGTTCCTCGTCAACGGCCAGGTGGACGCCATGCAGGTGCCCAACGTCATTGATGTGGTCATCCTCACCTTTGATCGCGGGCTCGCTGGGATGCGAGACTTCTTCGAGCACGTCGACATCGCCGAGCTTGTCTCCACAGACGACATTGACGCCGACTACGTCGCAAACGCCAGAATGAAGATGAACCTGCATTCACGCCTTGAGCACATGAGGCCGCGCCTGGCGAAGCTGACCGCCGAGCTGCATGACGATATGTTCACTCGGCTGGCGACAGGGGACACCGGAGCCTTTGACGAAGAGCGTCTGCGTGCGCTTGTCGAGGGAGAGGAGCGTCTCGTCCAGCGCTCGCCCTAGCACTGGCGCGAGCAAGCACAGGGATGGACACCGCGCACCGTCAGGCGGCGAGCCCTGGCTGCTCGCTCGCCATCCGCCGCAGCCCCTCGATGATGTCCGTGCGTAGCCCAGGTCTCGTCACACGCCGACCGCCGCTCGCGGCGTGGAGCAGGGCGTCGAGAGCGTAGAGCTGGAGCTGGTGGATGCGCGTCAGGTGCAGTGCGAGCGGCTCGGCAGCGTCGCGGAGCCTCTGCTGGGGCACCCCCAGGCCGAGGCGCACCGTGAGCACGTAGCGCGTCCGGCGCGGCATCGCCTCGAAGCAGGCGCGCACCCGCTCGGCCTCCTCCTGGCTGAGCGGCAGGCTGACGGGCGAGCCCTCCTCCGCTCCTGCGAGCGCCGCCACCGGCAGGTCGTCAGGCAGGTACGGATCGGCGTTGCTGTTGAAGACCTGCGAGCGCTGCTCCAAGCGCAACGCCACCTGATCGGGCGTGTAGCCGAGGTGCAGCAGCGCCGCCTCCCAGGTCTTCCAGCGGCTGCGGTAGCAGGAGTCGCTTGGGATGTTGGGATGCTCGCGGCCTTCGGCGCCAGCTAGTTCGATCTGGCGCTCGCGCCACCACTTGTACTCAGCGACGGAGGGCGGGCGCCCGTAGTGCTCGACGGCGCGCGCCATCGTCTCGCGCAGGTCGGCCTCGGGATACCGGACGACCTTGCCGAGTCGCCGAGAGCGCAGGCGGGCTTCCACACGCCGCGCGCTCGACCCCTCGGACATCTCCAGGGCCTCGCGGGCCAGAGCCCAGGAGTGGCGGAAGTGCCTGTAGAGGGCAGCGAAGTGCTGTACATCCTCGCCAGCCGCGTGCAGGCGCTTGGACACGAGCCGGTAGTCATCGACGCTCGGCGTGCGCCCGACGACCTCCGCCACGCGGCGCAGCGAGCGCAGGTTCCGGGCCAGCTCCGTCTCCTCGGCGCCACGCTCGGCGGCACGCCTCCCGCTGATGCGCTCATAGGCGGCCTCGCGCTCGTCGGGCGACAGGGCCTCGTAGAGGACGAGGAGAGCCTCGACTCCGCCAGTCATCGCCCTGCCATGCTCGACGCGCCTGCCATCAGTGGTGGTAGCGCCAGAACTCGCGCGCCTCTTGCCGCCCTGCCCACTCGCGCGGGTCCATGAGCGTCCAGGGGAAGCGCTCGCTGTGGTCAGCCACCAGCACCTCGCCGCGGAAGTGCACGAAGCTCTCGTCACCGCCCTCGCCTTCGCCCTCCTGCACGAACTCCACGTCGGACCACACGCCGAGGATTCGCGCCACCGCCTCGATGTCGAGTCGGCGCGGGGGCACCGCGCTCTCCGGGCTCACCCGCCAGCGCCACCAGAGCTGCCCCAGCGCGTAGAGCAGGCGCTCGCCCGGCGTCGGCTCGGCGAACTCGTCCGCCGCTGACTCGCCCTCGGGCTGCTCCTCGTCGCACACGGCGGGCAACGTAGGAGTGCTCAGGAGCCTGACCGGAGATTTCTTCCGGTCAGCCGAGAAGGAGCCCCTACCTATGCCGGCCGTTGCCCGCAGACGACCGAGAGGAGTGCCCCATGAGCACCACCAAGCAGCCCGCCGATGAGATCCCCGACGACCTCATCCTCGCCGCCATCGACCGTGCCGCGCGCCACAGCCAGCGCCAGGCCGTCCCCATCTGGCAGGTCCAAGAGCACCTGTCCGCGCCTCGGCGCTCAGGGCAAGGGCGCCAGGTGCGCGCTCGTGTCCTGGCCCTGGCGGACGTGGGCCTGCTGGAGCCGCACCGCCGGCATGGCGTGGATGTGTGGACCCTGACCACTGCCGCCCGCCAGCGCCTGCGCCGCGCGCCTGGCATCGCCGAGGCCCTGCCCGAGTCCCCGCAGCACCGCAAGTGGCGCGAGGCCCGCACGCTCGCCGAGCAGGAGGCGGGCAGGTTCGCCGAGCGCATGCGCGCGACGGTCGCCGAGGCTGAGGCCATGCTCGACGCCGAGGGCGCGCCCGCCACCTCCGACGACTGGGACGCCCTCGCCCACCGCCTCTACCGCCAGGCGTGGCGGATGAGCGCGGCCACCCACTGTCTGCGCGAGTGGGAGGAGCCGAGCGACGAGGCAGTCGATGTCGAAGATGCCCGCATCCGAGGGCGGCGCAACGTCCGTTTGTGGACGGACGAGGACGAGGGCTGAGGGGCACCTGGCATGCCGGCGAAGAAGTCAGCGGAGGCCCAGGCCCTAGGCAAGGCGGCCCGCTCGCTCCGACGCGAGCGCGGGGTCGCACAGGAGGCATTCGCGGCGCGCGCGGGCCTGGACCGCAGCTACTACGGCGCCATCGAGCGCGGGGAGTTCAATCTCTCCTTGGACACCCTCGTCAAGGTCGCAGCCGGCCTCGGCGTGCGCCCGAGCGCGTTGCTGCGCAGGGCGAAGCTCTGAGCGCTGTCACTCCGCAGAGGCAGGCATGGCGACGGTGGCGAGGCCTTCGGCCTCTGCGCGCAGGCGCATCCCTGTGTCGCCGGTCACGATGGTCGCCTTGGAGCCTGAGAGCTGTGCGAGTTCGTGCGCCGTCTCCAGTATCTCCGTGTCGGCGTCCGCCGGTCGCACCCTCGGGCCGGGCTCGATGAAGACCTCCAGCGTGCCGTGGCCGTTCGGCAGCGCCTTGGGCACGCCGCCGGCCCCGACGAGCGCGTAGAGCTTGGGCAGCCGCTCACGGGCGCGGCGACGAAGCCTCTCGCTCTCGGTGTACTTCTTGGCGTCCAGCTCCTCGATGACCCGCAGAGGGATG
>Ga0187890_10003508_pt1 | contig 10812 bp, 16 predicted proteins | sample June2016WEW_21_1_FD_133005 | JGI IMG/M metagenome (GOLD analysis project Ga0187890, IMG submission 133005) | Peatland microbial communities from SPRUCE experiment site at the Marcell Experimental Forest, Minnesota, USA - June2016WEW_21_10 | ecosystem: Environmental > Terrestrial > Soil >...
ACAGCGCAGCCGAAGGCCCTCTCCCGGGCAATCTCTTTGGAAGCCCTGAATCAATGGAGAAACGCATTTAAGACCCCGAACAAATTTGTAAAAGGGATGTTTGAAGAAGCGGATAAGGCCGCAAACCGGCAAAAACTGATAAAGAGCAGGATGCTTAAAAGCGTTATGGGGAAACCTGAGGAAGAAAAATGATTAAGAAAACCGCCCTTGTCATTGACCGGGGAGAAAGATTATCTTTTGCCTCGAAGCTTGGAGAGAAGCTTCAAAAGGTATGGTATTTCCGGCCTGAATCTTCCTCTTATCCTACGAGCCCACAATCAGAAATCGGCTGCGGGCTGGAAACCGTTGAGAAGGTTCCAAATTTTCTAAAATATGCCGAGTTGGCGGACTATTTAATCTATTTTGACGTGTACGACGGAGAGGACCAAGAGTTCTACCACAGGAGAAAGAAGAAAGTTTTTGGGGGGAGAAGGTCGTCGGATATTGAGCTGGAAAAGACTTTGTTCATTGACCTGCTCGACGAACTGAATTTGAATAATCCGGATTACCATTTATCTCATGGCATAAGCGATGTTCTTAAGTTTCTCGAAGGCAAAGAGGACTTATATCTGAAGTCCGTCCGGAATAGAGGAGATTTTGAGACTTATCGCTATGTTAATAAGCTGCGCGCCGCCTCATGGTTTGACGATCTGAGGGCAAAGACCGGCAGGAATGCGGAGACCATAGAAATCCTTATCCAGAAAGCTGTTAAATCGGTATGCGAGCCGGGATTCGATGGATTTAACGTCAACGGCATCATCCCGGATTATTGCCTTGTCGGGTATGAGGACAAGGATAAGAACCTCATGTCGAAGATATTTAAAGAAACCCCGGAGGTTCTCGCTAATATCAACGAGGCTTTTGCTCCCTTTTTCAAGGAAACGGGATTTCAGGGACATTGGACGATTGAAAGTCGAATCACCAAAGAGGGAGAGGTCTTCCCTCTGGACCCAACGGTGAGATCGCCTTCGCCTTCCGGGGAGCTTATGCAGGAAATTTATCCGAACTACGCCGAGGCCGTTCTGGATATAGCCGAGGGAAACGTGCCTGATCTCGGAGTTTATGAGGATGAAGATAAAAAGCCGATCATCTACGGGGCGGAGATCATCCTGAAATCCCATTGGCACAGAGATCATGAATTATGCGTGGAAATCCCGAAGGACTGCCAGCGGTGGGTCAAGCTGAAGAACTACACGATCAGGGATGGCGTGCATTACTGCATCCCCAACGGAGGCGCGGAGTTTTTCGGAGCCGTTGTCGGCATGGGAAGCACGCCAAAAGAAGCGAAGGATATGGCGACAGACATCGCCAAGGAAATAGGAGCTGACGAACTGGAATTTTGCAGCGACTTTTCAAAAGCGGAAGAAGGAATCAAAGAAGGAGAAAAATTTAACATTATCTGGGAGGAAGAAAAATGAAACATTTACAGAGCGTGACAATTAAGAAAATTGATGTGAAGGATTTAACGACGGACATGGTTCCCGGCCTCATGAGAGTTGAGGAAGTTTTTGTCGGAACGGAAATGGAATGGGAAGAAAAACAGTATATGCTCGAAAATACGGTTTCCTGTTTTTTTGCATATGAAAATTCAGATTGCGCTTTAATGCCTCAGATTATCGGAGAGGCTTACGCGATAGACCAGCTCGAAGAAGAAGAAGGGGATGCTGAAGACAAGGCTGACGACGAACACTTCTTTGGAATTCTCGAAAGATGTAAAAAGGAAAACGGCGCGTACATCTATTCTCTGGGCATCGTCCCGGAATGGGAAGGGATGGATATATCAAAAAGACTGCTCATGAACCTTCTGATAGAACTCAAGGCAAAAGGATATAAAAAAGCCTTTATCCATTCCAAGGAAGGCGCGAGCAGCCACCTTGCACAATTCTTTGGGGGGATGTTTATAGAAAAAAGAGCGAATTGGTATCAGACAGGCAAAACGTATCTCCTTTATGAAATTCCCCTGACCTCTTTTTTGATGTTAAACGTGCAGCCCTATAAGCAGGAAACAGACTATGATTGTGCCGATGCGTGTCTTGACGCCATGTTTGATGTTATGGGCTGGGGAACGGAAACGATTAATCATCCAAAAACCTCCATCCCCGGGGATGGAGCCACGCCGCATATGATTATGAGCGCGCTGGTCGCGGCTGGATTCAAGCCTACCTCTCTTAATAGCGTTGTCCAGCTTTTTATGGCGCTTGAAAAAAATAGACCGTCTATGATTCTGACGATCTCTCCGGGTTATTATGAAGGCCATTATATGGTGGTGATGGGACATAGCGCCACCGACGTTTATGTGCTTGATGTTTTTCTCGGCAGGATTGGCCGAATGAGTTCCGAAGAACTTGAGCGTGTTTGGTGGAACAATATTTCAAAGGATAAATTTGGAATAACTTTTTAGGAGTAAAAAATGAGCGCATCATTATTGCCAGTAATTAAAAGCCAGTTCTGGGGGACGACAGGGAGCTATCTCGGAATCCCTCTTGCGGGCGGTTTTATTTATACCTGCATCCCGGGCGGCACGATAAATCAGTTGCAGGCATCCTACACCGATGCCACGGCAGGGACGCAGAACGCCAATCCAGTAACCTTGGACTCTAACGGCATGGCGAATATCTGGATTGTCGGCTACTGCAAGATTTACGTCTATGACGCAAACAATGTCTTCCAGTATTCTGTGGATAACGTATCATCCTCGCCGGCTCCGCAGTCCGGGCAGAATTACAGAAATCTGGCGATCACGTCCACGGCAAACAGCAATTCCATCCCGGTCTCCGCGAATGAAGTCATTATGGAGAATTCTTCAAACGCCTCGATGGTGGTGGCGAATTTCTCAGCGACTATCCTTGCAAACACCACCGGCCTCAATGGAGTGGATTCGGGGTCTCTTGCCGCAAACTCTTGGTATCATGTTTGGGCAATCGGAAGCGCCAACGGAGCCAACGGAGCAGTCTTATCAGCCAATGCGGTCTTCCCTACGGTCATGCCGGCAAACTACTCTTTCGGATGTTATCTGGGGGCGCTGTGGTCAAATGCGACATCCAATATGTCCTCGCTGGCACAGGTGAATAACATAGCCTGCTGCCTCTCGCAGATTATCTTAAATGCGGGAGCAAATGCGGCTTTTACAGCCTTCACTTTCGCCAACGTGGTTCCGCCGACAGCAAGGAAGGTTTATGGAACCGTGGTCTCCGCGACGAATGTTACGCTTTCTCTCTATGCGGGATTGGCCAATGTAGGATTGCAGACCTTCCCGATTTTGACCACAGGGGTTACGACGTTCAATTTCAGGTCTCCGATTATCACGGCGCAGACGCTTTATTATTTGGTCAGCGCAAACAGCGCAAATGCTTATTGTTCGGGATGGGAATATTAAATGCAGGCTCCGCTTAAACATCCTCTGTTTAAAGACGCCAATAGTCTTATCACATCGGCTCAATGGTTGCAGTATTTTTCTCAGCTTCAGACGGGGGGGAATGGCAACGGAGGAACTTATACTTTTTCGCTTTCCCTGTCTAACTCCGCCAATACCGTCACGTTGTTTAACGATGTCGGTTCCCCGGGAGCGAATTATTATTACGGAACAAATGCGGCAGGCACAAAAGGATTTTACGCTCTACCCGGTGGCGGCATAACCTACACCTTTGCAAATTCGGTGGCCAACACAGCGAACACGATTTCATTGGTCAATGATGCTGCGCTCCCCGGGGCGAATCAGTATTATGGAACCAACGGCTCCGGGACGAAAGGCTATTATGCTTTGCCCTCAGCCGGAGCCACTTACACTTTCGCCAATTCGATTTCAAACACGGCCAACACGATAACCTTACTGAATGATGTCGGTTCCCCGGGAGCGAATTATTATTACGGAACAAATGCGGCAGGCACAAAAGGATTTTACGCTCTACCCGGTGGCGGCATAACCTACACCTTTGCAAATTCGGTGGCCAACACGGCGAACACGATAACCTTACTGAATGATGTCGCATTGCCGGGTGCAAATTTCTTTTATGGAACAAATGGAGCAGGAACTAAAGGCTTCTACGCACTCCCCACCAATGCAAATTTTGCAAATGTGGCGACCAACGCAAATTACGCCAATGTCGCTGGCAGCGCCACCGACTCAAACGCTTTCCATCAAAACGTCTCCAACGAAATAGCAGGATTAACCCATAAATTAGTCCCGGCAAATAACGATTATATTCTTATAGAGGATTCGGCAAACGGCAATTCAAAAGCATATATTCAGGTCGGGACTTTGCCGACAGGTAATGGCAACGGCGGGAACGGAACTCCGGCACAGCAGGTCATTTTCGCTAATTCAGGAACATGGACAAATCCTCTATATAATACCGGGGTGAATTGTGTTGTGGCCGTTCTTGCCGTAGGCGGAGGCGCTGGCGGAGCAGGAGGAAACGCAACTATCGGGGGCGGAGGCGGAGGCGGAGGCGGAACGGTTTTTGCTTGGGCAACGATTCCATCAGCAACACAAACTGTCACGGTAACAGTCGGCGCTGGTGGAGGGGGTGGCATTGCAAATGCAAACGGAAATGCAGGCACAGTCTCGAATTTCGGCTCTTATGTTTCGGTCAACGGAGGAAATGGGGGTTTGGCCATCGGCGCAGGCGGCGCAGGCGGGAACGTAAGTTTATATACAAGCCAAACTCTTATTTTTGGATATTCCGGGACAAATGGCTCCCTCCATTCCGGAGCAAACGGAGGAGCCGGGGGTGATGCCGGACAAGCGCGTGGGCAGGGTGGTTTTGCAAACGCCGGGAACGGTTCCCCCGGAGCAGTATATGGCGGCGCAGGCGGAGGAGGAGGTAGTAATTTAGTAGGTGGGCTGGGAGCCAAGGGCATCGTGATCGTAACTTACGGATAAAGGAGATGATAGATGATTGATTTCTTAATTAACATTGAGGCTCATGCGTGGCAAAATCTTTTTGAGTTTATTCTTTTTCCGCTGCTCGTTTTGTGGATTTGGGATAAGTATGATAAAAAAGAGAAAGAAAAAGCAGCAAAGTTGGCTGAAGAGGAAAAGGCAAAAAAAGAGGAATTACTAAGGGAAGATACCGCTAGAGCCAACCTTGTAGCCGATAAAGAAAGGCTTGAAGAAGAACGTCATTTATCGCTTTTAAATCAAAACGAAAGACTCATTAAAAAGGTGTCGGGCTATTGCGAACAGAACACAAAAGAACATGATGAGCTTTTCACTTCAAGGCGCGAAGCTGAAAACCGATTAACGGCCATTGAAGAAATACATCGCCAGAGAGGATGTAATCAACCATTCCAAAGGCGAATCTCTGAAAAGAGAGGGAGGGTAGTATGAGCTTTGAATTAATTTGTCAGAAATTCACTCTTCCGTGGGAGGGTGGAGCGAAGATCACGAACATTTCCGGTGATACGGGAGGCGTGACGAAATACGGAATTTCCTCAACCAACAATCCCGATGTTGATGTTGTTAACTTGACCGAAGAGGGAGCAATGGAGATTTACAAAGAAAGATATTGGGACCCGATTGCTCAGGGGCAGGATGACAACCTTGATATGGCGGCTTTTGATTCAGCCGTTAATTGCGGCGTGGGAACAGTTAAGAAATGGTTGCCGGAGTGTGATAGCTGGGCCGATATTACAGCGATGCGCCGACAGCATTACAACAACCTTGCGGCGGCGAATCCTAACGATGAAAAATTTTTGACAGGATGGGAGAATCGTGTTAAAGCCTTAGAAGCTTTTATACAGGAAAATTCCTGATATAAGGAAATGGGAGGAAGCCATGACATTTTTACTTAATCCAAAAAACTTGTTGCTGATAGCACTTCTGCTTTTGGCCGTTGCCGGTGGAAGTCTTTTTTTGTGGGAAAAAGCCGAGGTCGAAAAAGGGAAAGTGACTATCGCGACACAGGCGGGCCAGATCACTGACCTGCAAAAGACTAACGCCGACCTTCAGGGGCAGGTGGCCGATTACAAGGCGAATCTCGTCGCTATCCGAAAGGCGCAGGCGGAGCAGCAGGCCATCGCCAATATAACGGCGAGCCTTCAGGCAAAAACGCAAACCATAACTTCAAAATGTGAGGTAAATGAAGATGATCAAAAGGTTATTGATAGCATTACTAGCGATTTTAATAATGCTGGGATGCTCGCACCAGCAGATAGCGGTTCAAAAGCCGGTGCAGAAAGTGTGTCCAAAACCGATACGCCCGGTTCTGGCAATTCCCAGCGCTACACCCTCAAAATAATCATTGAGAACTATCTCAATCTGATTAATTATACGCTTCAGCTTGAAAGGACAAATGCGTGTTATGAAACCCCTGCTGGAATACCTTAAAAAACTTTTGGACGCAAATGACCCGACCTCCATGATGCGGTTTTTGTCTCTTATAACGGTCATCGCCATCTTGTATATGTGGGTGGTCTTTTCAATATTTAAAAGGGCGCTTGTGGACATTCCTTCGGGAGTCGTCGCTTTCGCCGGTTTAGTTGTTGGGGGCAAAGCCGTACAATCCTTTGCCGAATTAAAAAACAAACTTCAAGAAAAAAGGGAGGTTTAAAAGTGATTAGAGCAAAAATGGTTGTAACGTCGATTGAAGACTTTGGAGGAAATGAAAAAAATCCAAAGAAAATAAAATTACATTGTCAGTATGATCAGAGCATTCCGGAAGATCAGAGGTTTTTTGAATCATCTCCAACCGGAAATCTCGAAATGTATGTCAACAATCCTATTGTGTTGGACATCATGAAACCCGGAAAATCTTTCTATCTGGATTTTACTGAGGTTTCGCAGGACACCTGCAAAAAAACTTGAGGGTCAAGAAATCTAAAAGGGAGGATAAGCCATGACAGTAGAAAACATTTTAATCGGAGTCGTATGTTTGATCGTAGGAGCCGTTCTCGGCGGCGTCGTCACGTTTTTGGTTGTTGAGAACAATCAGAAAAAAGCGGCGGCGCTCGAAGCATCCTTAACCGCTAAAGCAAACGCTATAACAACGGCGATTAAGAACGGCGAGACCGATGTCGAGAAAATCAAGGCGATTTTGAAACAGTAATTTTTATTTGAAGAAGTTGGTTGTTTTTACACGCTTAAGGTAGAAATCCCCTCTAATAAAACGGAGGGGATTATACCTTTTTCTTTTTGATAATTTTAATATTCCGGTTCCATATCTCATGGCGTCAAACATGGTATTGAGAATTTCTTTTTTCTCCATTATTTTAAGACCTCTGGCTTGCACCTTCCGCAGTAATGCGGCGTGTGGATGTAAAGACGGGGTTGATGCGATCTATGATGGAGTCTCTTTAATACCGGCTCTCCCGTAAATGTCCTGAAAGAATCCGGATGTATTAAGCAGCCGCAAGTTTCACATTCAACGATAGCTCTTTCAATCTTAATTTTCTTTTTGCAAAACCACATTTATTTTCTCCCTAAAAAGCAAATCCGATTCCGATTGCTTTATTTCTTGTTATGTTAGCCCCTTCCAAAATGATAGTCGTCCCCTGCCACCAAGTTCTATACTTCGTGGGCAGAGCCGCAGACGCAAGGGCGTGAAGCCCTGCGCCAATGATGCACGCCTCCCAGACCTGATTTTTTGAAGGATGCCGGGGCAGAAACGGATTAACCGATTCATAATATTCATTCGGGTTTTCTGCGATATAAAGAGACTGCCCCAAATCAACGGCAACCTCAGCTACAAACGCCCCTTCTAAAAGAGTGTCCTTCCAGTTCCATTGATCGGCAAACTTATATCCGGCATGGGCCGGAACGCAATATAACAAAATTGTTATAATCAGAAGTAGCTTTTTCATTTTTTCTCCTATTTTAATGCCACCCTAACAGCAAGCAATGAAGCAATCAAGGGTGCGTCCATGCGCGCCCAGACCTGATTACCAGTTATTGTGTCTAATATCCCAAAACAGATTGCAGCAATTAAAAAGATGGTTATATATTTTTTCCTTATCATTTCCCCTCCTAAATTGGTAGTATTTATTGCCGCGTGCCATCTTCTTCCTTTCATTTAGTCGGCAGGGACTTATCGAGCTTCCGCGATTTTAACGCCCTTGCTCCGCCACTCACAACCGCCTATAAGCCCCTGCCTCCTATCCTCCTAGTACCGATACAATTTAAACGCTTCTTTATCACAGGGGACAAGTTTTTTAATATTTTCTTCCCCATGGACCTTATCCCCACCCCTTCTCACTCTCTCGACGCTTTCGGTATCAAACGCAATATAAATTGCCCAATCGTGGATATTCCCCCGGACAGCAACCCATCTTAAAACGCGATCTGAATTGCTCATGTTAATCCCCGTATAATTGTCTATCGTTACGCCTGTGGCGATTATAGCGTGTGGGGACATTTCTTTTAATTTTTCCAATGTCAGCATAAAGCCTCCTATTTTATACTATTTTTCGCTTTCCAAAAAGCCAAAAGCGCCTTAAAACACTCAAAACCTTTTACAAGTTCTTCTTCAGGCAGCCAGAGCAGTTTTGAATCAGTAGTCAGAACATTGATGTAGAGTATGCCGCATTTTGCGTTTGGATTCTGCACGCCGGTTCGGTAAGCGGCAAGTTGCTGCGCGTGATCGTCCCATGTCCTGATCGTATCAAGGTCCTTTTCCGTGGTCTTGATGTCGAGGATAATTTCCGGGTCTTGAAGGTCAATTTTCCCGCCGTACCCCATCAGAGAGGCGAAAGGCTTTTCGCATATCCAGTTCCGGGCTCCGCATTTTTTCGTTATTTCCATTCTCGCAGAGATAACGAAAGGGTCCGCTTCCGGGGGAGATACTTTCCCTTCAAAACTGTCCTGCACCCAAGCATGGATGATCTTTCCTTTTTCTGCGGCTTTTCCGGCCTGCTCTTTGGCGTCTGCTTTTATCCGGGCAAAGAAGCTCAGATCACCTTCGCCCTCTGGCCGGGGCAGAGTAAGCGCGGATAAGATCGCCTGATCTATCATCCAGTTCACAAGGCCAAAACGCGCCTGCGTGGCGATGATCGTGGTGACACCGGGGAACCAGCCTTCTTTCCTCGCCTCTCTTAATGTCGTCGGCTTTTCTTCGCCTTTTTTGTTTAGGTAAGTATAAGCCGGTTCTCCATTTGGCTTATACCAATGCCCCGCTTCCGATGTTTGAACAGTTTTCTTTTCTTCAGTCATTTTGTTTCTCCTTTTTATTTCGAAATTGTTTTCATGATGGAATCGAACTTCGCCCTATCCATCAGTAGCTCGCAGATTTCTTTGTATTTGGCCTTCGTAATGTCCTTTGAATGCTCAAATCCGTAGAAGTGCATGAGGAACATTTTAAGGCTCTCCGTGGGGATTTTAGCCCCCTGAGAGATTGCATACATCCGCTTCCCCTGATCTTCAGAAATCTTGTCTCCCGGAGGAGCCGATGCGCCCGGGCTCATAGGAACGTCCGGCTCTTTGTTTGCCGGCGCTTTTTTATCCGGCTTCTTTTTTTCTTCATCCTTTTCGTATTTCGACCCGTCAAATTTCCCGGCATAAATATCCGCTGCCACGCCCAGCATCTTCAAAGCGACTGAAAGTGCATCCGTGGTGGCCATCTTATAGGCTTCGTCGTTTGAGTGAAGGCCGCTTTTCTCACTTTCAACCAACATAGACCCGCCTATCCCGGGGATTGGCGCTGACCATTCGCCACAATCTTCTCTTATATAAACGCTGATCTGAGCAAAGGCAAAAACTTCCCCTGCCGGAGCTGGCTCAGTCCAGAGCTTATCAATGGTATATTTCCAGCCACGGCCACACACTCCGAAAACTTCCGTCATGGCCTGATACCGCCATTGAGGATTGATGTCCGTTTTCCCGGCAAGCCTTCCCCCGGCAATTTTTTTCAATGCTGAAATTGGTGGTTGTTTAAGCTTGTTCCAAGTTTCCATGCGCTCCATTATATTGCCTCCTTTGTTAAATTGATTTGCGGCAGCCTTTTAACGGCTATTCCCCGCCTTCTTTTTAAAATTTGCTATCTTCCCATCCCCTCCGATCTTGTTTGGATGCTTGCCAAGCCGGAAGGGGTAGAGAAAACAGGTTTCGGTTTCGCATTCTGAAACCATACTGGACTTCCCGCCCTGACACTCCACGCAGTTTTTCCGTATGGCCGATAGAGTGCCTTTGCCCTTTAGCCGGTATTTTAAGAGCGCGCAGGGCTTTTTGGTAACAATAACGTGTTCGCCGCCGCAGTTCTCAATTACCTTTTTTAAGTGGCTGTTCACGCACTCTTGGCAAAATGCTCTTATGGCTTCCCCGGTGGTCATTGTTTTTCCTTATGTAAGGAATTTCTAATTTGCTTTCCGGCAAAAAGAATATACTCATAATATTCCGAGATTTCTACCTCCGTATAGCCGTTAGCTTTGCCAATTATTTTGTAGTTTGCTTCCCATTCTTTCAGAGAATGATTTTCGCAACCGATTTTTATATTCTCTCCGATAACGGTCAGTGTGTGCTTTGTGCCTTGTATCAACAGGGGAGGTTTTACGACCTGAGTATCGCCAGAGACCTGAGCATTGCCATAGACCCAAGCATCGCCAGAGACCCAAGCATTGCCAGAGACCCAAGCATTGCCAGAGACCCGAGCATCGCCATAGACCCGAGCATTGCCAGAGACCTGAGCATCGCCAGAGACCCGAGCATCGCCAGAGACCCGAGCATCGCCATAGACCCGAGCATTGCCATAGACCCGAGCATCGCCAGAGACCTGAGCATCGCCAGAGACCCAAGCATTGCCAAAGACCCAAGCATTGCCAGAGACCTGAGCATCGCCAGAGACC
>Ga0187890_10003510_pt1 | contig 10811 bp, 7 predicted proteins | sample June2016WEW_21_1_FD_133005 | JGI IMG/M metagenome (GOLD analysis project Ga0187890, IMG submission 133005) | Peatland microbial communities from SPRUCE experiment site at the Marcell Experimental Forest, Minnesota, USA - June2016WEW_21_10 | ecosystem: Environmental > Terrestrial > Soil >...
ATCTCTTCCAGGCTGAGGAAGGGGAGTCTGTATTCGCGCCGGGCTTGCCAGAGGGTAAAGCCGTTCCAGAAAAATTTGCGCAGCAAATTAGTCATGGCGCGATCTTCTTCCGATCTTGACTATCCTCAGAACCTGTTTCGCATGGAAGTTATCGAGCTATATCCAGCCTGCCACTATATCATGAGACACAGGCACATCTATCAAAATCCTCTCAGGGAAGCCGAGCGGCCGCGCGATCCGGGAGAGAATAAATATCAAATACATCCAGACCCAACTCGGCCATGCAAGCCTCATGGTGACCTTAAACGTTTATGCTCACCTGATGGAACCCCGCAATCAAGATGCGGCTTACCGTCTCGAGGATACGATCTTCGGCGATGGGTACGTTTTGGGCGTAAAAAGCAGCAAGGGGTCAACTCACCCTGAGCTAACCCCTTGATTTTGCTGATAGGCGGGAGAGGATTTGAACCTCCGACTTCCACCGTGTGAGGATGGCACTCTCACCGCTGAGTTACCCGCCCGTAGGCCCCGCAACAGCAAAGCGGGATTGCTTTTAATTGCCGCTCTTTATATCTGATAGCTTTGCCAAACGCAATACAAAACAGGGCTTTAGCCTTGCGGACGAACGCCGATCAGGAAGGCTCCTGCTTGCCGGGCGACGCCGTCTTGCGCAGTTGCTCGATCTTTACTCGTTCATAATCTTCTCTTGCCTTTTGATCTTTAAAATCCATTTTGAGTATAGCTTCGAGTTTCCTGGAAGCCTCGGCATAATTTCCGGACTCCTCGTAGAGGTATGCTGCGAGCCTGTAGTATTTTTTCTCCTTTGGCTGAAGCCGAATCAAGACCTCGAGTTCATGCAGGGCCGACTTCTTGTCTCCAAGTTTGGTGGCCGCCTGAAGAAGATATTTGTGCACGCTGCCGGAATCCGGGTTCTGCTCGGCTATCCCGTGGAAGTAGGCTTGCATGCCTTTATAGTCCTTCCTGTCTTCATAATATTTGTACACCGAGTCCATATTGCCAGGATTCTGGGGATCGAGCTTCACAAGTTCCTGGCGAACCTGGATCTCGCCTTTATCGTTTCTGAGCTTTTGAAAGATAATGAGAAGCTCTTTCCTGGATTCAACATCGCGGGGGTCCATGGAAGCAATTGTCTGCAAATGAGACTGCGCCCTGTCATATTTTTTCTGATCGATGTAAAGCATTGCGGCATTGAACAGATATTTGCGGTTATTGGGTTCGATTTGGAGGAGTTTTTCGTAGTTGGCGGTTTGTCCGGTCTTATCGTTCAGTTTCTCAAGGATGGGAATAAGGCTGATAAGGACTTCCTTGTTGCGGGGGTTTTTCTGGACCATTGATTCGTAAATGGCTTTGGCCTGGGCCTGATTTCCTTTCTTTTCGTAGAGATCGGCAAGCAGGGTCCAAGTCTTCGCATCATTTGAATTCTTGCGCAGGTATTTTTCAAATTCTGCGACAGCCTCATCCGTTTTGCCCTCCCGCAACAGTGTGACCGCCAGGTTATACTGTACATTGGAGTCCATTACCCCCGCCTTCTCGGCCCTCTCCCTTGCTGATGCCGCCTTTTGCCAGTCTTTTTGCTCGCCGGCCAGTTGAGCGATTTCGACCAGCACCTGGGAACGGAAGGAATGCGGGATTTCGCGCTCATATTTTTCGAGAAACTTCTCAGCCTGATCGCTCGTCTTTTTTTGTTTCAAATAGGTTAGGAATTCGCTGAACATCTGCTGTTCTTCGGTCAGCTTCAGGAGATCGAGGTAGACGGCGAGCGCATCGTCTGTTTTGTTCATTATCTGATAGGCGAGAAGAAGCTTTTCGGAGATATTCCTGGATTTTCCCGATTTGTCTATTTCTTCGTAGAGCAGCGCCGCATCGTGATAGCGCTTGATGTCAAAATAGAGCCCGGCAAGTTGTGTCTTAAGCAATATGTTGGAGCTGTTGTCGTGGAGCGCCTTTTCCAGGTAAGCGATTCTTTTGTCAAGATCGGCGCTGGTGTTCGCTCTGTGGAGCCAGTCTTTGTAATCGAGCTGGACAAGGAAGGAGACCTTGCCGATCGGCCGGTTCCAGAGCAATACCCTTAACTCGACGAGTTTTGGAGTTTCGAAGGATTCCTGGGGGAAGAGATCTCTTATAATCACGCCGGGTTTCTTGCCGACCTGTTTCACGTCCACATCTGAAGAGACCACCCTGGTCCCCCATGAGAGCCAGCCGTCGGTTCTGATACGGACGAGCTGCAGAGAATCCCTTGGATTCACAATAACCTGGGAGTCGGGAAGCAGGAGCAGTTCCTGGCTGTTGTGCTGAAAATGAAGAGCGATGAGTTTCGTTGGAAAGATCGTGAGTGAGGAAACGCTGCCGTCCCTGGTCATGAAAAAAGTGAAAGCGGCGCCTAATGCGAAGACAAGGGCAAAAATGACAAAGATCAGGAGGCGGTGCGACGATCGTGGTTTTTTTTCTTTTCGCCCTCCACCCTGGTAGAAGGAACCGGGAGATCCATAAGGATAACCGCGCTTTGAATTCATCTCCGGCATCACTCCCTGTAGAGACCGGCATCCTCGTAGATTTTCCGGATTTCGTCAAGTCTGAGCAGCCGGTGCCGGCCCGGACTTAACCTGCCAAGGCGCACCGGTCCGTAAGCAATGCGCCTGATCCTCAAGACCTGGTGTCCGACCGCCAGGCCCATGCGTTTGATCTGGCGGTTCCAACCCTGGTGCAGGGTAATCCTCAACCAGGCGGCATTGGGCAGTTCCCGAATGATTTCAACTTCGGCCGGGGCCGTTACGCCTTCCTCAATCCGGACACCGAACCGGAGTTGTTCTATCGCTTTTTTGTCAGGATGTCCCTTTATTTTTACATCATATACCTTAGATATTCCATACCGGGGATGAAGGAGGCGATTGGCAAGTTCTCCATCATTGGTGAGCAGAAGAAGTCCTTCCGCGTCGTAGTCGAGCCTGCCCACGGGAAAAATCCGTGCTCCAAAGTCGGGAAGAAAATCGAGGACAGTCCTGCGGCCCTGGGGATCGGATGCGGTGGTTACGCAGCCTCGGGGCTTATAGAAGGCGAGAAGAACGATCTGTGTGCGGAAAGTGACGGACTTGCCGTCCAGGCGAACGCGGTCTTTCACAGGATCGACGCTGAGGCCGACTTCGGCCTTCCGGCCGTTCACTTCCACCCGGCCCTGCCTGATCAGTTCTTCGGCGGCGCGTCTTGAGCCGACTCCAGCCTGTGCGAGAAATTTTTGAAGCCGCATTAAACCCAACGAATTCCTCAATCAGGCTGAAGGGGTTTAGGCTGAAGGGGGTTAGGCTGAAGGGGTTTAGGCTGAAGGGGTTTAGGCTGAAGGGTGTTAGGCTGAAGGGTGTTAGGCTGAAGGGTGTTAGGCTGAAGGGTGTTAGTATTTCGAAGAGACCTAATTAACGAGTTTAGAACCTTCTCGGCCTCAATAATTTTTGATTCACACTCGGAAGTCTCAATATCAGTACAATAATTAAGCCGCTTGGCGAGGCCGAACTGATAATGCAGTTCTCTCAGGGAGCCAAACGCAATTTCGAGAAAACGAAGGTATTCGGTCTGACTTTCACGCGCACACCCTTCGACAATGTTCGATGGGACAGAAACCGCTGCTCTTCTCATTTGCGAAGTCAATCCGTATAGCTCGTCCCGGGGGAATCCGGACGTGAGCATATAAACCAAAACTGCGACATCGTCTGCCAGTTTAAACGCATGGAGCTTGACATGATCTCGCATCATTAACCCCTTCAGTCTAGACCCCTTCAGTCTAGACCCCTTCAGCCTAAACCCCTTCAGCCTAAACCCCTTCAGTCTAGACCCCTTCAGCCTAAACCCCTTCAGCCTAAACCCATCGATCTTAGATGCCTATGGCCCGGCGGACCAGTTCCATAGTGATAATCGACTCACGCCTTGCTCTGGCGGCGCCATCGGCTATGATTTGCTTAACCTTATCGATTTCGCCCTCCAGCTTAAGGCGCCTTTCGCGTATCGGCGCAAGCCGGGAAATGACATTGCCAATGAGAATCCTCTTGCACTCGACGCAGCCGATGCCGGCCGTGCGGCATCCATGGGCAATTTGCTCAACCTGGGCAGGCGAAGAATAGAGCTTGTGATATGCGAAAACAGGGGAAATCTCCGGGTCGCCCGGGTCATTGCGCCTGATCCTCTGGGGATCGGTCATCATTTTCGATATCTTTTCCGAGATCACTTTCTCGGACTCCGTGATGAATATGCAATTTCCGTAGCTCTTGCTCATCTTCCTTCCGTCGAGGCCCGGGAGCACCGGCGAATCGGTGAGCAACCCGTCGGGAATGGGGAATATCTCGCTTTTGTACATGAAATTGAACCTGCGCGCGATTTCCCTGGTCAGCTCGATGTGAGGAAGCTGGTCTTTGCCGACGGGAACTCCGTTTGCGCGGTATATGATAATGTCGGCAGCCTGAAGCACCGGATAGCCAAGAAAGCCATAGGTAGAGAGATCTTTGTAATCGAGTTGCTGCTGTTGTTCCTTATAGGTGGGATTGCGCTCGAGCCAGGGCAGGGGCGTTATCATCCCAAGCAGAAGATAGAGTTCCGCATGCTCTTTTATGTCCGACTGGATGAACATCGTACAGAGTTTCGGGTCAAGCCCGGCGCTTAACCAGTCCAGGAACATATCCCAGGTGTTTTCGCGGATTGCTTCCGGAGAGGCGTAGTCGGTGGTAAGAGCGTGCCAGTCGGCAACAAAAAAATAACAATCGTACTGATTCTGAAGTTGAACCCAGTTTTCCAGGGCGCCGTGAAGATTGCCCAGATGAAGGCGCCCGGTTGGGCGCATGCCGCTTAATATTCTTTGCCTTTCCGCCATAACAGGCCCTGTCTCCTTCGATCGAATTCGTTTTTACATCAAGATTCGCCAGAATATGTATATAACCGGACTCACCACATAACTCCATATTCCCGAAGCGATCAACAGCAGCACAATGAGCATTCCGTATCTTTCCATCCGCTCCATTGAAATTGCGATGTTCATGGGGGCCAGTCCCACAACGATCCTGCCGCCATCGAGCGGAAGAATCGGAAGAAGATTTATCACCATCAGCACCAGGTTGAACAGGACTGAGTAATTCGCCATCATGTGAATCGGCGTGATTATCCTGTCAGATATGCCCACAGGGCCCGTAACGCCGCCAAATGTCAGATGAAAAACAATTGAACTCAGAACGGCAAGCACAAAATTGCTAAAGGGACCGGAGAACGCAACCAGCGCCATGTCCCTGCGGCCGCCCCGCAAATTTGCAAAATTGACGGGCACGGGTTTGGCCCAGCCGAAAAGAAAGTGCGAACCGGTGAGCAGGAGAATTCCCGGAACGATAATCGTGCCTATGGGGTCGATATGCGAAATCGGATTAAGGGTGATTCGCCCCAGTATCCTGGCGGTAGGGTCCCCGAGTTTTTCGGCAACCCAGCCATGAGAAACTTCGTGGAGAATAATAGCAAACAGCAGCGGTACTATGGAAAGGACGATTTTCGGAACGTCATGCATGAAAGCCCGGGACCTCCTCGTTTGGTTCGCGCTCAGAGCGCGGATATATCAGTATTTGACTTTTTCCTCCAGCCCAATTCGAAATCCTTTGCAGGTCCCGATGATGAAAGCCCCGCTTTGGTTCAGCAAAAGTTCTTCCAATCAGCCGACCGAGCCTGTTCGGAGAAGAATTCCGGCCGGCTTGACACCAGGAAACGAAACTCCTCGGAACGATTGCCAACTTGCTTATTGATCCTGGCATCCAGAAGCTCATCGAGCAACTGCCGGTAGATTGGGCCGGGGGGAATTCCCATGGCCTTCAGATCTTTTCCCTTAAGTTCGGTCTGGGTGTTTCTATACCGGTGAAAATAATGGCTGACTGCCTTTCGCGCCGATTCCCTGTCGGCTTTGCCCATCACGAAAAGCAGTTCCTCGGGCCTGAACGGTAGAAGAGCGCGGTAAACTTCACTGGGTTTTCGGCTGGACACATCCGGGAAAAAGGATTTAAGGAGCTTGCCGACGTTTTCAAGTGTCCAAAGCAGCCGATCACGCTGGCTTTCCGTTAAAAGAAGCCTGTCGCACGCGACTTTCACATCCTGCATGGCAAGGTTTGAGAAAAGCCCCAGGAGATATACCCACCAACGCTCCAGGGGTTCGTCCAGAAAACTCAGCCGGTACCAGGAAATGACCTCCCGTAGCCTGCCGAAAAGCTCCTCCATTTTCCTGTCGAAGTTAATTGCGCCGGCCAAAGCAGGCATCGCGCCGAATTCAGCCATTCTGCGAAGTGCGGGAACGGGGTCCTCCTCTTCGAGAATGAGCTTGATCTCGTGAAGAAAACGATGACCCCCCAGTTTTTGAATCAGGCCCATATGCACGGCGTTTCGAATCAGTGAGGAGGTCTGCTTTCCAATCCTGAAACCGAAGCGCTGTTCAAAACGAATGGCCCGCAGAATTCGTGTGGGGTCTTCGATAAAACTCAGGTTGTGCAGGACCCTGATTATTTTCTCCTTGATATCCCGCTGCCCGCTGAAAAAATCGATCAGTTGGCCGAACTCGGACGGGTTAAGCGCAACGGCCAGAGTGTTTATCGTAAAATCCCTCCGGTAGAGATCCATCTTGAGAGAGCTGAACTCGACAATCGGCAGGGCGGCCGGGTGCTGATAATACTCGAACCTTGCCGAAGCTATATCCACGGTCTGCCCGTCGGGAAAAACAAGCATGGCGGTGTTGAATTTTTTGTGCAGCTTGGCCTTTATCGCATGCCGGTCGGCAAAAGCCCTGGCAAATTCTATGGCATCCCCCTCCAAAACGATGTCTATGTCGAAATTGGTGCGGCGCAGGAGCAGGTCGCGCACGAAGCCGCCCACCGCATATGCCCGGAAGCCCAGGCTTTCGGCCAGCACGCCGAATTCCCTGAGCATTTGAATGATATTTTTCGGAAGCTGTTCCGAGAGGGAGGACTGGATGTTTTTTCGCTTCGGCCAGTGCTCGAGAGAAGTCTCATCATAGGGCCTGCCGTCGTCGTTATGTTCGTCGAGCATGAAATCGAGCAGGTCGCGGCGAGTGATCACCCCCAGCACTTTGCCTTTTTCGACGACAGGCAGAATGCGCTGATGCCGTTCAACCAGGTGGGTCTGAATTTCAAGGAGGCCGGCGTTGGGCTCCACAGATGCGATGTCCGTATTCATGAACTCGGCCACAGTCTGTTGCGTGAGGCCGTGGAAAAGCGCTTTTTCAAGCACCTGGCGCGTGATCAGCCCGGTGAGCACCCCGTCCTCCAGTACAGGCATAGCGTTTATGTTGTAGCGCACCATAGTGAGTTCTGCTTCCCCGATTTCCACGTCGGGTCCAGTATGGACCGCCGGGCTGGTCATGAGCGTTTCGGCCGTGGGATAGGGATGAATGTGGTCCCGAAGGACCTCGAGCAGCTTTGCTTCAGTCTGAACCAGGGTGAGGTCCTTAATACTGGCGGAAGCAGCGGTTGCGTGCCCCCCGCCCGCAAACAGGGAAGCGATCGCGCCAACGTTTACCTCCGGGATACGGCTTCTGGCAACGAGGTAGACACGGTCATCCATGCGGGCCAGGGCGAATACCACGTCCAGGTTCTCGATATCGCGCAGCTTATGAACCAGCACGGCAAAATCGCCAACATATCTGTCGACGGAAACAGTGGTGATACACACCTCCACCCCATGGAAATTATATTTTCTTGCGGAAAGAATCAGTTCATTGAGCAGGTTGATCTGTTCGGCCGTAAGTTCCTGCGTAATGATGTCCGATACCACGTTCAAATCGGCCCCGCACCTGAGCAGAAAAGCAGCGGCCTCAAAATCTTCCGGAGTCGTGTTGTTGAAGGTGAACGATCCGGTGTCCTCGAACAGACCCAGGCTCATGATGGTGGCCTCCTCGGCTGTAACCTCCATGCCTCGCTCCATAAACAACCGGGAGAAAAGAGTCACCGTGGAACCAAAGTTCTTCACAATGGACAGATTTGCCCTGACATCATCCTCAGCGTCGGGATGATGATCATAGACATGCACCTCAAGGCCCGGTTTATTCAGGATATCGACAAACTTGCCAATTCGGGAAGACTGCCTCGTGTCGACAAGGATGAGCCGTGTAACCTTTTCCACGTCGATGTCGCGAAGCCGCTTGAAACCGTAAATGTAAACGGTCGACCTTATGAAGTACTCGCGCAGCGTGCGTTCCTGCGAACCGGGAAATACCAGCAGGGCGCCGGGATAGAGCTTCCTGGCCGCAATCATCGATCCCATTGCGTCGAAGTCTGCGTTTGTATGGGTGGTTATGACTTCCATCACTAATCCTCGCGTAGCGATAGAACCAAGAGGAGTAATTTTTAACTGCTCACTCTTCACGGCCGTGGGTGGTATTTCCTGTGTATTTCTTTTAGCCGCTCTCTGGCGACGTGAGTGTATATCTGAGTCGTAGCTATATCCGCATGCCCGAGCATTACCTGGAGCGAGCGCAGATCGGCCCCGTTTTCCAGAAGGTGCGTCGCAAACGAATGCCTGAGCATGTGCGGGGTGATGTTTATGGTAATGCCCGCTTTTCGAGCCCTGGTTTTAATTATCTTCCAGATGCCCTGCCTCGATATGCTCTCGCCCCTGGCGTTGATAAAAACCTGGGGGATAAAACCCTTCTTCAATAATTTAAGGCGTCCGTTTTCCAGATAGGTCTTGAGGCACTCGGCGGCAAGCTCACCCATCGGAACAAGGCGCTCTTTTTCGCCCTTTCCCCGCACCGTCAGATAACCCGGCTGGAGGACGACCTGCCCCAACTGCAGCTCGGCCAGCTCGCTCACCCTGAGGCCGCAGGCGTACAGCAGCTCGAACATGGCCCTGTCCCTCTGCCCAAGTAGTTTGGCCGAATCGGGTTGCGCCAGCAAAGACTCGATTTGGGCGGAAGTAAGCGCCTTGGGCAACTGCGGACCCAGTTTCGGGAAATGGATCAATAAAGCAGGATTGCCCTCAATCAGGCCCCCTTTCTCCAAGAACCTGAAAAATGTCCGTAAAGCGGCCAGCCTCCGGGCGCGTGAACGCGGCGAAAATAATGGTCCCAACTGTTGAATATAGCCGCTTATGCTGCCGATGGAAACTTCTCGCCAAAGGGAAATGCCCGATTCTCTTAAATAATCTTGGAAATGCCTCAGATCGCTCGAATACGCGGCAATGGTGTTCACGCTCAGTCCGCGTTCGACCGCCAGGTTGTTCATAAAAAGATCGATTTGGCTATCCATTTGCGCCCTCGGGTATAAATCTCTTTGGCTCAGTCAAATTCAGGAGTTGAGGTTGATCGACTCATGAGGGCCCTCCCCGGAAAGCAATCCCCTTAACGCCGTCTTCGCGGGCAAGTTCTGGAAATACTTTCAACTCCTGTGCAAGTAAAGAGAAAACTTGAACTGAAGAAGCCGGGTGCAACTCCATTCGAGTGGATACGATCCTGCCGGGCAGGGGGATTGATAATGAAAAAGGATGGAAATCTTGACAGGAAAACGGACTACTTCGCCCTGTTTTTTGAAAGCTGCGTCGTATAAGTCTGAAAGTGGTAGTCCACCAGAAAAGAGGTCTGGACGCTGTCTGCGGTTCGCCGTGTCGATATGAGGTCAATATTGTGCGTCTTGCCGGTTTCATCGGCAAACGAGATTCGGGCGCCGTCGGGAAACCCGCCCTCGCGGAACCATACATCCGGTGGAAGGAGCCAGGTTTGCCCGAAGCGCTCTTCGAACTTGATGAAATCGAGGGCGTCCCTCGGAAATTGCACGTACATACAAAGCTCCTCGTCTGTGGCGGGCCGCTGAAGGTGCGATTCGAGTTGAACACGCCTGGCCTTGAGGTCCTCGTCCGCAAGTTCCTGCAGTCCGGCCTCGTCGGCGAGGATTTGCTGCCATCTCTTTCCATCCGTTCTTCCGCTCTCGAGCACCTTCTGGAAAATCCACTCGTGCGGATCATAGAAAGGAAACGGGCCGTAGCGTCTGAGGAGCAGCCTTTTGAGGTCGTCTGAGGGCTTTTCGTAGCGGCCGTTCAGCACGTTGCTCAGAGCGGTTGACCACAGGATCTGGCTGCCGGGAGTTACTACCCAGATGTTTCCGAGTTCCTTGCGCACTTCGATGAGTTCGCTGAAAACCTCGTGGGAGCGTTCGATCAGCCCAGCCTTCTCGGCCTGCTCCAGGGCAAGGCTGAGGGCGCCGCCCGGGAGCTTGTGCCTTTTGACTGTCGGGTCGAATCCTTGAAACGGGCTTGTGAATTTCTCATAGAGTCGCCGCTCTCGCCGCAAAATATCGGAGGCATCCAGAACAGGCGCGATGCTAAGGCCAGGGGTTTTGAACCCGTACTCGTGGAGGTTCTGAATGAGGCTGAGCGCCGGGGCCTGGCTGTAAATGCCGCCGTAGCCGTGATCGGCAACCTCGACCACCTTCACGCCTTCCTGGACCGCCGCCATAAGGCGGGCGAGGTCGTTGCCGTCCGTATTGTGGCCGTGGTAGGCGATGAGAAGGTCCGGAAACCTTTCTCGAATGGCGCGCACAAGCTGCGCGATACGCGCGGGCGAACCAAGGGCGGAATGGTTCTTGATGCACAGGATAATATTTTCGCCAAGAAGAGACAGGACCTCTTCGGCCTTCTGAACATAGAAATCATCCGTATGCCCGACCCCTGTGCTGAAACAAAGACAGGGCATAAGGACCTTGCCGGCCTCCTTGACTGCGTTTGCCGCGACGACAAGGTTCGGGATGTGGTTCAAAAAATCGTACATCCTCCAGATG
>Ga0187890_10003513_pt1 | contig 10799 bp, 11 predicted proteins | sample June2016WEW_21_1_FD_133005 | JGI IMG/M metagenome (GOLD analysis project Ga0187890, IMG submission 133005) | Peatland microbial communities from SPRUCE experiment site at the Marcell Experimental Forest, Minnesota, USA - June2016WEW_21_10 | ecosystem: Environmental > Terrestrial > Soil >...
ACACGTTCCTGGAACGCGTCGTAGACGGGGCGCTGGGCGCGCTCGGCGCGTGGCGCGAGGCCGCGCGCGACGAGGTGCCGGCGGGCGGCTGAGGCCGCGTCGCCGATGCGCTCGCCCCGCGCGGCGCTCGCCCCGCGCGGAGCTCGCGAGGCCAGCGGGCGATGCCGGCGAACGGCGGCGCGCGAGGCTATCCGGCGAGGGCCTGCGCGAAGGACAGCGTCTGCTCGGCCAGGCGCGCGCGGCCGGCGGCGTCGTCCATGCGCGTGTCGGTCTGCAGGGTGGTCAGGCGCGCGACGTCTTCGTCGGCGACGATCCCGTCGAGCAGCTCGCCGTAGAAGTCGGCCACGCCGTCTGCGTCGCAGTCGAGCGCGCCGAAGGCCATGAACGACGCGGTGGGTCCCTTCAGCACCTGACCGCCGACGATCGGGCTGACGGCGACGACGGGCGCGGAAGCGGCGAGCAGCGCCTCGTGGATGCCGGGCACGGCGAGGATCGGCGCGATCGAGGCGAGCGGGTTGGACGGACCGATCACGATCGCGCTCGCGCCGGCGATCGCCGCGAGCGCCTGCTCGCTGGGCTTCGCCTGCTCAGCGCCGCGGTACTCCAGTCCCTCGATCATCCCGGCGGCGCGCTCGCGGATCATGAACTCCTGGAAGGAGCACCAGCCGGCGGAGCCGGTGCGCACCCACGTGCGCACGGGGTCGTCGCTCATCGGCAGCACCCGCGAGCGAACGCCGATGGCGTCGTTCAGACGCGCGAGCGCCGCCGTGGGAGACAGGCCCTCGGCGAGCATGCGCGCGCGCTGCAGGCACCACGCGAGGTCGCGGTCGCCGAGGTTGAACCAGACCTCGACGCCGAGATCGCGCAGGGCGTCCATCACCGCGAACGTGTCGTCGCGCAGGCCCCAGCCGCGCTCGTCGATCGTGTCGGCCAGCCAGAAGGACACGAGGTCGGGGTCGGGCGAGACGTGCGCGCCGTAGATCTCGACGTCGTCGCCGGTGTTGACGATCGCGGCGAGACGCTCGGGGCCGGCGACTTCGGCGAGCCCGCGCGCGAGCTTGGCGCCACCGGTGCCACCGGTGAGGATCACGATGTCGGGCTCGCTCACTGCCATAGGTGCTCGGGCAGGCTTGTCAGGTGGATGCCCGCGTGCACCTTGTAGCGAGCGTTGACCGAGATCAGCAGCGCGGTGAGCGCCTCGGTGGTGCGCGCCATCTCGAGCCTGCCGCAGTCCACGCAGCGCAGGCCGTCGACCCGCTCGATCAGCTCAGCCGCCCGGCGCTTGTCCGCGCGCGAGTCGCCGCACACGAGCACGTCCTGCGCGAGCGGGTGCTCGAGGTCGCTGAGCGAAGCGGCGCTGACGGTGTGCAGGGCGGAGACCACGTGCACGCCGTCGGGCACCATCTCCAGTGCCTGCTGCGCGGCGGAGCCCTGCCACACGCCGAGCATGCGCGTGGCCTTGCCGCTGACGGCTGCCGCCAGCGGCACGGTGGCGTCGATCAGCAGCTGCCCGGGGGCAAGCGCGCCCTTCAGGTTGGTGAGGGTCTCGGACTGGTTGCGGAAGGGCACGCTCAGGATCACGACGCCGGCGGCGCCAGCCGCGCGCACCGCCTCGGCGTTGTCGTGCGCCGAGAACGATCCGTCGGGCACGATCTCGAGCGCGCGCTCGGCGGTCTCGACGGCGCGGACGGCGTCGCGTGAGCCGATCGCGATCGGCACGCCCGCGCGCGCGAGGCGCAGCGCGAGGCCGAAGCCGAGCGCCCCGGAGGCGCCGATGACCGCGACAGGATCGGGGCTGGACGGTGGCACGGCGGCCGAGTATAGGCTTCGGAGCATGATGCTCGAGCGAGGCACAGCGCCGTGAGCGAGCTGCCGCGGGCGGTGAGCATCAGGGAGGTGGGCCCGCGCGACGGCTTTCAGAACGAGCCGGAGGTGATCCCCACCGAGCGCAAGGTCGAGCTGATCGACGCGCTCGCACGCACGGGCTTGAGGCGGCTGGAGGTGACGAGCTTCGTGCGCCCGGACGTGATCCCGCAGCTGGCCGACGCCGCGGAGGTGCTGGCGCGGATCGACGTGCCGCGGGAGGTGAGCGTGTCGGTGCTGATCCCCAACGAGCGCGGGCTGGAGCTCGCGCTCGAGCTGCGCGAGCGCGCCGGCGGCGGGCGCGCGGCGTTCGACGAGATCAACGTGTTCATGTCCGCGTCGGAGACCCACAACCGCAAGAACGTCAACCGCTCGATCGCCGAGTCGCTGGCCGGCCTGGAGGCCGTCCTCACTCGCGCGCGCGCGGCGGGCTTGCGCTGCGAGGGCGTGATCTCGACGTCGTTCGGCTGCCCGTACGAGGGCCACGTGCCACCCGAGCGGGTGCTGGAGATCGCCGCGCGCCTGCGCGACGCGGGCGCTCAGGAGATCGGCTTCGGCGACACCACCGGCATGGCCAACCCGCGCCAGGTGGGGGAGTTCTTCGTGCTCGCACAGGACTGGCTGGGGGAGGGCGTGGAGCTGACGGCGCACTTCCACAACACGCGCGGCCAGGGTCTCGCCAACGTGCTCGCCGCGCTGGAGGCGGGCGTTGAGAGCTTCGAGTCGAGCTTCGGCGAGCTCGGCGGCTGCCCGGTGCCGGCGGGCGCCACCGGCAACATCGCCAGCGAGGACCTCGTGTCGATGCTGCACGAGATGGGCATCGAGACCGGCATCGACCTCGACGCGCTGCTCGCGTGCGCACGGCGCGTGCAGGAGATCCTCGGGCGTCCGCTGGGCAGCCACACGCTCGTGGCCGGGCCCGTCGACTGGCGGGCGTAGCCGGGGGCCAGGCCCCGCCGGCCGCCGGCCCAGCTTCTCGCCGGCGCCGCGATTGCGGTCTTAGCTCGCGACGCCAGCCGGCGTCTCGACCCCGGCGGTGGTCTCGGCTTGGGCGGTGGTCTCGGCTTGGGCGGCGGTCTCGGCTTCGCGCGCCTGCTCGCGCGCGGCGGCCACGCAGTACTCCTGCACGGACACCTCCATCTCGAGCGTCTGCGCGAGCGCCGGGCGGGCGGAGGCGTCGATCACGCGCTTGGCGCGGCCGACGGCGATGTGGGAGTTGGCGAGCAGCTCGTCCACGAGCGCCTGGGTGGCGTGCTCGAGCTCATCGGGCGCGACCACGCGGTTGACCAGGCCGATGCGCTCGGCCTCGGCGGCGTCGATCAGCCGCGCGGTCATGATCAGCTCCTTCGCTCGCCCGAGGCCCACGACGGCGGGCAGGCGCGTGGAGCCGCCGACGTCGGGGATGATCCCGAACTTGACCTCCGGCAGTCCCAAGCTCGCGTCGCTGGAGGCGATGCGCAGGTCGCAGCCGAGCGCCACCTCCAGCGCGCCGCCGACGCACGTGCGGTGGATCTGGCAGACGACCGGCTTGGCCATCTCTTCGCACAGGTTGGGGCAGTCGAGGAACACTTTGCGAAACGGGCGCAGCATGCCGGGCCGGCTGGCGGAGTCGGCGAGCTCGACGAGATCGACGCCCGCGGAGAAGACCTTGCCTTCGCCGCGCAGCACCACGCAGTGCACCGACGGCTCGGCGGCGGCCTCGCGCAGCGCCGCGCCGAGCGCAAGCAGCAGCTCCTGGTTCATCGCGTTGCGCTTCTCCGGGCGGTTGAGCACCACATGCCTGACGTGGTCGCGATCCTCGGTATAGACGATGCTCATGGCGTGCCTCCTGTCGATCCTGGGCTCGTCAGGGTATATGGACTCTCCTGCTAGCGTGCTCGGATGGTGATGCAGAGGCTGACGATCCGGGCTGAGCCAGAGCTCATCGAGCGCGCCAAGCGCCGCGCGCGCGATCACGGTGTTTCGGTGTCACAGGTTGTGTGTGAGGCGCTACGTCGCTATCTCGACACCACCGAAGAGCAGTAGATCTCGCGCACGCACGCGGCGGAGCCGGTAGGCGGAGCCCTTAAAGGTCTCTCTCAGCTCAGGTCCAGCACCGTCGTCGGTGCTTCGATCTCCTCGTCGTGGCCCTCGCGCGGGACGATCGCGGTGCCGACCGCGAAGAACTCGATCGTGTGGCTGCCCCAGCCGTGGCTCTTCTCCTGCAGCTGCACGCCCACGATCCCCTCGGCCTTGATCTCCTGCGCCTCTGACTGCATCCGCTCCATCGCCAGCTCGCGCGCGTCGTACAGCGCCTGCGTGAAGTTCGACAGCTCCACGTTGCGCCCCGTCTGCGCCATCGACTGCAGCATGCCGCGGTGCGCCACGTGGTACACGCAGCTGCCCATCACCATCCCCACCGGGCGGTGACCCGTGCGCAAGAGCGTCCAGAAGTCCTGGCCCGACAAATCGCTCGTGAACGGCCTGCCGTTGGGCGCGCGGTGCAGCACGCCGTCGCGGTGCTTGACCGCGGTGCCGATCGCGATGAACTCCGCCATGTCCTGGCCCCACTCGTAGCGCCCGATGTCCAGGCGCACGCCGACCACGCCGTCCGCGCCGAGCTGGTCGGCCTCCTCCTCCATGCGCGTCATCGCCAGCTGGCGCGCGCCGTACATCGCCTCCGAGAGCACCGTCATCTCCTGGCTTTTCTTCCAGCCCGACATCTGAATGCCGATGTGGTAGATCGAGCTGCCCACCACCAGGCCCAGCGGCTCGAAGCCCGCCTGCTTGACCAGCAGGAACTCGTTGACAGACAGGTCTGATGTGAACAGGCCCTGGCGGTTCTGCTCCAAGCGGGCGCGACCCGCCTCGGGGACGCCCTCAAGCGATGAGGGGTCGTATGCGGTCTCGCGCTCGTTCATGTCGTGCTCCTTCTCAGGTGAACAGGTCGATTGTTGGTTTGGGGGCCGGAATCGTGGCGTCCCCGTGCTGCTGGATCGCGGTGCCGACGGCGGTGAACGTCACCATCAGCCCTCTAAGCTCGCGCCCGCCGGCCAGGCCGCCGCCCAGGCCCATGCCGCCGCTGAGCGTGTGCGGTTGCACCGTGTGCCCGATCTTCACGCCCACGACGCCGGCGGCGCCAAGCGCGGAGGCCTGGCTGGTGACCTGCCCCATGACAGCCTCGCGCGCGCTGTACATCGCCTGGGTGAACTCGCGCAGCTCGAAGTTGCGCACGCCCATCGTCAGCGACCCGCCGCCCAGCATCCCGGCACCGGCCATGCCGCCGAACACGTAGCTGGTGAAGAACACCGAGCTCCACGCCACGATCCCCAGCGGCTCGAAGCCGCCTCGCACGAGCATCGCGTACTCCGCCACCGTCAGCTCCGTCAGCACCGGGTGCTTGGCATGCGCGCCCTCGCGCGAGACGGCGGTGCCGACCACCACGTGCTCGAGCGCGAACGTGCCGGTGTCCAGCTGGCTCTCGCCGGCGCGCGTCTGCACGCCCACGACCGCGTCCGCGCCGACGTGGCGCGCCTCCTCGCCGAGCCGCGCAAGCGCCCTGCCGCGCACCTCGTTGAGCGCCTGCGAAAGCGTGTCGAGCTCGATCAGGATGCCTCCGCCGCCATACCCGCCCGCGCCCCACGCGCCCTGGTAGCCCATCTGGTAGATCGAGCTGCCCATCACCTGCGACAGCGGCCTCAGGCCGAGCTGGTGGCACAGCGCGAAGCCGTTCACAGACAAGTCGGAGGTGAAGGATCCGCCCGTCGCGCCGTTCGGCCGCGATGCGCCGCGCAGCTCCCGCAGGCGCCGCTCCGCCGAGAGCGGGATGCCGCCGGCCTCGATCCGGGCGAGCGATTCCTGCTGCTCGCGCTCCCAGCCCTCCTGCCCCTGCCCGGGTCCCGGGTCGTTCATCAGCGCAGCAGCTCCTCGAGCGCCGCGCGCGCGTGCGCGCTGCGCTCCGCCTCCGCGCGCAGGTCCGCGGTCAGCGCTGCGATCCACTCGTCCGGGCTCAGCGGCTCGCGCTTGATCGAGATCCCGCCGACCTGGCGCTCGCGGAAGCCCTCCAGCCGTCCGCCCTCGATGCCGAGCAGGTAGGCGGCCGTCCCGAGCTCCACGCGCACGGCGCGCACGCGCTTCTCGCCGCGTCCGAGCAGCCCGCCGCCGCGTCGCTCGACACGCGCCTGGCCGGGCAGCGCCTGCTCGAGCTTGGCCGCGAGCACCTCCACCGAGATCGCCAGGTCGGTGCCGTCGCCGCGCAGGCCCGCCGCCGCCAGGTCGAAGGTCTCTTCATCGCTCACCTACTGCAGGGTACCCGCAGCTGGAGGGCCCGTCGCGCGCTCGTCCGCGGCAGGCCCTCCGTGCGCTCCGCGGGGTGTCAGTGCAGGAGGTCGAGCGTGTTGCTGGAGTCGTTGACGAAGTACACGCCCTGCCCGTACGGAGCCACCGTCAGCCCGAACAGGCCGCCGCCTCCCGCTTCGGTTTCAAACGGCTGGAACTCGGCGCCGAACGGCGTCGTCTCGACGATGTTGCCGTCGTTGGCGTTGGCCGTGAGGATGTCGCCGTTGGGCGCGATCGCGAGCCCCAGCGGGTTGTTCAGGTAGCCGCCCTTGGCGACCGTGATGCCGCCGCCCGCCAGCGGCGTCTGGCGGAACAGCGCGTTCGGAACGGCGGCGATGCGGTTGCCGAGCGTGTCGGCGACGTACAGCGTGCCGTCGTAGTCCAGGCCGTCGCCCGTCGGGCCGATCACCAGCGCGGCTTCGTCGGTGCGCTCGGGGAAGCCCGTCGCGATCACTCGCTCCGAGGTGACGACCGGCGCGTGGCCGAAGAAGCTGGCCAGCCCGATGCGCACGACCGTGCCGTTGTCCGTGGGGGTTTCCCCGGAGGCGACCGTTTCGTTCAGCACGTTCGTGACGAACAGCGCGCTGAACGGGCCGTCCGAGACTGCCGTCAGGTCCCACGGGCCGTTGATCGGCCCGCCGGCGATCGTCTTGACGACGTGGCCGCTGCTGTTGAGCACGATCAGGCAGCCCGCCTGGGCGGTCGCCGCTTTGCCGTTGGTCGTGGGCAGGCTGCCCACCACCACGTAGCCGCCCGGCAGGATCGCAAGCGCCGTCGTCAGGCCCACGCCGCCCGGGCACGGACCGGGGAGCGTGGCCGGGTTGATGGCGGCGAACAGGGAAAGGTGCCCGCCGGGAGACTCCTGCACGATCGTCGTGCCCGTTCCCTGGAGGTTTTCCGAGTTGTTGAAGTTGCTGATCAGGATGTCGCCGCGCACGAGCGAGCCGATGCTGCTGGGCACATTGGCGATCCCATACGGGTTCACGTCGCCGTTGCCCGGCACCGTGCTGCCCACCGCGGTGACCGTGCTGAACTGCCCGATGAACGGGTGGTCAAAGGCCAGCGCGGAGGCTGGCCAGAGGAGCGCGCTCACCAGCAGCGCGGCAAAGATCTGGAAACGATTGAACATGTCTGCCCTCCCAGGGCGATTGATGGTGTCACCGTGCAAGGACTCCGCCGGCGGCGTTAGCTTCCCCCTCGCTGCGAGCGCGGCCGGGCCGTAATAGGCTCTCGGCTCGTCGCGAGGGCGACGCGAGCGGCGGTGGACCGTCGTGGCGGTGGGTGAGCGCGGTCGCTCCCACAAACACATCAAGCGAGGGGTGCAATGGCGCAGCGGATCGAGAAGGTTGGAGTGCTTGGAGCGGGTCTCATGGGCCACGGCATCGCCCAGGTGGCGGCCGGCGCGGGCTATGAGGTGGTGTTGCGCGAGCTCGACGAGGCGACCCTGCAGAAGGGCCTCGGCAAGATCGAGAAGCAGCTCGCACGCGCGGTGGAGAAGGGCAAGTCCTCGCAGGAGGACGCCGACGCGCTGCGCGCGCGCATCAACGGGACCACTCACTACCGTGAGCTCGCCGGCTGCGACCTGGTGATCGAGGCGATCACCGAGAGCCTGCCGCTGAAGCTCGAGATGTGGCGCGAGGTTGACGAGATCGTCAAGCCCGAGGCCGTGTTCGCGACCAACACCTCATCGCTCGCCGTGATCGACCAGGCCGCCGTCACCGGCCGCCCCGGCCAGTTCGTCGGGCTGCACTACTTCAACCCCGCGCAGGTCATGAAGCTGGTCGAGGTCGTGCGCTGCGTGACCACCACCGACGACGCGTTCGAGACGGCGCTGGAGTTCGCGCGCTCGGAGGGCAAGCTCGCGATCCCCACCAAGGACAAGGCCGGCTTCATCGTCAACCGCCTGCTCGTCCCGTATATGCTCGACGCGATCCGCGCCTACGAAGAGGGCGTCGGCTCGGTCGGCGAGATCGACGAGGCGATGAAGGCCGGCGCCGGGCACCCGATGGGTCCGCTCACGCTCGCCGACTTCGTCGGCCTGGACACGCTCGGCTCGATCTGCGACGTGCTGTTCGACGAGTTCCGCGAGCGTCGCTTCGCCCGGCCGCCGACGCTGCGCAAGATGCTCAGCGCAGGCTGGTTCGGACGCAAGTCGGGGATCGGCTTCTACGACTACTCGGGGGAGGCGCCCGTCGAGAACCCGGGCATCTGACGGTGCGTGCCCGGTGGGCGGGATGGTGCGTGAGCGGTCGGCGCCGGCACGGGGCGCGACGCCCGCCGGGAAGCAACACCCGGCGGGCCGGCGCGATGCCCATCAGACGAATTTGCCGCCCGTGTCTTCTGCTTCCAGCACGCCGCTGTATTTCGCTTTCCCACTTCCCCCGCATACACCGCCGGTGCCGCTGTAGGGAAGGTTCGAGATGTCGAGGTCGAGCACCAGCAGGCCGCTTTTGGTGATCGAATAGGAGACCGCTTCCCCGGTTGCCCGTTCGAACACAAAGCTGCATCCTGCGCCTTCCGGTTCGATCGTCATGGTTTTCACGAGCTGCATCGCTCCATTCGCGTCGAACTCAAGGGCCGCGGGGGTCACGTGCGCGGCGGTGCCGAGCCCAGTGCATTCCGAATATTCGAGTTTGGGCACTTCCAGAACCGTGAAGTTGAGCGCGGTGAATTCGAGGGCCGCGGAGGCCTTCTTGCATTCGATGTTTCCCGCGGCCGTTTTGATCAGCTGCGCCGAGCTGGCGACCATTTTTCCTTTCCCGATTTTCGTGATCGTGAACCCTTGCGCCAACGAGCTCGCCGCAAGCGCAAGCGTTCCCACGAGCACGATCAGAGCGACGGTGGTCACGCGCAGTGCGCGCATCATCATGTCCTCCCTTCGTTTGGACTACATTCAGGAGTATGAGCGACCCCTCCCAGCTGCGTGTCGCCGATGCTGACCGCGAGCAGATGGTCGAGGAGCTGCGCGAGCACGCACTCGCCGGGCGGCTGTCCTCCGAGGAGATGGAGGAGCGCATCGGCAGTGCCTACCGGGCGACGACGCGCAGCGACCTCGACGCGTTGAGGGCCGACCTGCCGGTCAGCTCGACGTCCGTGGCGCTCGCGCTGCGCAAGCGCAAGGGGCAGCTCCGCCGGCGGCTCGTGCAGGAGGCTGGCGGCGGGCTCGGCATCTCGGCGGTGTGCGTCGGCGTGTGGCTGGCCAGCGGCGCGAGCGCCAGCTTCTGGCCCGCGTGGGTGATCGGCGCGACGCTGCTGCCCGTCATCCGCGACTCCTGGCGGCTGCTCGGGCCCGGATCCGACCTCGAGGTGGTCCACGCGCGGCTGCAAGCGCGCCACGAACGCCACCTCGCGCGCGGCAGGCGCGGCCGCCACCGGTATCGAGGGCTGCCGCGACCGTGAGCGCACTGAGCGACGCCACCGAGCGCGCGCTCGGTGGCGGGCCCGAGCGCCACCGGGAGAAGTCGCTGGAGCAGGGCAAGCTGCCCGTGCGCGAGCGCGTGGCGCTGCTGCTCGATGCGGACTCGTTCGCCGAGGAGGCGCTGCTGGCCAACTGGCAGGAGGATGGCCTCGGCGCCGATGGCGTGGTCACGGGCGTGGGGGAGATCGACGGGCGGGCAATCGCGTTGATGGCCAACGATCCGACCGTCAAGGCCGGCTCGTGGGGGCCGAAGACCGTCGAGAAGATCCTGCGCATCCAGGAACGCGCGCTCGCGCTGCGGATCCCGATGGTCTACCTCGTGGACTCAGCCGGCGCGCGCATCACCGAGCAGGTGCAGATGTTCCCCGGTCGCCGCGGCGCCGGGCGGATCTTCCACAACCAGGTCAAGCTGTCGGGGGTCGTGCCGCAGGTGTGCGTGCTATTCGGCCCGTCAGCCGCCGGCGGCGCCTACATACCCGCGTTCTGCGACATCGTGATCATGCGCGAGGGCAACGCGTCGATGTACCTCGGCTCGCCGCGCATGGCCGAGATGGTGATCGGCGAGAAGGTCACGCTCGAGCAGATGGGGGGCGCGCGCATGCACACGGGCGTCTCCGGATGCGCTCACCAGCTCGTTGCCAGCGACGCCGACGGGATTCACTTCGCACGCCGCTATCTCTCATATCTTCCAACCAACTGGCAGCAGCAGCCCCCCGCCGCGCCGCCCGCGCAGCCGCTCGCCGCGCCCGAGCGGGCATCCATCGCCGAGCTGATCCCCGCGGACGAGAACAAGCCGTTCGACATCAAGCTGCTGATCGGCGCGCTTGTCGACGAGGGCTCGCTGTTGGAGATCCAGCCGCGCTGGGCCAAGGAGCTCGTCGTCGGCTACGCGCGCCTGGACGGCCGCGCGATCGGGATCCTCGCCAACCAGCCCAAGCACAAGGGCGGCGTGCTGTTCACCGACTCCGCCGACAAGGCCGCGCGCTTCATCTGGACGTGCAACGCGTTCAACGTGCCGCTGCTGTTCCTCGCCGACGTGCCCGGCTTCATGATCGGCACGCAGGTCGAGCGCGAGGGCATCATCAGACACGGCGCGAAGCTGATCAGCGCGGTCTCCGAAGCGACGGTCCCGAAGATCTCCGTGATCGTGCGCAAGGCCTACGGCGCCGGGCTGTACGCGATGGCCGGCCCCGCCTTCGAC
>Ga0187890_10003514_pt1 | contig 10796 bp, 9 predicted proteins | sample June2016WEW_21_1_FD_133005 | JGI IMG/M metagenome (GOLD analysis project Ga0187890, IMG submission 133005) | Peatland microbial communities from SPRUCE experiment site at the Marcell Experimental Forest, Minnesota, USA - June2016WEW_21_10 | ecosystem: Environmental > Terrestrial > Soil >...
GCCCATGAACTCTACCGATGAGCCTGTTAACCGTCTCACCAGCAGCCATACGGACAAAGTTACCCACACCCCCGCATACAAGGAAACGTCTGTGCAGCTCCGCGTGTTGGGAGAGATCGGCGATGATCCGCTGCCGCGGACAAATTCGCGCCACGGACACCCGACACCGCAGACCGGCGTCGAAGTGGAACGGAAGTGGAAGCGTAAGGATTATCGTCAACCCGGCGACCAACTGGTTCAGATACAGACCCGCTAGCTACGCCTGCTGACAAGGAGAGGAATATGGCTCGACCCATTCCGCTGGAGTTACCGGCCCGCGATCCTCGCGAAGAGTTGCGCAAGCGGCTCGAACAAGCGCCGGTTAATCACGCAGAAGCCTTGCTCGATTCGTATGAATTGCTGCAGCAACTGCACGACCAGGGCGTCTTCGAACTGTTGCGCGGTGCGCTTTCTGCAAGCGACAAGCTGATTGAAACCGCGGTCGATGCCGCCAAATCCGATGAGTCCATTCGCGCCATTCGCAACGCGATGATTCTCGGCAAAGTGCTTGGGTCGATCAATCCTGACGTACTCCAGTGTGTTGCGACGGCAGCAAGTGACACGATGGGATGCTACGAGAAGCCAGTCATCGAGCCGCCAGGCCTGTTCTCGCTTCTCGGTCAATTCCGCCACAAGGAGCTGCGCCGAAGTATCGCGTTCATCAACCGCTTTTTGGAGAATCTGGGAAGTCAAATCAAGCTTCGTGGGAGCTGCAAATGACAGAAACCGGAACAAACTCGAATCGCTGGGGAATCGCGGCAGCGGGATTCCTGATGCAAATGGCTCTGGGAGCCGTGTATGCATGGAGCGTTTTCAGAGTTCCCCTCGCAAAGCGGTTTCATTGGTCCATAGAGGAAGTAACGCTTACCTTCACGATCTCGATCTTTGTGCTGGGAGTTGCAGCTTTCTTCGGAGGCCTCTGGCTGAACAGGAAAGGACCTCGCGTCGTCGCGCTCACTGGCGGATTTCTCTACGGCCTGGGTGTCTTCCTGGCAAGCTTCTCCGCTAACAAGCTTTGGTGGCTCTACCTGAGCTACGGGCTCATCGGAGGAATAGGAGTTGGATTCGGTTACATTGTTCCCATAGCGGTACTGGTTAAGTGGTTTCCGGATCGCAGAGGCCTTATCACCGGCATCGCCGTCGGCGGTTTTTGGCGCCGGGGCTTTGATCTTCGCACCTTTGGCTACTCGCCTGATTCAAAATGTTGGCGTCTTGCAGACATTCGCCTATCTTGGCATCGCATATCTTGTGATTACCATGGCGGCCGGCTACTTCATGCAGAACCCAGCGGTTGGGTGGAAGCCGGCGGGCTGGGTTCCGACCGCCGCCGAGACCAAACAGCGTGCAGCAACGGACCACACTCTCGGAGACGCGCTGAAGACCTGGCAGTGGTGGGCGCTGTGGCTGCTGCTGTTCCTGAATACTTCGGCGGGCATCTCGGTAATCTCTCAAGAATCGCCCATGTTTCAGGAGATTGCCAAGGTCAGCGCGATTGTGGCCGCGGGAATGGTTGGCATTGCCAGCATTGGCAATGCCGTGGGCCGAATCTTCTGGGCCTGGATCTCCGATGCAATTACCAGGCGGTGGACATTCGTGGCGATGTTCCTGATTCAGGTCGGTCTCTTTTGGATGCTGCCAAGCACGTCTTCGGCGGCGATTCTTACAGTCCTCTCCTTCATCGTCCTTATGTGCTACGGCGGCGGGTTCGGCACCATGCCAGCCTTTACTGCCGACTATTTCGGATCGAAGAACGTTGGGCCCATCTATGGTCTTATGCTGACGGCGTGGGGTTCCGCGAGCGCCTTTGGGCCTTTGCTGATCGCGCATATGCGACAAAGCAGCGGTTCGTTTACAAGCGGTCTCCACGTGATCGCAGGCATCATGGTGGTATCGACGATTTTGCCCATCCTTGTTTCGCCGCCCAAATTCACCTCGGCCGTGAACACAAGTTCGAGGCCCGGGGTCCCTGTAACGAATTCCAGATGAACTCGCTGGAGCGTACCGAAACCAGTGCAGGTCAGGGTCCTGCCGATTGCAGATCGATTAAGAGGCCGAGAGAGACGGATCGAATGGCGCTGGCGGAGGTGAAGCTGGGCGCGCATTTCTTGGCAGCTATGCTCTCGTTGCGGCATCGCCTGTTCCAGTTCCTTGGTGATCGAGCGAAAACGACTGCAATTCAGATGCAGGTCGCCCACATCTTAACCCACAAAGATGTGGTTGCGGCCATCACGTTTACACCTCGGGGATGAACCGTGAATGTTTTCGCGTCAAGAGATCGGCTATCGGCACCAGATCGCCGACGAAAGCTGATGGCTGTTTGTAGGCTGACGTTCACAGCAGCAATGATTGGCAGTCTCTGCAGTTGCATAGCAAACGCGCAAGATAACTACGAAATTCAGGTTTACGGCGCCGACACAGTGGCGCCGAAGACAACCATGCTGGAGTTGCACAGTAACTTTACCGCGGACGGGACGAAGCCGTTGCCCGGTTCGAAATACGCCGCCGACAGGCTCTATCCCACGAATCACGCGGAACACGAAACGGTGGAGATCACCCAGGGCATCAACAACTGGTCTGAAGTCGGCTTCTACATCTTCACCAGCGCCCGCAATGGTGATGGTTGGCAATGGGTCGGCGACCACATCCGACCGCGGGTTCGCGTTCCCGACAGCTGGCATTGGCCTCTGGGTGTGAGCCTTTCCACAGAGGTAGGGTATCAAGGGCGCCAATTCTCGACGGACACCTGGACCTGGGAGATCCGTCCCATCGTGGACAAGACTAGAGGGCGCTGGTACTTCGCCGTGAATCCGGCGTTGGAGCGATCGTTTCACGGGCAGACCGTCAATCAGGGCGTGGGGTTTTCGCCGAATGCCAAAGTCAGCTTTGACTTCAACAAGTGCATCTCCGGCGGCCTCGAATACTACGCGGACTATGGATCGCTGCGCGGCTTTGAATCGCTTCACAATCAACAGCAGCAGTTCTTCCCGGCGGTTGATCTGAATGTCTCGCCGAACTGGGAGATCAACTTCGGTGTCGGTGTTGGACCGACCGCAGCGACCGATCATCTGATCGTCAAGGGAATTGTAGGCAGACGCTTTGACTGGACGCACCATCGTGCGGGCAGCTCCGGAAGTATCCAGTGAGGGAGGCAGGCCAATGAACCGGCGTGAATTCATTGCGAAGTCCGCAGCAGCAGCTGCACTCGGTGCGCCCTTTTCGGCGAAACATAATCTGTGGGCACAAGCCTCCGCGGATGTGCATCTGGAAATTGCTCCGCTGAAGCTTGAGATTGCTCCCGGCAAGCATGTTGAGACGATTGCTTGCAACGGGCAGGTGCCCGGTCCGCTTATCCGTTGGCCCGAAGGCAATCCGATCACAATTGACGTGGTGAATCGCACCAACATCCCGGAGATTGTGCACTGGCATGGCCTCTGGATCCCCTCCGACCAGGACGGCGCCATGGAGGAGGGATCGCCGATGATAGCGCCCGGCACGCAGCAGCGCTATCAATTCACGCCGCAGCCCTCGGGACTGCGCTGGTATCACACACATACGACGGCTGGCCATGATTTGAAGAGAGGCCTCTACACAGGGCAATTTGGCTGTTTCTACATCGAGCCAAAAGATGAACGGGGTGCCTACGATCAGGAAATCTTTCTCACCCTACACGACTGGAATGCCTACATGGGCGCCGCCACTGACGCTTCGATGGACGCGTCCTACGACTATTCCACCATCAATGACCGCATGCTGGGCCACGGAGCTCCGATCCAGGTAAAGCAGAACCAGCGCGTCGTTTTCCGCATTGTGAACGCCAGCGCAACCGTTACACACTGGCTCGGCCTGGCGGGCCACGAGATGACGGTGGTCGCGATGGATGGCAATCCAGTCCCGATTCCGGCCAGCATCACCGCTCTTCGCGTGGCGCCGGCGGAGCGCGCGGATTTGGTTGTCAAGATGACGAATCCCGGTGTCTGGATCTTGGGCGAAACACGCGATGACATTCGTAAGGCTGGCATGGGCATAGTCATCGAGTATGCCGGCTGCCAAGGAGAACCAAAGTGGATCGATCCGCCCGAAGTGCTATGGAGCTATCGGCCTTTCGCCCACCCAGAATCGGTGACCGTTCAGCCCGACCATCAGGTACCCCTGCTCTTCGAGTCAAAGTTCCGCGGGCACGGCGATTTCGATTACTGGACGATCAATGGAAAGTCCTATCCGGAGACGGATACGGTGATGTTGTAGGAAGGCAAGCGCTATCGTCTTGTCATGCGAAACAAGAGCACAGACGACCATCCCGTTCATCTCCACCGGCACACATTCGAGGTATCAAGCCTCGACGGAAAATCAATGTCCGGTCTGCGCAAGGACGTTGTCGTCGTGCCCGCCAATAGTACGACTGAGGTCGACTTTGTCGCGGCGAATCCGGGTGCGACGCTCTTCCACTGCCACCAGCAAAGCCATATGGATTTTGGCTTTATGATGCTTTTTCGCTATGCCTGACGCGTGCACGGCATGGCCAATCACTGCTTTTCGCAGCCGGACGCAACGATCCATTTGTGAAGTTCAAATGTGTCATAGTTTCTGATTTGGAGAGCAGGGCAGAGTCACCTGATTGATTCGCGCTTTAGTCCGATTCGTCACTTACTGTCGGCCCTCTGACAGGAGCCGCGAACGACGGACCGATTTGCCCTCGTAAATACTGATTCTAAAAGAGAAATTGATTGGAACTGGCCGTGCTAATACCTGCATAGACCGTGCCAGTCGTGGCGTCTCCCGTTAAAGGCCGGTTACTCCGCGATCACGGGCGCAAGGGCGCACAAAGGGCTGTATGTGGATCGTTAGAGTCGCTCTTAGTCGTCCATACACATTTATCGTTCTCGCGCTGCTGATTCTTATCGCCGCGCCGGTGGTCATCTTGCGCACGCCCACCGACATCTTTCCGAATATCAACATTCCTGTCGTCTCCATCGGCTGGACATATACCGGGCTCAATCCTGAAGAACTCGAAGGGCGTTTGACGTCGCCATACGAGAAGGCGCTCACCACGCTGGTCGACAATATCCAGCACATTGAATCTACAACCTACAACGGCGAAGCGATCGTGAAGGTATATCTGCAGCCCGGGGCGTCGCTGGACACTGCGAACGCTCAGGTCACGGCGGCGTCGCAGTTCATGTTGCGGCAACTTCCTCCGGGCACACTGCCCCCGCAGATCATCAATTTCTCGGCTTCGAGCGTGCCCATCCTGCAATTGGGCATCTCGGGCGAAGCGCTGTCAGAAGCGCAATTGAACGACTACGCGACCAACTTCAACCGCACGCAGCTCATCACTGTTCCGGGCGCGGTGGTGCCATCGCCGTACGGTGGCAAGCAGCGCCAGATTGACGTCAACATGGACCAGGCCGCGATGCAGTCCAAGGGTGTCGCTCCGGCCGACGTACTGAGTGCGTTGGCGCGGCAAAGTGTGGTGATGCCTTCGGGCACAATCAAGATCGGCCAGTCGGAATACGACGTCAGAACCAACGGGTCACCCCGCACGGTTGATGATCTGGCGAGTATCCCGCTCAAGCAGGTCAACGGCACCACGATCTATCTGCGCGATGTTGCCAGTGTCAGCGATGGCTTTCAGGTGCAGACCAACATCGTACGCGCGGACGGCCGTCGTGGCGTGCTGATCTCGATACTGAAGAGCGGCAATGCGTCGACGTTGGACGTGGTCAAGGGCATTCTTGGGATTTTGCCCCGCGTGGCGAGCACGGTACCGCCGCAGTTGAAGATGACGCCGCTTTCTGATCAGAGCATCTTCGTCCGAGCCGCGGTGCAGGGAGTCATCCGCGAGGCCGTGATTGCCGCCGCGCTCACGGCGGTGATGATTTTCGTCTTTCTGGGCAGTTGGAGATCGACGCTGATCATTGCAATCTCTATTCCGCTGTCGATTCTGACATCGGTCATTATTCTCGGTTTAATAGGCGAAGCGATCAACACCATGACGCTTGGGGGATTGGCGCTGGCAGTCGGCATCCTGGTCGACGATGCCACTGTCACCATCGAAAACATTGAGCGATTCCTGGAGCAAGGCCATTCCCTGCGTGATGCCATTCTTGAGGGCGCGTCGCAGATCTCAGTGCCGGCACTGGTCTCGACGCTCTGTATCTGCATCGTCTTCCTACCGATGTTTTTCCTTGGCGGCGTAGCGCGCTATCTTTTTGTGCCACTCGCGGAGGCGGTCGTCTTTGCCATGCTTGCCAGCTACCTGCTGAGTCGAACTCTAGTCCCCACGCTGGCCATGTATCTGTTGCGTGCCAACGAGCACGGAACGGCCTCCGCGAGAGGATTCTTCACCCGCTTCCAGCAGAGATTTGAGCGGGCTTTTGAGAGCTTGCGCGATCGGTATCATTCGTTGCTGCAGTCGCTCGTCTTCCATCGGCGCATTTTCATTCCCTCATTCCTCGGGCTTTGTTTTGCGGTGTTCGTTCTTGTGCCGTTCCTTGGTGAAGACTTTTTCCCTCAAACGGACAGCGGGCAGTTCATTCTCCATGTCCGCGCTCCTTCAGGTATGCGCATTGAAGAAACGGCCCGCCTGTTCGATCTCGTTGAGGGAGAGATCCGCAAAGAGATTCCGCCAATGCAGATCGACAACATTCGCGATAACATCGGCTTGCCTTACAGTGCCCTGAACACTCAGCACCTGACCAACGGCACGCTGGGCGCTGGCGATGGCGACATTCTGGTCTCGCTCAAGCCGAATCACGGGCCCACGGCGGACTATGTACGCGCGCTTAGGCGTAATCTACCCCGCATGTTTCCCGGAGCGACGTTTTATACGTTGCCGGCCGATATCACGACGCGGATTCTCAACTTCGGATTGCCGGCGCCCATCGACGTACAGATTGAGGGCAGCGATTCAGAGGCCAGCAAGGCGCAGGCAGACAAGATTCTTGGTCAGCTGCGCCAGGTGCCGGGCCTCACCGACCTTCGCATCCAGCAGCCGTTCGACTATCCCACGCTCCAGGTGAACGTGGATCGCACCAAGGCTGCCCAGGGCGGCTACACCGAGCAAGACGTCTCCACCAGCGTACTCAACACGCTGAGCGGCAGCTTCCAGGTGACGCCCATGTTCTTTCTCAACTGGAACAATATGGTGGCTTACGACATCGTGGCGCAGACGCCGGTGTACAAAATGGACACGATGTAGGATCTTGAAAACATTCCCATCAACCGTGCAACGCCGAGTACGCCGGCCGCAGGCACGCCGGTGAATCCCGAGATTTTGAGTGACCTCGCCGGGGTCGACCGCGGGCATGAAATGGAGGTCGTGAACCACTACAATATCCGGCGCGTTGTCGATGTCTATGCCAATGTGCAGGACCGCGACCTCGGAGGAGTGAGCCGCCAAATCACGAAGATTCTCAATGCCAATGAGAGCTCGTTGCCGCGCGGCACGTTTGTCTCGCTGAAGGGTCAGGTCGAAACGATGCGCAGCTCGTACGCCGATCTGCTCGGCGGCCTCCTCTTCTCCATCGTGCTCGTTTATCTGCTGATTGTCGTCAACTTCCAAAGCTGGACCGATCCATTCATCATCATCACCGCGTTGCCCGCAGCTCTTGCAGGCATCGTGCTGTTTCTTTTCCTCACGCACACCACGCTCTCTGTGCCCGCGTTGATGGGAGCCATCATGTGCATGGGCGTCGCGACGGCCAACAGCATCCTTCTCATTTCATTTGCCACCGATCGTCTCAATGAGCACGGCAATGCTATCCGCGCGGCCGTCGAGGCAGGCACCACGCGCTTCCGCCCTGTCATCATGACCGCGCTGGCCATGATCATCGGCATGGTGCCCATGGCGCTTGGATTGGGCGATGGAGGCGAACAGAATGCGCCGCTCGGCCGCGCTGTCATCGGCGGACTGCTTTGCGCAACCGTCGCCACATTGCTCTTTGTACCAAGCGTCTTCGCATTGATTCACGGTTCAGAGAAAAGCGAACGGACACGAACGGAGAAGCAGCTTGTGGAGCAACACGCATGAACAGCGGCGACGGAACAATTGAGGTCAAAGAGCTTGCAACCGGCCATGAGCCTGCAAAAGCGCCGGTTCAGCCCGCGGTTGCGCTCCCCGGCGGCGCTGAAGCTGCGGATGCTGAGAAGCCCACTCGAGTTTCCGGAGGCCGTCCCACAATAGCCATCGTCTGCGCAGCTGCGCTGATCTGTGCAATTTCGTGGGGTTTACATGTGCGGGCTGCAAGTGAAGCAGCGGTAGCTCATGCGACTCAAGCCGCCGCGATTCTCTCAGTCGATGTCGTGCATCCAGAGGAGGGATCGAAGGCCGACGATCTCGCACTTCCCGGCAATGTAGAGGCATTTACCGATACGCCCATCTACTCGCGCACCAATGGCTATCTGAAAAAGTGGTATTTCGACATTGGAGCGCATGTACACAAAGGCGATCTTCTGGCCGAGATTGAGACGCCCGAGGTCGACCAGCAACTCGACCAATCGCGCGCCGAGTTGGAGCGCATGCAGGCCAACGCGGACCTGGCCGGCGTGACCAGCAACCGCTGGCAGGCGCTGCTGGCCAAGCACGCCGTCTCGCAGCAGGAGGCCGACCAGACTCGTGCCAATTACATTGCTGCGCAAGCCGCTGTTGACGCAAGCAGAGCCGATGCGCGCCGCCTCGAACAGCTGCAGAGTTACGAGCGCATCGTCGCGCCTTTTGATGGCATTATTACGGCGCGCAACACCGACATCGGCGACCTCATCGACGCGGGTTCCGGGTCCAACAATCCACGCGAACTTTTTCACCTGGATGCGGACGATCGATTACGCGTCTACGTTGCCGTCCCAGAGGTGGACTCAGACTCAATCCACGACGGAGATAGCGCAATACTGACGCAGGAATCCAGACCAGACCTGAACATTCCCGGCGCCATCGTGCGCAATGCTAACGCTATCAACCAGTCCACGCGCACCCTCAACGTCGAAGTGGATATCGACAACTCGAAGGGCGTTCTACGTCCCGGTGCCTATGTCTTCGTTCATTTCCATCTTCCCGCGGTCGTGAATGGAGTCACGATTCCTTCCAGCGCACTGCTGTTTCGCGCCGAAGGCCTTCGCGTTGGTGTCGTTCGAGGCGACCGAGTCCAGCTTGTGCCGGTCAGCATCGGCCTCGACTTCGGCAACTCTGTCGAGATCACATCCGGTCTGACAGTCGAGGACGAAGTCATCCTCGATCCCTCCGATTCACTGGCCAGCGGGATGGAAGTGCATCCCCGGAGTGTGACTCTGGAGGGCCAACCATGATTGCGGGGCGCGCCCGGCGCGCAGCGATCGTCCTGCTCGCGGCGATACCTGGTCTCGGGATCACGGGCTGCCTTGTGGGGCCGCAATACGTGCGCCCCGCTGCACCTCTCGCGCCATCCTTCAAAGAAGCGCTGCCCGAGAACTTCAAGACGGAAGACGGATGGAAGCCGGCTCAACCCGGCGACGCGCAACTAAAGGGAGACTGGTGGACGCTGTTCAACGACCCGCAGCTCAACTCGCTTGAGGCGCAAATCGATCCAGCTAACCAGACGCTGCAAGAGGCGGAGGAAGATTTTCGCGCCGCGCGGGCGGCCGTCCGCTTTAACCGTGCGTCTGAGGCGCCGACAATCGGAGTAGCGCCCAGCCTTGGAGCTGTCCGCGACTCCAACAATCAGCCATACCTGAACATCTCTGGGACCAACACCGGCGAAGGCGATTTCACTCTCCCGTTCGACCTCGACTACGAGATTGATCTTTGGGGACGGGTCCGGCGCACGGTCGCCCAGGCGCGGGAGCAGGCACAGGCCTCGGCCGCGGACCTCGAGACCTTGCGGCTGTCATTGCATGCGGAGCTTGCGGTCGACCACTTCGACCTGCGTTCAGCCGATGCCCAACGCAAGCTTCTCGACGACACGGTAAAGGCTTTCCAAAGCGCCCTTCAACTTGCAGAAGATCGTTACAACGGCGGCGCATCCCCACTCTCTGACGTGACCCAGGCGCGCACCCAGCTCCAGGCCGCCCAGGTGCAGGCCACCGATGTCGACATTCAGCGCGCCGCTTACGAACATGCGATCGCCGTCCTTATCGGCAAGCCGCCCGCTATGTTCACTCTGCCGCCCGACCCAATCACCGTCGCCGCGCCCACGATTCCTGCAATCCCCGGGATGCTTCCTTCGCAGTTGCTGGAGCGCCGCCCGGACATCGCCTCAGCGGAGCGCAGCATGGCGGCGGCCAACGAGCAAATCGGCATTGCTCAAGCAGCCTACTATCCCACGCTGTCGCTCTCGGCAGTGGCTGGCTTCGCGGGCACATCCGCAATCAACTGGTTTTCCTGGCCGAGCCGCTTCTTCGCCGTAGGCCCCGCTTTATCCGAAACCGTTTTTGATCATGGTCGCCGACGCGCTACCTCCGACATCGCTCTGGCGCAGTACGATGGCGCCGTTGCCGCCTATCGCCAGACCACCCTGACAGCATTCCAGCAGGTTGAAGACAATCTGAACGCGCTCCACAACCTCGAGATCGAAGCACAGCAGCAACGCGACGCTACGGGCTCGGCACAGCAATCGCTCGACCTCTTCAATACGCGCTACGAGGGTGGCGTCGATACCTATCTCCAGGTGATTACCTGGCAAACCGCGCTACTTCAGAACCAACGCAACGACATTGAAATTACACAACGACGCTTCGAGGCCAGCGTGCTGCTGGTCAAGGCTCTCGGTGGCGGCTGGGATACCACA
>Ga0187890_10003515_pt1 | contig 10794 bp, 9 predicted proteins | sample June2016WEW_21_1_FD_133005 | JGI IMG/M metagenome (GOLD analysis project Ga0187890, IMG submission 133005) | Peatland microbial communities from SPRUCE experiment site at the Marcell Experimental Forest, Minnesota, USA - June2016WEW_21_10 | ecosystem: Environmental > Terrestrial > Soil >...
CTGGCAGAGTTTTGCGAACAGCTGGCTATCGCCAAAGACATGATCGGCGGCCAGCACGGCGACGATCGCCCGGGGGTCGGCGCGCGCGGCGAAAGTCGCCGCGGCGGCGACCGCGGGCCCGCTGTCGCGGCGCGACGGTTCAAGCACGATCGTCGCTTTCGCGCCGATCTCCTCCAATTGTTCGGCGACGAGAAAACGATAGCGGGCGTTGGTGACGACGAGCGGCTCGGCGAAAATTTCCCGGTCGCCGAGCACGTCGACGATCATTTGAAACGTCGAGCGTTCGCCGATGAGCGGATTGAATTGCTTGGGTCGGCTTTCGCGCGATTCGGGCCAGACGCGCGTGCCCGACCCGCCGCACATGATCACCGGAAGAATCTTCGCCATTTTCTCCCTCGAAGCCGATGCGCCGCCGGGCCGGCCTTCAGCGCGGCCAATCAACCGCGAATCCCCTGGCGAGCAACCGCCAGCGGGAGCGCTACCATTGTGCCGACATGGCTGGAAGTCAAAAAGACGCGCCCGGCGAAAGGCGCCGCCCGCGGCGGGCGTCTCACCTCTGATCGCGCGCGAACGGCATCGCGCCGACGCCCGCAAATCGGGCGTCGGCGCCGAGCGCTTCTTCGATCCGAAGAACCTCGTTCCATTTCGCCATGCGCTCGGAGCGCGCGAACGAGCCGACTTTCAGCTGCCCGGCGCTCCAGCCGACCGCCAGATGGGCGATCGAGACGTCCTCCGTCTCGCCCGATCGCGCCGAGACGATCGTGCCGAATCCGGCCAGACGGCCCGCATCGAAGGCGGCGCGGGCTTCGCTGACGGTGCCGGCCTGATTGACTTTCACCAACACCGCGTTGACGGCTTTGTCCTCGGCCGCCGCGGCGACGAGCGCGGCGTTGGTGACGAGATAGTCGTCGCCGATCACCTGAATGCGGTCGCCGACCGCCGCGGTGAAGCGAGTCAGGCCCAGCGCGTCGTCTTCGGCGAACGGGTCTTCGATCGAAAGGATGGGATAGCGCCGACACCAGCTCAGGAGATATTCCGCCATGCCGTCGCGATCGAGTTCGCGCCCCTCAAGCCCGAGCTTGTAACGCCCGTCGCGGCCGAACTCCGAGGCGGCGACATCGAGAGAGATCGCCGCCTCGTGTCCGGGCGTGTAGCCCGCCCGCTCGATCGTCCGCATCAGCGTATCCAGCGCTTCCTCGTTCGAAGAAAACGCCGGCCACCAGCCGCCTTCATCCGCCACGCCTTGCAACAGCCCGCGTTCGGCCATGATCGTCCCGGCCACACGATAGATTTCGGCGGTGATTTCGAGCGCCTCGGCGAAGCTCTTCGCCCTCGGCGCGATCACCATGAAGTCCTGAATGTCGACGCGGCGGCCGGCGTGCGCGCCGCCGCCGAAAATCTGGATTTCCGGCAGCGGTATCGTCGGCGCGCGATCGCCGGCGAGATGGCGCCAGAGCGGCACCTGCCGGCTGGCGGCCGCGGCGTGCAGCGCCGCGAGCGAAACCGCGACGGTGGCGTTGCCGCCGAGCCGCTGCTTGGTCGGCGTGCCGTCGAGGGCGATCAGCGCGGCGTCGATCCCCTGCTGATCGAAGGGATCGCGACCGAGAATTGTCGGCGCTATCTCGTCGCACACGCTGGCGAGGGCGCCCTGAACATCAAGCCCGCCGAAGCGCGCGCCGCCGTCGCGCCGATCGACAGCTTCACGCGTCCCCCGGGACGCCCCCGCTGGCGCGATTCCGCGGCCGATCGCGCCATCGCTCAGGCGGATTTCAACCTCGACGGTCGGGCGGCCGCGCGAATCCCAGATGCGGCGGCCGCGAACGCTTTGGATCGCTGGTTCGGTCACGGGCCTGCGCTCCACAGATCGACGATTTCCGACAGGCGAGGAACAGGCGCCTTGATCAGAGGTCGCGCGAAGCGGCGCACGGCGTCCTTCTCATCGTCTCGCGTGAGATATTCCACCGGCGATTTTCCGTCGACGCGGGCCAACGTCAACGCCGGCAGGAGCGCGGCCGCGCGCGTCTCGACAGCCTCCGGCGCCTCCCATGTCACGCCGGCCCGATAGGCCTCCAGCAAGCGCCGGAACGCCTCGCAATAGCCGGCGCGGCTCACGCCATGGCGCGCGCCTTTCAGCAACAGGTGGTTGAGGCAGAAGGCGAGATCGAACGCCGGATCGCCGAACCACGCGCATTCCGCGTCGAGGAACACCGGCCCGGCGGCGCCGCGAAGAATGTTCTTCGGGCTGACGTCGCCATGAACGAGGGCGCGCCTGACGCCGAGCGTGGCGTCGGCCAGCGCGTTCAGGCGGGCGGCAAGGCCTGGATGGGCTCGCGCGGTCGCCCGAAGATAGGGCTCGAGGCGAATCTGCTCGAAGGTCGCATCGTTGGCGAACGCCGCCGGGAGGGCGGGATCGGCGGCGCTGCGCGCATGGATGAGCGTGAGGTCGCGCCCGACGCTATCGGCAAAATCCAGATCGACGATTCCCTTCAGAAGTTCGGCCTTCCAGACCGGATTGTCCCGCGGCGGCAAATAGGTCATGGCGAACAGCCCCAGCCGCCTGTCCTCGCCCAGGATCGTCGGCACGGCGTTCGGCAGCCACGCGCCGACCGTCCTTAGCCAGGCCGCCTCCGCCGCATTGCGCTCCAGCGGCGCCTCCCACAAAGCGGAAACCTTCAGGCGCGCCAGCGCGCGCTTGACGCAAAAGCGGCGGCTGGCGGTCTCGACGACGCAGATGTCCGAGGAGACGCCGCCGGGGAGCGGCGTCAGGCGGACATCCTCGTCGGCGCCGACCAGATTCAGCCGGCGAAGCGCGTCGACGACGCCATTAGACGCCAAATTCATGGTCCCCGGCCGACACGACGTTGATTCCACGGCTCACTTTCGAACTCGGAGGGTTGAGATAGCAGACGACCGGGCGAATCCGCCTTTTCAGGGCGCCGGGCTCGCCAGGAAGATGCGGTTCCAGGTCGGGCTGATGACGATCTCGTTGAGGCAGACGCGCTGCGGCGATTCCGCGACATAGACGATCGCGCTCGCGACGTCCTCGGCCCGCAGCACCCGCGCCATATCCTCGTCGCTTGGCGGGACTGGCCGCGATTTCAGGATCGGCGTCGCGACCTCGCCGGGGCAGATGCAGCAGGCGCGCAGATTGTCGCGGAAATTCTCCCTGTTGAACTCATGCGTCGGCGCGACGACCGCGTGTTTCGAGGCCGAATAGGCCGGCCCGGTCAACGGCGAGGCGAACTTGCCCGCCCAAGACGAGAAGTTGACGATCGTGCCTTCCTTCCGCGAGCGCGTCGCCGGCAGGACCGCGCGCATGCGATAGAGCAGGCCGTTGAGATTGATCCCGATCACCTGATCCCAGCCTTCGCGAGTGAAGTCCGCCCAGTTGCGATGATGGCGCACGTTGATTCCGGCGCTGTTGACGAGCAGATCGATGCGCCCATGGGCGGCCAGAATCTTCTTCACCGCCGCCTCGACCTCGTCCGCCTTCGACACATCGAGCGCGATCCTGCCCCCGGCTTCTTCGACATTCTCCGCACGCCGCGACGAGACGATCACGCTCCAGCCGCGTTCGGCCAGCATTTCGGCCGTGGCGAGGCCGATGCTCGTCGCTCCGCCGGTGATCTAAGCGACGCGACGCGTGCCGCTCATGCCGTCCTCCCGGCCGTCATGGGGTCGAGAATGGCATGGGCCGGAAAGGAAACCAATGGCGGCGCGCCTCCGCGAGCGTCTCACCGGCCGTCAGCGAGGCGCCGCGCTATCCCGGCTGCCGGGCCGCGATCGGAGGCGTCTTCACATCCTCGATGTCTCACGCGGCAGGAACCGTCCGAAGCCGGGCTCGCCGACGACGCGGCCGTCGTCGACGACAACGGCGCCGCGAACCAGGGTCTTGATCGGCCACCCGGTGACCGCCATCCCCTCATAGGGCGTGTAGTCGCTGCCATGTTGCATGAGGTCCTGGGTCAGCGTGACCCTCTTTTGCGGATCCCAGATCGCGATGTCGGCGTCGGCGCCTACCATGATCGCACCCTTGCGCGGATAGAGCCCGTACATCTTGGCGTGGTTGGTCGAAGTCAACGCGACGAACTCCTGCAGGGAGATCCGTCCCTTTGAGACGCCCTCGGAAAACAAGATCGGCAGACGGGCCGCTATCCCAGGTATTCCGTTCGGCACCCAGCGAAACGACGTTCTCGCCTTCGGCCCGGTTTTCCCCGCGTCGTCTTCGTAGCGAAACGGACAATGGTCCGAGGAAAAGGTCTGGAAGACCCCCGATTGCAGTCCTCGCCAGATCGCATCCTGCGAGGCGCGGTCGCGAGGGGGCGGCGAGCAAACATATTTGGCGCCGCTCATATCCATGTTGAGCCCTTTTAGATCCTCCGCCGTCAGAACCAGATATTGCGGACAGGTCTCGGCATAGACCTTCAGCCCGCGCTGGCGCGCCCACTGGATCTGCTCCATCGCCTCCCGCCCGGAAACATGGACGATGACGATTGGTATGCCGATCAGTTCGGCGTGCGAGATAGCCCGGTGCGTCGCCTCGCGCTCGACAAGCTCGGGGCGGGAGACGGCGTGATAATAGGGAGCCGTCTTGCCTTCGCGCTCCAGCCGGTCGGTCATGAACTTGATCTGGTCGTAGCCCTCGGCGTGGACCATCACGAGGGCGCCTTGCTCGCGCGCGATCGTGAAGACTTCCAGAAGTTGCCGATCCGTCAGCATGAGATCGTCATAGGTCATGAACACTTTGAACGACGGATAGCCGGCGCGCACCAGCGAGGGCAGCTCCTGGCCGAGCACGGCCGGCGTCGGATCCGTCACGATCAGGTGGAAGCCATAGTCGACATAGCAATTCCCGGCCGCCTTGGCGTGGTAGTCTTCGACGCTCTTTCGCAGCGACTGGCCGCGCGGCTGAAGGGCGAACGCCAGCACGCAAGTGTTTCCGCCGGCGACCGCGCTGCGCGTGCCGCTTTCGAAGCCGTCGGCCATGACAATGCCGGGGCCGCTCGGTTGATCGAGATGGACATGGCTGTCTATCCCGCCCGGCAACAGCAATAAGCCGGAGGCGTCGATCTCCTTGGCGCCGCCCTCGATGCGTTCCGCCAACGCGACGACGCGGCCGTCCCGGACGCCGACATCGCAGCGAGCGGAATCTGAAGCGCTAACCACCGTGCCGCCTCGTATAACCAGATCAAGATCCATTTGCGCCTCCTTGCGAGGAATGGGCGCCGCCGTTGCGGAGCGCGATAGTCATTTGCAAAGCCTCGTCGACCGCCCACGGTGGAACCACCAGGCCGACCGTTCTCGTTGCAAGAACCGAGCCCATCCCGAATCCGGCGCTGCCGGATTTTCAGGCGCCGCGCCTAACGGCTGATCCAATCGCGTCGACCCAGGCGGCAAACATTCGCTCCGATAAAGGCGAGCGTCGCAGCCAAGCGACGACGCGATGTGGAAGCTCATGCCAACGGTCGATAGATGAATTTCAGAAGTGGCTCGAGTACGAATGACGACCACTGCGCCAAATCGGCGCGCCTCATCCCAAATTAGATTGTGAGTCGATTCGTAAAGATCGTTCAAGTCTCACCCTCGTTCAGCCTGCCGTGGCTTCTATAGTTAAGTTAAGGAGCGATCTGAAAGTGAAATACATTCATGTTATTTAGATTTGATTGCCTAAAATATAATCTTTGACGCTTTTGAATTATGAATTATATGTGTTTTGCATATCGGGGATCATTTGTCGATGCCTGCCGAGCCGCCAGCCAACAGGACAGCGCCTTCCCGACAGCCGCGGTTGGGGATGCTGACCCCTTCTTCGAATACGACTTTGGAGCGCATGTGCTACGCGATGCTGGCGGACGCTCCGGAGATTTCGGTTCATTTCGCCCGGTTCCGTGTTACGGAAATCTCGCTCAGCGCCGCCGCGCGCGGCCAGTTTTCGCGCGACGGCATGTTGCACGCCGCCGAATTGCTGGCCGACGCACGGGTCGATTCCATCTGCTGGAATGGAACTTCCGCATCGTGGTTGGGTTTCGACCGCGACCGCGACCTGTGCACGGCGATTCAACATGCGACCGGCGTATCGGCGACCTCGTCGGTGCTCGCAATGGCGGAGTCGCTGCGCGCCGCCGGCCTCACGCGGCTGGGCCTCGTATCCCCTTACATCGATCGCGTTCAGGAGCAAATCTGTGCGACCATGGCGGGCGAAGGCTTCGAAATCGTCGCCGAGCGGCATCTCGGCCTTTCTGAGAATTTCGCCTTCGCAGAGGTCACGCAGCGACAGATCGAGGACATGATACGCGCGACCGCGCAGGCCGGTCCGCAGGCTATCCTCATCATGTGCACCAATTTGCATGGCGCGCCGCTCGTCGAGGCGCTGGAGCGCGAAGTTGGCGTTCCGATCCTCGATTCGGTCGCCGCCGCCGTTTGGGGCGGTTTGCGAATCGCCGGCGTCGATCCCGCGCGTGTGCGCGGCTGGGGCCGGCTGTTTCAGGGCGCCGAATTCTCCGCCACTTCAAGACTGTTTGCGCAGAAATAATGGTGATCAACCTCGGACTGAACAGATGACGCGCATGCTCAGGAATTCCGCATCATTCGCACATGGAGCCATCGCGCGGCCTCGCGCCAACCGCCGTGCGTCGCCTCCGGCCGACGCACGGGTGCGCCAGAGCGCCAATCCAAAGCGCCTTTCGGCGACGATTGCGGGGCGAGAACAATGAACCGCGCTTTGTCCAGCGACGCCGACGTCCGCGCCAAGGGAAATGGCCATGCGCTACGCGTCGATCGGGTCAGCCATAGCTTCGGGACGTCGCGGGCGCTCGACGACGTCTCTCTTGACATCGGGGCGGGCGAGCTGGTGGCGCTTCTTGGTCCGAGCGGCTGCGGCAAGACGACGCTGCTTCGCGCGATCGCCGGCTTTGTGACGCCGCAGCGCGGCGCGATCCTCATCGACGGCGAGCGTATTGACGACGTGCCGGCGCGACGCCGCGGCGTCGGCATCATGTTTCAGAGCTACGCCCTGTTCCCGCACATGACCGTCGAGCAGAACATCGCCTACGGCCTCGACGCGCGGCGGGTTCCGCGCGCGACGGCGCGCGAGCGCGTCGCCGCGATGCTTCGGCTGGTGCAGCTCGAACCTCTGTTGGACCGGTTTCCCCGCGAGTTGTCGGGCGGCCAGCAACAAAGGGTGGCGCTCGCCCGGGCGCTGGCGATCGAACCACGGATGCTGCTGCTCGACGAGCCGTTCGCCGCGCTCGACAAGAACCTGCGCCTCGACATGCAAATCGAGATCCGCCGGCTCCAGCAACAGATCGGCGTCACCACGATCATGGTCACCCACGATCAAGAAGAAGCGATGAGCATGGCCGACCGCATCGCGGTGATGCGCGAGGGATGCGTCGAGCAGTTCGCGCGGCCGACCGAGGTCTACGATCGGCCCGCGTCGCCGTTCATCAATCGTTTTGTCGGCTCCGCGAATCTGATCGATGGGACCGTCGCCCACCAGCCGGACGGGACTTTCGCGGTCGAGGTGCCCGGGAGCGGCGCAATTTTGGTGGCGGCCGCGGCGACGCACGCGCCGGGCGCGCCCGTCGCCTTGTCCATCCGGCCGGAGAATCTCTACCGCCTCGACTCGATGGAGCATGGGCGCCTCGCCGGCGAAGTCAGCCTCGTCATGCCGCTTGGCGGGATTTCGATGCTGGAGGTCCGGCTGCCCGGCGGCCAGATATTGAAACTCACCGAATTGCGCAAAGCAGGGGCGAGTTTGCCCCGCGCCGGAGACCGCGTGCACCTCGCGTTGGTGTCGGACGAGGCCGCGTCGCTGTTCCCCCGAACGGCTCCTGACATTCCGCACCGCCCGTGATCGCTACAATCAGGATTGGAGAATACGATGATGTATGATCTGACGCGTCGCTCGATGATGAAGAGCCTGGCCCTGGGCGCGGGCGCGGCATTCGGGGCCAGAAGCCTGATCCGGCCGGCTTTCGCCGCAAGCGAGATGGTGGCCGCCACCTATCCCGGCGCCTTCGAGGAATCCTATCGGAAAGTGCTGTTGCCTCTCGTCAAGAAAGAGACGGGAGCCCAGATTACGCTGACGCCGGTTCTGGCGCTCGATCAGGTCGCCAAGATCGCCGCTTCGCGCGCCAATCCGCCGTTCGACGTCGCGCTGCTCGACGAAGGGCCGATGATCGACGCCCTGCCGCTCGACATTTTTGCCCCGTTCCCGGCCGACAAGAGCAAGTCGAACGGCGAACTTGGCGCTCCATTCCAGAGCAAGGGCTTCGGACCGACGGTGACGGTTCAGTTGATCGGCATCGCCTATAATCCGAAGAAGATTGCGACGCCCCCGACTTCCTGGCTCGACTTGTGGAAGCCCGAGTTCAAGGGCCGGGTCGGCCTGCCGGACATCGAATCGAGTCTTGGAACCGTGTTCATGGTCGAGGTCGCCAAACTCAAGGGCGGGAGCGAAAAGAATCTCGAACCGGCTTTCGCCGCGCTCAAGGAGCTGACGCCGAGCGTCGGAGCCATCGCGCCGAACCCCGGCGCGCTTGGCACGCTGTTCCAGCAGGGCCAGATCGACATCGCGCCCTTCTATTTCAACAACACGCTGCTGATCGCCGAAAAAGGCGTCGACATCGCCTTCACGAAGCCCGAAACTGGCCTGGTTCTGGTGCGCACCAGCATGCATATCGCAAAGAACACCAAGGCGCCCGATATCGCCCTCGCCTGGATCGACGGCGCGACCAACGCCGACGTGCAGGGGCAGTTGCAGGCGGCGCCCTATTACCTCGTGCCGACCAATAGCAAGACGATGTTTTCGGAGGCGATAACCAAGGTCGTTGGCGGCGGACCGGACGCGCTGCTCAAGAATCCAATCCCGGATTGGCCGACGATAAACGCCAACCGGACCGCGTGGCTGAAGGAATTCACGGCCCTCGTGCGAGGCTGATGCATGGATTATGCGGACGACGCCCGGTCTCCAGCGATCGCCCCCGATCTTGGCCGGGGAAGGGACGCCGTCCGCCACAGACCCGGAATACGCGGCGCCGAATGGCAGCTCGTGCTGCCGCTCGGCCTGTTCTATTTGCTGTTTCTCCTCGCGCCCATCGGGGTGCTCGCCGTCGTCAGCCTGTTCAAGGACCGGACTCTCAGCGAACTCAGCCTGATCCAATATGCGACGTTCTTCAGCGAGCGATTGAACTACGTCATTCTCTTGGACACGCTTCGGCTGGGTCTCATCACCACGGCCGTTTGTCTGTTGCTCGCCTTCCCGCTCGCCCTCGCCTATCACCGCGTCGGGCGTCGATTGAGGCCCCTGCTGATGTTCCTGATCATTTTGCCCCAGCTGACCAGCGCGGTGGTGCGCACTTTCGCATGGATCGTCATCCTCGGGCGCGAAGGCATCATCGACCGCAGCCTGCTGGCCCTCGGTCTGGCGCCTGCCGGGCTGCTTTACACGACATCCGGCGTGGTTCTGGCGTTGACGCAGATCCAGCTGCCGCTGATGACGCTTCCGTTGATCGCCGGCCTCGCGCGCATCGACCAGCGTCTGCTGGAAGCCTCCCAATCGCTCGGCGCGGGCGCGTGGCGGACTTTCTTCAAAGTGACGTTGCCGCTGACGCTGCCGGCGATCATCGCGGGATCGCTGCTCGTCTTCACGACTTCGATATCCGCCTTCGTCACGCAATCGATCATCGGCGGCGGAAGGCTCACCTACATGCCCAAATATGTCTACGATCTCGCCATGGGCGCGCAGAATTGGCCGTTCGCCGCGGCGGCCGTCATGGTGCTGCTCTCGACGGTCCTCATCGCGGTGACGGCGTTCAACCGCGTCGGGCAGGCCAGCCTGCGGCGAATCGAAGGGTGAGCCCATGCGCGATCACGACCAACGCTCGTTCGACGCCGTCCTCTGGACCCTGGCGGGGTTCGCCCTGATCATCCTCACCCTGCCCACGATTGTGGTGTTGATGACCTCGTTCACCGCCAGCGAAAGCCTCAGGTTTCCGCCAAGCGGCCTGTCCTGGCGATGGTATGTCGAACTGCTGGACTCCGACGACCTGCAGGATATGGCGCTGCGCAGCCTCAAGGTCGCGGCGGCGGCGACCGGCCTCGCGGCGGTCCTTGGGACTTCCGCCGCGCTGGCGCTGTCCCGCAACCGGCGCCGATGGGCGCGGCTGGTCGACGCCTTCTTCATGTCGCCGCTCATCGTGCCATGGATCGCGATCGGACTTGGCATATTGCTTCTGACAAGCGTGGCCGGACTGCCGTTGTCGATGGGAACGCTGATCGCAGGACACACCGTCGTGTGCGTCCCGTTCGTGCTGCGCACGACGACGGCGAGCCTTTCCCAAATGGATCCGGCCTTATTGGAAGCCTCGACGACTTTGGGCGCGAGCCCGTTTCACGGCTTCCGGCGCATCACTTTGCCGCTCATCGCCCCCGGCATCGCGGCGGGAAGCTTCTTGGCCTTCATCGCCTCTTTCGACAATGTGCCGATCTCGCTGTTCCTGGCCGATGCGCGCGAGCCCGTGCTGCCCATCCGCCTCTGGCAGATGATCCAGGCCGATCTCGATCCGCGCGTCGCCTCAATCTCGGCCGTCATCGTTACTTTCACGCTCGTGCTGATGCTGGCGATGGAGCGGATCACCGGTCTGTCGCGGCAGCTGACCCGGTGACGGCCATGACGCCCGATGACCTGTGGGCCTTGAGCGCCGTCGAGGCGCGCGATCGGATCGGCGCCGGCGACATTTCCTCCGAGGAGGCGGTGAAGGCTTGCCTCGCGCGGATCGCACAACTGGACCC
>Ga0187890_10003516_pt1 | contig 10790 bp, 9 predicted proteins | sample June2016WEW_21_1_FD_133005 | JGI IMG/M metagenome (GOLD analysis project Ga0187890, IMG submission 133005) | Peatland microbial communities from SPRUCE experiment site at the Marcell Experimental Forest, Minnesota, USA - June2016WEW_21_10 | ecosystem: Environmental > Terrestrial > Soil >...
CCATAGGGGATGTGAGTGATGGCGATCGGCTTGGCGAGCAACGGCTCCGCACCGCCGAGCCTCAACACGAGATGTGGACAGTCCTGCTGCATCTTCGCCAGGAAATTTTCCCAGCGATTACCCGTACGCGAGAGATACCTCTGCTGCACCACGCAACAGAGGTTGGCAATGCCGCCTTCAACCGGCTGGATACCACCGTAGCCTCCGGGATAGAGCATTAACTCAGAGGTATGGGCGAGTTCAGCGGCCTGCGCGGAAGCCAAGCGAAAATACATTTTGAAAGCCACCCATCGTTCCGGATCCTCAGGGCGTGAATAGCCCCGGAGATCGCGTTTGCCTGTGGCGAGAAACACCGTCGGGGCCAAACGGGTGGTGCCATCGTCGAGCGTAGCTTGCCACTCGCTGGGTGCTGTGCGCGCCAGCGCCTGCACGGTGCGACCTTGCTCTACGCGGACTCCTGCCGCGATGGCCGCGGCGATGAGCGCCGCGTCAAGCGTCTTGCGCGTCAACGAAGCTGCGGAAAAAGGCAACGGAGCCTCTGCGGCGCGCTTGGAAGCGGCTAGACGAACCTTGTCGATAGGCACGGCTCCTAGTGAGGTTACATCGATCCCGAGCAAGTGCAGATCCTCAAGAGCCTCACCGCTTAGAAACTCTCCGCAGACCTTATGACGTGGGGTGGGCTCGCGTTCGATCAGTGTAACTTGCCGTCCCTTACGAGCCAGAGCAATGGACGCAGCGCAACCTGCCACTCCAGCGCCGAGAATGAGAACTTCATTTTGCGCCGGGATCCGATTCAAAGTAGTCGTAATAACTGGAATCTCCTCTTTTGCGGGTCGGTATTGAGATTATACGGTTTCAATGCGTTTTGTATAACTGTGCCGCCATTCCGGGGGTGGGCATATTAAACCCGAACTCCTCGCGCACGGGTTTGACGGATCATAAGCGAAGATCGTGAGCCCAGCTCTTCCGCGATCCTTCGCATCGGCACGATTATTCATAGAAACGCTGTAACTTCGCCGATTGGCCAATCAGATCGATCATAGGCCTCAAACATCGGCGAGAATGGAAAAGTCGTTTGTCGCTGGATCGTTAGCTGCTTGTGGGCCAGCTTCCCTTATAGACCCATGTGACGTCTAACCCTGGAATTCGAGATGAGGACCTATTGCAGGAAACTACGGCTTACCTGAACCGCATGGCCACTGCCGTACCAGGGCACGATGTTCATGACGCCTTGGTTGTCTTTGCCGAGCAACTTCTCGCCAAACTTCGGCTATACTCGGTCTTCCGCCGTATTGCGGGCTGCGCAGGTATCGGCATCGCGATTCGTCCCTCAAGCCGCGGGATGCAGCAGGGAGATAGCGCATCTTGATGGAGTCTAGTGAGAAGGTCGATTTTAGAATGCGAGTCTCCCCGCGCGATCTGCCGGAGTTGATGGATGGCGATTGCGGCTATGAGGATTTTCGTGGTTGCCTCCACAGCCTCGCGCAGATCAACCGCTGGTTGCTGGGTTATCGACCGACTCTCGCTTGGCTGAAGCGACTACAGCCTGGAGTGCGTCATCCGGTACACATCGTCGATGTGGGCTGCGGCGGCGGCGATCTGCTGCGGCGGATTGCGCGATGGGCACGGAAGCGCGGCATTGATGCGCAGTTAACGGGTATCGACTTGAATCCGTATGCGGCGCGCGCGGCAGCGGAGGCCACGCCGAAGGAGATGGGAATCACGTGGGTGACCGCCGATGCTCAAGTGTATCGGCCGGAAAAGCCAGTGGATATCGTCGTGAGTTCGCTGATGGCCCATCATCTGGAAGATGAGGAGATCGTCGCGATGCTGCGCTGGATGGAAGCGACTGCTCGGTCGGGTTGGTTTATTAACGATTTAAGGCGGTCGTGGTGGAGTTGTCGGATGTTTCGGTGGGTGGAGAGAATTGCGCGGTGGCACCGGTTTGTTCGGCATGATGGGCCGGTGTCTTTCCGGCGGGCCTTCCGCCAAGAGGACTGGGTGCGACTGCTTACGGCGGCTGAGGTTCCACGGGAGGCGGTGACAGTGGAGCATTGGCGGCCGGGACGATTGTGTGTGGGACGTTGGAAGTAAGTGGGTCGCCTCGTGGGTTATTTCCAGCGCAAATGTCGTCTCTCTGGCCCGCCATCAGTTGCGACGAGTGGTTAGTTCATGCCAGTTGAGGCCGAGGTCAACGATAAGCAGCGAGACGAGCGTAAAGGCGATGACGCCGACGGCGGATAGGGTATCGCCGAGATGGCTCCAGTAACGGGGCCAGAGGTTGAGGACGCGGCTGGAGACGAAGGTAAAGGTCACTGCGTAGGAACGGGCCATCCATTGGCGATGTTGGACGATGTGGCGATTACGCGCGGTGATGAAGGCGGCGCAAGTACAGACGACCCAGGCTGCGGCCTGCCCGCAAGTTCCTGGGAAGCCGGGGCGGCCGGCGGCGAGGGCGATTCCAGTTGCGGCACCGATAAAGACGGAGATTACGTAAATGCGGCCGAGGACGCGATGGAACTTGAGGTGCCGCTGGCGTATCCGCGAGGAAAAATTGATGGGGCCGATTAAGAGAGCGAAGATTCCGGCGAGTGTATGTGGGATGAGGAGGCCTCGGTCGGCGATAACCTGCAGACGGTAGGCGTGGTACATAGGGTAATCGGTTACGAGAAGAACCTCTGAAGTGATAAAGACGAAGAGAGCTGTGAGACCAAGAGAGATCCAAAGAACGGTTTTCAATCTCGAACGACTGGATGTGGCGGCAAGCAAGGTGGACGGTGCCATTATTCGCCCTTCAGATGGTTGGACGCGACGAGGGGCGCTCCGAGAGCGAGGAGTTTGAATAGGTTCATATTCCCAGTTTAACTAGAAGCTTCCCGATGCGCGGCCCGAGAACGCCCGCGTCCCGACAATCAGTCTCGGGGTTTACATGTGATCCGCTCCACCTGAAGACAACCCCGCCATGTAAATGTGCACCATACGCAGCGGAGGATCATGTATATGCGGCGTTCAAACGGGCTGTGGGCTCTTTTGGGTTTTGGTGCCGCCGTCGCTGGAACCGCATGGTTGGGCTCGCGCTATAACTCACATGATTCCAGAACCAGGCTATGGTATCGAAGGCTGGACAAGCCATTCTATACTCCCCCTGATTTCGTATTTCCGATCGTTTGGTCGTTTCTCTACACCCTGATGGCTATCTCCGGTTGGCGCGTTTGGCAGCATCGCAAAACTCCGCAAGGATCATCCGCGCTCCGCTGGTGGCTACCGCAATTGATCTTGAACGAAGAGTGGACGAGGCTATTTTTTGACAGGCACTTGCCCACGTGGTCCATGGCGGATATTCTGTCGTTGCAGATCGCAATTATCGGTTACATCGTGGCGGCCCGTAAAGTGGATAAGTCTGCCGCAGTTCTCTTCGTTCCTTATGCCGCATGGGTTGCTTTTGCAGCGCTTCTCAATGAAGAGATTATTCGGCGTAATCCCAGTACGGCAACGATGTTTCCTCAGGCCCGCACAGCTTAACTGGCTTCATTGCCACATGAGTGAACTGAAGGCGTATGCCGCTGAGTTCAGGATTTAAGGTCGCAAGTTTGATATGCGTTTAATCGACTGGGGAATATGCTACGACGGAACTGCGAACGCGATTGCAGAAACTTTGATGCAAACGCGCGCAGAACGTGGCGCGGATTACGCGCTGAACGCGTGGCCAGAACAAGGACTGCCTGAAACGCAGCTCGCCTCGAAAAAGAACCGAAAGAAACGGTGATGATGCCTGCGGAGATAGCGCACTTTGCGCTGCCTGTGATCGCGGCCGCAAGCATCGTGTTGATGCTCCTTCGTCCGCGAGGGATCCCGGAGGTTTGGTGGATCTCCGCAGGTGTGGTTCTGCTGATTGTGCTGCGGCTCATACCAATCAGGCTTGCCGGGCAAGCGATCGCGAAAGGCAGCGACGTCTACTTGTTTTTAATCGGGATGATGCTCCTTAGTGAGGTCGCGAGAGAGCAGGGTGTCTTCGATTGGGTTGCGTCGGTCACCGTTGGAGGTGCGAACGGCAGTTGTTCGCGCCTGTTCCTGCTGGTGTACGGGGCGGGCACACTGGTGACGGTCTTTATGTCGAATGATGCAACGGCCGTCGTCTTGACACCGGCCATCTTGACCGCTGTTCGCAAAGCAAAAGTCTCGCCGCTTCCATGTCTCTTCGCATGTGCTCTGATCGCGAATGCCGCAAGCTTTGTCTTGCCGATATCAAACCCGGCCAACCTTGTAGTTTTCCGTGTCGGGATGCCTCCTGTGGGTCAATGGCTAGCCGACTTCGGTGTGCCATCGCTGCTATCGATCGTAGTCACATTCGCGGTAATGAGGTTTCTCTTCCGCCATGAACTCTCAAAGAAAATTGAATGTGAAATTGAGGACACCAACCTATCACTGAATGGAAAGCTGGTCCTAGCGGGACTGGCATTGATGATCCTGGTTCTCCTAACGGCTTCTTCCATGAAAAAGGATTTGGGATTGCCTACGTGTCTGGCGGCCTTGTCGATTACCGCTGTTGTTTCGATTAAAGCAAGAAGCAATCCTCTCACATTGGCGCGCGAGATAAGTTGGGCAACCATTCTGTTGGTAGCTGGGTTGTTCGTGATGGTTGAAGCGGTCGAGAACGAAGGTGCGCTCGAGGTGGCCAGACATTGGCTCGCATGGGCCGCGGGGCTGGGACAATATGCGGGCGCGATCGTCGTTGGATTTTTTGTCGGTATCGCAAACAACATCGTAAACAACCTGCCACTGGGACTGATCGCGGGCGCGACCATTCAAGCGGCGCATACTAACGGCCTGATTGCGAACGCGGTCCTAATTGGCGTGGATCTTGGGCCGAATTTGTCGATGACGGGCTCTTTAGCCACAATTCTTTGGCTCTTGGCAATCCGCAAAGAAATTGGTGATCCCGATGAGGGAGAAAAGATCGACATTAGCTTTTTGAAGTTTCTCAAGGTGGGGGCTATTGCAATGCCCTCAGCTTTGCTCGCAGCCCTGGGCGGGGCTGTCTTGATGAAGATCCTGATTGGGTAACAGTACAAACGGAGGACCGACACAATGAGCGCTGGATGGATTATCCCCTTCATTATTCTGGGAGGCGCGTTACAGACCTGCGGAGCGGCCATGAACGGCCAGCTTAACAAGTATGTCGTCAACCCATGGCTTGCCTCGGCCATGTCGTTCGCTCTCATCACGCTATTCTTTGTGGGGGCGTCACTCGTTCACCCCTACCCGTTGCCGAGTCAGAAGGAACTGTCAGAGATGCCGTGGTGGGCTGTAATCGGCGGCTTAGTCGGAGCAGTTCAAGTCTACGCAGGACTTACTCTGGTGAACAAAGTCGGCGCCGGACTGTTCACGGGCCTTACAGTCACCGCGGCTCTGATTGCCTCTTTGGTCGTCGACCACTTCGGATGGTTTCGGATGCAGCCTCACCCGGTGAACCTTGGACGAGTGATCGGCGGAATCCTGTTGGTGGCCGGAGTTACTTTAGTCGCCAAGTTCGGAAACTGACTGAGGACAACCAGTTGCCTCGATTACAGATTTCTGCCTGCGCAATCGGGATCGATCCGACCGATCTATAGGCTTCCGGCATTCCTTAGCATGCCACCATCGATGAAGTGAGTGCTGCCCGTAACATACGCGGCATCATCCGACGCGAGATACACTGCAAGCTGGGCTACCTCCCCAGGCTTGCCCCAACGCCCTAGCGGTATCTCGGCCAGGATCTGATCGTTGAGTTTGGCATCCGCCTCAACATCTTTGTCGATTGGAGTGTAAATGGCGCCGGGTCCAATATTATTTACGGTGATCTGTGTGGAACATTGGCGGCCTTTTTCACCGGAACTCTTCATGTCAATGCTTCTTGTGGGAGTTTGTTTATGATTCTCCAATCGACTCCCCAGTAATCCTGCTCGCATCGGCCAACGACAAGTACTCAACGGGCCTTGCCAACCGCTCCGACCAGGTGGGACGCAATTTTATGTACCATCAGGTCGACGCGCTTCTCGCCGTCTCGACGAACCGCAATGAAGACAGTTATGCAAAGACTTTTGGTACCAACGATTTCTACTTCAAGGATACGGACCCAGGTTATCCACGATGAAAGGCGTTTCAAGAGTAAGCGGGGAAACAACCGTCTTTGCTTATGCAATATTATGGATCGTAACCTTTGAAGGATTCACCGAAGGCTGTGCGCTTGCATCCGTGTTTGGAGGTGAGTTTCAAAACGAATGCAGTGCCTTCACATGCAGCGCATCCGTTAAACTGGACGGTGGGTGCGGCGCTCACAAATCACGAGCGGCGCTCCAGAATGGAGCTTCCCTTGACTGAAGATGTGGCGACTCAAAAGACAGCGGCAGAGACGATCTTCGACGTGGCGATCATTGGCGGCGGACCGGCCGGATTCACAGCGGCCATTCGCGGCGCGGAATATGGGCTGAAAGTCGCGTTGATCGAGAAGGCCGACAAACTGGGAGGCACTTGCCTGCACGTCGGCTGCATCCCGACCAAGGCCCTGCTCTTCAATGCCGAGATCTGGGATCATCTGCAACACGGGGCGGAATTCGGCATTCAAGGCATAGCCACGCCTACGCTGGACTGGGCTGCGGTGCTCCGGCGCAAAGACGCCATCATCACCAAGCACGTCAAGGGTCTCGAATTTCTGATGAAAAAGCACAAGATCGCCGTGATCGCAGGCTACGGCCGCTTGACTGGCGCTGCCCAGGATGGCGTGCACACGGTGGACGTTACAGCGGGCGGCGGCGAGACGAGCCAGGTAAAGGCGAAGAACGTCATTCTGGCAAGCGGCTCCGAGGCCAAGATGCTTCCCGGTCTCACAGCCGATGACCGCATCCTCACCAACATTGAAATCCTGGCCCTTAGCGCGGTGCCAAAATCACTGATCGTCATCGGCGCAGGCGCGGTGGGAATGGAGTTCGCCTCGCTCTTTCGCACCTTCGGCTCCGAGGTCACCATCGTCGAATTCCTGCCACGCGTGGTTTCGGTTGAGGATGAGGAGGTCTCGAAGGAGATTACACGTCTGTTCAAAAAGCGCGGCATCGACGTGAACACCGGCGCGAAAGTTGAGAAAGTCGAGAAGACCGACACCGGAGTCCGGGTCACCTATACCGACGCAAATGGCAAGGCGCAAGTGAAGGAGGCCGAAAAGGTCCTGGTCGCCGTGGGCCGCGCGGGACTCACAGGCAACGTCGGCGTGGAGAAGACGAAGATTGAGTTGGAGCGCGGCCTCGTGAAAGTGGACGGCGCGCAGGAGACCGCCGAGCCAGGGGTCTTTGCGATTGGCGACATTGTGGCCGGCCTGCCGCAATTGGCCCACGTAGGCAGCATGGCCGGCATGATCGCCGTGGCCAAAATTGCCGGCAAGCCTTACCGGCCGATTCGCCGCGATCGCATTCCCGGCTGCACCTATACCGAGCCGCAGATCGGGTCGGCGGGCCTGACTGAGAGCCAAGCTAAAGAGCAGGGCCACGAAGTCAAGGTGGGCAAGTTTCCGTTCGCAGGGAACGCGAAGGCCACCATCCTAGGCAACCACGACGGTTTTGTGAAGATCGTCTCCGACGCGAAGTATGGCGAGATTCTCGGCGTACACATTCTCGGTCCGCAGGCCACGGAGTTGATTGCCGAAGCAGTGGCAGTCATGGAGTTGGAAGGCACCGTGGACGAGTTGATGTACACCATCCACGCACACCCCACGCTCGCCGAGTCGCTGCTGGATGCATACGGGGCTGTCAATGGCATGGCGATCAATGCTTGAAGCAATGAGTTAGGAAGTTAACATAGCAGCCGCGAGCGAATCATCGAGTGATCCGCTCGCGGCTACAATTCCATCGATTGGCTGGCAACTAGACCCTTGGCCCTGGCAATGAACTCCGCCAGCGGGATGGAGCCTTGGTCGCCCTTGGCGCGGGTGCGGACGCTGACTGCGCCGGCCTCCTGCTCCTTGTCGCCGAAGACGAGAATGTACGGCGTCTTCAGGTTGGCAAAGTCGCGAATCTTGCCGTTCATTTTTTCGTTGCGGTCATCCACTTCAACGCGCAGGCCCGCGGCCTTCAACTCGGCCTCGACCTTCTTCGCATACTCGTGGTGCCGTTCGCTGATCGGCACGAGACCCACTTGAACCGGCGCCAGCCACAGCGGGAAGGCGCCCGCGTAGTGCTCGATAAGCACGCCGAAGAAACGCTCGACAGAGCCGAAGAGCGCGCGGTGAACCATCACCGGTTGATGGCGTTCGCCATCCTCGCCGACGTATTCAAGCTCGAAGCGGGCGGGCAGATTGAAGTCGAACTGTACCGTCGAGAGTTGCCACAACCGGCCGAGAATGTCGACGAGCTTCACGTCGATCTTGGGGCCGTAAAAAGCGGCCTCGCCGGGGATCGTTCGGTAGGCAATTCCCTTGCGAGTAAGTGCGCGCTCAAGGCCGCCAACTGCCAGGTTCCAGTTCTCTTCGGATCCCGCATAGTGGGCGCGGTCGTTGGGATCCCAGGTGGATAACTCGACTTTGAATTCATTGAAGCCGAAGGTTTTCAGCACGGCCTCGGCGAAGTCGATGCAGGCAACAACTTCGTCTTCTATCTGTCCCGGAGTGCAGAAAATATGTGCGTCGTCCTGAGTAAATCCGCGCACGCGCAGCAGTCCGTGCATGGTTCCAGAGCGCTCATAGCGATAGACATTTCCTAACTCGGCCAGCCGCACGGGTAAGTCGCGATAACTCCTTGGAGAGTTTTTGTAGATAAGAATATGGCCGGGACAGTTCATTGGCTTCAGACGATACTCCGCGTCGTCCAACTCCATCGGCGTGTACATATTCTCCGCGTAATAGCCGTCATGGCCGCTGACCTTCCACAGTTCGCGGCGCATCACGTGGGGCGTGAAGACCAGCGAATAACCGCGGCGCAGGCACTCGTCGCGCATCCAGTCTTCCATCACTTTGCGAATGATGCCGCCCTTTGGGTGCCAGAAGATCAACCCCGCCCCGGCCAATTCTTGAATGCTGAAGAGGTCCAGTTGCTTACCCAGCAGGCGGTGATCGCGCTTGGCTGCCTCTTCGAGGCGGACAAAGTGCGCATCCAGGTCCTTCTTGCTGAAAAACGCCGTTCCGTAGATGCGCTGCAATTGAGGATTCTTTTCGTCGCCCAGCCAATAAGCGCCGGCCAGGTTAGTCAGCTTGATAGCCTTGACTCGCCCGGTCGAGGGCACATGCGGCCCACGGCAAAAGTCCACAAATTTGCCATTCCGATAGAAGCTGACCTCATCGCCGGGGACGGTGAATTTCGTCACGAAGTGACTCTTCATGAAGTCGCCATCACGCGCAAATTCTTCAAGGGCTTGTTCGCGCGGCTCATATTCGCGCACAAACTTGTCGTCGCGTGCGATGACGTCGGCCATCCTGGCTTCGATCAGTGCGAGATCTTCGGGAACGAAGGGCTTCTCGCGATAGAAATCGTAAAAGAATCCGGCATCAGTGGCCGGGCCGTGACCCAGTTTGGTGCCGGGGAAAAGTTCAAGCACCGCAGTGGCCAGCACGTGAGCGGCGGAGTGACGCACCACCTTCAGCGCTTCCGGGTCGTTTTCCTTTACAAGTTCAAGCCGCGTATCGGCTGTGAGCGGCGTCGATAAGTCCACGAGGCGCGGGGCGGACGTATCCTCCGCGGCATACATGGCGTCCTCAGATTGAGCGTCGGCATCCGATCTCTTCTTCACAGCGGTGCCGACGGGCGTCAGGCGCGCTGCCACGACCGCTGCGGCAAGGCGCGGCGAAATCTCGTTGGCGATATCAAAAGGCGTCGTGCCGGCGGGCACTTCGCGAATGGCCCCGTCGGGTAGGTGTACGGCAATTGTCTGCGTGCTTGTGGTCATATGGGTCCTGAAATCTCCAGCCGCGGCCTTCCGTCTGTATAACTGCGGCAACACTTCAGGATATACCGCCGGGTGTGGGAGGCCCAAGGTCTTGATCAGCAGACATGGGAAATAACGAACCTCCTGCGAGTGCTCTAGCGAGCCTCCGGCCGCACTGGAGGCGCCTTTTCCTCGTGATATTCCATCTCGGTATTGATCGCCCAGATGTTTTCTTTGGATGTGACGCCGTTGATGATGTTCTCTACAGCCGTCATGGCGGTCAGCATGGAATGGTCCTGGTTATTGTATTTGTGCATGCCGTTACGGCCCACGAGAAAAAGGTTTTCAATGCTGTCAGTGTATTTACGAATCATGTCAAATCGGTCATAGCTGCCGAAATATGCCGGATAAGTCTTGGGAACGTGGACCACGTGGGCGTCCTCGACATCCTCCTCGTTGAGAATGCCAATCTTCGCGATCTCGCCGATAGCGAATTTGGCCATCTCGTCGTCCGGTAGTTTCCATAGCGGATCGGTGTCATTGCAAAAATATTCGAGGCCGATCCAGACCTTGCCGGGGCCGGCGACCAACCATGGGCTCCAATTATTGAAGATTTGAAGTCGCCCGACGATGACATCGGGCTCTTGAATGTAGATCCAATTATCCTTGAGAGGGCTGCCGTCCTTCTCAGTCGCTGTGAGCTTGCGGGCAAGCAGTCCGACGGTGATGAAGTCCCGATACATCAGACCTTCGGCGACCTCAACGACCTCGGCTGAGACCGGCGGAGTGATAGCGCGGATCAGATCCCGGACCGGCATGGTCGAGAAAAAATAATCGGCTGTATAACTCACTCGTTTTCCTGATTCATCGAGGCCTTCAACCGAGGCAACCTTGTTGCCCTCCAG
>Ga0187890_10003517_pt1 | contig 10789 bp, 10 predicted proteins | sample June2016WEW_21_1_FD_133005 | JGI IMG/M metagenome (GOLD analysis project Ga0187890, IMG submission 133005) | Peatland microbial communities from SPRUCE experiment site at the Marcell Experimental Forest, Minnesota, USA - June2016WEW_21_10 | ecosystem: Environmental > Terrestrial > Soil >...
CGGACGTCATATCTCCCACACCCGGTACCAGATCGTCCGCCGGACCCAGATTCGGCTGGCCAAACTTATCCGCTCCAATCTGCCGCGCCTTCATCTCGTCAGGCAGGTCGGCCAGCGGAATCAAGTTAAACAATTCGTCTACGAATTTAATAATCGAGCTGTGCTCCGACGGCACATGCGACACGCCATGCACCACCGCGTAAGGCGAAATTACAATCGCCGGAATCCTCGGTCCCTGCTCCAGTGGCAGCCCATTCGCGTCATGCGAACGGATCCGCGGCTGTGCATGATCGTAGAGCCCGTCCGATTCATCGTATGCAATGATGATCGCGCTCTGGCTCCAATAGGGACTTCCCGCGATCGCGTTAACCTCCTCGGCCAGCAGGGCCTCGCTGATCTGAGAATCCGAGTAGCCCGGATGATCGTCGTTGCCCCAGAAGACCCCCGCCAGCTTGGGGTTCGGGTCCACTGGCTTCCAGTTGCGAATATTGCCGTAACCTCCGCGAACATAAATGACGCCCGAAGCCGGCAGCCGCCTCGCCGCAACATCCGCGAAGAACTCGCTCAATCCGTGAAGATGCGTGCTCGCCTGCGGGTTGTTCGCCACGTAGCCGAAGTATTGCGGCGCGTTGTGGTGCGCCACATAACCTTTGTGCGAAGCTTTCCACACAGCGTCGTTCATCTCATGGTCGTAGCCCTGCTGATACCATCCCCACTGAACAGCCTTCACGCCATGGCCGGCAATCTTTTCTATATCCTCCCGCACGTCCGGCAGGTCAAATTCGGGATTGTAATCGGCGGCCGTTGTGTCCTTGATCCCATCCCCCATAAACGATAAGGGCAAACTTGCAAAGGTCAGGTTTTTCGAAATGCTATTGGAAGGAGGCACGGCCTGCGGCTGATGCAGCTTATTCGCCGTGTCCAGAGCCGATCCCCAGTAGGGCGCCGGATCATCGACCAACGGCACCACGGCGGTTGTTCCCTGCCCGCCCGTTGCCGACTGCTCCGGGTGCAGCATCCATTGCGTCTCACCGCTTTGGCCCGAGATCATGGCAATCGCATTGGGCGTCGAGGGCCCGATGATCGTATCCATGAAGTGATCGAAGAGCGTGAAGCGGTCCGCATACCGCCAGAGAAACGGAGCCGTGTCACAGTCCACATGGCTCATCACCAGTTCGCCGAACTGCTTCCGTTCGAGCGTCGGCGCCTTCGAAGGAACGCCGTTTGTCAGCGTCACGCCCTCCTCGGTGAGCGCATATTCCGAGTTTTGCGCTACTCCATTTGAGTCCAACGCAAGCTTGCGTGCGATGGCCGTGTGGGAGTGATTCACCGAGGCGATGTCCGAGGGATAGATCGGCACCGTCTTGCCCGCCGCGTCCGTCACCGATGCCGGAATCTTGAATGGCGAAATGGTGCCCAGGCTTCCATCTGTATTCACAATCAACTGCGTAAATCCAGGCACCTGACCGACAGGATAAGGTCCGTTCGCATTTGCATAGAGCCCGTCCGCGCCGGGGTAGCTGCCAAAATAGAAATCAAAAGATCGATTCTCTTGAAAGAGCACAAAGACGTACTTGATCTTGCTGCGAATCAGCCGCAGCTTTTCCCCCGGCGAAATCACCGGTTCCTTCGCCTGATCGATCACATGCGCACTCACCGCCCCGCTCGATTCGGGCGCAATCGTCACAGCCGAGAACGCAGGCGTTTCTTGCGCCCCACCGACTCCAACGCTGATCCCGCCCAGAGCGATGAGCGCTGCCCAGTTCCCTATGCGGCTCATCTTTCGCATGTCCCTAAGCTAATCTGTCGGACATCGTATTGCCAACGAAATCCAGCTAGCCGGGCAGCAATTCATAAATTGTCTTTAGAAGTGATGCGACAAGCTTGCAATCACCGTGTAGTCTGCAAAAAATGCATCTCCGTTCGTGATGTGGTACTGGATCTCCGGTACGCTCGGCGGACGATCGCGATAGATCGCCCACGGCCCATTCACCGCGACGGTATACCTCCTGTAGTTGAACAACAGCCCTGGGTCCGCTGAGAATATGAAGCCGGGGCGCCGGAATCCATCGCTTGAACCAAGCAAGTCTCGAACCGGCACACCCTCGCCGCGCACGCCGATGCTAAGGGCCAAACCTCTCAACTTGGGCATACCTTGGGAGATTCCTCCACGATAGAGATACTGATCCGTCACCGACATTACGCCTTGACCGGGCTGGCTGCGAAAGGTCGGCACTCCGTTCGTATTTTCAGGGTTGAACAAGTATGTCCCTTGACCGTAGCCTGACGATCGCCACCACAGAGACTTGTAAGCCTGTGCGCCGACGTTGAATCCCCAGGAACCATCGCCGGGTTGCATCGACTGATCGGCGATAGCCTTGATGATCTTCCCCTTGTACGAGGCGGAACCGGCTGCGTCGTCGATCCCCGTCGGTATCTTCACGGCGCTGCTCAGAGCCACGTTGCCGCCATTTTCCGTCGGCGGACGGAAGAGCCACCTCTGCGCGCCGATCGTTATATCGCCCAGGCCGCTCACCTGGAAGACCCCCGAGGGAGGATAGATCTGGTCGCGCGTACCGTTGTAGACAGGCACGTCGGCGATAATGCTCCACCGGTTGTTCAAGCGGTATTCAACACCAATATCGAAGATATTCTGGTGGTTTTCGACAGCAGTCGGTCTGGCAATCTCATTGCTGCCCTGGAAATACTTGTTGGAATTGAAGACTCTGTAGCCAATATTCACGGTCAGGTTATGGATCGAGAACGGCGACGGCGCGCTCTCCGGAGTGGGCGAGATCAGTTCGTCGAGAACGCGTTGATTGCTGTGGGCTGCAACGCAACCTTGCCCCCGGGCCTGGCTGCCCGCAACCAGAACCCCGCCGATCGCAAACAATGTGAAAAACTTTTTTGTACGGTTCATCCTAACCTCCAAGAGTGGCCTCACATGCTCATGTGATCTAAATCACATTTGCGGATGGGTAGGCCAAACTTAACTGAGGGATCACGCAATGTCCTCGCCCATTGGGTGGACAAAAATCTCCAACTAACCCGACGTATTCTTCCTTGCTCCCTGAAATCTCAGCGAACACCAACTCGGCGGCGATCATGTTACAGTCAAAAACCACGGAGGTTTGTACGCGATGGCTGCTGGAATTCAGCTTTCCGGAAACGGCGAGACGATCGACTTGCAGCAGCAGGTGGCGCGGCTGCAAGCGCTGCTCGAAGCCTCGCGCCAGGTCCACTCCACCACCCGCGAAGAGGAAGTCCTCGAACAGGTGCTGCGCATCGTCGTGCGCGAGTTGGAGATGTCGGGGGCAGCCTTCCCTTCCGCCGACATGGTTTACGGACGTGCGCCACAAGGCGACGCCAACGGCACATCCGTCCTCAGCTATCCGCTAGCAGATCGCACCGGCCTGCACATGGCGGAGCTGGTTGTTGCTCCTCCCGACGGCCGCCCCCTGACCATCTATGAGGCCGATTTCATCGAGGGGCTGGCCTTGCAGGCGGCCGTAGCCCTTGAAAACGCCCGCAATTACAAGCGCAATCTCGAATTTGCCCGCGTGCAGCAGGACATGGACGCCGCCCGCGCCATTCAGCGCTCGCTACTGCCCCACAAGCTGCCGTCGATCCGCGGCTACTCGCTCGCCTTTCGCTCCGACACTTGCTACGAGGTTGGAGGCGATTATTTAGACATTGTCGCCCAGCCGGACGGCAGCATTCTGATGGCGGTGGCGGATGTTGCGGGCAAAGGAATGGCCTCGGCCATGATGTCCACCAGCTTCCGCTCGGCCTTTCGTGCCATGGCCGCCGAAGGCTCCCCGCTCGGAGAGCTTGCCGCGCGCATGAATCAGCACCAATGGGCCGAGGGCGAGCAGGCACGCCTCCGCTACTTGACCGCCATCTTTATGCGCCTCCATCCCGAGGCGGGCGAAATCGAGGTGGTAAACGCTGGCCACAATCCCGGTTTTCTTATTCAGCCGCACTCACCGCCCCGCCTCTTTCGCGCCGCCGGTACTCCGCTGGGAATGCTGCCGGGGATCCGCTACGAGAGCGAGCGATGCGGGTTTACGCCCGGCACGCGGCTCCTCTTCTACACCGACGGGCTGACAGAGGTTTTTCGGGGGGATGAGGAATTTGGTCCCGAGCGGCTTCTTAACGTTTTTTTGCAATGCCCTGCGGAGAAGGCCGATGGTATTCTCGATGCATTATGGGCGGCCATCGAGGACTTTGCTGAAGGCGCCCCGCAAGGAGACGACATGACCGCATTGGCGTTGTGCCGCGAAGTTGGCGGGTCGGAGACGATGCCATGAGCGAGTCCAAGTCCACTAAAGTTGAGGTGCGGTTGCCCTCGCGGATGGGCTATGAAAAAGTAGCCATGAGCACCGCGGCCGCGGTTGCCAAGCTGATGGGCTTCCGCGAAGACCGCGTCGAAGACCTGAAAACAGCCGTCGCCGAGGCCTGCATCAATGCCATCGAGCACGGCAACCGTCTCAATGAAAGGCTGAGCGTCGGTGTGGTCCTCTCGGCCGGTGCCGATGCCCTCGAAATCAAAGTCATCGACGACGGTAAAGGCATGATCAACCGGCCCGCCAAGCCCGACATCGACCGCAAGATGCACGGCCAGGAGGATCCTCGCGGGATGGGCATGTTCCTCATCCAGGCGTTGGTGGACGAAGCCGAATGGGTCGCCGGCTCCGAAGGCAAAAGCAGTTATGTCCGCCTGCTCATTCGGCTGGACAAAGTCGCGGAATAACCGCGGAATAACCTAAGAGAATACGGAGAATATATACCGTGCAGAACGAAACCAAGGCGCGCGTTGACCAACTCACTTCCCCGGCAGGGCATCCGGTCGCCGTCCTGCGCTTCGAGGGCGACATCGCCAGCACCTCGAAGGAGGCCGTCCTGGGTACCTACCAGGCACTGCCCAAGCAGACTTCAAAACTGGTGCTGCTCGACTTCAGCAAGGTGGATTACATCAATTCGAGCGGCATCGCGCTTGTCATCCAGATGATGATCGAGGCGTCGAACTCAGCCCAGAAGATCTACGCCTTTGGCCTCTCACCGCACTTCACCAAAGTCTTCACCATGGTCGGCATCACCAAGTACGCCGGCCTCTTCCCTACCCAGGCGGACGCACTGGCCGCCCTTTAAAACCTCATTCCCCCGAGCCTTGAGGCACGCGTATCATGGCCGTTATGAACCTCGAGACGATACAAGCGGCAATTCGTGAGGCCGGTTTCGACGGCTGGCTCTTCTACGACCATCATCACCGCGATCCCATCGCCGGACGCATCCTGGGTCTGAACGAAAAGGCCCACGTCACGCGCCGCTGGTACTACTTTGTGCCCGCCACCGGCGAGCCGCGCAAGCTCGTGCACCGCATCGAACAGAGCCGTCTCGATGTGCTGCCTGGCGTCAAGGGAATGTACTCGAGTTGGCAGGAATTAGCCCGGGGCCTGGAAGCGATGCTGGCCGGCGCGCGTACGCTGGCCATGCAATACTCCCCCAACAACGCCATCATGTATGTCTCCATGGTGGACGCCGGCACCATCGAATTCCTGCGCAGTCTCGGGAAGCAAATCGTTAGCTCGGCTGACTTGGTAAGCCAGTTTGAGGCCGTGCTCAGTGCCGAACAGATGGCCAGTCACGGCGTCGCTCAGCGAGCCATCGATATTATTCTGGCCGAGGGTTGGCAAAAGATTGCCCGCACACTTCGCCCGGCAACCGGGTCCCCCGGCACCCTCACCGAATTCGATCTGGCGCAGTGGTTGTGTACGGCCATGCGCAACGAAGGGCTCGTCTGGGAAAGCGGGCCCAACGTCAGCGTCAACGCGAATAGTTCCGACTCGCACTACGAGCCCACTGCCGAGCGTTCCGCGCCCATTCGCGAGAAGGATTTTCTGCTGATCGACATTTGGGCGCGCGTGAACAAGCCCGGCACCATCTTTTACGACATCACCTGGACCGGCATCGTTGGGCGCGAGCCCACCGAGCGAGAGCAACATATCTTCGAGACGGTGCGGAATGCGCGCGATGCAGCCATTACCGCCGTCGAAGAGGCTTTTGCGGCCAGGCGTCCCATTCGCGGCTTTGAGGCCGACGACGCCGCGCGGAATGTGATTCGTGCGGCTGGCTTCGAGGAGTTCTTCACCCATCGCACCGGTCACAACATCGCCCAGGAGTTGCATGGTTCCGGTGCGCACCTTGACAATCTCGAAACCCACGACGAGCGCCGCCTGCTGCCCAACACCTGCTTCTCGGTCGAGCCCGGCATTTACCTTCCGAAGTTCGGCGTACGCAGCGAGGTGAACATGCTGACCGCTCCCGCGAAAGCGTGGGTCACCGGCCGAATCCAGAGCGAGTTAGTGAGGATCTAGGTTATTAATTTTTTGAAAGGGCGCGGACGATCCCGCGCGGGGCACTTTTCAACTCCGTCAAAGCAATCCATGGAATCAGCTCCAGGAACCCTGGCAATGGAACTTCGTGCCTCCCTGGTGCGTTATATTCATAGAGAATGGCTACTGAAGACAACAAGAGCGTCGCCGAGATCCCCACGGCTCAATCCAGCCCCCAGCCCGTAACCCCATCCGGCGTGCGAGTTCAATCCAAACAAGTTCCTATCTATCTTCCGCTCATCGCCGGCTGGCTTGTGCCGGGAGCGGGGCATTTTTTGTTGCGCAAATGGGGTCGTGGCGCGCTGCTGGCGGCCTCGATTCTCGCCATGTTTGCTCTCGGCCTCGGGATGCATGGCGAACTCAAGTCCGAAATTCACGACATCCTCGACATGCTGGGCTTGGCCGGCGATTTGGGCAACGGCCTGCTTTACTTAGCCAGCCGGCTAGCAGGTCTGGGAGCAGACAAGGTGCAGGTGACCGTCGCCGACTATGGCACGCGCTTCATAGTTGTTGCCGGCCTGCTCAATGTGATTTCCGCCGTCGACGCGCACAATCTGCGCACCGGGAGGAAGTCGTGACTCACTTTGCGGCGGTTGTACTCTTCGCTTTCTTCGCCTCCGTTGTTTTCGGAATTACCCAGCGCGAGACACCACGAAGCATGGTCCGTTACGGAGCCTATTGCTTTGTTCTATTTGTTGGCTCGGCGATCGCGCTCAGTTGGATCATGTTCTTCATCGCGCGATGAGTTGAGTAACTCATTCCCATGAACAAGGATTGGCACGCTAAAAACCCAATGCCGCCAAAGGCCACGCTGGAGCAGAGAATCCAGTGGCACCGCGAGCACCAGCAGAAATGTGCGTGCCGGGAAGTTCCGAAGAGCCTCTCACCCTATATCAAATCCAAAGAACAAGCGAAGTAGTGTCAGAACAAGGGATGAAACGCCGGTCTCCAGACCGGGTTTATAAATTCTCTGCGAGGAGGCTCCGAAGCTCTCTCGGTTGACTCTCAAGCAATTTTGCCGCGCTGCCACACCGCGGCGTCGAACCGGTGCACGCACTCGTAGCCTTCCGCGCGGTAAAGATCGATGGCCTCCGAATTCGCCTCGGTCACAGTCAGTGAGATTTCGCTCACGCCCTGGCGCAGGAAGCAGGAGGCGGCCAGATCGAGCATCATCCGCGCCAAGCCACGGCGGCGGAAGTCGGGATGTACGCAGAGCTGAGTGATGTGACCACTTTCCGGGCTGACCCGCGAACCCAGGACCAGCGCGATCATCTCCCGACTTACGCGTTCCACCACCACATGCGAAACCTGAGATGAAAAGACACCGCAGCCCGAGTAGCGAACGATGTTATTGAGAAAGCGCATCGAACCATGGGCCGACCGGTACTGGTCGTTCACCACGCTGTCTGGATGGCCGCTATAAGCCCTGGCGATGAGACGCGCGGCGGCACTCAGATCCTCCTCGCGCCAGGGGCGCAGCTCCAGTCCGCCCGGCAAATTCACGCGCGGCGCGGCAAAGTAGTTATTGAGAGGCCGCACCATGAAAAGTCTGCGGTGGATCTGGAACCCCGCATCGAGGAAGACACGCACGTGGGAGCCGGCTGGATGCAGCAGCAGTTGCGATTCCACGCGCTCAACATGCGGCGAGTTCACCAGCAGTTCAAGCAGGTGCTTGAGCAGCGTCTCCTCGATCTCGTGAGCGGAGGCTTCCAGGGCGGGCCCGTCGCCGGCCTGCCTGTCATCGGCGTGCGCGCTAGGCAGCGCAAAGACGTCGCCGACAACTGCCTTGGCGTCCTCGTAGACGCAAAAGACAAACCCTGTAACCTGGCCTCCCTCCAATGCCGCGTAACCTGGCAGCGTGTGGCTGTCAAGGTATTGCATCAGCAGATTGGCTGAGACGCGGTAGTCCCAGTGCAGACGCTGCTTCCACAGTTCCCCCTCCGCCTCCAGCACAGGGCGCAACACCGGCGCCGCAAAGTGCCGCAAGTCGAGGATCTCGATGGAAGCGCCTGTCGCCATTCGTCTCCTATTGGATACCTCATTCTAATGGTCCGGCATAAGCCCGCCGTGAACCACTGCAAATAAACTTGGAATTTAGATGCTGTGGGAAACGCCAAGTCGGAGCGGGGCGGTGTCGCGGCCAAAATCAATCTTGCCCGTGAACTGAGCCGAAAGAAGCTCTAACTACCGCAAAATCAACGCGTTTTAGCGTCCGTGCCCACAGGTCCCCGGCAGTTCCGGCCCCGCGTAGACGTCTGTTGGATTCCGAAATGGTTTCGGCGGCTCCAAGGTGGGGTCCGCTGAGGTGGTCTCCGCCGCCCCTGTCCCCAGTTCGACACCGGCAGTTTACCGGCTTCCCACCAGGTAGACCACCAGACCCTGCTCCGGCCAACTGAAGAGTTGCTCGTAGTGCCGGCCCTCCAGATACTCGGCGAGGGCAGCGGGCGTGTGCAAATCTACCCCGCCGCGGCCCGTCACGCGCATCACCAGAAGATGCTGTTCATCCGGTACTCCGCTCTCCTCGTAATTCACCACGGCGCGGTTTCTGTAGAACGAGAGTCCGTATTCCACGTCCCGCCGGACGCGAAAGACTGCGACGGTCTCGATGCCGGGGGCCTGCGTGGCCAACTGCTCGGCCAGCGGGCGTGCCGAATACGACCGGTCAAGCAGATGAACCACCCGCTTGGTCTGCTCAATGGCCGGGAGTCCAAAGAACGGGCCCACGCCATAGAGGAAAAGGACCAGGACGATCAGCACTCCGAAAGTGACGAGTCGTAGCCGGGCCACGCCGAAGCCCTTCACAACGATCAGGATCAGCAGCGCCGCGCCCGAGGAGGCCAACAGGGCTGCAACTGCCGCATGAACGGGCGGCATCTGCGCGCCATGCGCGACAAACCAGGGTGCCAGCAGAGCGGCCATCGTCATCACGCCACAGAGCACCGCATGGCCCAGCAGCACCCAGCGATTTAACCCTGTCTGCCGCCGCCGGAAAAGATAATCCCCGGTGAGAATGGTGATCGGCGGAATCGAGGGCAAAATGTAGCCGGGCAGTTTGGATCTGGATAGGGAGAAGAAGAGGATGGGAATCATCGCCCACAGCACCAGAAACTCCGGGAAGGCATCGCCCGGCTCTCCAGGGCAGCGCTTGCAACTGCTAAAGTGGCGCGCCCGCCACTCCCGGACCGAGGTTTGAATGCCGTCGATCAATGCCCGCACCGCGATCACCGTCCAGGGCATCACCGCCAGCACCACCACCACCAGGTAGTACCAGAACGGCTGTTGGTGCTCATAGCGGTTGGTGGCAAAGCGCTCCAGGTTATGCTCCAGGAAAAATACCCGGAAAAAGTCGGGATTCTCATGTTGCACTGCAATGAACCACGGCAGCACGATGGCAAAATAGAGCAGCGCGCCCGGCCACCAGAACGACCGCCTCAGTATCGACCACTCGCGACGCAAAGCCGCGAAAGCGGTCACAATCACAATGGCAAGAAAAGGCGCTACCGGCCCTTTGGCAAGCGTTGCCACGCCGGTAAAAAAGTAAATGTCGAAGAGCCAGAACTTGGAACCGGTTTCATACCAGGCATACCAGCCCAGCAGGCCGATCGCCAGGGGCGCCGCCATCTGCATATCGGTCGAGGCGCCGCGGGCAAAGCCCATGATCCCCGCGCAGGCCACAGTAATCAGAGCCGCGTCGAGGTGCCCGCCGGGGCGGAAACGCCGCATGTGCAGGTAGATCAAAGCCACCATCAGGAAAGCAAAGCTGGCTGCGGGCAGGCGCGCCGTCCAGTCGTGCATGCCGAACTCCTGGAAGACGAACATTGCCCGCCAATAATAGAGCGCCGGCTTCTCCAGCCACGGGTGACCATAAAGATAAGGCGTGACGCACGCGATCAGTTTTCCTTTGAGTGTGTGCGCCGAGTCGAACCGGTCCAGCATCTCATGCGCGATCTGCGCATAGCGGGGTTCATCGGCGCCAACCAGTCCCAGGCCATCGCCGCCCACCAGGGGCGTCTGTCCATACAGAAGAAAAAAAAGGGTGAAGGCAAGGAAGACAGCCGCCTCCCGAACAGTTGTCCACCGAGGCAGCCGTATGCGCCAGCCTTCAGGCGAATCAAGACCGGATGGTTGCTCAATCTTTTCCACTTACAGCGTTTCTCCAAACGGGCTCTCGCTTGCCTTCTGCAGGCCAGCGATGCCGGCTTCAATCCCGGTGCGCCCAAGCAGCCGACGCGACCCACAGGGAACCGCGCCCTGCGGCGGTGCAAATCAGGCTACACCATCCCTGGTTTGCTCTGGGGGAGAGCTGGCAGACTTCGCCCAGGGTCCGCGCTCGTTTAAGCCGCGAAGTTTGTGCCGTGGTTCGACAGGGTAAAGGCTATCAGATTCGAGTAGAA
>Ga0187890_10003519_pt1 | contig 10785 bp, 6 predicted proteins | sample June2016WEW_21_1_FD_133005 | JGI IMG/M metagenome (GOLD analysis project Ga0187890, IMG submission 133005) | Peatland microbial communities from SPRUCE experiment site at the Marcell Experimental Forest, Minnesota, USA - June2016WEW_21_10 | ecosystem: Environmental > Terrestrial > Soil >...
CGATGCCGGTTTGATAGGGCACCGCGCCATCGCCGATCAGGACATATTGCACGCCGCCCTTGAAGTATACCGTGTCGCCGGGACTGAGTGCTGTGTTGCCCGCCGTGCCGGTGGCCGCCGGATCGCCGGGACAATGTTTCCAGGGCGCAGCGGCGTTTGTTCCCGGATTCGAGTCCGAGCCGGCGGAATAATCCACGTAGAAACCGGGTGCGGACGGATCGCCTTGAGGTGCCGGCGGCGTCGTGATGCAGGCCTCGGCGCTGGGGGAAGCATCGTTGCCGCCGACATCGTAGGCGACAATCGTGTAGCAATACGATGTGCTCGGCACAACACTGGTGTCGACGAATTCTGTCTGGGTCGTTGTTTCTACCAATGTGCCATTGCGGTAGACCTGATAGCCGGCAAGTCCGGGCCCGCCGGTGTCGGTGGAGCTATTCCAACGCAGCGTGACCTCCGACGAAGAGTTCTCGGTTGCCATGAGGGCCGTGACCGTTAAGGGAAGTATTGTTTGGCCAGATGGTTGGACGGTTCCATCAGGCGTGACATTTGACGCATCAACAGTCGCATCGGTGGCGGCAGATGAATCGTCAGTGGTGGCAGACGGATCGATTGGGGCTACGTCACTATTGACGGGCGCCGAATCGGTTCCCGACGGAGCTGGAGCTGCGGGATCGGGGCCGTTGTTGTCAGCGTCCTGATAATTACTCCAGGCGGCGCGAGGCGTCGGCCATGACCCCCAGCCAGCACCGTCCCAGGTTTGAGCCGAACTCTTTGAGCCGAACTCGTAGTAGGTGCAACCAACCAACTGAATGCGAGCGCGATGGTAAGAATGAAAATGCCATGATCACGAATCGTTCCCAGCCGGTGACCGAAGGAACCTGGTATTCGCTTCGCTTCGGTCGCACGCCCACAGACCGGGCGGAGGAACGTGTCGGGCACGGCTGCCGTTGTCTGGGTGGTTTTCATCATGACAAACGCTAACGGCATTCGTGGAGAAACTGAAATTACTGGGTTCCCTATATTCGGCCGGGAAATCACCCTAGAAAATTCACGCTGAAAAAGCTGTGGCTGCTTCCGGCGGCTATGGGCAAATGCGCGACAAGAATAAATACGCTTCTGGGTAATCTCCGGGCAGGAGATGTTTGGGCGGTGCTTCATAGACTGTTGTTCCTTTCAGCTTCATGGCTGTTTAAAGGATCACTCCCTACCGACGCGTACGCTCAACAACTGCGTGACGACCGTGCTCGTTTCGGGGTGAAGAAAACAACAGCGGCAGCAACAATACAGAACGGCGACGTGACCGTGTTGGGTGAACCTGTGGCTTTTGTTACGTAAAACAGACTGACATTACTGTGCTACTCCTGAATCTCTAACATTTGTGCGGCGAAACTCTCGCCGAACGCCACCAACAGTGTCGCATAGTCACACACGAAAGTCAAGGTATTCCTTTGGTTCTTTTGGGGTAGTGTCGAAATTTGAGACGTTCGCCTGGCAGGATCAATTTGGGCGGGGTCGGACCGGAGGGCGCCATCCGGCATGGAGCTGGTGGAACCTGATGACCTCGAGAGAATTCACCCGGGGAAAGCCGTGGCTGCTTCAGGCGGCGATAATCTGGTTACGGATGGCGTAGCGGACGAGGTCGGTTACGGAATGCAGGTCGAGTTTGTGCATGACGTTGGCCCGGTGCGCATCCACCGTCTTGACGCTGACGCCGAGCGCGACCGCGACCTCCTTGTTGGTCTTGCCTTCGGTCAGGAGTTGGACAATCTCACGCTCGCGTGCCGTCAGTTGCTCCAGCGGGCCGGCGGCACGGTTCGTAACTCCCCCGGAGTTCAGGTAGCCACTCAACACCACTTCCGAAACCTTCCCCGTGAAGAACGGCTTGTGCCGGGCGAGTGATTCAACGGCGGAAACCAACAGGCGCGACGTGTCCGCTTTCAGAATGTAGCCGTGCGCACCGGCGGCGAGCACCTCGCTCACCAACTTCTCGGACTCGTGCATCGTGATAATCAGCACTTCGGCCTTGGGAATCGCCTTGCGAATCTGACGTGTGGCCTCCAGGCCATTCAGTTCCGGCATCGTCACGTCCAACACGATCACGTCGGGCCCCAGTTGCCTGGCCAACTCCACCGCTTGCCGGCCGTTGACCGCCTCCCCGCAAACTTTCCAGCCGGGCTGGTTTTCCAACACCGCCCGCAATCCCTTCCGCACCAGTTCGTGGTCATCGGCTATCAAGATTTGCATGGTCTTCATCCGTACTGGCCTCCCCGGGCGCGATGGCCCGCACAGTTGTTCCCTTTCCCTGACCCCTCGATTCAATCTCGAACCGGCCGCCCAATTGACGCACGCGTTCCCGCATGCCGGCCAGCCCCACGCCCGCTTTCGCCACGGTGCCGTCGCCCCGAACGCGCAGTCCACAGCCTTGATCGGTCACTTCGAGCATGACATTGCCGTTCTCACGCGCGATCCGAATCGTGGCGGTCGGACTGCCGGAATGGCGATGGACGTTGCCCAGACTTTCCTGCACCACCCGAAACAGTGCCCGCTCCGTCTCGGCGGGCAATCGTCCCAAGGACGGGCTGGTGTCCAGCGTCACCTTGATCCCGCTGCGTTGCGAAAACCCGGCGGCGTACTCCTGTACGGCGCCAGTCAGGCCCAATTCATCCAATGACGGCGGGTGCAGTTGGTACGCCATTGTTCGCAGTTCGCGCTGGCTCTGCTCGATGATCGCCTGGCTGTCGGCGAGGAGATTGTCGACGGAGACATCCCGGCCGGCGGTGCGTTGTTGCACAAGGCCGAGGTTCATCGCCAGGGCCATCAACTCTTGGGCGGTCGAATCGTGTAGTTCGCGGCCGATCCGCCGGCGTTCTTCGTCCCGCGACCGCAACAGATGACCAGAGAGCTGGCGCACTTCGTCCTCCGCCTGTTTGCGTTCGGTGATGTCGCGCACCACACCGGCGAGTTGGACGAGCGTGCCGGTCTTGTCGGCCAGCGGGGTCAGGGTGACTTCGCCCACGCGCTGGCCGGCCGGGTAAGCGGCGCTGCCTTCCCAGCTCACGGTCTTGCGTTCCCGAATCGCTTCCTGGAATTTGCTCCGCACCCGAGCATGGGAAGTTCCCGGTAGAACTTCCTCGATCCGTTTGCCAACCACTTGTTCCCGGGTGAGACCGGTCACTTTCAGAAAGGCGGCATTGACGCAGAGGAACCGGCAGCAGTCGTCGGCTTCGACTTCAAGCAGGAACAGGCAATCGGAAACACCTTGAAAGATCAGCGCGAGGTGCTGTTGCTGGATGGCGATCCGCTTCAGCAGGAAGGCGGCGAACCCAAAATACCCCGCGCCCGTGATCATGACAAACGCCAGTCCCTTCAGCAGTTCGAAGTCGCGCAACTGGTCAATGGACCAGGCTGCGCCGGCCGCAATTCGGCCCGACAAGAAAATATACGCGCTGCACAGGACCATGTACCCCAGCGCGAGGCACAGGGACACCCCGGTCGGATGAGCGGCGACACGCCCCAGCCGGCTTGAGGAGCCCGCCATCACCCTGATCAGCTTTCTGGCCAGATGGGCGCTGATTCGCTCCTGGCGGTGTAGAGCGCTGGCGGCTTTCTCCATAGATGCGGTACTCATGAGATCCTCCCTCAGGGTCCGTCGCGGCTTTTTGCGTTAACTTCCTGTTTCCTTGAGCCGGTCATCGTGCTTTCGGAGCGAGAAAGAGATCCGGCCAACGGTACGTCAGTTGCCAAACGGGATGATGAGCCGCACGCCGACATACGGCCTGCTACCCTGCCACATGTCGAGGTCGAGCTTCACCCGCGGGCTACTTCGCGACGCTCCAAGTGAAATGGCCCGCGTGCGGCGCAGGCTGCCCTGATCAAAGCTGAAGTCGGCTTGGTTCTCGACGTTCTTGGTGAAGCGATCGAGCGCAAATACGGCTGTGTCCAGACCGTATTTGGCGGTCTCGATCTGCCGTTTGATGAGCGACGGAGATTTTTGCGGCGGGCTGTATTCTGCTTCAAAACGCTCCCACACCTCGGTGTCCGTCAGCTTGCGCTGGGGCATCAGTATCGACTGCAGCTCACGCTCGGCAGGCGCCTGATGGTCGGTCCGTTCGCTGATTTTGCTCCGGATGGACGCCGCTGTAATCGGAGAAACCGACAAGTAGGTCATCAAGGACGAGGACTCGGGTTGTTGCGCCGTGGCGGACGGAACGGCTGACCAGCAGGAAACACACGCGACCGTCCCCGATATGGTCGAGCGCCAGTAGCTGCGGATACTGTGTTTGCTGCAACTGTTCACGACAATCTCCCATTCCCGTGGCGTGCTAATCCTTCTTTTCGTCGTTCTTGTCGGCCTTCTGCTCGGTTGGTTCCCTGGTCGCGGCAGGCCGCTCGGCCGCAGGCTTGGACTCAACCTTCGCCTCTGGTTTGCTCTCCGGCTTCGCTTCCACAGCGGTAGGAGCGGGTTGTTTCTTCTCGCTCTCCGTCACTTGCGCTTTTTCCTGCTGCGCGTGTTTCTCTGCGTCGAGCTTCGCAACTCGGTTCTGCTCGTCAGCTTGGACGACTTCCTTCTTCGTTGTCGCCGCCTGCGGCTCCACCGTTGTCACAACCGGTTTTGCAACCTGTCGTGGCTCGCTCGCGGGAAGTGCTTTCGAAGCCTGGCTGCGAACCGGCGTCTGGACTGCTTTCTCACTGGTCGATGTTGACGTCGGGTGCTTGGCGACGACCTTCGCTTCCTCTTTGTTGCGCAGTTCGCGAACCGGTACCGCTTGGATCGTTCGTCCGCTTGCCTTTTCGATGACGGCAGTAGCCGGGCCTTTCTTGTTGATCACGGTCTTATTGATGGCGATCTTATCCACAATCACCGTCTTGGGACTAACGGGTTCCAGAAACCGGCGTTCCTCAACCGTGACATACCCCCTCGACGCAACGCTTCTTCCCCAAAACATCCCCGACGGACCCAAGGGCGCCCAGCCGACGTATCCGCCGCCTTCTCGCCAGGAAACCCACGCCGGTGCCCATTGTATCTGCGGCACCCAATACCAGCCAAATTGCGGATCAAAATCCCAGCCGCCATAATGGTACGTGGCCCAGGCCCACGGCTCATCGCTGACCCAGTACCAGCCGGCGTCGGTTTGCTGCCAGTAGCCGTTGGAATAGGGACTCCAACCAGTGGCCACTCCGCCCGGTATCCAACAGCTTCCGTAGGATCCAACCACCTGCCAGCGCCCGTACGGGCTGAGGGGTTGATAGAAATCGCTTTGGGTGTGAATCGCCACGACCGAGACTCCTACTGATACCTCGGCTGCGAAGCTTGTGTACCCAGTCAACGCCCACAACAGCGCAGTGCAGAACACGAATCCGACTTTGCCGGCCAAATGCTTGGTTCCATTCATGTAGTTACTCCTCTGCTCAATAGATCAAGAACCCGTCGTTGTTCTCGAAACACAACGATGTGGGCATCAACGCCGAGCCGGATGATTCCTCTGGCTCTGCGATTCCCGCAGACGCCGTAAGCGGTCTCGATGAGATTGCCGAACGTCAATGCCCTGTTCTTGCGATTGGCTTTCATGCCACAACGATAACCTCGGAAGCCCTGTGGGCGCTATGGGGTGTTAACCTATGGGGCATTCACCCCACCGGGGGATTTTAGGAAACAAAGCGCTACGGGGTGGCAGGAATGGGCAAGGGCTCGACACCCAAGGCGATTCTTTCGTTTACCAACTGCCTTGCCGCTCCCCCCAGGAATGCGGGGGACTTCGAAGTGCACCGGTGTGCGGCTCGCACCGTAGGCTGCCTGCTTTCGGCCTCCGGGCTTGCTCAAGCACGTGCCTGCATCTGCCTGGTGATGGCACGGTTATTGCACCTTGCGACCCGCCTGCCTTGTCGATTTGATGGCAGAAATGGGCGTTCGGTGAATGCCAAGATGCAAACAATCGTGTCGAGGTTCGACCGACGGGACGGACGGCGATGACGCTGCGCCGCAAGATACTCCTGATCATCGGGGTCACACTGGTGGCGCTCATTCTGGGGTTGTACAAGGTGTCCTCCTCAATTCTGCTCACCGATTTTTCCCGACTCGAGCGGTGCGATGTTGTGCGCGACGTGAAGTGGTCGAAGAGCGCCCTGGAGCACGAGTTGGCAGACCTGAGTGACAAGGCCGAAGAGTGGGCGGCCAGGGATGACACCTACCAGTTTATCCAGGATCACAACCAGAAATACATTCGCGCCAATTTTGGCGATTCGACGTTTGCCGACCTGCGGCTGAATTTCGTTGTCCTCTTGAATCGCGATGGGCAGGTGGTGTGGAGCAATGGGTTTGATCTGCGAGCAGCAAAGGAGGCGCCCGTACCCGACAGTTTCTTGCGGTTGTTGACGAGGGAGAGCCTCCTACTGGACCACCCGGGTGTTGACAGCGTTCATGCGGGACCGGTGTTGTTGCCCGAAGGCGTCACGTTGGTGGTTTCGAGGCCGATTGTGACCGGGCAACATGCCGGGCCGGTCCTCGGCACGCTGATGGTTGGCCGATATCTGAACGTGGCGGCGATGAAGCGGTTCACCGATGCGGCCCATTTGATGTTGATGGTGCATCGAGTGGATGATCCGAAGTTGCCGGCGGATTTCCGAACGGTATTGGCCCGGGGACACGGGGCCAATCGGATATACGTGCATTCTCTGGTGGGCGACTGGATCGGAGGTTATGTCGTGTGCGACGACATTTTCGGGAAACCCGCCGTGATACTGCGGGTGGAGAAGCCCCGCGACATCTTCGCGCAGGGACTGGGCACCATCCGATTGTTGGGGACATCGCTCCTGGTCATTGGATTGTGTTTCGGAGCTTCCATGGCTGTGTTGCTGGAACGGCTGGTCCTGGCGCGGTTGGCAAGGCTGATTGGGGACGTCAATCGAATTGGGAGCCAGAGTGATGTGACCGCGCGTGTGGCGGTTGATGGTCGGGACGAACTGGCTGGTTTGGCAAGCGCCCTGAACAAAATGCTGGATGCCCTGCAGCACTCGCAGGCCAAATTGCGCGAGAGCGTGACGCAGCAGCAGTTGGCGGCTGATCGCTTGCGGTTGCAGGGGGCAGCGCTGGATTCCGCAGCCAACGCCGTCGTGGTTACCGACCGCGACGGAACCATCGAATGGGTCAACCCGGCCTTCACCAAGTTAACCGGGTACACGTTCGCGGAAGTTTATGGAGAGATGTGGTCAACGCTCAAGGCCGATGGCCACGAGCCGGCGGTTTACGACAAGCTTTGGCAAACTATTCTTTCCAGCCAGGTCTGGCACGGAGAATTGGTCAGTTACCGCAAGGACGGAACCCGGTACACGGCCCGGATGACGATTGCTCCCGTGACCAACGAACAAGGGCAGGTCGCGCACTTCATTGCCATCAAGGAGGACATCACCGAGCAAAAGACGTTGCAGGAGCAGTTCCTGCAGGCCCAAAAGGTCGAAGCGGTGGGGCGGCTGGCCGGGGGTGTGGCGCATGATTTCAACAATATCCTGACGGCCATCAACGGGTACACGGAACTGTTGCTGCGCAAGCTGCCTCCCGAGGATGCGCGGTTTCGCCTGGCGGAGCAAATCCGCAAATCGGTGGAACGGGCGGGTGGCCTGACGCGACAGTTGCTGGCGTTCAGCCGCAAGCAGGCGCTTCAACCGCGGATACTCGACCTGAGCAATATCGTCACGGACATCGAGAAAATGCTCCGGCGGTTGATCGGCGAGGACATCGAGTTGCACACGATACGCGGCGCGGCCGTCGGAAACGTTCGGGCCGATCCTGCCCAGATCGAGCAGGTGATCATGAATCTCGCTGTGAACGCGCGCGATGCCATGCCCAACGGCGGCAAGCTCATCATCGAGGTGGCGCGGGCGACGCTTCGCGAAGACTACACGCGCCTGCATGGCGACGTGGAACCCGGAGAATACGTCATGCTCTCCGTCACCGACACGGGATCGGGGATGACCGAGGACGTGAAAGCGCACATTTTCGAGCCGTTTTTCACCACCAAACCGCAGGGGAAAGGCACAGGACTCGGCTTGGCGACCTGCTACGGAATTGTCAAACAGAGTGGGGGCCACATCGACGTATTTACCGAACCTGGCCGGGGCACCACGTTCAAGATTTACCTGCCGCGAGTCGAGGCGAATGCGGATCAGCAACCCGAGCGACCGAAGTTTCTGGAATGGGCGACCGGCAAGGAGACCATTCTGGTGGCCGAGGATGAGGCGGACGTGCGCAACCTCACGGTCGGCATCCTGCGCGATCTGGGGTATCGCGTGATGGAGGCGAGCAACGGCGAAGAAGGGATTCGTGTGGCGGAGCAGAACGCCGAGGACAAGATCGATTTGCTCTTTACGGACATCGTGATGCCCCAACTGGACGGCAAACAGTTGGCGGATTGGTTTGGGACAGCCCGCCCGGACACCAAGATCCTGTTCACTTCAGGTTACACCGCGGATGCCATGATCCAACACGGAATCTCCGAGGAGCGAATCGCCTTCCTGGAAAAGCCCTTTACGCCCGAAATTCTGGCACAGAGAGTGCGGGAAGTACTCGATGGCCAGGAGCCGGGGCCTGTTAGCCGTACAGAGACGGAGTCATGACGAATATGCCGCACTTGAATTTCCTTGATGAGTCCGTTTTCTCTTTCCCTCCGGAATGGATCAAGTCAGCGCTGGTCCTGGCGCTGATCACCGTCTGGATGGTCATCGTGTTGTTCACCTACCTGAACTACGCGACCCGGCGCAATCATCTCAGGCTGTGGACGGTCGCGTGGATGTTCTACTCGGTGTATCTGGCGGCTTCGATCGGACTGGAGGAATCCCCGCACGTGCCATTTTTGCTGATGGCGTCCCGAGCGTGCATCGGCATCAGCGCGCTGTTCATGTTTTGGGGCAGTTTTCAACTGTCAGAAGTCAAGCGCGACCAGCGCGAGCTGGCGTTGGCAACGATGCTGATTATCATCTGGAGCTACTTCGCGGCGTATCGCGGTGGGGACGGGCTGTGGTTTACGTTGCCGGTATTTCTATTGTTGGCCGGAGCGGGTGTCTACACCGGCGTCCTGTATATCCGCGCCCGGCGGCGGTCCCGGGGCAGCAGGATCCTCGGCATCGGTTTCCTTCTGTGGGGCATCCACTTGATCGGATTCCCGTTGGCGAGCGGCTCGCAAGTCTTGATGGCCGTCGCGTATCTGACCTCGGCGATTCTGGCGCTGCTGATCGTGGTGGGCATGGTGGTCGAGGACAACGTCAATCTGTCCGAGCACGACTACCATACGTTGTTTGATTCTTCCGGCGAGGCGATCTTCCTGCTCGATCCCAATGCGCTTCGCGTGTTGCAGGCCAACCAGGCCGCGCTCCGACTAAGTGGTCGGAACGCCGGCGAACTCATCGGTCGGCAGTTTATTGAGTTCTGCCCCGGACTGCTGGCGGCGCTTGCGAGCGTGGACGGGTCAGCGGCGGCGGCTGTGAATGAAGCGGGCCGCGAGCTTCAGTTCCTGCGCCCCGACGGCAGCGAATTCCCGTGTGAAGGAGATGCGAGTTTGGTCCATTGCCCGAAAGGCCCCGTGCTCCTGCTCAGTGTTCGAGACATTACGGCCCGTAAACAGGCCGAGCAATCTCTTCGCGAGAGCACGTGTCAACTTGCCAGCACGGTGGCAGAGCTACGCGAAACACAAAAGCAGGTTGTACAACAGGAACGATTGCGGGCCCTGGCGCAGATGGCAAGTGGTGTCGCCCACGATTTCAACAACGTTCTGGCGAAGATCCTGGGGTTCAACGAACTGTTGCTGGCCTGGCCGGAGAATCTTAATGACAAGGACAAGGTCAAGAAATACATCCAGATGACCAGTGCTGCGGCGCAAGAGGCCGTCAACATCGTCAATCGGCTTCGCGAGTTCTATCGCCACCGGAAGGAGTCCGACGTTTACCAGCCAGTCGACGTCAATGAAATTGTGACCCAAGCCGTCGTGCTGACCCAGCCGAAATGGAAGGACCAAATGATGGCCAGCGGCGCGACGGTCGTGGTGGAAACCGATCTAAAGGATGTCCCACCAGTCCGCGGCAGTGAGTCCGACCTGCGCGAGTCGCTGATCAACTTGCTGTTCAACGCCGTCGACGCGGTGCCCCAGGGAGGTACGATCACGGTGGCGACCGGCACGGAAGACAATTCGGTGGTCATCCAGGTGCGGGACACGGGCCGGGGCATGACCGAAGAAGTCCGGCAGCGCTGTTTCGAACCGTTCTTCACCACGAAGGGAGAACGGGGCACGGGCCTTGGCCTGGCGATTGTTTACGGAATCGTACAGCGTCATGGAGGTTCGATCGATGTTCAGAGCGAGCCCGGTAAGGGGACGGTTTTCGTCATTCGACTGCCGATATTCCAGGCGGAGGGCGGGGAACTGGTGACCAGCAGTGCGGCACCGTCGCGTCCGTTGCGAGTGCTGTTGGTGGAAGACGAACCGCAGGTCCGCGACATTGAGGCGGAATATTTGCGGGGCGATGGGCACTTTGTTGAGACCGCTGCGGACGGTCGAGAAGCCCTGGAACGGTTCGCGCAATGGGGCTACGACCTCGTAGTGGCGGATCGTGCGATGCCGGAAATGAATGGCGACCAGTTGACGGCGGCCATCAAGCAGATGTCCCCCAAAACCCCTGTGGTAATGGTGACAGGCTTTGCTGACATGCCCGTGGATGGTACCGATCCAGCGCACCAGCCGAACCTGATTCTGCGCAAGCCAATCACCCAGATGACGTTGCGACAGGCCATTACGCGTGTCC
>Ga0187890_10003524_pt1 | contig 10780 bp, 12 predicted proteins | sample June2016WEW_21_1_FD_133005 | JGI IMG/M metagenome (GOLD analysis project Ga0187890, IMG submission 133005) | Peatland microbial communities from SPRUCE experiment site at the Marcell Experimental Forest, Minnesota, USA - June2016WEW_21_10 | ecosystem: Environmental > Terrestrial > Soil >...
ATGGCGGTCACTGCGTGAACAGTGGCTGTGCGAGGCATGATGGTGCTCCTTCTCCTGACAAGCCCCCCGCGCATTCTGAGTGCCGTCGGGGGCGGGAGCGCGGCCGGTCCATCCCATTCACGTCAGATAGTGCATTGCAGCGATACTTCCGGAATTGGCGGCCAAGCGGACATTGCGCGGATTGTCGTGAAATCTGCGGCTGCAACCTCGTCACACCTCGCTTATCGGCGGCGGCCCGCGCAACATCTCCGGCAGCTTGGCGAAGTTCGCCGCCATGCGCCGCGCGTCGTCGAGGGTCAGCCGATTGGTCGCCGAGCGGTGCGACGCAGCAACATGTCCGGACTCGGGGGATAAGCGGAAGTGCGCGGCTCGTGCTCGAAACGACGTTGATGACCCATCAGCGACATTCGGCATCTCATCGGGCAAAGCCTGCCCACGTCCCGAAATCCCGTATCGCTAATCTCCGATCTGCTATGTTTTAAGCCGCCGGGGCGTTGAGGCTCTGGGAGCTACGTGGAGGACGATGCGATTTCATTTCGGTGATTGGCGGCGCAGGGGCTTAATCAAGCACTGGTGATACCGCCGTGGCCGGTCGGAACGAGGAGGTCGTTCAGTGCCGCCTGAAATTCGTTACGCCAAGAGTGGCGATGGGCATATCGCCTATCAGGTCTTTGGCCATGGTCCGGAAAACTTGATCATCATCCCGGGCTTCATTTCGCACATCGAGCACTCTTGGGATTCGCCAGACCAAGCCCGTTGGCTGAACCATGTGGCGAGACGAGCACGCGTCGTCATATTCGATAAGAGGGGCACCGGCCTTTCCGATCGCCTGGGCCAGTTGCCCAATCTCGACCAACGGATGGATGATGCCCGGGCGGTAATGGACGCCGCCGGCATCGACCGGGCCGCCCTCATGGGGTGTCCGAGGGCGGATCGCTTGCGGCTTTGTTTGCCGCCTCCCATCCCGAGCGGTGCTCCGCGCTGATCCTTTACGGCGCCTTCGCGAGATTTTCAGACTGGTTTCCGACCAAGCAAAAGTTCGATGACTTCTTGAACTACGTCGATACCGCGTGGGGCACCGGGCGTAGCGTCGCGGCGTTTGCTCCGTCGAAAAAGGGCGATGTGGAATTTCTGCGCTGGTGGACCCGTTTTGAAAGACTGGGCGGTAGCCCATCCGCCGTCATCAATTTGATGCGCATGAACAGCGAGATCAATATCGATAATATCCTACCGTCAATTCTCGTTCCGACGCTCGTTCTGCACCGAACCGAGGACCCAACTGTCAGCATCCAGGCCGGCCGTTTCCTAGCCGCGCAAAATTCCGCACGCCAAACTCGTCGAGTTGGATGGCTCCGATCACATCTTATGGCTCGGTGACAATGCCCTGCAAATCGCCGACCTGGTCGCGAATTTCATCGCGCAACCGGGCACCGAGGCGCGGAGCGCCGCCGGATCGCACCGCACGCTGGCGACAATTCTATTCACCGATGTCGTTGGCTCGACCTTGCGGGCACGTGAATTAGGAGACAAGGCGTGGCGCGAATTGCTGCAGGCGCATGACGCTACGGTTCGCAGGGAAATTGCTCGCTTTCGGGGCAGTGAGGTGAAATCCCTTGGCGATGGATTTCTGGTCTTGTTTGATGGCCCGACGCGCGCGATCCATTGTGCCCAGGCGATCATCGAAGCCATGGCCCCACTTGGTATCCAGGTCCGCGCCGACTTGCATACCGGCGAAGTGGAGCGGAGTGAAGCGGACGTACTCGGCATCGCCATTCATCTCGCGGCGCGCATTATGGATACGGCGAGCGCGGGCGCGGTGGTCATTTCCCGGACCGTAAAGGACCTCATCGCGGGTTCCGGTATCGAGTTCGACGACGCCGGTGAGCATTCCCTAAAGGGGATCGAGGAGAAGTGGCAATTATTCAAAGTCAGGACAATTGCCCGACAGCCTGCGCACCCGGGAGGTCATCGAGTAAGCTGACGGCCGTTCATGGCCCAAAACGTCACCTAGTGCGGCGCGGCGATATGTCTCCTGTTGGGTGAGAAGCGGACTCGAAATTGGTGACGTCATTCGGTCGCTGTTGACCCGAAGCAGACATGAAGGAGCTAACAGCAGCCGCCTGACGCGCGGTCTACCTCGAATAGGAAATTGACTAACTGACTACCAACGTCTTCCCCAATTTCCGCTCCAACTTCTGCGCCATCTGCCGCCGCCACGAACAAAGCCTGATGACCAGCAGCAGTAACAGCGCGCCGATGGTGGCGTTGATAATCGCCGAGACGAGCCCCGAACCAAGGTGGAGGCCAAGTTGAGGACCGAGCGAACCTCGCCTGCGCGGCGCAGAAGCCTCGGAAAACGCGCGTTCCGAGGCGGTTTGTGATCCACTTTAGTGAGTCCGGCCGCCGAAGCCTGCAACGGTACCGCCGGCATAGCCGGAGGTTTGAACCTGCACGTAGCCGTTTCCGGATGTACTGGCGCCGGCATACGAACTGGTAATGGCCGACGTGACGCCTCCGCCGACGGATCCTGCGCCCAGAGAACCCCGGCCGCCGCCAACCGCCATCGCGCCGGACGAGCTCATTCCGAACCCGTTGGCATTGCCATACGAGTCGGACGACCCTTGGGCACTGGACCAGATGTTGGTGGTGCCGCCGCCGTTCCCGTAAACCTGTTGAGCCATGGCGGGGACCGAAATTAGCAACCCCACAACGGCGACAACGCAACAAAGCGCTTTCATACTGTGCTCCTTTGCTTGATCTGACGGATCCGAGCTGGCCCGTCCCGAAGCCCGCTCGGATGGAGTCCGCGCGGGCTCGGGGCCGGATCAGTCGACGCCGTTTTCCCGCACGCGCCGCTCCGGCGCGGCGAAAGCCGGGCTAGGCTCAAAGATTGCGGCAAAGAAAGAGCGCAACCTGGGCTCACTACCCGCCGCTTGAGGCGTAGGCTCGGTGGCTGCGGCAAACGAAGAGCGCAAGCTGGGCTCGTTGCCAAGAGTAAAGAAGGAATGCGGGGCGGGCTCAGTGGCCGTGGCAGGGAGCAAGCGCGGACACGGCGAGCCTGCTGCGTACATCGCGACGATAACGTGCTTGTCTTCGCACATCAGCGCCAGCGCGGCATGTTGGAAGCCGAAGGCATAAAGCTGCCGCGCCAGCAGACGGATGGTGCATCCCTCGTCGACCGTGGTGGTGCCGAAGGTGAAGCCGCCGCCCATCGCCGAAAGGCCACCCGAGGCAGAACCGAGACAAGTTTCCACTCCCGCCGCAGCGAGACCGGGTGCGACCACAGTCGGCGCCGAAATCACACGGCTCGTCGTACTTGCGGGGTCGCTTGAATTGATCACGGCCATCGAGCCGGATGTACTTCCGATGGCTTGCGCATAAACCGGGCTAGCAATCAGCAGCAGTAGAGTGAGAGGCGCCCACATCCGCATGGCAGTTACTCCGGATTGCAAAAAACGAATATTTTCAGCTGGTTGCGTCTTAACGTTTCCTTAACATATCCAAATATTTAAAATTGCCCATTCGTAGAGTTCCTTAGGATTGTTCTATTGGTTAATAGGGGCTGGCCCGCGCGACGAAACCGGCAAGCCACGCGATCGCGGCCCGCCATTGTGGCCATGATCGGTCGTTGCGATCTGCGGCGCCATTTGCGCGGACCCCTGCCGCAATTTGCGGGGTCGGTTGCATCTCGCGAAATCGATTAGGCCGTGTTATCGACGCCTATAACAATCCTAATTCGACTTCCGCTGATGGCCGATTTTGTTGCAGAAGTCGGTTTGAATGGCGTGTGGCCAGGCCGAGGGGCCTTTGAGGCCGAGGCGAGGCCGTCGTTTTGCGCCAGCCGATGCGGAGCGGCGGCTGTGACGCTTTGGAAATCCTGACGCTACGAACTGAACGCTGTGCTTAGGCAACACACTCGATAGACGTGACGGGCGGAGGACGAGCCACAAGCTTGGCCAGGCGCCTCAGGTTTTGTGCGATCGCTGCCAGCGTGAACTCGAACTGTGCGCCGCTGGGGCCGCGAAGGCGCAATCGGCCAAGCCGCAGAATGCGTTTGAGGTGCGCGAACAGCATCTCGACCTTCTTGCGATCGCGGCGCGATTGCACGAACGCCAGTGTTTTGGCGAGGGCACGGGCGACGTCGCGTGCGGCCTCGTTCACATCGCGAACGATCCGTCGCGCCGGCATGTTCGGGCAGCACTTCGCTTTAAGCGGGCACCACGGCCGGGGAGATGTCTTCCGCGCTCGGCTATCGCGAGGACTCCGTCGCGCTCGTTTTGTTCGGCTCGGACAGCATCGAATTCGCCTCCGGAATCGGGCGCGACGTTAGTAAGAATATTCCGTCCGCCTGCCGCGCCGCAGTCGAATCTGCCGCAGCGAAGTCTGATCTGCCGACCGCGATCTGCATCACCTTACCCCAAAGCATGACCACGAGCGCGCAGCAAATCGTCGACTCGTTGCGCAAAGAGCTGGGCTCGAACGTGCCCGTTGTCGGTGGTACCGCAGGTGACGGCTATCGCATGGTTGCGACGCGCCAGTTCTGCGGGCGCGAAGTGTGCTCGGATTCGGTCCCGGTCCTGCTTCTCTCGGGCCCGCTCGTGTACTCGGTTGCCGTGGAGAGCGGATGGGAACCGGTCGGCGAGCCCGGGCTCGTGACCCGATCGGAAGGCACGGTCCTCCACGAGATCGACGGCCGACCGGCGCTCGAGTTTTACCGACGCTTCCTCGGTGAAACGGCGAATCCGTCGCCGGATTGCCCGTTGGCGATGCTGGACGAGAATGGCAAGGTCGAATGTCTTCGGGCGACCCTCGGAACTATCGATGCCGACACCGGCGCCATCACCTATCTCGCCGAAATCCCCGAAGGCAAGATGGTGCGGATCACGGTTGCTGATCGGGGGAACATCCTCGACGGCTGCAGGGCATCCATTAAGAAAGCTTTCGCAGGCTATCCACATGGAAAGAAGCCTGATGCGGCATTGTTCTTTTCCTGTGCAAACCCTCAAAGGGGGTTCACGACGAATGGCACGTCTATGCCGTCAACGCTTAGAGAATCGTTGTGCGTCTGAAGACAAAGGCGCCGTGCGCCGGCCAGCGTCCGGATCACACCTGACGAGTGTCGAACATAAAAATGTCGACACCACCGGTCGCAAAAGTCTGAACGTCAGCCACCGCCGCTTGCCCTTCCGCGCTGCCAAAAGCGCCCTGGATGGCGGCAAGATTTTCGAAGTGAAGGATTGCAACAAGATGATAGCCGGACGGTCCAGCTGGCGTCGCCACCGGCCCCTGGCTGACTTCATATTTTTTCAGGCCCGGGATTTTCTTCGCGATGTGCACGTGTTTCTCCGAGTAGTGCTTGTCGAATGCGGCTGCGTCCTTCGGAGTTTTGTACATCACCATGAGCTGAGCCATTACCCTTCCTCCCTGTTTATTTCGCAGATAAATTGCATTATCCAATCAATACTCGCGTTTTTCCCGCCCCGGCACAAGGTGCAGACTGCGATTCGGTAGTCGAATCGCCCAAGAGTCTGCATGCGAGTTAAGCGGACTGACTTCTGCTGTGGGTCAATCGCTTCATCGCCAGTATCACTCCAGGTCCGAAATGGTCTTAAAGCGGAGGTTGCCGGCAAGGTTATAAGCTAAGACGGTTGCACGCTCGCGCTCGTTGTTAAGTGCGAGCGCCCTCGGATCGTCACAGCCCCAACAAAGCTGCGCCCCCTCCATAAACGCCACTTCCGCTTTACCCCGATAGGCGACATTCATCGCGCCGTTCCATTACATGTCGGAACGTGCCGGGAGCGTGGTCGGCATCATCAGACCGAGCGCCTTGGCGCAGTTGTATTGGGACCTCGCGACACCACCTACTCCAGATCAAATTCTTCAGGTTAGAGGAGCGGGAACTGAGCGCATCCCGCAACGACGCATATCAATGAAAAAGATCGGATTCCTGTCATTTGGCCATTGGACTGCTTCGCCGCAGTCGCAGACGCGATCGGCTTCCGAAGCGCTGCTGCAATCGATTGACTTGGCCGTCGCTGCCGAGGAACTCGGCGCGAACGGGGCTTACTTCCGCGTTCATCACTTCGCCCGGCAGCTCGGCTCCCCCTTCCCACTGCTGGCGGCTGTCGGCGCGAAGACCGAGCGGATTGGGATTGGCACGGCGGTCATCGATATGCGGTACGAAAACCCTCTGTACATGGCAGAGGACGCTGGTGCGGCCGACATCATCGCCGGCGGACGCCTGCAACTGGGCATCAGCCGTGGGTCACCCGAGCAGGTGATCGATGGATGGCGCTACTTCGGTTACGCCCTGCCTGAGGGGATGACCGATGCCGACATGGCCAGACGCCACACGGAGGTCTTGCTCGAGGTGCTGCGTGGCGAGGGCTTTGCGCGCCCAAACCCACAACCGATGTTCCCAAACCCTCCCGGCCTCCTGCGCGTCGAGCCGTATTCGGAGGGTCTGCGCGATCGCATCTGGTGGGGCGCCGCTACGAATGCCACGGCAGGCTGGGCGGCCAAGCTCGGGATGAATCTCCAGAGTTCAACACTTAAGATTGACGAGAGCGGACGCCCGTTCCACGTCCAGCAGGCGGAGCAGATCCGGATATTCCGTGAGGCGTGGAAGGCGGCCGGTCATGCGCGCGAGCCGCGGATATCGGTCAGCCGCAGCATCTTTGCACTCGTGGACGACCGTGACCGTGCCTATTTCGGACGCGGGAACGAGAACGAGGATAATATCGGCTTCCTCGGCGACAACACACGAGCCATTTTTGGCCGCAGCTACGCCGCCGAGCCGGACATTCTCGTCGAGCAACTCGCGAAAGACGAAGCTATCGCAGAGGCTGATACACTGCTCTTGACCGTCCCTAATCAGCTTGGTGTCGACTATAACGCCCACGTCATCGAGGCGATCCTTAAAGATGTCGCCCCCGGTCTCGGCTGGCGCTGACACTGGCCAGCCCCAAGAAACCTCACGGCGACTGCTGAGCCAGGCTGCAACAGCGAGTCACGCCTAAGTTTGGCGTAAACCTCGCTCGCCGAGGGTCGATGCTGTTGAAAAAGTCTTTTTTGCGAGCGAACAAAATTTTCTAGGGGCGCTGCTGCGTTTATCCGAAAATTATGTGGGGGCCCACAATGATCAATCCGATTTCCCACCAGCAGCCCTCGTAAGATCGTTACACACCCCCTCCTCCGCCGCCGCGATAATGAACGATTTTAGTTCCGATAACGCCTCTTCTCGGTAATGAAACAGGCCGGTGGATATGTCAGTGCGGTTTGACCAGTTCTTAAGGACCGCAGGCCCTGCCCGCTACCAGGCTGATTGGCCTCCCCACGGGCCATGGCGGCCTCGCCATGCCAATTGTCGAGTTGAGGCCGTAGCCGCCTACGCCAGGGCCGAGAATGGTGTGCCGATCGGCGCGAGCGGCCTGCCGAGCCCGCTAGGAACGAGCACCTGCAGGCGGTCCGGCTTAGATATTAGCGACCGCAGCGTGCCCAAGAGCGTCAAGGCCCACGCCGCGAGGATTGGCCTCGACGGCGCCAATTTCTCGGCGCATTCGCAGGGGCTGGACTCCTGTTGTGCGTCTTCCACTTGGCTGAGGTGACGCCCTGCCAACGGTGTCAGCACTTAAGAGGCCGTTCCGAAATTGGTTGTCAGGCGTGCAACTCGACGAGCAGCGCATTGGCCTGCTTCAGGTCGAGCGTGTCGTATCCTTCGGTGAACCAGCCGTAGACTGGGGCGATGTTCTTTAAATTGCGATGTCTCCTTTACCGCCGCCGAAAGCGGACAAAGTTCCAATTGGTTGTGCGCCGCCAAGAACGGGATCATTCTGCCTCTGCTCCGGATCGTAGAAATTCTGCATACGCTCGTGGGGCGATTTGCGGTGTTTATGACATGCTGACACTAACATATTGAAATAGCGTGATAATCTAACGCAACAGGCGGACACCCTCCGCCAACGCCTTGTTCGTCGATGCTACAGAGGTTAACCGCGACAATTCCAACAGATCGACGTAAGCGTCTCTTCGCGTCATCAACACGGGTGCCGAACACAAAGGAATTTACATCGTGACGGATGTATTGGGCTGGCGGTGCAAATTCGGGGTGTTGGGACCGTCAACCAACACCGTGGTTCAGCCCGATTTCGACGCCGTGCGACCGGCCGGTGTGACCAACCATTACAGCCGCATCTTCACGCCCAACGCCAACGCTGTGAGCAATGAAAGCTTTCGCGCCGGCACCGACATCATCGCCGCCAACGTCCTCGACGCCGTGCGTAGCGTGATGACGTGCGCACCGGACTATTTGGTGATGGGAATGTCGGCGGTTACATTCATCGACGGGGCGAAAGGCGCTGACGCATTCAAGCGGCAAGTGGAGGATGTCTCCGGCGTCAAGATCAGCATCGGCAGCCATTCCTGCACCGCCGCCATGCGACGGTATGGGAACGTGGGGCGAATAGCCATTCTATCGCCCTATTGGCCGGTGATGAACACCGAAGCCAAGCGCTACTTCACCGACATGGGCTTTGAAGTCGTGCGGGACATCTGCCTGCAATGCCGGTCGTGGACGCAGATCGCGGAACAAACGACCGAAACCTTGCGCGAAGCCTTGCACACGCTCGACGGCGACGACGTAGATGCCATCGTGCAGATCGGTACCAATTTATCGATGGTGCGGCTCGCGGCCGCCGCCGAAATGTGGCTCGGCAAACCGGTCATCGCGATCAATACCGCGACTTACTGGCATGCTTTACGCGCCAATGGGATCGCGGATCGCATGGACGGTTTCGGCCGCCTGCTGGCGGAATTCTGAGATTTCGGATGGCAAGCAACGCCGCGCTGGTGCTGGGCACGACCACGATCCATCGCGTGATCGATCTTGATACGTTTGCGATTCCACTCGATGTCATCTTTCGCGGCGCAACGCCCGCGCATCTGACGCCGGTTGCCGCGACGTTGGCCGACCGCCACGTGGATTTTGCTACCGGCAAGGTCCTGCTCGCCATCCAAAGTTTTCTGATGCGCTTCGCTGGCAAGACGATTCTGATCGACGCTTGCGTCGGCGAACACAAGTCGCGGCCGTTGCGACCGGAATGGAATGAACGCTCCGGCACACGCAATCTGGCCAATCTGGCAACCGCCGGCTACGCACCGGACGATGTCAACATCGCGGTCGCTCGCAACCCAGCGCGTTCACGCCAGCCATCGCCGACGTCTGCGGTAATGTTTGACGGCCAGATAGTCGACTCCGTGGTGGCCGCCGAGATACGCGGCCTCCACGTCGGGATTTGACTTCACGACATCGGCCGGGCCGCTCATGACAATCCGGCCGCTTTCCATGAGATATGCGTGCTCGACCAGGTCGAGCGCCATGGCGGCGTTCTGCTCGACCAGAAGCACTGCGACTTTGCCTTCGTGGTTGATGCGCCTGATGATATCCACGATCTCGTCCACAAGCATCGGAGCGAGCCCGAGACTTGGTTCGTCCAACAGCAGCAATTTGGGCTCGGTCATGAGCGCGCGCCCGATCGCCAGCATCTGTTGTTCGCCGCCGGAGAGATAGCCAGCCTGCGCGCCGGCACGCTCGGCCAAACGGGGAAACCACGCGAAGGTCCGTTCAACAAGACTGTTGATGTGTCCGCGATCGCGATGCATGGAGGTCGCCGCCAGGAGGTTTTCCCGCGGCGTAAGATGTGCAAAAACCCGGCGGCCTTCGAGCACGTGGGCGAGCCCGAGCCGTACCCGGTCCGGCGGGTCAAGCGAGAGAAGATCCTTTCCCGCGAAAGTGATTTTTCCCTTCGTCACCTCGCCTCGCTCGGGCCGCAGAAGACCGCTGATCGCCTTCAGAGTCGTGCTCTTACCAGCGCCGTTTGCCCCGAGGAGGGCTACGAGGCCCCCCTCGGGCACGTCGATGGAAATGCTCTTGATCGCGAGAAACACGCGGTCATAGGCCACCTCGATATTGTTGAGGCTGAGCAGCATTTCGATTGCTGGATTACTTGCCGGTGTTCTTGAACGCTTCCGCGGATTTGCGGATCTCCGCCCACACCACGTCCTGGTTCGCCGAGAACCAGTCCGTCTGCGGGACGAATTTCGTCCCGTCCCACCGCGCGATCCGGCCTTTTCCGCCACCTTGATGGTCCTCTTTCGTGACCGTCATGGCTGGCAGCAGACCTTCAGCGGTAAAACCGGTGATCGAGGTCAAGCCGTCGTTGAGCCAGGGACCCGTGATTGGACCGTTCGGGGCTTTGTTGAATGCAACACGGACGCCTTCGACCATGATCGCGCCCATCATCACTCCCATATTGTAGTAGCTGGTCCCGATTTTGGCCTCTGGACCCGCCCCCTGCCCTTTGCCGGCGACATCCTTGAGGATATCCGCAATGACCTTCGGGCTGCGGCCGCTGGCACAGGCCTCAAACTTGAGCACGCCCTTGACGGCATCTTTGCCGACGACATCCATGTCGGATTCGGAGATCCAGACGCTTGAGGACATGCGATCCATGGGAATGCCGTTTCGGATCGCCTCGCTGAGCGCGGTAGTCTGACCGACGCCAGCTCCCCAGAAGACCACCCAGTCCGGCTTGGCGCGGCGCACCTGCGGCCAGATGGCGGCTTGGTCGTTTCCGGGTGGCGTGTACGGGAAGGTCTCGAACTCGTAACCGAGTTTCTGGCCGAGAGCCTGGAAGATTGGGATCGGTTCTTTGCCGAACGGCGTGTCGATGTGCACCAGTACGATCTTCTTGCCCTTGAGATCCTTGTCCTGCTGGCGGAA
>Ga0187890_10003527_pt1 | contig 10776 bp, 10 predicted proteins | sample June2016WEW_21_1_FD_133005 | JGI IMG/M metagenome (GOLD analysis project Ga0187890, IMG submission 133005) | Peatland microbial communities from SPRUCE experiment site at the Marcell Experimental Forest, Minnesota, USA - June2016WEW_21_10 | ecosystem: Environmental > Terrestrial > Soil >...
CGATCCGGAATCTGCTTGGGATCGAGTCCGATGGAAGAAAGCGCTCCCATCATGTCCACCATGGGGTTGGCTTTATCCGACAGCGGGCCAAAGCAACCCTCGCATGGCATGTAGGCGCGGATGCAGCGCGGGTTGCCGTCGCTTCCGCCACAGCCGGCACGGGTCGCCGGCCCCAGGCACAGGATGCCCTGCTCCATGAGGCAACGCATTTCGGTCAGTGGCGCCCCGAACTTGAATTCCGGCGGGTCCAGGTGGCCCCTCACGCCCCCCGTGGCCGCCTTCTTTTCACGCCTGGTAGGACACTCGTCGCAAACGCTCTTCGCCGCCAATGCGGGCAGCGGCTTGCCTTCGATGAGAGCCAAAAGCGCTGCGGTCACCATCTCTGGCGTGGTTGGACACCCGGGTAGATAGGCATCCACCTTCACCACTTCGTGGAGGGCATAGACTCGGTCCGTCAGAGCGGGAATCTGCTCGTGGGGTAAGCCGTTTTTCTCCGTGCTCACGCTGTCACGGTAGACCTTCTCCAACATCTCTTCTTTGCTGTACTGATTCGCCAGCGCCGGTATGCCGCCAAAGCAGGCGCAAGAACCTAGAGAGATCAGGATCTTGCACTTCTTGCGCATCTCGAGCGCCAGTTCCTTATTTTCTTCGTTGCGGATTCCGCCAGCAATCAGCCCGACATCCGCCTCGGGGATCTCCATCTTTGTACCTTCGCCAGTCTGACCAAAAAGCTTGTGGTCCATCAGGACTGGCATGTGCACGATTTGTATTTGTTTGAGTACGTCGATGAGCGGTTCACCGATGTCGAGGATGGTGACTTCACAACCTCCGCATATGGCAAACCATTCTTCGGCAAGTCGAGCTGCCATGTTGTGCCTCCTACCGGACTTGAATTAGTAGTGCGTCGTTCTCATCCCCACAATCTGTTACTACCGCTTTCGATACGGGCTGGGACCAAGCTTCCTTACCGCTTCACACCTGCTCCACGATCTGCGGCCACTTGAGCAAATGTATCCATACTTATCGTTCAACCGGTGATTCCGCGTCAGTGACTCAAGTCACCCACCAGTGTGACTGGAACGCGACGTGCGGGGTGGAAAGCGAGGCCCGGCGCAAACCTCGAAAGGGCCTAACCTGGGAACGGTCTAACCTGGAACGTTCTCACCCGGCGGTGACGATCAGCACCGTGGGGAGCGCGCCGCTTCCGAAAAAAGTGGCGGGTGAATCAGGGAGAAAGAGTTAAGGATTGCAGGAACTGCGTTCGATAGATGAAAATCTGCCGAGTCGAAAGAGGGTTTCTGCCGCTCGCTCATACTGATCCACCAAGGTCGGAAGTGGTCGGCCTTGCAGGTCAGGCAATAGGATTTCTGTCAGCAGGTGGGGGCAAGCCCTGAGGGTTTGCAAGCGCAGCCGAAAGGCATTCTCAGCAACCTGAGCACCGGACGCTGCGATTTTTGGGTCGGAACTCCGTTGCGCGGCTTGACCAATCTTTGCCAGCGCCGTCGCGGCCCTTCCTGCTTCCCATACATAGATGAGTGCTGCCCACGCGCGCTGCCGCTTGATCTCGCGGAACTTCTTTGGCGATAGATTCTCGCGAAGAAACGCTTCCTCGGCGGAGTCGAGCAGGTTTCTGAAGGCCGCAATGTCGAGACACCGAAACGCCTGGACCGCTTTTTCCAAATCAACCTGGCGCGTGCGGTTGCGGATGGCAACATACAACAGGATGGCCAGCGCGAAGAACGCAACGGCAACCAGCGTCCAAGCGACGATCAATCCCGGAGCAATCAATCCCGGAGCAAATGTCCAAGTTCCGTGTTCCAAGTATCCACCTCATCAGGGGGAACACCCATATCATGGGGACCACCCGTATCATCGGGACCACCCGTAGTCGACGCAGGTGCCCACGAATAGGCGATCCAGATCGAAACAGAAGCGAAGTCGGTGCCCACTAACAGCAAGTTCAAGAAGATCGCGGCTGCTGTACCGGTGAATTCCGCGCGAAGAGCGTAAATGGCAAAATTAGCGCTGGTCAGGACCGCGAGACCCAGGGCGATCCCGAATGATTGGCGACGCCAGGTCACACCCAAAAAGCGGGAGAACAGCAACAAGGAAAGGAGCAAGCCAGATTGAACCATAGCCGCTCCCCGGTTCACGTCGAGCACACCGGCTACCCACCTGACGCTCATGTCCCCGGGTGCGTAGACAGCGAGCAGAACACCTACTCCCAACAGGAAACCTGTTACACATAGCAGCAATCGCCTCGCTGCCACCTTCAGAGACTGGGATTCACGGAACAAATCCTTACAAACCTCATCAATCACCCCAAAACGCAGAGCGATGTCAAAGGGCAGCGTGGCGCACCACGCATACGCATATGTGTTCGCAGTCACGCCTGCGACCGAACGCAGAGCGAACCAATACAGAGTGAACAGCACCATGAACTGGGCGATCTGGTAAGCCACAAAGGCGAGGAAGCAGGGGAATTCGCGGTACAAGCGGCGCTTGCAAATAACGGCCACAAGTACACCGCGAAGCACTTGCGGCGAGATCCACAGGAAAAGAAACAGCAGCCTGTGCCAATTCATGGAAAGCACTTCAAAGCACTATAGCCCTGGCATTGCTCCTTTTCAACTGAGAAACCCGCCGCGATTCCCTTGCTATCCGGGCAGTTTGCAACCGGCGGGGGTACAAATGGGGATGGGCGGATCGGCCAGACTTGGAAGCGCCGTGGTTGTGACAAACAGGGTAATTACAGCCAAAGCCAGCAAAAATCGTTTCACGGTCGTTCTCCTTTGCGAAAGAGTTCGCACCGTGATAAATTGCTGGCAAAAGAGGGGTTTTCTGAATTTAGTTAAGTTCCGATGTCTTTTCGGAAATCGTAAATTCGATGAGACTGAAATCCGCTATCGAGGACTTTGAAGCGAATACTCTAGGCGCTGTCCCGGGGCTGTTGGGCAGACTTTCCTACGTGGGCAGATTGCTTGACGGCAATGCAGCGGGCAATGGAAGGTACGATCACTGGGGTTTGGCGAAGGTGTATGGCGAGGATGCCGCACAATGCGCAATCCGCGCGTCGCATCGGGCACTACTCTCCGCGGTGTTGAAGAAACCCTTGGCGGTGCTGCTCAAAGACGTGCCCGCGTCATGCTGCAACGAGCATCTAACGGAAAAGGAGTTCCTGGCTTCGCTGACGCACTGCCCGCCTAAGCCCCTCTCCCCAGCTGCCCTGGCGCATCTGAGGTCGGTACTGAGCGCGCTTTCGGCGTTAGTTGAGAGTCGGGATGATGCCAATCTCCGACGCGCATCGCAACCCCGACAACCTGCCCCAGAACCTCGGCCTCCTGCGGGTATCTAAGAACCCGCACTGAAACGGGAGACAGGGGATGCGGTTGCAAGACGATGGAGTCGCGCTTCATCGCGCACCAGCAACAGGTATATCCGTCGCGCATCTCGACAAAGTAAACAGGGCGCTCGAACTCGGAACGCCATGTTCCTTCGCTTACCTTGTTCTTGGTTTCGTCCACTTGCACGAAACTGCCCGGCGGAAGAATGGGATACATGGTGAAATCTTCCGATCCAATATACCCATAGGTGTAGCGGCCGTCCGCAAACTGCGCAAGATAAGACAGGGGCACAATACCCCATTGCTCGATGGCGCGTCCCAAGTCCGTCGTTTTCTGGAGAGAGAATCCTGGATCGAGCCGGGTCGGCATCCGCACTTGTCTGACGTTGCTCAAAGCCTCGGACACGTGCGACTTCTGCGGACGCCCAAAGCTAATGTCCGCTGAGATGTCATCAAGTTCGAGGCTATAGAAGGACAGTAACTCCCGATATTCCCGCCGATAAATGGCGGCAAACGAATAGAGGCGAAAAATGCTCGGGATTATGCCTTTGGTCTCAATGTCGGACAAGCGGCTGGGCGGAATTGCGAATTCCTCATTCTCAAATCTCTGCGCGATCTGATTGCTGGCCAGTTCCACGTCCCTCATCCGATATCCGAGGGTTTCTCTCAGCGTCCGCAGCCTCTGCCCACCATTAAGTTGCACAACCGCTGACCTCGCTGAGGACATTCTACACCGGTTCCGCTGGCGCCATGAACACGAACCTCGATCTGGATTTCCTGATTTCGGAACAGAAACGCCCGCACGGTTACTGGGCAGGTTCCTCAGAATGAATCCAGACAGACATCGGCGGTCGCACCCAGGGGGTAGGTCTAACAAGCGTCTGTTCGGTTTTCGTAACAAGAATAGCTCGCGCCTTGCGTATGACCCGGAGATAGCGTAAGAATTGCTTTCGGAAGGCACCAGTCCAGGAAAACGGTGGCGCAGAACCTGAAGGGGCTCCCCGACCGGGGAGAATGAGATTGGTTCCCAAGTAAGGAACCGACGCCTGCGCCTAACCGCGATGTTGAATTGTAGTCCGGCAGCTTGGCAAGCTGCGACGATCCCCAGTTCCTGCTCAATACAAACTGCCCGACATATTGCACACGGCAGGTGCAGGAGGTCTGCATGTCAGAAGGCGGAGTCGCGCGCGACCAAGATGCCTCGCCGGAACGCAAACGGTATCGCGGGCTACTCGAGATTACCGACCTGGTGGTGCGAGCCAAGAGCCTGCCCGACGCATTCAAGGAACTCGCGCGCCCGGTGCTGGCCCTGAAGGCGGGCGAATTGCTGAATGTTTCCCTGCATGACCCGCGCCGGGATTGCATGCTGACACACTGCTGGAAAAGGAACCAGGAAAGCGGAGAGTTCGATGTATTGCCCGTGGACGAAGCCGCGACCGGGTGGGTGTGGAAACATCAGGAACTGATCGCCATTCCCGATACCGAGCGCGAGCAGCGCTTTCCCGGCTTCGTGCCGGTGCTGCTCAACCACGGCATCCGGTCATACATCGCCCTTCCCGTGAGCACGCCTGCGAACCGTTTTGGAGCGCTTGGCCTGGGCAAGAACGTTCCCGGGTCCCCGAACGAGGATGACGTCGAATTACTCTCTCGCATCGCGCTGATGGGAGCGCTGGTGCTGGAGAGGGATAGAGCCTACAGCGCCTTTGAAGAACAGCAGAGCCTGGTCGCAATCAGCCGTCAGCTGAGTTCCAGTCTGGAGTTGGAAAAGCTGTTGCCGGTCATTCTTTCCAGTTTGCGGAACATCGCGCGCTACGACCGGACCGTTCTGGGCCTGCTGGACGACGACGGCAAGAACATGCACCTATTTGGAGATGCGAAGGAGTGGGAGCCTTTCGTCAACAGCGACGCTAAGGTTCCGGTTGAGCAAACACTCTCGGGGCGGGCGATCCAGACGCGCAACGTTGTACTTTTGACGGCGGACGATTTGCGCGAGATGAAAGCGCCCCTGGCGAAAGCCATGTACCAACTCGGGATTCGGTCCGTTTGCAGCGTGCCCTTGATCGCGGGCAACCGGATCTGGGGAGCGCTGAATCCGAGTAGCACAAAGGAGAATGCTTTCGGCCGGTCGGAGGTTGAATATCTGCAGCAAGTAGCCTACCAGATCGCCGCTGCACTTCAGAATGCGCATGCTTATCGCGAGATTGCGCAACTCAAGGACCGCCTGACCCAGGAGAAGCGCTATTTGGAGTCCGAAATCCGGAGTGCGAATCAGCCCGACGATATCGTCGGCACCAGTCCGGCCCTGAAACGCGTGTTGGACTACGCTGCCATCGTCGCCGACACCGATTCCACCGTTCTCATCACCGGCGAAACCGGGACCGGCAAAGAGCGCATAGCCCGCGTGATCCACGGCATGAGCCGGCGCAAGGACCGCAACTTTATCAAGGTAAACTGCGCCGCCATCCCCACGGGTCTGCTGGAAAGCGAGTTGTTCGGCCACGAGAAGGGAGCATTCACGGGAGCGATAAGCCAGAAGCTCGGCCGCCTGGAATTGGCGGATAAGGGAACGTTGCTGCTCGACGAGGTTGGGGAAATTCCTCTGGAGTTGCAACCCAAGTTGTTGCGCGTTCTGCAGGACCAGGAGTTCGAGCGCCTGGGAGGAACGAAGACGATCCGGGTGGACGTGCGGCTGATCGCCGCCACCAATCGCGATCTGGTTCGTGCGGTGGAAGAAAAAGAATTCCGCGGGGACTGTTCTATCGCTTGCACGTGTTTCCGCTGCATCTGCCGGCCTTGCGCGACCGGCGCGAGGACATCCCCATGCTCATTCGCCATTACGTAGAGAAATGCGCGGCCCGCCTGCACAAGCGAATCGACGTTATCCCCGATGAGGTCGTGCAAGCCATGATGCGCTGGAGATGGCCGGGAAACATCCGCGAGCTGGAGAATTTTGTCGAGCGCTCGGTGATCCTGTCGGAAGGCAACCGCTTGAGCCCGCCTCTCGACGAGTTGCGCGACGAAATCTCGCGGCGGCCTTCCGAGTCCGACGGCACTTTGCGCGACAAGGAGCGCGAACACATCATCGAAATTCTTCGCCAGACCCAGGGGGCGCTGTCGGGTCCGGCAGGCGCGGCGGCCCGGCTTGGACTCAAGCGCACCACCCTGCAGTACAAGATGCAGCGGCTGGGAATCAATCGCCTGGACTACTTGAGCTAGAGCCTCGCCCGCTTTTCGCCAGATCCGGGCCAACGGGGAAAAATCTACAACACCGCGGGCCCTCATCAGGGCCCTCGGCTGCTTAACCCCGCAGTAACTCCTGCAGCAGTACTCATCTCAACGGATGAATCGAAGGTGTCGCCAATCTACACTTTCGTTGTTGCAAGGAACGGGGAAATCCCTTAGAATGTATCTTATAATTTGCTTTTGATACTTCGCTTCATAACTTCCTTCAGAACTTCCCTTATAATTTCTGCTTATTATAGTCGTCCTCTGTTGCCAATAACCCACAGTTATCGGGCCAGTCAGCGACGCGATGCAGAGCGGGGGGGTAACCATGGGACTCGAAGGCGCAAGGCAAGCGAGAATGGCGGTTTTGAGCGTAGAGATGCACTCCATCCATCACGCCAATAGACGATTTTGGGAACAGAAGAAGGCCCACGGCCGCAAAGCCAAAGTCGAATATTACGACAGACAAGATCGTTTAGAGGAAATCCGGAGCGAACTGGCTGAAGTGAGCGACGCAGGGGAATAGTGATGACCCACTACCGGTCCTGGCGGACGGTGGAAGGTTCGCCAACTGGACGTTTGGAATCTCCGCGCAGCCGATGACGCAGCGTGCCAACGAGTGCCCCCAAGCACGGAATCAGAGCAACGTAAATCCCCGTTCAGAAGTGATCGATGCTTTCGGAAAGCCCTTTCAGGGCTACGCGTCCTTCGCGGGTCGACGCCGCCTTGACAGACGACTGCCGATGAAGTTCAATTCAAAGCTAGTTGCTACCGTGTCGCAACTGGCTGAAGGAGGAGACCCATGGCAGTGGGCGCCGTTGTTGCGAAGGAATCGCATCTAGGGAGATCGAAGGGCTCCACGGCAATCACCCGGCCTTCCCTCATGAAGGAGTTGGCTGCGCGGCGGGTACGCATCACGGATCAGAGGCGCCTGCTGGTCGGCATTATTCAGGACTCGCCTCGACATCTGGACGCGGCCACGCTGCTCGAGATCGCGAGGAAACAGGATCCGGATATCGATCGCGCCACCGTCTATCGCACGATTGCGTTGCTCAAGAATCGCGGGTTGATCGATGAGTTGGATCTGATGCACATCGAGGGCGAGAAGCACTATTACGAGGCCAAGACGAATCGCGATCACTGCCACATGGCTTGTTTCCGGTGTGGCGCCATCATGGAATACGCGAGCTCGTCTTTCGAGAAGCTGAAGGAAGAGATGGTCAAGCAGAGCGGTTTTCAGATCCGGGTGGTGCGCCTGGAAGTGGGCGGATTTTGCAAACGATGCCAAAAGGCTGCGGGCTAGAGGGCATTGTTTTTTTTGGCCCACGCATGTGCGACTAAGTCGCAACTATGACTTATCGAAATCGCGAGCCCGTTGGGCTGACGGCCGAGACGATGGTACGGGAATCCATGGGTTTCGAAACGACAGAAGGAAACATGGCTGGTGTTCGGCAGAGTTGTGCCTTAGGATTTTCGTTCTGGCTGACAAGGTGTTTCCGGCGCAGTTCCGTAGTTTTGTCTGTCGTATTTCTCATGCTCTTTGGTGTGAATTCATGGGCTGGAGTTGGCGGGAGCGTCTCGGGCACGATCAAGGACGCGAGTAACGCCGTAGTTCCGAATGCCGCCGTAAACGCAACCAATGTCGAGACCGGGGTCCAGCATCAGGCCGCAACCAACGGTCAGGGATTCTACTCTTTCGCCAACCTTCCCATCGGGCGCTACAACATTGCGATCCAAAAAACGGGATTCAAACCGTATCAGCGGACCGGCGTCACCATCAACGCCAACAGCGCGCTGACGGTGGACGCGGTTTTGGCGGTGGGCGAGAGATCCGATGTCGTTACCGTCGCCGAAAACCAGCTCCTGGTTGAAACCACGAGTACACAGATGGGCGAGGTTATCACCAGTGCGCGGATGACGGCGGTGCCCCTCAACGGCCGGAGCTTTACGGATTTGCTTTCCCTTCAACCCGGGGTTGCGCCGGCCACTTCGGTCACGTCCGACACGGTGCAGGACGTGGGCGCGACCGCGCTTTCTCCTTCCGGAGACTTGAGTCCCGGCACGATCTCGATCAATGGCCAGCGGGAATTTGCCAACAGTTTTCTGGTGAACGGAAGCGATGTCGAGGAAGACGTCAACATGGGGGCGGCGATCGTTCCCAATCTCGATTCCATCGATGAATTTCGGATTCTCACCAATAACTTCGATGCCGAATACGGCGAGTTCAGCGGCGGCCAGATCAACGTCGTAACCAAGTCCGGCACCAATGCATTTCACGGCGACGTGTTCGAGTTCCTGCGCAACACAGACCTCGATGCGCGCAACTACTTTTCTCCCACGCGTGGGGCATTCAATCAAAACCAATTTGGGGGGACTTTCGGCGGGCCGATCCAAAGGAACAAGATCTTCTTCTTCGGGGATTATCAGGGGACGCGCTCGACCGAGGGAGTGGACACGGGGAATATTCCGGTGCCGTCGCTCGCCGAACGCAACGGCGGTTCTCTCGACCTCACAGGAAATGTAAGTGGCTCCTACCTCGCATCCTTACTGACGGGACTTGGCTATCCTGCCACTCAAGGAGAACCTTACTCCTCCGTTTTTCCAAATGGAGTTATCCCGACACATGCCTGGTCCGCACCCGCAACCAATCTTCTGCAATATATCCCCAAGCCGAACAACGCAAATGGCACATTCTCTACTTCCGCCTACAACAAGACTTTGCGCGACGACAAAGGCGCCTACCGCCTTGATGCCAATACGGGCTGGGGGCTGATGTCCGCTTATTACTTTCTCGACGACTGGTCGCAGAACAATCCCTACCCGGTCGCTCAAGGCGGAGCGAACGTTCCGGGTTTCAATGCGCTTTATACGGGCCGGGCGCAACTGCTTGGTCTCGGCAACACGAAAACGCTGAGTCCGACTGCCGTCAATGAATTTCGCTTCAGCTACTTGCGCGACTCGAATGATCTCGGCAAACCAATCGGAGGAGTCGGCGTCAGTCTGGCATCTCAGGGCTTCGAGATGGGTCAAGGCACTCCGGGAATCGTGCCGCTGTCTCCCCGAACCGAAGGGGTTGAAAGTGTCGGCTTCAACAGCTTCACGATTGGAACCAACACGAATGAACTAAGGCAGGTTGGTAACACCTTCCAGTGGCTCGACAACTTTTCTAAAATAATTGGAACCCACACTATCAAGGTTGGTGGCGAGTTTCACTACGATCAGATCAATGTCAATGCGATCGCTCAGTTTAACGGCAGCTTCCTGTTCTTTGGAAGCGAGACCGGCTCTGACTTCGCAGATTTCCTGTTAGGAACTCCAAGCCAGTACAACCAGAGCCAGCTTCAGCCGTTTTACGGCCGGAACAAATACGCAGGTATCTACGGGCAGGATAGCTGGCGCGTGACCCACAGCATCACCCTGAATTATGGTTTGCGGTGGGATCGCATAGAGCCCTGGTATGAGAAGTACAACCAGATCGCGACCTTCGTGCCGGGTAAGCAGTCGGTCGTTTTTCCAGGAGCTCCCGCCGGCATCCTTTATCCCACCGATCCGGGAGTGCCGCGGACGCTGGCGCCTCCGGGAAATCGCGACTTTGCTCCACGCATCGGCTTGGCCTATTCGCCCAGCGCCTCGGGCGATGGCCTGCTCGCACGAATAGTCGGAGGCCCGGGCAAGACCAGCATAAGAGCGAGTTACGGGATGTTCTACACTGCGATCGAGGCACTTACAATTGGAGTCATGAGCGCCAATGCGCCTTACGGCACGACTTACACAAGTCCCGCGCCGCCGCTGTTCTCCACGCCGTTTATAACGGCAGCAAATGGCCAGAATCTGGGCCAGGTTTTCCCGGTTACCCTCGCTCCATTAAACAGCAGCGCCAGTCACCCCGACCCCAACATTAACTGGGCGCAGTTCGAGCCCATTACCGGTCTTCCAAACTATCCCACCACTAATCGGATTCCGTATACCGAGGAATACATGCTCTCGCTGGAGCGCGGGTTCGGAGCCCACACAGTACTTAGCTTGAATTATGTAGGCACCCAGAGACATCGACTGCTGGTGCTGGAGGAGGCCAATCCCGGCATTCCAGCGCTCTGTTTGTTCCTGAGCAATCCCGCTAACCTCGAACCGGAACAGCCACCACAGACTTTGTGCGGTCCCTTCGGCGAAGGTACCTCTTACACCACTTCCGCGGGTAAGGTATACAA
>Ga0187890_10003528_pt1 | contig 10773 bp, 11 predicted proteins | sample June2016WEW_21_1_FD_133005 | JGI IMG/M metagenome (GOLD analysis project Ga0187890, IMG submission 133005) | Peatland microbial communities from SPRUCE experiment site at the Marcell Experimental Forest, Minnesota, USA - June2016WEW_21_10 | ecosystem: Environmental > Terrestrial > Soil >...
ACGGACGGCTGATCGCCAAGGTCACGCAAACACAAATGGTGTTATGACCGCGGGACGCTGAAGAAGCGCGCCCCGACCGCAAGTTCAGGAATTCTTAAGCATTCCGCATCACGGTCGGGGCGCGGCAATAATGCCGCCTAGGAGAACGGCACAATGCTTTGCATTGAAGTCGAACTCCGGTGGGGTAAGCGTCGAATACGGTTCCAACTAACGTTCCGTAGGTAGCTTATCCAACTGGCCCCGGCGGGTAGCGCAACTGCCCGCCGGGAGCCCGAACTACTTAACAAATTCCCCCTCCCGCGTCTATCCACGCGTACGTAGTACTTCCGTAACTGGACGACAGCCGCTACGCTCGCCTTCCTTACCGGAGGGAACCAAAATGAGAGCAGCGGTCTTCCACGCGCCCCACCAGCCTCTGACCATCGAGGAGGTCGAGATTGAAAGGCCGAAGCGGCGCGAGATCCTGCTGCGCACGGCGTATGCCGGCCTTTGCCACTCGGACCTGCATTTCATGGAAGGCCTGTATCCCTACCCGGCACCCGCCGTTCTCGGCCATGAGGGCGCCGCAGTGGTCGAGGCGGTCGGCGAGGACGTCAACTACGTCAAACCCGGCGATCACGTCATCACCTGCCTGTCGGTGTTTTGCGGAGAGTGCGACTATTGCACGACCGGCCACCCCAACCTCTGCGACAATACCGAGGTGAAGTTGCTGCCAGGCGCCGCCCGGCGTCTGAAGTGGAAAGGCCAGACGCTGAACCAGGCTTTCAACCTGTCGGTGTTTGCCGAGAACATGCTGGTGCACGAACACGCGGTCGTGAAGATCAACAAGGACATCCCGCTCGATCGCGCGGCTCTGGTTGGGTGCGGTGTGATGACCGGCGTCGGCGCGGTGTTCAATGCGGCAAAAGTCGAGCCGGGCTCAACGGTCGCGGTCGTTGGCTGCGGCGGCATCGGTCTCTCCGCGGTGAACGGCGCTGCGTTGGCCGGTGCGTCGAAAATCATCGCCATTGATACCAACCCGGCAAAGTTGGAAAAAGCCCGCGAGATGGGCGCAACCGATATCATCAACGCCTCCAACGTCGATCCGGTTGCGGCGGTCAAAGACATGACCAATGGCCACGGGGTGCCTTACTCGTTCGAGGCGATCGGCCTGAAAGCAACAGCCGAACAATGCTTCGCCATGCTGCGGCCGGGTGGCGTGGCGACCATTATCGGCATGATCCCGTTCGGCACCAAGATTGAGCTGCACGGCGCCGACTTCCTGCGCGACCGGAAAATTCAGGGCACCAGCATGGGCGGCAATCGGTTCCGGGTCGACATGCCGCGCTTGCTGGAGTTATGGCGGCAAGGCCGCCTGAAGCTCGACACTTTGATCTCCGGCAAAATCAAACTCGATGCCATCAATGAAGGCTTCGCGATGCTGAAATCCGGCGCGCCGGTGCGCAACCTGATCGACTTTGGAGTGGTCTGACCATGCAATACGGAGCCGGCTTCCCATTACAGGCGTTGCCTGACGCCGCCGCCATCCGCGCTTACGCAACCGCGCTGGAAGAAGCGGGCTTCGATTTCACCAGTACCGCGGGACATGTTCTTGGCCAGCCGGCCGGGACCCATCCCGACCGGGCGGCACCGCAATATGTCGGGCCGTTCAACGACCCGTTCGTGACGTTCTCGTTCCTGGCGGGCGTGACCCGGCACATTCGTTTCATGAGTGCAATTTTGATTTTGCCCGCGCTGCCCACCGGGCTGGTAGCGAAGCAGGCGGCAGAGTTGGCGCTGGTCAGTGGTGGAAGGTTCGAACTCGGCGTTGGGATAAGTTGGAACGCGGCTGAGTACCGTGCGCTTGGGCAGGCCCCTCGCACGCGTGCCGCCCGGCTTGAGGAACAGGTGACGCTGCTGCGGCGCCTGTGGTCGGAGCCATACGTGACCTTCAAAGGCCGATTCCACGACTTCGAAAGCGTCGGCCTGGCGCGATCCGCGGTCGCACCAATTCCGATCTGGTTCGGTACCGGCACGGACGAGGCGGTGCTGCGTCGGGTGGCCCGCCTCGCCGATGGCTGGATGACCATCGGTGACTTCGTGCCACACGTTCCGCGGTTTCAACAGTATCTCCGCGACGCAGGCCGTGACCCGACTGGCTTTCCGATCCGCGGTTCGCTGGTGGCAGGAGACGGTGGATCGGCAACCTGGGTTGAAACGGGTCGCAAATACCAGGCAGCCGGCGTCACCCACATCACGATCGGTGCTCCGCCGGCATTGAACCCGGCGCAGGCGCTGGAGCGTCTTGCCGCCGCCCGTGGCGCGCTCGCCCAGGCTTTGGGCTGACGTGGGTTATTCGAGGCCGCGGGCCTTTTTCCAGGCGGCGAAATCCGCCTTGCACTGGTCGTTCTGTGCGGGAAACAGTCCGATCAGCGAGCGGCCGTTCTTGACCTCGGCCTCGGCGAATTCATCGAACAGGGTTTGCGCGGCGGCTTCCGCAGCGATCTCTTCGACCAGATCAGCCGGGATGACAACGACTCCATCGCAATCTCCGACGATCACATCGCCGGGATAAACCGCCACCCCGCCGCACGCGATCGGCAACCCAATATCATACGGTTGGTGAACGATCGGACTGGGCGGTGACGTCGGCCGCCGATGATACGCCGGCAGGCCGGTCTTCAGAATGCCCTCGGAATCCCGCAATCCGCCATCCGTCACGATGCCCGAGCAACCGCGTGCCGCCAGCCGTCCAATATACAGATCTCCGGCCGAGGCAGCGCGTGCATCGCCGCGCGAGTCAACCACCAGCACGTGACCGGGCGGGCATTCCTCCATGGCTTTCTGCTGCACGTTGCCCAATGGGCTGGACTTGTCTTTGCGATGCGGAATGAACCGCATCGTGTAGGCAAATCCGACCATCCGCGGAATGTCCAGGCGCAGCGGAGATACTTCCTGCATGAACATGTTGTTGAAGCCGCGCCGGTTCAACAATCCGGTCAACGTCGAGGTTGCCGCGCCGTTCAACGCGTCCTTGGTCTTCTGCGATAGCTCCGCCATGGGTGCCTCCCTTGCTGGCGCCTGTCTTAGCCGGTCAACTGCCTTCGGTGAAGAACCGTCCGCCGCTCAGCCGCGCGTGGCCACGGAACTCCGCTACCACCGAGCCATCCGACGATCCCGTGACACGTACGTCATAAATGCCTGATCGAGCCGATCGCGACCGTTCCTCTGCCACGGCAGTCAGTATTTCGCCCAGCCGCCCAGGCCGGAGATAGGTGATGCTGTTATGATGGGCGACGGCCCGTTCGCCGTGCGAGGACGCTGCGAATGCCATGGCGGAATCGGCAAGCGCGAAAATGAACCCGCCATGGCACAGGCCATGACCGTTTACCATTTCGGGCCGCACCAGCATCGACAACCGCGCCCGGCCGGCAGCGATGTGGTCACGTATCATGCCAAGGCCTCGACTGGCCGCGTCGTCGTTCCACATGGCGTCGGCACAACGTTGTGCCAGAGCATCAGCGTCGGTCATCCCTTGAACACAGGCACGCGTTTTTCCTGAAACGCCCGCACACCTTCGGCGTAGTCCTCCGAGCGCCCGGATTCACCTTGCAGCCGCGCTTCCAGATCCAGTTGTACAAGCAAGGTGTTTGTGCCAGCGGCAGCGAACATCAGTTTCATGCGAGACAATGCGGCAGTTGGTGCTTTGGCGAGGCTGGCGGTCAGCGCCTCGGCTTCCGTCATCAGGTCGGCATCCTCGACCGCTTTCCAGATCATCCCCCAGGCGGCGGCGGTGTCACCGTTGATGGTATCCCCCAGCATGGCCAAGGCACGGGCGCGAGCCTCGCCGACCGAGTGGGTCAGGAAGAAACTGGCGCCGGAGTCCGGCACCAGGCCAATCTTCACGAAGGCCTGCACGAAACGTGCGCTTTTCGCTGCCAGAACGATATCGCAGGCGAGGGCAAAACTGGCACCGGCGCCTGCCGCCACACCATTGACGGCACAGACCACCGGCAGGCGGGACGCGCGTAGCCGCCGCACCACTTCGTGATGCCAGCTGCTCGCGAGGTTTTCCAGATCCGGTGGGCCGTCAGGACCAGGAGTGACTTCCGGGCCGAGCTCTTGACCGGCGCAAAACCCGCGGCCACTGCCGGTCAGCAGCAAAGCGCGGGTCGCCTTGTCAGCTTCGGCGGTACCGATCGCCTGCAGCAAATCGCTCAACATCGCCGGGTTCACGGCGTTCAGCTTTTCCGGCCGGTTCAGGATCAGCTTGCGCCAGCCGTCCTTTATTTCGATAACGATCATGTCGCGGGAACCTCCGTGGCTTCCGTCAGGGTAGGCGGTTCCGCTCGATCTCCTCAAGCCGCGACGTTGTCGATCAATCGCACCGACCCAATCCCTGCCGCCGCAATCAGTCGCGCCCCCGGGCGGGTGCTCGGAATTTCCACCAGTGTCGGGCCATCAACCAGAGCAAAGTAATTGACGTCGAAGCCGGCATTGGTCAGCCGCTCGCGGGCTTCATGCAGCGGTCCCTCGGCATTGCGTCCGTCGACCAGCAAACGCGCGGTCCCGGTCAGCACGGAATATAGCAGTGGCGCACGCGCTCGCTCGCTTTCGCTCAGAAATCGGTTGCGCGACGATAGCGCGAGGCCATCCGGCTCGCGGATTGTCGCAACCGGAACAATCGATAACGGCAGATGTAAATCGCTCTCGATCCGGCGTACGACCTGCAGTTGCTGCCAGTCCTTTTCCCCGAAATACGCCCGATCCGGCCTGACCTGGCCAAATAGTTTTGCACAAACGGTCGCCACGCCACGGAAGTGACCTGGGCGGGCGGCACCCTCCCAGTTTTCCGCCGGCCCCGTAACGGAAACCGTGGTGGCATCGCCGTGCGGATACATCGTTTCGGCATCCGGCAACCAGGCCAACGCGCAGCCGCACGCCTCGAGGGTTGACAGGTCGCCTGCTTCATCGCGGGGATAGCGTGACAAATCCTCGGCGGCGCCAAACTGCAGCGGATTGACGAAGATGGAGGTCACCACCGCCGCTCCGGACGTCACCGCCGCGCGGACCAACGCGCGATGACCGTCGTGCAACGCGCCCATTGTCGGAACCAGAGCAACCGGATGGTGCGACGCACGCAGGTCGGCGACTGCGGAACGCAAATCGGTGAGGGTTCGAGCGACACGCATGGTATGGAACTTGGTCAGGTTGCGATCCCGAGGCAACATGGTGCGGCAGCATGGGAGACCAGCATGAAACTCGCAGGAAAAATCGCGCTCGTCACCGGCGGCTCGCGTGGCATTGGCCGGGCTACCGCACTCGCTTTCGCCACCGAGGGTGCGGATATTGCGTTTTGCCACCTCGATGATGGTGACAAGGCGGATCAGACAGCGGAGGAAATTCGTGCCCATGGCCGCCGCGCGATGCAGCAGTCGCTGGATGTCGCCGATGTCAAGGCCGGCCGCGATTTCGCCGCCGGGGTGGCTGCCGATTTCGGTCCGATCGACATTTTGTTCAACAACGCCGGTATGAATATCCGCAAGCCATTCGAGGCTTATACCGAAGCCGAATTCGACCGGATCATCGCGGTGCACCTGAAGGGCATGTTCTTCATGGCACAGGCGGTCTATCCGGCGATGGTCGCACGCGGTCAGGGGTGCATCATCAACGTTGCCTCGCAACGCGGTTTGAAGGGCGCGGTCAATTCGGCGCCCTATTCCGCCGCCAAGGCCGCAATTATGGGCTTCACGCGCGCTCTGGCCTGGGAGGCGACGCCGAAGGGCGTGCGAGTCAACGCCATCGCGCCCGGGCCCATCGTCACCGACCTGACGGCAACCATGACGCCGGCGGATCGCCAGGCCTTTATCGACGCGCTGCCGGTAGGCCGGTTCGGCCGGCCGGAGGAAATTGCCGCTACTGCACTGTTACTCGCCGGCCCTGATGGCGGCTTCTATGTCGGTGCAACCCTCTCGCCCAATGGCGGGGACGTGATGTATTGACACCGTTACCATCCGAAACGATCCACCTGCCGTTCGAACCTGGCCCGTACCGAATGGCCATGGGTCTGATGTCCGTTCCCGAAGCAGAATGGTTTGACATTGATGAACATTATCCGGCGGAGGTTGCCGAACGGCAGCGCCTGCTGGATGAACGTCGTACAGACGTATTCGGAATGGAACCGGGTTCCAACGCGGCGTGCGGCGAGACGCTGACGATGCTGATTGAACACCTGACGAGGGTGCATCCGGATTGGTTTGCCAGCGACGGTATCACGTTGCACAACCGCCTGACCGGTGCGGCCTGGCAACTTGCGGCTGACAAACCTCTCGAACTTGCCGGACGTTTGGTGCAGGAGGATTTGTGTCTGATCGAACCCTCGCTTGTCGGACCGCGCCTGACTGCTGCCGTTGTGTGTTTTCCCAGCCGCTGGAGTCTGCATGAGAAACTGGGCCGGCCGCTCGCCGAAGTTCACAGAAGGGTGCCCTTCTATGGCGATCGGCTATCGCGTCCGGTCGACCGGTTCATGGGCCATGTTCGCACAGGCCATATCGCGGCCAGGCTCAACTGGTCGATAATGGACGACCCAGCGTTGTTCCAGCCGACCGGCAAGTGGCGCACCGCGCACGATCCAACCATTACGGAACAAAATGCCGGAAACCGCCTGTTCCTGAGGATCGAGCGGCAAACTCTGCGGCGCCTGCCGGCCAGCGGCGCGGTGCTGTTTGGCATCCGGGTGCATGTGTATCGGCTGGCCGGCGTGGTCACGACGCCAGGGATCGCCGCCGGCCTCGCTGCCGCGGTGCGGGCACTGCCGGCCGAGACTGCGCATTACAAAAGTCTGCCAATGTTTCAGACCGCGCTGCTCGGATGGCTGGACCGGTTGGCGTCGTGACCGGTGCGGATTGCGGTCACCGACCTGCGCGGCATTAAGCTTCTGTTTATCCATTTGCGCGATCATGGCGGCAAACCGCAATGGCGACGCTCCGTATGTCTCAAGCCCAGACTGTTACTCCCGCCGCGCACCACCCCGGCCTCCGCACCCCGGTCCGATTGATCCAGATCGGTGCCTGGCTGCTGATCCTGGTTCTGCTCGCCACGTGCACGATCGTTTTGCTCCGGTTGCGGGAGGACGCACTGCGGGCAACCGAGCGGCATTTGAGCGATGTCGCTCTGACCTTGGCCGAACAGGCGGATCGGGCAGTGCAGGGCATGGACCTGGTCCTTGACGGCATCGCGCATCTGGCTGTCGGCGAAGGGGCCGTGAATGCCGCTACGTTCAACGCGACCATGTCAACCCAGGAAATACATAAGGCGATGCAGGCGAGAATGATCGGCCTGCCGCAGGTTAATGCATTGATTTTATTTGGCGTCGATGGGCATGTGGTGAACAGCACCCGGTCCTGGCCGGTCCCGCCGGTCAATGTGAGCGACGCTGACTATTTCAAAGCGATTATCGGCGACAAAGCCGCGGACCTGTCGATCACGGCACCTTACCAATACAAAACGGACGGCAAATGGACCCTGTTCCTGATACGCAAGTTTCGTGGTGTGGACGGCAATGCCGCCGGCCTTTTGGTCGCCGCAGTTGAATTACATTATTTCGAGGACTTTTACCGTTCGGTCTCGGTAGGCAACGACGGTTCGATCTCGCTGCTGCGTAGCGACGGCGTGCAGCTCGCGCGCTACCCGCCGGCACCCACAACCGGTCAAAACTTCTCGACTGCGCAACGGATTCTTGGCAATGCCAATGCCGGAACGATTCGCGAGCCCAGTCCGTTTGATCAGACGATGCGAGTGAAGGCGGCGCGACGGTTGACGACCTATCCGTTGATCATGCTGGTCACACTGGATCAGGTTGCCGCACTTGGAGAATGGCGGCAGATGGTCTGGGTCCTCGGGCTTGGCACTGCGGGGTGCTGCATTGCCATCCTGATCTGTGCTACGGCGATGGGCCGGCGCTGGCGGCATCGCGAAGCACTCAGCCAGGAACGCGAGAGAAGTGCACTCGCCGAAGCCGCGCTTATGCGGGAGCGGGAACAACACGCGGAGGATGAAAGCCGGGCGAAATCAGGATTTCTCGCCATGATGAGCCACGAAATTCGCACGCCGATGAACGGCGTGCTCGGCCTTACCGGGACTCTGCTGGATACGCCGCTGAACCAGGATCAACGTAAGACTGTTGAGGCAATCCGTGACTCGGGCGATTCGCTGTTGCGGATTTTGAACGATATTCTGGATTTCTCGAAACTCGACAGTGGCAGAATGGAACTGGAGGAAGCGCCATTCTCACCGGGGACCTTGACTGAAAATCCGGTCAGCTTGTTGGGGCCCAGGGCGGTCGCAAAAGGGCTGAAGATCACGGCAATATGCGATGATGACTTGCCGGATGCGCTGCTTGGCGATGCCGGACGCATTCGCCAGGCGTTGATCAATCTGGTCTCGAATGCGGTGAAGTTCACCGAGCGTGGTTCAGTCACGATCCGGGGCGCCAGCAAGGAGCGGGATGCAGCTGCCGCGACGATCGTTTGGACCATAACGGACACCGGCATTGGCATTCCTGCCGACCGTCTCGGCCGGCTGTTTGGCGAGTTCAGCCAGGCCGATGCATCGATCACCCGCCGGTTCGGTGGATCCGGCCTCGGTCTTGCGATCAGTCAGCGGCTCATCACGCAGATGGGCGGAACGATCGTTGTCGACTCGCAATCCGGTCAAGGATCGACGTTCACGATCACGCTGCGTCTGCCGATTGCGGAAATGGGACCCGAGACGGCAGCAACGCCGGTTGATGTCATTGGCGCGTTCGAACAGCGCGTCGCCGGCCTCGGTCGGTCCTTGCGGATCCTGTTCGCCGAGGACAATCCGACCAATCAGTTCGTGGCGCTGCAGTTGCTGCGCGGCTTCGACGTGCAGATCGACGTTGTGGCGGATGGGTTGGAGGCGGTACAGGGCGCATCCAGTTTTCTCTACGACGTGATCTGTATGGATATGCGGATGCCGGAAATGGATGGTTTGGCGGCGACACGGGCGATCCGGGCGTTGGGCGGACACCTCGCCACAATCCCAATTGTTGCTCTGACGGCGAATGCGTTCCCCGAAGATGTTGCTGCGTGTTACGATGCTGGAATGACTGGCTTCGTTGCCAAGCCCGTCCGCAAGGAAACGTTGCTTGCCGCATTGCTGACCGCGCTTGGCACGACAGGGGCCGCAGATCTGCCTATGCCGATAGCGGCGAATATGGATCCGGGGGAACTGGCCCTCGACGACGCCGCACTGGGATGTCTGACAGGGGAGATCGGCGCTGACGGTGTCGCCGAGTTGATCACGATGTTCGCGCAGGAGACGCTTGACCGGCTACACTTGATTGCTGACCCCGCATTGGACCGCGGGACGCGCATCCGGGAGGTCCATAGCCTCAAGGGTGCGGCGGCGGCGGTATGTGCGGTCTCATTGTCACATCGCGCTGCCGCCGCAGAAGTGCAGTTGAGGCATGACGACACGGCGGACAGCGTCGACACTGCGCCTTTGGTGGAGGCATTCGATGCATGGCGCGCGGCGGTGCGTATCGCAGGCGCCGCCGAAACGATCGCTGCGTAATACCGACGCGAGCGGTGCCATGGCGATCTGGCACGCCGCCCTGTCCGTAAGGCGCATGCCGGTTGGCTTGCGGAAGCGAGGTGACGGGCCTTTGCGATCATCAGGTCGCGGTTCGTGCGCAGAGTGCCAGCATCGCCCGCCGCAGCCATACCTACGCCCATGCCAACGCTCGGGGGCCACACTCGCCGACAAGACGCTCCGGCTCAGTGCGACAGCAGCATTGGCACGGTCATTTCCTGTAGTAACGTCCGCGTGACGCCACCGAACACCATTTCTCGCGCCCGGGAGTGCCCATAGCCACCGCACACGATGAGATCGACTCCAAGGTCGGCCGCATACGATAGCAGCGCGTCGCCCTCACTGATGTCCTTGGCGATGGTGTGTGCCGCCTCTGCCTTCACGCCGTGGCGGGCCAGGTGCAGACAGATATCGGCCGCCGGAACGTCGCCATGACCTTCGATCCCGCGCTTCGGATTGACCGCCAGCACGGTGACCGATTTCGCGTCGCGCAGCAGCGGCAATGCGTCATTGACCGCGCGGGTTGACTCACGCGATGCGTTCCAGGCGACCAGGACCCGCTCGCCGACCTGCTCGAACTGACCCGCGTACGGCACCGCGAGAACCGGCCGCCCCGACGACAGCATCACATTCACCAACACCGCGTCAGCACTGGGCCCTTTGAACGCCTCGTCGCTGTTGGGTTGGCCAAGCACCGTCAGATCGGCGTACCGCGCGTGCAAAGCAACCAACCCGACCGTATCGCCTTCGACCACCCGCCATTCGTTCTCAAGACCTTGCAGCCGAACCGCCTCGCCGAACTCCTGCGCCATCACATCCGCGCGCGCGGCCTGATCGGCACGCAGCGAATTGACCATCTCAGTCATACCGCCGCCGCCGGCGTAGGGCATGCCTGCGCCGTAAAACAGATCCGAACCGGGAATATCCAGCACGAAAATCCCCGTCAGATGCGCCCCCTGCCGCGCAGCAAGATCCACGGCGACCTTCAGTCTTGTGGAGCTGTGCGGTCCGTCGTCCAAATGGACCAGGATATCCTTGAACATCGTTGTCCCCATCCTCTGTTGTTCGAATGGCAACAGTATCAGGTTCTGACGAAATTGGCGCCTTGATCTGAATCAGACGGAAACGAGGGCGCGTACGCGATGCGTGCCGGCTGTGCGCGCCTTGTCGTCGGCGGTG
>Ga0187890_10003532_pt1 | contig 10761 bp, 8 predicted proteins | sample June2016WEW_21_1_FD_133005 | JGI IMG/M metagenome (GOLD analysis project Ga0187890, IMG submission 133005) | Peatland microbial communities from SPRUCE experiment site at the Marcell Experimental Forest, Minnesota, USA - June2016WEW_21_10 | ecosystem: Environmental > Terrestrial > Soil >...
ACGCCAACGCCCAACTTGCTGTGGTGGTCTTTCGTGGCGTCGCAACGAAAGTCGGGTTTGCGGTTAAAGACGGCCTGCAGGTCATCGCCTTTGGTGACATCAGCGTCTATGAGAGGAACGGACAGTATCAACTCGTCGCCCGCCAACTCTTGCCCAAAGGGCTGGGCGCACTGCAACTCGCCTTCGAGGAACTCAAGCAGCGCCTCGCAAAGGAAGGACTGTTCGACCCAGCGCGGAAGAGGCCCATCCCCGTCCTACCCCAACACATCGGTCTCGTTACTTCGCCCGCGGGCGCGGCGATCCGCGATTTCCTGAACATCATCAGCCGCCGTTTCCCCAATGTACACATTGTCGTCAATCCCGTACGCGTGCAGGGTGATGGCGCCGGCAAGGAAATTGCCGCGGCCATCGACGAGTTCAACGCCTTGCATGCCAGCGGCCAGTTGCCACTGGATGTGCTGATCATCACCCGCGGCGGCGGTTCGCTCGAGGATTTGTGGGCGTTCAATGAAGAAGTGGTCGCCCGCGCCCTGGCACGTTCGGAGATCCCCACGATCTCCGCCGTCGGTCACGAAATTGACTTTACCATTTCCGACTTCGTTGCCGACCTGCGCGCTCCCACTCCGAGCGCCGCCGCCGAACTCGTCGTAAAGGCCAAGGATGAATTCGCGCGTCAGATCACCCAGTATCAGGCGCGTCTGCAAAATGACTTGCGGCTGCGACTCGCGGAAGCCCGTCAACGCTTCTCGACTCTCGCCTCCAGCTATGTGTTCCATCGTCCTGCCGAGACCATCCGACAACACCAGCAGCAGCTTGACGATTATGCTCATCGACTCCACCGCGCTCCCGGTGCGGCTGTTGCGGCACATCGCGCACGTTGGAAAACCGTCGCTCAGAAGTTCAAGTTGCTCAGCCCGCAAGCCATGCTCGTCAACCGCCGGCAACGGCTCGGCGCCAATGAACACCGGTTCCAAACCGCCCGGGCACGGCGCACGGAAGCCGCCCGCCACCGCTTGGGTCAGGCCCGCGCCAAACTGGAGATTCTTAGCCCCAACGCCACGTTACAGCGCGGTTACAGCATCACGGTCATTCCCGAGACCGGCCGCATTGTCCGTAGCGTAGCCCACATCCAACCAGGCACTACCATCTCGACCAAGGTGCTTGATGGCACCTTCGGTTCTGTGGTATCTTCTACGGCGGACGCGAAATGAAAGGGAAAAAAAAGGGTGCGGAGCCCGTTCTGGACAGGAACGGGCTAACGTTTGAGCAGGCTATCGAGAGGCTCGAGAGGATCGTTGCCGACATGGAAGCCGCCGAATTGCCGCTCGAGGATGTCCTCAAGAAATACGAGGAAGGTACTCGTTTTGTCCGCTTCTGCAGCCAGAAGCTGGAGGAAGCGGAAAAAAAATTGAGGTCTTGACCAGAAAAGTAGATGGGACCGTGGCGTTGGAACCGTTCGAGACGGAGTTGGACGACAGCGAAGGCGATAAGTCCGAAGATGAAGGGGGCCGGCTGCTTTGACCCACAAGGAGAGCACCATGGGACGTTACCTTGACATGATTAACACGCCGGAGGATGTGAAGCTGCTGACGCTGGATCAGCTTCAGACGCTGGCGCAGGAAATCCGCGAAGAGTTGATCACCGTGCTGAGCAAGACTGGCGGCCATCTCGGGCCCAATCTCGGGGTCGTGGAACTGACGCTGGCGCTGCACCGGGTCTTCGAGTCACCCAAAGACCGGTTCGTATGGGATGTCAGCCACCAGGTGTACGTGCACAAACTGCTCACCGGTCGGCGCGAGAATTTTCACAAGATTCGCCAGTCCGGCGGCCCCATGGGGTTTGCGTTCCGATCCGAGAGCCCGTACGACTGTTTTGGTGCCGGCCATGCTGGCACCGCGCTCTCGGCGGCCCTCGGCATGGCCGCTGCCCGCGATCACGCCAAAACGGACGAGCACGTGGTCTGCATCGCCGGCGATGCCGCGCTCACCAATGGCATTACCTACGAGGCGCTCAACAATATCAAGACCTCCACCAAGCGTTTGATCGTCATTTTGAATGACAACGAGTGGAGCATCGCCAAGAACGTCGGCGCCATGTCCGAGTATCTCAACCGCCTCGTGCGCCATCCGTCCTACGCCGCCGCCCACAAACGAATGGAACATTTTCTGGGTCGCTTACCCCGCGGCGCTGAGTTGGCACAGATCGGGCACAAGGTGGAAGAGGCTGTCAAAGGAATGATTGTCCCCAGCCTGCTGTTCGAAGAATTTGGCCTTCGGTACATCGGTCCGATGGACGGTCATAACACGGCCCTGCTCATCGACACGTTGCAGTGGGCCAAGAAGCAGGATGCGCCCGTCCTTCTTCACATTCTCACCAAGAAGGGTAAGGGGTATGAACGGGCCCTGGAGGACCCTCAGACATTCCACGGGTGCGGACCGTTCGACATCGCCACGGGCAAGTCGCCCGCAAAAAAGGAGGGTGCCCCGCCCAACTACCAGGATGTCTTCGCCGAAACCCTCATCCGGTTCTGTGATGTAAACAGCAAACTTGTCGGCATCACCGCCGCCATGCCCAGCGGCACGAGCCTGATCAAGCTGCAACAGGCCAAATCGGATCGTTATTTCGATGTCGGCATCGCCGAGGAACACGCGGTCATTTTCGCCGCGGGTATGGCGACCATGGGATACCGTCCGGTCTGCGCGATTTACTCCACGTTCCTTCAACGCGCCTACGACTGCATCATCCATGACGTCGCCCTACAGAACCTGGATGTCATCTTCGCCATGGATCGAGCCGGCCTGTCGGCCAATGATGGCCCCACACATCACGGCCTGTTCGATATCGCCTATGCCCGCTGCGTGCCGCGGGCGATCCTGATGGCGCCCCAGGACGAGGACGAGCTGGTCGACATGCTCTGGACCGCCCTGCAGCACCACGGACCGATTTTCATCCGTTATCCCCGCGGCGCTGGCGAAGGCGTTCCCATCAAGGAACGACCGGCCATCCTCCCGCTTGGCAAAGCCGAAGTGCTTCAGCACGGGACGGATGTCGCGGTGTTCTTCTACGGCGCCGTCTCGCGCATCGCTCAGGAAACCTCTGCCGCACTCCAGGCGGAAGGCTTGTCCGTCGCCCTGATCAACGCCCGATTCTGCAAACCGATTGACCGGGACGTCATTGAGAAATACGGACGCATCTGCAAGGTGTTATGCACGATCGAGGACCACGTCTTGATGGGCGGCTTCGGCAGTGCGGTGCTCGAGACGCTGGATGACCTGCGGATTGTCACACCAGTGGCCCGCGTCGGTTGGCCCGACAATTTTATCGAGCACGCGAGCAACAACAAAGATCTGCAGGACAAGTATGGCTTGAATTCCAAGACCGCCATCGCCAAGGTGAAGGATCTGCTGCGCGAAGCCTCCGCCAAGCGGGTTAAATCGCCGCAGTTTCGCGTATTGGGCACCACGGCTCGAACGGCGTAACGCAAACCACTATCACGTGATGTAAACCTCAGGGCTCCCGCCATGCGCGCCCGGCTCGACACCCAACTCGTTGTTCGCGGTCTGTGCGATAGCCGGGAGAAAGCCAAACGGCTGGTTCTCGCGGGAGCCGTGCGCGTTAACGCCCAACTCGCTCACAAACCCAGCGAACTGGTTGACGAACAGGCCGTATTGAGCGTTGAAGCCGCGGAGAAATATGTCGGCCGCGGAGGCCATAAGCTCGAAGCGGCACTCGACCAGTTCCACATTTCGTGCAACGGCCTCGTGTGTGCTGACCTCGGCGCCTCGACGGGCGGGTTCACGGATTGCCTGTTACAACGCGGTGCCGCGCGCGTCCACGCGGTCGACGTCGGTAAAGGGCAACTTGACTGGAGACTGCGCCAAGACCCGCATGTCGTCGTGCACGACGAATTCAATGCACGCCATCTCACCCCGGACCATCTGGGTGGCACTGTCGATCTCGTGACCATCGACGTCTCCTTCATCTCGCTGACCAAGGTGTTGCCATCGGCCGTCGCGGTGTTGAAGGCCGGCGGTACCCTCGTGGCGCTCATCAAACCGCAATTTGAAGCCGGAAAAAAGCTCGTGAAAAAAGGCGGGGTTGTGAGAGACTCACGCGTGCATGAGGCGGTGACCAACATGATTCGGGGGTTCGCCACACAGACGCTCGGGCTAACGCTGCTGGGGGTGACTGAGTCTCCCCTCCTGGGTCCTGCCGGCAACAAGGAATTCCTCATCGCCCTGCGCAAACCGTGAAATCGCGTATTCCCAGGACAGTTGGTATCGTCGTGCACTCGGGCAAACCCGAAGCCCGCAGCCGGCTGTTGGAACTGCTGGCCGTGCTCCGCGAACACCATGTCGCCGTTCTATTGGAACGAGAAGCCGCCGTTCTCGCCGGCAAACCGAAGCTGGCTCGCCTGCTACAGGAAATTGGAAAGACCGCCGACATGGTGATCGTGCTCGGTGGAGACGGCACAATCCTCCGCGTCGCCCGCGAACTGGAGGGACCGGCCACGCCTATCCTCGGCGTGAACTTGGGCAATTTGGGATTTCTGACCAGTATTCATGGCAACCGGCTCCAAGGCCCCGTTCGTGACATCTTGCGCGGCCAGTACCAGATCAGCCAGCGGCATACGCTCCAGACCACGCTGATCCGCAGCGGCAAACGTCGCGCCGCACACCGGGCACTCAATGACGTCGTCGTTTCGCGCGGAGCACTGTCCCGCATCGTCCGGTTACGATTATTTGTCGACGGTGAGTTGTTGACAGAATATGTGTGCGACGGCATGATATTCGCCACGGCAACGGGCTCAACGGCGTATTCATTGAGCGCAGGCGGGCCAATTTTGGTGCCGACGTCGCGGGCACTGATTATCACGCCCATCTGTCCACATGCGCTGAGCAACCGCTCCGTCATTGCGGAAGAGAACTCGATCATCCGCTGCCTGGTGGCGGATGCCGCGGCCGAGTTGTTGTTGACAGTCGATGGACAGGTGCAATTGCGGATGCAAGTGGGCGATGAAGTGGAAGTTCATCGGTCCCCGCGCACCGTGCAGTTGGTCACACCGAAGGATCATTCGTATTTTGAAGTGTTGCGAGAGAAACTGAAATGGAGTGGAGCCAATGTCTAACGGACCCAAAGCTTCTCCATCGAAAATCACGTCGTTGTTGAGTCCCGATGCGATCCGACTGGAGCTACAAAGCCGCCAAAAAGTTCCCGCATTGCGTGAGGTGGCCGAGTTGCTGGCCTCCAGCAAGTGCGTGGGCAATTTCGAGGCCTTTTTCAACGAAATCCTGCAGCGGGAGCGCGTCAGCAACACGGCGTTGGACCGCGGCGTTGCCATTCCTCACGCCCGAACCGACTATTGCTCGGACATTTTGATCGCCGTTGGACGCAGCCGGGGGGGTGTTGATTTTGAGGCGAAAGATGGTCAACCCGTGCGGTTGATCTTCTTGATCGGCACACCCAAGCAAATGGTCACGGAATATCTGCGTGTCGTGGGCACGCTGGCGCGCCTCCTGCGCCAGGACGAACTTCGCCAACGGTTGTTGGACGCGCCCGACGCCACCACGTTCATCAAAATCATCGAAACCGCCGAATCGTAAATCCCGGCCGCCGGCCGCGCGGCTTACCCACGTTGCGCGGCGAGATAACGTTCGGCATCAATCGCCGCCGAACAGCCTGTTCCCGCCGCCGTGACGGCCTGACGGTACACGCGATCCACGCAATCTCCGGCGGCAAACACGCCAGGCACGCTCGTGTATGTCCCCTTCCTGCAAACGATATATCCCTGGTCATCCATGTCGATCTGGCCGCAAAACAACGCGGTCGACGGTTCGTGACCGATCGCCACAAACACGCCGGCACAGGACAGGTTCGAAGTCGTGTTGGTCTTGAGGTTCTTGAGTTGTACGCCTGTGACCATGTCCTTGCTGACGTCGGATACATCCGTGACCACGGAATCCCACACCGGCTGAATCTTGGGATTGGACAGTACCCGCTCGGCCATGATCTTCGACGCGCGAAGTTGGTCACGCCGATGCACCAAATACACCTTTGATGCGAAATGCGTGAGGTACGTTGCCTCTTCGCAGGCCGAGTCGCCTCCGCCGACCACCACCACCTCCCGGTTGCGAAACATGGGCAATGCGCCGTCGCACGTCGCGCAGTAGGTCACTCCCTTGCGTTCGAGCAGCGCCTCGTTCTTGATTCCCAGGTGTCGATGCGAAGCGCCCGTGGTGATAATGACGCTCTTGGTCTCGATCATCTCCTCGTCCAACCACAGCCGGAACGGTGGACGGCTGAAATTCACCTTCGTGACCGTCACCCCGTATCGGGTCTGCGTACCGAAGCGCTCCGCCTGCTTTTGCATCCGCATCATGAGATCAGTCCCGTCGATTCCGTCGGGAAAGCCGGGATAGTTTTCCACAATGCTCGTGGTTGTCAGTAGGCCGCCGGGCTGTTCTCCTGTCAGCAACAGCGGCTTCAGGTTCGCGCGTGCCGTATACAGCGCGGCGGTCCAACCAGCGCAGCCAGAACCGATAATGACAACGTTTTCCATGTGCGACGTTCCGTTCTCCGAGATAGGATGCGCGAGACTAGCGGGAAGTTGCGGCAACGGTCAAGACCGATGGATCAGGCGCGTCCCTGTCCCCGCGGCACCGGAGTCTTGCCAGCGTCGCGACGGAGCTGCTCGGCCATGATGATCGCCCGTGCCACGTCAACCAGCTTACGGTTCTCGTTGCGGGCGGTCTTTTGAAGCTTGAGGTAGGCCGACTCCTCATCCATCCCCGTCTGCCGCATGAGAATGCCCTTGGCGCGCTCGACGATCTTCCGCGACTCCAGCGCCTCCCGCATCTGTTGAATTTCGACCGCCATCTCCCTGGACTTCTCCGAACTGGCCAACGCCAGCTCGATGGCCGGCTTTAGCTGCTCGGCGGTGAATGGTTTAACCAGATACGCATTGACTCCGGCGCCGACCGCCTCAATTCCCAAACCCGCCTCCGAGTGGGCGCTGAGTATGATAATCGGCGCGGGACACTGGTTCCGGATCTGGCGTGCAGCTTCCAAGCCGTCCATCTTGGGCATCCGGATGTCTAGAATGATCAAATCCGGATTGGTCTCGCGCGCCAGTGCCACGGCTTGTTGGCCGTCCCCGGCCTCGCCAACGACGGTATGCCCCATCGTGATAAGTATCTTCCGCAACACCATCAACGTCAGTCCATCGTCGTCAGCAATGAGGACTCGGAGAGATTTCATCTGTTTCCAAACACCTTGTCGCGCTTCGTTGCTATATGTTAGAGCGGCCGCGGCCAAAGTCAAGCTCACCTAGCGGCCAGGGCCGACGAGACCCGCGCGCCGGGCCCCGGCCCATGCGGAACAATCTCAAAGCGCAATTCTGCGCGAACGCCTCCGTCGCAAGAATCGATCTGCCAGTGGCCACGAAGATTGACTTGCGCCAACTGCGCCACAATGCTCATCCCCTGCCCCCCACACTCGCGCCAGTCCTTGCCGCCCGTAAACCCGCCCCCGTTGTCGGCAACAACCAATTCCATACGGCCTTCCTGCTGTCGGCACTGAATTCGGACCCGCAATGCCTGCCCCGGGGGAGGGCGACCGTGTACGAACGTATTGGAGACCAACTCGTTCACAATCAGCGCCAGGGGAACGGCTTGCTCCGCTCCCAACCACACGTGCTGAAGGTCGACCGTAACCTCCGGCGGCCCGGATGCTCCCGGCGCTGAACTAATGAGCATTTGCACGATGATCGTGATCAACGTGCTGACGTCCACTTTTTCCGGCATCTCTTCGCTCAACAAGTTGTGGACCTGAGCGATCGCCTGGATGCGCGTGATCGCCGTCTGTAGAAATCTCTTCGACGAATCCATGGGGGCGGACTCGGCCTCCAGTTGCAGGAGGCCTGACACCATCTGCAGATTGTTCTTGATCCGGTGATGGGTCTCCTCAATCAGCAACTGGAGAAGCTTGTTCTTGCGCCCGAGGTCCTTGAACAACTGCGCGTTGTCGATCGCCACCGCCGCGCGGCTGGCAAACGCTTCCATCAGTTCCAGGTTGGCCGCCGTAAACTCTGCCGCGTTCTCCCCGTGTCGCGTCAGGGTGAGCGCGCCGATCAGCTCGTTGCGTGAAATCAGCGGAACAACCAGCGCGGACCGAACGTCCGACTCACGAAGCGCCGGGCTGTACCCATACGCCTTGACTTCCTCACGAGTGAAAATCCTCCCCTGGCGGGTCGGGCGAACCTGCCCCAAAAGCCCTTGGTTTGCCGGATACAGCACGCCAATGAGCTCGGTGAAATTGGCGCTGGCCGCCACAATTTCCGCCTGTTCCAACGCCTCGCTGTAGTGGGAAATGTACGCCGCATCCGCTCGAAGCAACGTCGCCGCCCGCTGCAGGATGCGTTGCAGCAGCAGTTCCAGCTCAAGCTGCTGGGCGCTCCCACTGCTGATGTCCACCAGAGCTGCCAGTTTCTCGTTTTCCCGAAGTTGTTTCTCATACAGCCGCGCGTTCGCAACCGCAATCCCCAGTTGGTTCCCCATGGCCGTGACCATTTCCAACACCTCGCTCGTGAATTCAACCTCCTGCCGAGTCAACAGGCCAAGCGTGCCCAGCAATTCCCCCTTCGTTTTTACCGGCACCACAATCGTTGACCGGAACCCGTGCCGTGCAGCGAGGGATGGCGCCGCTGGCGTCCAGATGCTTAGATCGTCCACCACCACGGTTTGCCCCAACGCGGCAACGAAGCCCGGCAAAAGCTCACCCCACTTGAGCATGCGAAGGCCAGCGACCAATTCATCCGGCAATCCGGACTGCAGGTACAGGTGCAGCACCTGTTGCTTCATGTCCGCCAAGTGGATCGCGCCGCCCGTCATTCCCGTGCTTTCCAAGGCGACGTCCAGAGTGTTACGGGCTATCTCTTCAATATTGAGAGAGGAGTTGGCCACCTCGGCCAATGTGGTGAGCGCGGCCAGTTGTTGATTTCGTCGAAGCAGTTGTTGTTGGCGCTGCCGCGCTTGTGTAATATCTCGAACGACAAACTGGACAGCGGTGACCCGGTCTCCTTCCCGCGAGAACACGCTACCGCTGCATTGCACATCGATCCACACCCCGTCCTTCCGGCGAAAACGGTACTCCAGATTGCGAATGGGCTCTCCCCGCAGCAAGCCGTCGACCGCCCGCCGGACCATATCAATGTCTTCCGTGTGCACATGTGTCAATAGATCCGTCCGCGCCACTTCCGACAGACTGAAGCCGAACACCCGGGAAAACGCATGGTTGGCGAACCGCAACCGCGCCGAGGAATCAACAATATAAATCGCGTCGTCCGAGTTCTCCACCAACGCGCGGTACTGTTCCTCACTTGCCCGCAGGTCAGTCTGCAACTGGGCGTGCACCATGGCATTGCCAAGCTGGTTGCTGACCGTCTCAATCAGATCGACGTCGAGTTCGTCGAACTTGCGCTTCTGATACGTGCCCAGCCCCAGTACGCCAACGACGTACCCGTGCGCCCGAATGGGCACCAGCACCGCCGACTGGAATCCCGCACGTGCAGCTTCGGAAACCGAGCCGCTCGGGCTTAATGTGAAATCCTCAATCACACGGGCCTCCCCGTTGAGCACGGCGTCAATGACCTCCGTGCCCCGCTGCAGCACCGCGACATTGCGCACAAAGGCTTCGTTCAGGCCGCGCCACGCGTACAGATGCAGAGAGTGATCGGCATCCTGCCAGATGTACACGGCCCCCGCGTCCACCTTCATCACCGCCAGCACGGCATCCAGCGCGTTGTCCGCAATCTCCTTTAGATCGAGGCTGCGGTTGACCGCGTCGGAGACGAAATTGATCGCCGTCAGTCGCGGGTCACGCAACGGTTTCGATCCGGACACCGTACTATCAGGGACTTTCATCGTCAGCCTGTCACCCCCATGCTGTATCAGAAAAGCAGTGATTTTTCACCACTTTATCCCGATAATGTGATCAGCCATTATGACTGCACCTGATAAACTCGAAGAGATTTTTCGCCTCCAGGAACAACTTAACAAACGCATCGGCGTCGATACGGCCCGTATGACCGACGAGCAACGGCAGCAGTGGGTACTAAACTATTGCCGGGCCTTGACCCAGGAAGTAGCCGAGTTGACGGACAGTGTCCCGTGGAAATGGTGGGCCAAGTACCAGAAGTTTGACAAACAAAATGCGCGAGTGGAAGTCATCGATCTGCTGCATTTTCTGATCTCGATCGCGCAGGTCCTGGAGATGACCCCCGTCGACTTCTACGATGCTTACGCCAAGAAACATAAAGTGAATCTCGCCCGGCAGGACAGCGGCTACCACACCAAGGACGAGACCGACAGCAAGCACATCTGACAGGAACCCCCGCCGGTCGTGTCGGAAAATCCCCTCGCTACGACCTGACCCACCGTAGCTCCGAGCGCAGGCGGATGGCCGCGCGGCAAAAACCTCGGGCTTATGGGGGAAACCTTCGACTCGATCCAACCGGGTCGTAGGACTATGACCAGAGCGCGGCAATCGGGACACAAAACCCGACGGCAGTGCGGCTATTCGGCAAAGACGCTACAAGGAGGCGGCGACCTCCGCCTTCTTCTCGTCCGCCTTCGTCTTCGTCTTGGGGGCCTGCGTCTCCTTCGCCTTGGGCTCTTCGGCCTTTTTGCCTTTCTCAGGCTCGGGCGCGGTTGTCACGGTGCCTGTCCATTCGAGAATGGCTATATGAGCAGCGTCTCCGAGGCG
>Ga0187890_10003533_pt1 | contig 10760 bp, 6 predicted proteins | sample June2016WEW_21_1_FD_133005 | JGI IMG/M metagenome (GOLD analysis project Ga0187890, IMG submission 133005) | Peatland microbial communities from SPRUCE experiment site at the Marcell Experimental Forest, Minnesota, USA - June2016WEW_21_10 | ecosystem: Environmental > Terrestrial > Soil >...
GCCCGATCCAGATCCAGAAGAAGAGCCGCCTGAAAGCGTAGCCAGACCCAGCATCGCGGAGGAGAGATTGTGGGTGCGCTCGAAGTCTGCTACAGCCACCTGGGACTTGGCCACCTCGTCAGAAAGGCCGCCAAGCTGAGAGGAAAGCCACTGCGAAACTTCCTTCGATGAATTGAAGTTTGAGTTGAGCAGGTAAGACTTGTACTCGGCCACAACCTGGTTTGCAATTCTAGCGGCTTCGATTGGATCTCTGCTGGAGTAGGTAATGGCAACGAGGCGCGAGTTCTCCACCTCTTTAACCATGAGATGTCCTTCGAAATTTCCAATAAGCGCTTCCCGCTTGCGGGGAGGCAGAGCTTCCTCGGTTGCGGGGGGCCCTGGTTCCTTACTAAAACGGTCAGGATTATCAAGACGGAGCATCCCCAACTTACTCATCACTGCTAAAGCAATGGAGTCATCTTTTATGACGGCTATTTCGGTCTGAACCCTTGTTCTCAGCTCATCTTCATCGCCGGATTCGAGCGACGACATGTTAGAGAGCATGTCGGCTCCGCTGGTTTTGGCCGCATTGAGCTCGATCATGGCCGTGGCTTTATATTTTGGGTGCATCAAATAGCAAATGAGGATCGCCACAAGCACTGAGAGCGCAGTGCAAGTGATAACAACAATTTTCCGCTTCCACGGAACCAGCGCGATCTCTCTGAGCGACACCTGGTCTTCGGGATCGAAGAAGCGGCTGCTTTCGGCAAATCGGCCTCCGGGGCGGCCGGCCTGCGTCTCATTCAGTTCACTCAAATGCTTCCTCTTATCCGGCCCTCGACGAGCGCTCCCAAGGAATCGTGCTTCATACCGCGGCGCGAAGTCGGTGGATGCAACGGAACCGAAGACAACTCTGCAACAGCTCTATCGTGCTCAGGTTTCAGGCGAAGCTTCGCTATCCTCACTTGGGTGAGGTAGTTTTAAAGAGACCGTTCCACGGCGGAAAACGACTTACCGCCAGACTATTCACAGGAAGAACAATCGGCATCTATCCCGCACACTGTAACCCGGCTCATCCGCAGGCATACGTTACCTTTGTGTAGACTAGCAACGGCTAGTGTATCAGTCAAATTGCCGAACACCGGCTTCTCAAGCGGTCCAAACGGGGCGGGATTCGCGACTGAATCGGACGGACAAGTTCGCCAACACGTTGAGTATCTGTTGTCCTTTAATGGCTTATGGTGACTGATCCAACAGAGGCGATGGTGAGGTGAGAGGCGCCGCCTTGGGTCTGGAGCCCCCGCTTCCATTACACTTGCTTGCAGCATGCCGCATGCTTTGGCACAATCCGTGGAAGCGCTGACCACGGTGTTGACCGTAGCTGGGATTGGCTACTTTGTGGCAGCCATGATTGCGGCAAGGCTCTTCCTGGCGGTACGGCGGCGCCCCTTGCAGGCTTTTGCACCCAGCGTCAGCGTACTCAAGTCCCTCAAAGGGCTTGACCCCGGCATGATGGATGCCTTTCGGAGCCACTGCCGCCAGTTATACGCCGGCGAAGTTGAACTGCTCTTCGGGGTCTCTTCGCTTGCCGACCCAGCCGCGTCAGCCGTCGAGCAACTACAAGCCGAGTTTCCAGAGCGCACGATTCGCTTGATCGAGTGCCCTCTGCATCTAGGAACGAACGGCAAGGTGAGTACACTGGCGCAGCTTGTGCCGCAGGCCCGATACCCCTTCCTGCTTATCAACGATTCGGACATCACGGTTTCGCAGAATTATCTGAAGCGGGTGATGGCCTGCTTTGCCCGTGTGCAGGAGAGGGCAGGCAAGTGCGAGAGTGAGGTTGGACTGGTGACGGCGCTCTATCGCGGCAGGCCTCACGGCACGCTACCTTCAAGGCTTGAAGCGCTGGGCATTGCGACCGACTTCCAGTCGGGCGTGCTGTTGTCAAAGTGGATCGAAGGAGGTCTGCACTACGGTCTCGGTTCCACGCTCGCGATCAGCCGCAAGGCGCTCGATGGGATCGGTGGACTCGAAGCCGTGGTGAACCATCTGGCCGACGACTACGAGTTAGGCGTGCGGGTGGCCCGAGCCGGCTACGGAGTGGAGCTGAGCCCCGAAGTGGTAGAGACCGCCATCCCGGCCTACGGCTGGGGCGGATTCATCGACCACCAACTGCGCTGGGCTCGCACGGTTCGCGACGCACGCCCCGGAGGCTATGCGGGTCTCATCTTTACGCATGGCCTGGGTTGGGCGATGCTGAATGTTCTGGCCAGCGGAGTGAGCCCGGCGAGCCTGTGGTTCCTTGGTTTGAGTTTCTTTTTGCGCCTCGCGCTGGCGATGACGGTAGGCACTGAGGTGCTCAGCGATCGCCAGATCCTCTCCAGCTTATGGATTTTGCCGCTGCGGGACCTCGTCGCCATGGGAGTGTGGGCGGCTGGCTTTGCAGGCAACACAATAGCGTGGCGCGGCGAGCGATTCACGCTCAAAGACGGAAAGCTGGAGAAGTCGGGCTGCTAAAGGTTGCGGTTGGATGGCGCGGAAACCGTTACTTCGCGTCCCCGCCCGGAGCGTAATAACCTTCGCGCGTGATCACACTCAGATCGTCTTTGTTGGCTTTAAGTGCGACCTTGTGGAACCCTCCTTCATTGTCCACTACGTCTGGCGTGTACGTCAGCAAGTATTGGCCGCGCAGTTCCTCGGCGATCTGGGCGTAGATCTCGTCCAGGTTATCCTTTTTTTTGGCCTCGAAGTAGCGGGCCCCGGTGCGCGTGGCAATCTTTTCCATGATCTTCCGGCCGTCGATTGCCGGCTCGCTCTGTCCACCGCCGCGCCGGCCGCCCCCACCCGGATAACCACCGCCACCACCGGGATAACCGCCTCCGCCACCGCCGGGCCAGCCGCCCCCGTGGTGTCCGCCACCGGGAAAGCCACCCTCGTCGCGTTCCTGTTCGCCTTTGAAATAGATTGTGTAAACGGCCACGCCAGCTCGATCCGCAGCGTCCACGGCGTCGTTCAAGGTCTCTTTGCTGCCCCGATCCGCTCCATCGGAGAAAACAACGAGCGCCTTTCGTCCGTCTTTTGGCTTCATCAACTCATCGGAGGCCAGAAAGATCGCGTCGTAGAGCTGAGTGCCGCTGCGACCGCCGCGACCTTGCCCTTGAGTTCTTTCGCCGCTGTCGTCCCCGGTGGTCTCGGGTCCCTGACTTGAATTTTGCGTAGCTCGCGACGGCCCCATATTTTCCAGCTCGCGGTGCAGTTTGTCGCGCGAGGCCGTGAAGTCCTCGAGTAACTCAACCTCGTGGTCGAAGTGGATCAGGAAGGCTTGGTCGGGGGTGGGATTTGGTTTCTCCGGCAACATCGCGTCGACGAATTTGCCCGCCGACTTACGCTCCTGTTCCATGGCCCCGGAGACGCTTCGGCTCGTATCAACCAGCAGGCCAAGTCGGAACGGGAGATTGGTCTCGCGGGTGAAGCTTTTAATTGTTTGCGGACGACCGTCTTCGGTCAGCGAGAAATCGCCGACTTTGAGGGTGGAAACCAGTGCACCCTTCTTGTCGCGCACCGTGACGGGCAGCACGACCTCTCGGACCTGGACCTTTAATGTGGCGGCGGGCTGGGTCGGGGCAGGTTTCTGGTCAAGCCTCGCTCCAGACAGGCAGATCAAGGCAAGGATTGCAGCGGAAATGTATGAAGCGGATCGGATTGGCATATCGATCAAAGTGTCCACACCTTCATCCCATTAGACGAGAGTCGGCGAATAGCGTTGACTTTTTTTCAGACTCATGGAAGAAACAAAAGTCAACTATTTAGACTTCATGCATTGCATGCAGGGGCCGGGCAAGGTAAGGTGCTGTTCATGACACGGCGACGGCGTATTGGCTCGCAAAGAATTGGCAGTTTTGTTTGGTGGCTCACGGCTTTGCTGGCTCTGGCGGGGATTCCCGAACGCGGCTTGGGCGATGCGCCATCCGCGGCAGTCGCAACGTTCAACACCTACATAAGTGGAGTCGAGACAAGGCTGGCCCGGCAGCACCGTTCGCCGGATGGATTTCTGGCTCCGGCGATGGGAGCGGATGTCCAGAGGCGGCTTGGACAAGGAGAATTGATCGTCGAAAAGCTCACCCCCTCGACGGGCGCGGGCTTATCGGGAGCGATGTTGTATCACTGGCGCGGGACCGCCTTTGCGCCTGGAGCGACGGCTGCGGATTTTGAGCGCCTGATGAGGGATTTCAACAACTATCCAAAGCGCTTTTCGCCGCAAGTCGTCCAGGCGCGGATCCTGACACAGCAGGGCGATCGTTTTCAGGCTTTGCTACGGGTGCGACAGCGGCACGTCATCACGGTGGTGCTGGATACGACTTATGACATCACTTTTGGCCGGCTGGATGCGAGGCACGGCTACAGCATCTCGCGCAGCACAAAGATTTCAGAGATTGATGCGCCGGGCACAAACCATGAGCGCGCGGTAAGTTCAAATGAAGAGCATGGATTTCTTTGGCGGTTGACGACTTATTGGAGTTATGAAGAGCGCGACGGCGGAGTCTATATGCAGATTGAGTCAATTTCGTTGACGCGTTCGATTCCGACGGGGCTGGGATGGGCCATTGGCCCTTATGTTGAGAGCGTTCCGCGAGAGTCGTTGGAGTTTACTTTGCGTTCTGTTTGCAATGCGCTACGGAGATAGATTTTGAAGTATGAGACCATGCGTGCCGGTCCGGGCTGCAAATGACATCTCTATTCTGTGCTGCCCGGTCATTAATTTCTATCGGGATAACTTGGGCTTTGCGAAAAACAGGTCCTTGATCCTACGCGCGAGGAGGCTGCGCCCTGGTCGGGGCTGCTGCATCAATGAGATGAGGCGCCAATGGTCTATTTCCCAGGGCCTTGAGCGGGGCTCTGACTGATGATTTCGAGAGTAGGGTCTTCCCACAAAGGCGATTGAATGGCACAATGGATTATTGACCCTTTTTAATCTATTTGCCGTAAGGAGTCCTGTCCATGGTAAGTCTTTCTGGAGCGGAGTCGCTGAAGGCGCTGGCGGCTAGTCCGTTGGTGCAAACCAATCTATGTGCCGTGCAACTTGTTGAGACCGCGTTGCTGCGCGGTGAAGCAAGACTAGCGGCCAACGGAGCGCTGGTGGCCGTGACCGGCGCGCGAACCGGGCGCAGTCCTAAAGACAAGTTCACCGTAGACGACGCGGTGACGCACGAACTCGTGGACTGGGGCAAGGTCAACAAGCCGTTTTCACCGCAGAAATTCGACGCGCTGCTCGATCGGGTGACCGAGCACCTGAGCGATCGCGACCTTTTTGCGCAAGACCTCTATTGCGGAGCGGACCCGGAGTACCGTATGCCGATCCGCGTCATTAGCGAGTACGCCTGGCATTCGCTGTTTGTGCGCCAACTGTTTGTGCGGCCCGATGCGGCGGCACTGGCGACGCACGAGCCGGAGTTCACAGTGATAGCGGCACCGGAGTTCGAGGCCGTGCCGGAGCGCGACGGTACGGCTACAAGCGCCTTCATCCTGGCGAATTTTACGAGAAAGATTGTCTTGATCGGCGGCACAAAGTACGCCGGCGAGATGAAGAAGTCGATCTTCGGCGCGATGAATTTCATTGTTCCGAACCGCGACGTGCTGCCCATGCACTGCTCGGCAAATGTGGGCGCGGACGGCGTGACGGCGCTCTTTTTTGGCTTGAGCGGCACAGGCAAGACGACGCTCTCGGCCGACCCGGCGCGGCGGCTGATCGGCGATGACGAGCATGGCTGGAGCCCGACGGGGATTTTCAACTTTGAGGGCGGCTGCTACGCCAAGTGTGTGAACCTGACCGAAGAGCACGAGCCGCAGATTTTCCGGGCCATCCGCTTCGGGTCGGTGCTCGAAAACGTGATTCTGAATGACGAGCGGGAACCGGACTACTTCAACATCAGCCTGACGGAGAATACCCGCGCGGCTTATCCGGTGGACTTCATCGACAACGCGGTGATTCCCGGAATCGGCGGGCATCCGAAGAACGTGATGTTCCTGGCCGCCGATGCGTTTGGCGTGCTGCCGCCGATCTCGCGACTGACCCCTGAGCAGGCGATGTACCACTTCCTCTCGGGTTATACGGCCAAGCTGGCCGGAACAGAAACGGGCGTGAAGGATCCAACGCCGGAGTTTTCGGCTTGCTTTGGAGCGCCGTTCCTTCCTCTGGCTCCGCGCTTTTATGCGGAGATGCTGGGCAAGCGACTGCGGCAACACAAGTCGGCCTGCTGGCTGGTCAACACCGGCTGGTCGGGCGGCAAGTTTGGCGTCGGCAAGCGCATGAGCCTCAAGATCACTCGCGCGCTGGTCAATGCGGCGCTCGATGGGCGACTCGACAAGGTGGAGTTCGCCACTGAGCCGGCCTTTGGGTTGAGCATTCCGTTGAGCTGCCCGGATGTTCCCGCGGAGATTCTGAATCCGCGTAACGCCTGGGCCGACAAGGACGCTTACGACCGCACGGCCGCCGATCTGGCTTCAAGGTTTGAGGCCAACTTCGAGAAGTTCGACGCTTCGGAAGCGATTCGCGCGGCTGGACCGAAGGCTAAGTAAGAGCTATAAGCAGAGAGGGCTTCGATCAGGCTGTTGGCTGATCGGGGCCTTTTTTGCGTTTGCGGGATTGAAGCTGACAAAATTGTGGGAGTGGGAGAGTGCTATCACAGGCCCAAAATGCCAACTCTTGACGATGGCTGACCGGGCTATACTATCGATTGACTCTGCTTGACGTCCAGGTGCGCAAAGGCCGCTGTTCATCGGCCTTTGAATCGTCCGCGCAATGAGGCCGGTTTCTATTTGAATAACGAAGAACTCATTTTTGTGACCGGCGCGACGGGCTTTCTGGGCAAGCGCCTGGTGAGCGAACTACTTGAGCGCTACCCGCAGGCTCGACTGGCTCTGCTGATCCGCGTGAAACCCGGCGAGTCAGGACAGCAGCGCGCCGATTCGATTGTGCCCGCCAGCGAACAGAAGCGCGTTGAGGTCTATTCAGGAGATGTGGGCGAACCCAACTGCGGCCTCGATACTGCAGCTTACCAGCGCCTCTCAGCTGAGACGACCCGCGTCATTCACTCGGCAGCCACGGTGCGCTTCGACCATACACTCGACGAGGCCCGGCGCATCAACGTTGAGGGCACGCGCCGGGTGCTTGACTTGGCTGCTAATATGCGGCAACTGCGCAGCGTTGCTTATGTCGGCACGGCCTACGTGGCCGGCGAGCGCTCCAACCTGGTGCGCGAAAGCGAACTTGCTATCGGCCAAAGCTACCGCAACAGCTACGAACAGAGCAAAGCTGAGGCCGAGGCGCTGGTGCGTTCGCGGCTTGACTCGATTCCCGGCGTGATTCTGCGGCCCAGCATCATTGTTGGCGATTCGCGAACCGGAGCGACTTCGAGTTTCAAGATGATGTATTGGCCGCTGAAGATCTATGCGCGCGGATTGTGGCGCACTGTGCCGGGCTATCCTGACGCAGTGCTGGACATTGTTCCGGTGGATTTCGTGGCCGCTTCGGTAGCGCGGCTTGCATTCGACGAGGCCGCACTGAGCAGCACGGTGCATCTCTGCGCCGGGCCGCGCGGCAGCGCCACCATTGAGCAAATTGCGCGACGGGCGATGGAATATTTCCACGCACCGCAGCCACGCTACGTCGATCCAAAATTCTTTTTTGCCGTAGTGCGGCCACTGCTGTTTATGAGTCTGTGGGGAAAGAAGCGCCGCGTGCTGCGCGACGGGCGCGCATACCGCGATTACTTCACGATGAAGATGCAATTTGACACGACAAATGCTGAACGGTTGCTGGAGCCTGCGGGCTTGGCTCCGCCGGCGGTGATGGATTATCTCGACCGCCTCTTTAATTATTGTGTGGCCAGCGATTGGGGCCGCAAGCCGGTTTCGGTGCAATGAACCTTCTTCGACGCTTTCAGCTTTCGCGCGACCGCAGTGTCACAGTGGCAAATCTTGTAGACGAATTGTTGCGCCGCAATGGGGACAGCGAAGTCTCGGTCGAACAGGGCAGGCCATTTCATCTCGCCGAACTGCACCGAGAGATCTGCTCGATCGATGCCTTTTTTCGCAGCGTCATCCATCTGCGGCCGGGCCAACTGGTGGCCATTTATCGCACCAATGACGTGTTGTGCTTCCGCTGGTTTCTGGCGATCATTCGCGCAGGCGGCATTGCGGTTCCGTTGAATCCGATGCTCTCACTGCCTGAGGTGCGACGAATCTTGGCCGATAGCGGGACCGAGATTCTGGTTACCGACAAGGCGACCTTCGAACGCAACATCAAGGTGTGCGCAGCGCTGGACGTGAACACCTGGATCCAGGCGGACGATGAGGCTGAGACGCTGGATGGATTTCTGCGTGCGCCAGTCGGGAGACAGGATGCTGTGTTCCCGCCGGCCCTGATCAATCCGGCGGCGACAGTGGCGGTCTTCCATACTTCCGGCACCAGCGGATTTCCAAAAGGAGCCGCTCTTTCGAGCAGGGCGCTGCTCGGTGCGCGCGCGTCCACGGTGCTGGTTGGGCTGTTTCTGGGTCCGAAGGATCTGGCGCTGATCGCGCTGCCGTGGTCGCACATCATGGGCGTGAGCATTGCACTCTATGGACTGATGGCGGGCATTCGCGGCTGCTTTCTCGATCACTTCGATGTGGAGCGCGCACTGGATCAGGTCGAGCGACTGGGCGTCACCGCGGTGGTAGGAGTACCCGCGATGTTTGCTCGGCTGGTCAACAGCAATCCTGAGGCTAGACGTCTCAGAAGTGTGCGTCTTTGGCTCTCAGCCAGCGATCGACTGCCCTCTGAGGTGCGGCAACGGCTGCGAAAGTATGGCGCCTTGTTGCGACTGCCAGGCGGGCGGCGTATTCCGCCTGTCCTGGTGAACGGCTACGGCATGGTGGAACTGGGCGGACTGGCGATGATGGGCATCGATCTCTCATTTCTGCCGGGCAGCGGGGATCTCGGCTTTCCCATTCCGCCATTTCACATTCGCGTGGTAGGCGACGACGGGCAACCTGTGCGAGCGGGAGTAACAGGCGAGTGCCAGATACGCCGTCGAGGACTGGAACCGCACTATTGGAATGATAAGAGTGATAGCGAGGGCTTGATGACCGCCGACGGATGGCTGCGCACCGGCGATCTTGCCACGCGGAATCGGCTGGGTCTGATTCGCCTTGTTGGCCGGATGAAGGACGTGATCAAGTCGGGCGGCTACTCGGTCTACGTGCGCGAACTCGAAGAGGCAATAGCGTCTCATCCCGCGGTGGCGCGCGCAGGCGCTTTCGGAGTGCCGCATAAGGAAAAGGGCGAAATTCCAGTTGCGGCGGTCGAACTCCGCGAAGGTTACGCAACCAACGAAAGCGAATTGTTGGAATGGTGCCGGCAGAATCTCGCAGCTTACAAAGCGCCTCGCCGCATCTGGATTCTCGAGCCTGGCGGCCTGCCACAGAATCAAACGGGAAAACTATTGCGGCGAGTTCTGCAAGAGCGGTTTTCAACCGAGATCGAGTGAGGGCGGACCCCGCTTGCGCACTTTTTCATTCAATGGGAAAACGCTGCTTGACGAGTTTGAGCGCTTCTTCAGTCGTCGCAATCAGACCCTCGAGTTGCGCATCCTCGACGGCCCGCAACATCACCTTGAAGGATGGCCCAGGCTTGTATCCCGCGTCAATCAGTTCGCGGCCTGAGATCAGTGCTTGCGGGCGCACGGCCTCCGCAGGCATGGTTTCATAGCGATCGCGGACGAAGTTCCAGTGATCTAGGTTGCCGCTGGCGGCCATGCAATCCATGCGGTGCAGGGCCAGGTGCTCGGAGAAGTTCTCCAGGCGGAAGAAGCGCTTTAGTGTCGATGTTTTCATTCGCTGCGCATCGGCAAAGCGCATGTGGTTTTCGACCAGCGCCAAAATTTGTCGAGTTTCGTCGTTGGAAAATCGGAAGCGGCGGCAGATCTCCGCGGCCATGGCCACTCCCACGTCCACATGGCCATCGAAGCGGATGCGGTCGGGCGCGCGGCGGAAGGTCGGCGGCTTGCCCACATCATGTAAAAGGGCACCCCATGCCAACGTGAACGAGCAGTCGGCTGGTAGTTGTTCCAGCAACATCAGCGTATGGACCCACACGTCGCCTTCGGGGTGAAACCGCGGGGGCTGCTCGACACCCTTCATCTTTGCGACCGCAGGCAGCACTTTGGTCAGTAGTCCGGTTTCATCGAGTAACTCGAAGGCGCGGCGCGCATGCCCTTCGGTGAGCATCTTTGTCAGCTCGTCGCGGACTCGCTCGCGGCTTATGGCTTTGGTTTTTTCGGCCAGACCGCGAATGGAACAGGCCGTTGCGGGGTCGAGTTCAAAGCCGAAGCGGGCTGCGAATCGGACGGCCCGGAGCATGCGGAGGTGATCCTCTTCAAAGCGTTCAGCGGGAACGCCGATGGCGCGAACGATGCCGGCATCGAGGTCGGAGAGGCCGTGGACGTGGTCGATTACCGCGGAGCGAAGATTTTCTAGGTCGTGCGCGGGGTCAAGCAAAAGGCCATTGATGGTGAAGTCGCGGCGGCGTACGTCCTCTGCGGCGCTGGTTGTGTAGCGTACCGCGTCTGGGTGGCGGCCGTCGGAGTACGAGCCATCGGAGCGAAAGGTCGCGACTTCGGTGACCACCTGCGGTGGGACCAACCCTGTTGCAGCCGCGCCAGCATCATCCGCCGCACCGCAAGTGCTCACGAGTACCACGCCAAAGTGCGCTCCCACGGCGAAGGTGCGGGGGAACATCTCCA